>Ga0209107_10001160_pt1 | contig 14636 bp, 10 predicted proteins | sample LakErihyJuly2011_2_FD_187460 | JGI IMG/M metagenome (GOLD analysis project Ga0209107, IMG submission 187460) | Freshwater microbial communities from dead zone in Lake Erie, Canada - CCB hypolimnion July 2011 (SPAdes) (version 2) | ecosystem: Environmental > Aquatic > Freshwater > Lentic >... | reverse complement strand
AATCTGGAGTACGTGGGGATGTCGGCCGCCGCCTCGAACTGCAATTGAGAGCGCAGTTGACGGATGAGGGCCGGTTGACCGGGCGCGAACAGGAGATCCACATCGCCGCGTCGGCGTGGCTGGAACACCAGCGATGAGCCGATCAGCGACTGAAGGCGCTGATGCCGCGCGCGGCTCGCGTCGATGCCGAGCGTGCTGCGTATCGCCGGCCCCAGATCGCGGTCACCCAGCGCGCGCTGCGCAAGCAGCGTGCCGCCACCTGCTTCGAATTCGTCTTTGAAGGCTGCGAGCACGCGCGCCCCCCAATCGCCGGTCGGTACCAGGGCGACGGCTCGACGACGGCCATCCGCGATCGCTCGACGCGCCACGCTGCGTGATTCGTCCTCCGGCGACAACCCGAATTGGTAAAGAGTGGCCGGCGTCTCAGCGGGCACGGCCGCCGACGCCGAAGCCGGGAGGAAATTGAGCACCAACATCGGCGGTGCGCCCGGTGTCGCGGTGGCGAACGCCGCTGCGGCGAACACATCATCCCGCATCAAAGGGCCGATCACGAACACCGCGCCCGCGGCGCGTGCAGCGGCCAGCGCCTCGCCGACGGGACGCGCGGCGATGTCGTAGAGCCGCAGCGGCGTACGCTCGGCGGCCGGCTGTGCGAAGAACCCCGCCAGCAGGCCATCACGCAGCTGCGCACCGACACCGGCATTGCGGCCGCTCAACGGGAGCAGCGCAGCGACATGGGTACCGGGCACCATCGCCCGGACGCTCGGCAGCGCGCTCGCTGCACCCGCTGCGCCGGCTGCACCCGCTGCGCCGGCGCCGAGCAGGTCGGGGAGCCGTGCCGTGGTGTCAGCACGCGCCGCCAAGACAGGCGAACCGATATGGGTGTCGCGCAGGGCGGCGGTCGCCGGGTGGTCCGGGTAACGCTTGCGCCAGGCGGCGGTGAGGTCCGCGTTGGACTTCGCAGGCGCTGCGGCCGCCCGCGCTGCGATGGGTGCGGCCTCCAACCAGCCGCGCGCGATGGCATCGCGCCCCGCCTCGCGCGGGTCGAGCGTCGCGCCGCCGGCCGCGGTCGTCCGCAACTGCTCGAGCAGTTCCTGACGCAGCGCAGTGCGCGCTGTTGCATCGAGTGCCCGCGCCTCGCGAGCGCGGCTGCTGCCGATGCCTGCCAGCGCCCGACCTGTGGCGAAGGCGAGGCGTTGCCGCACGCTGTGATAACGGTCGAAGTCCGCATTCGCGGAGGGCGGCGACACTTTCTCGAGGATCGACCACCCACGCGCGGGCTCCCCGAGCGCTAACGCCGTCTCGGCTGCCGACAGATCCCGCGAAAGTGCTTGCCGGACATCGAGCGGGTCAGTGAGCGATTCGAGCGTCGTCTGGGCTTTGCGGGGATCGCGCGCCGCCAGCCACGCGAGGGCGGCCAGCAGCTTGAAGTCGTTGGCGACATTGGCGGGTGCAAAGTTGGCGACGGCTTCGTAATCGCGTGCGGCAGAGGTGTGTTCGCCGCGGGCGGCGAAGGCGGCGGCCCGTTCAGGAGAGGGCGGCTCGATCGGTGCGGGTGTGGCGGCGCAGCCCGTCAAGACGAAGGCGATCAGGCAAGCCATGGGGGCGGCTCGTCCCGGGTGGGGTTGAAGTGCCGACCTCACGGGGGCAGCATGCCGGATGGACCACATGGAGCGAGATTATAGTGCCTGAGGCAGTCGAGCCGGCGCTTCGCCGGGGACTTGGGCGGCTGGAGGTCGTTGCGACACCGATCGGCAACCTCGGTGATCTCACGCCGCGTGCCCGCGACAGCCTGGCAGCTGCCGACGTGGTGGCCGCAGAAGACACCCGCCGCACGGGCCAGTTGCTCGCGGCACTCGGCTTGCGCAAGCCGATGGTGTCTCTCCATGCCCATAACGAGCGCGGTCGGGAGGCGGGGCTGTTGGCGCGGCTCGAGGCGGGAGAGGTGGTGGCCTTGGTGAGTGATGCCGGCACGCCGCTGCTCTCCGATCCTGGTTTCGGTTTGGTGCGTGCGGCGGCTGCGGCGGGGATCCCGGTGCGTTGCGTGCCGGGCCCGACCGCGATCGCTGCAGCGCTGAGCATCTGCGGCATCGCCACCGATCGGTTCTGCTTCGAGGGGTTCTTGCCGACGCGCGCCGCAGAGCGATGGCAAAGGCTGCTCGGCTTGCGCGATGAGCCGCGGACGATGGTGTTCTTCGAGGCGCCACACCGCATCGCGGAGGTGCTCGTCGATTGCGCGGCGGTGTTGGGGGCGACGCGGGAGGCAGCCGTGGCGCGCGAGCTCACCAAGCTCTTTGAGACCGTTTACCGAGGGCCGCTCGAGAGCCTCGCGAAGACTGCGGCCACGGACGTCGATATGGTGCGCGGTGAGATCACGCTGGTCGTCGCCGGTGCGCCGACCGCCGTGGCGGCGGCCGCGGGGACGGCGCGAGAGCCCGCAGCGCAGGCGCAGCTTGAACGCACGGTGCAGGCCGCCCTCGAGCACTTGCCGGCTTCCAAGGCCGCGGCGCTTGCTGCCGAGGCTTGCGAAGTGCCGCGCGCCGAGGCTTACGCGCTCGCGGTGCGGCTCGCGCAATTGCGGCGCTAGCCGCGCCACGCCCACGGTCGGACAGAAAGTCTTGGTTGTTGTTCGGCCCATCGACGGGTATGGTGCGCCTTGGAGTCGGCCAGGCGATCGCTGCATTTCTCGCGAAATGTGGAGGAAAGTCCGGGCTCCTTCGGACACGGTGCCAGGTAACGCCTGGGAGGCGCGAGCCTACGGAAAGTGCAACAGAAAGATACCGCCGATGCGCCAACTCCCCGTCAGGGAAGGCAACGCAGGTAAGGGTGAAATGGTGCGGTAAGAGCGCACCGCGCGGCCGGTAACGGACGTGGCACGGAAAACCCCACCGGGAGCAAGGCCAAATAGGGAAGTCGCAGGGCAACCTGCAGCGCCGTGTCCGAGCGTGACTTCCGGGTAGGCTGCTTGAGGCGACCGGTGACGGTCGTCCCAGAGGAATGATCGCCCACGACAGAACCCGGCTTATCGGCCGACTCCTTCTCTGTCCTAATGCCGATTTCAGCATTCACGGGCAACTCACTGAAACCCATGAGCCTTTGCTCGCTCGAGCTGCTTTACGCAGCCTTCGGGTGCGCGTAAGTTGTTGGCAGCACATAAATTTTTTACGCGTAGACCGTTGACACCCCCACCCACTGATTTCTATAGTGGCGACAAGTGGTAGAAAGTGGGGCGAAATGGGCGGGACACCGTCCGTTCACATGTCATGTTTCGCGGCGCAAGCAAAGTCACGCTCGATGAGAAAGGCCGGATGGTGTTGCCCACCCGGCAGCGCCAGCGCGCGCACGAGCGCAGCGAGGGGCATCTTGTCGTCACCGTGGACCGAGACCCCTGCCTCCTGATCTACCCGCTGCCTGATTGGGAACAGATCGAACGCAAGTTGATGAGCCTGCCCACCCTGCACGAGCGCTCGCGGCGCCTGCAGCGGTTGATGGTCGGTCATGCGACCGAGATCGATCTGGACGGTCAGGGGCGACTGCTGTTGCCGCCCGAGCTGCGCGAATTCGCTGGGCTTTCGCGGCACGCCATGCTGATCGGTCAGGGCAACCGGCTCGAGCTGTGGGACGAGGCGCGATGGATCGAGCGCCGCGACTACTGGCTCAAGAGCGAGGAGACCGCGACCGATCTGTCGACGGAGCTGGATTCTCTGTCGTTGTGAGTGTGGCGGCGGTCGCCAAGGACGAGGGACGTGCGTGCAGGCCTTTGGTCTGTGCGTCGCGCGTGCGGGGCGAGGCGATGCGGGGTGTAGGCGTGGAGCAGACAGATGGGCATGAGCCTGTACTTGTCGAGGAAGCGCTCGAAGCGCTCTCCCCGTTGACGGGTGGTTTCTATGTGGATGCGACTTTTGGCCGTGGCGGACACGCGGCGCGGTTGCTGCAGGCTGTCGGCCCTGTGGGCGCCGTACTGGCGCTCGACCGCGACCCCGATGCGATCGCGGCCGGTCGCCTGCGTTTCGCTGCGGATCCCCGTCTCGAGCTCGTACACGCCGATTTCGGTCGGCTCGCCGAGATCGTGGCATCCCATGCCCGCGGCCGCCCGTTGCAAGGCGTGCTGCTCGACCTCGGCGTCTCCTCGCCGCAGCTCGATGATCCGCAACGCGGCTTCTCGTTCACCAAGGACGGCCCGCTCGATATGCGGATGGACCCTACGCGCGGCGTGTCGGCCGCGCAGTTCGTGGCGTGTACCGAAGAGCGGGAGCTGCAGCGCGTGATCGCGGAGTTAGGTGAAGAACGCCATGCCAAGCGCATCGCGCGGACCCTCGTGGAGGCACGTGACATCGCGCCTATCACCCGGACGCTGCAGCTCGCCGAGATCGTGCGCCGGACGGTACGGGGGCACGACGGTAAACATCCCGCGACACGCACTTTCCAAGCGCTGCGGATAGCCGTCAACGACGAGCTCGGTCAACTGCGCGCCGCGCTGCTCGGCGCGTTCGATTCGCTCGCGCCGGGTGGCCGGATGGCTGTGATCAGCTTCCACTCGCTCGAAGACCGCATCGTCAAGCATTTCATCCGTGACCGCTCGTCAGTGGACCCGGTGTTCGCCGGCTTACCGGTGATCCCGGCGTCGGCGCAGCCGCTGATGCGCGAGGTCGGTCGTAAGCGCCGCGCCACGGAGGCTGAGATCGCGCGCAACCCGCGCGCGCGCAGTGCGGTGCTGCGGTGCGCCGAGCGGATCGCCGTCGGGGGCGCGCGATGAGCGTGGGGAACCGCCGCGTACTGATGCTGGCCGTGCCGCTGCTGTGGATCACGGTGCTCGCCTCCGCAGCCGGCGCCATCCACGCCAAGCATCGTGCACGCGAACTGTTCGTGCAGCTCGAGCAGGTCAACGCCGAGCGTGACCGGCTCGACATCGAGTTCGGACGCATGCAGCTCGAGCAGAGCGCCTGGTCGGCGCATGCTTTCGTCGAGAACGTCGCGATCACCCAGCTGCGTATGACCACGCCGCCGCCGGCGCAGGTCGAAGTGGTGATGCCATGAGGGTGTCCGCATGAGGCTGCCCGGATCTCTCTCCTCCCGCAGCCCGCGGCGCGGTGAGCGTAGCCGCAGCCGTGCCGCTGCAGCGTCCGGTCTCACCCGCAAATCCGAGCCCTCGGCACCGTCGTTCGACCGGCGGGCAACGTTCGTTGTCGCCGTCTTCGGTTGCATCGCCTTGGCACTGGTATGGAAGGCGGTCACCCTGCAGTTCGTCCAGCGGGACTTCCTCATGGGGCAGGGTAATGAGCGCACCGTGCGCGTCGCCACCATCGTCGCCCATCGCGGCGCTATCGTCGATCGTGCCGGTGAGACGCTCGCGGTCAGCACGCCGGTCGATTCTTTGTGGGTCAACCCTGCACAACTGGCGGGCACCGGCGATGAGATCTCGCGGCTCGCGCGCGCGCTGCGGCGCGATCCGGAGGAGCTCACGCGCCGTGTGACCTCCAACCTGCAGCGCAGTTTTTTGATGATCGCGCGTCAATTGCCGCCTGCCGAGGCGCAGCGCCTGCGTGCGCTCGAGATCCCGGGTGTGCACTTCCAGCGCGAGTACCGCCGTTTCTATCCGGCCGGCGAGGTGGCGGGGCATGTGCTCGGGTTCACCGATCTCGATGACGCCGGACAGGAAGGGTTGGAACTTTTCTACAACCACTGGCTCTCAGGGCATGACGGCGCCAAACGCGTGATCCGCGACAACCTTGGACGCACGGTGCAGACCATCGAGAGCATCCGTCCGGTGCGCCCGGGCCAGGACTTGCGCCTGTCGATCGACATGCGCATCCAGTATCTGGCCTACCGGGAACTGAAGTCAGCGATCCAGGCGCATCGTGCGCGGTCAGGGTCGGTGGTCGTGCTCGATGTGCAGACCGGCGAAGTGCTGGCGATGGTCAACCAGCCCACCTTCAACCCGAACGATCGCCTGCAGATGAAAGCGGCGCTGTACAAAAATCGCGCGGTCACCGACCTCCTCGAGCCCGGCTCCGCGATCAAGCCTTTCACAGTGGCCGCTGCGCTCGCCTCCGGGCGTTACCGCGCTGATAGCATTGTCGATACCTCACCCGGATTCTACAAAGTCGGTGGGAAGACCATCGTCGACAAGAACAACCTGGGCGCGGTGGACCTCTCCACGGCCCTCGCGCGTAGCTCCAATGTGGCGATGGCGCGGATGGCGATCCAGCTCGGTCCCGAGACGGTGCATCAAACGCTGTCGCGGGTCGGCTTCGGTCGCGTGACGACCAGCGGCTATCCCGGCGAGTCCGCTGGCTTGCTGCCGCAGTGGGCGCACTGGCGGCCGATACGCACGGCGACCATCTCATACGGCTACGGCCTCTCGGTGACGCCGCTGCAGCTCGCGCAGGCCTACGCCACCCTGGGGTCTTTCGGTGTGCACCGACCGGTCGCCTTCACGCCGGTGACCGGTCCCGTACCCGGCGCGCGCGTGCTGCCCGAGCAAGTGACCCGTGATGTCGTGAACATGATGGAGAGAGTCGTCACCCAGGGCAGTGGACGCAAGGCTTCGGTGGCGGGCTATCGCATCGCCGGCAAGACCGGCACGGCGTGGAAGGCGAGCGCCGGCGGCTACATCACTAACCGCTATGTGTCGGTGTTCGCGGGGGTTGCGCCGGTCAGTGCACCGCGCATCGCCACAGTGGTGGTGATCGATGAGCCTAGCGTCGGCGGCTACTACGGCGGCGATATCGCCGCGCCGGTGTTCGCGGATGTGGTCGGTGGTGCGTTGCGGCTATTGGCGGTCGCGCCCGATGCGCCGCTCGACGCCCCGGTGGATCAGATCCCGGAGTTCGCTCCGCAACGCGAGCCTGGTTTCGATCTGCCGCCCGAGGCGGATGCTGTGCCTCCGACCACCATCGCGCAGCGCGGTGGGTCGACTGCGGCCCAGAACGGTGCGCAACGATGAGCGTCCTGCCCGGAGCGCCGGTCGAGATGGCACGGTTGTGCGCCGGTCACGCCGACGCGCCGGCAGGCCTCACGGTCTCGGATCTGTCGCTCGACAGTCGCACCGTCGAGCACGACGGCTTGTTCCTCGCCTGTGCGGGTCGGCGCACCCATGGTCTTGCGACGCTCGACATTGCGCTCGCCCGCGGTGTTCGCGCCATTCTTTGGGAGCCGGCGCCTGGGATCGAGCCGCCCGCCGCGCGAGCGGGCGTGTGGATGGCCCCGATGCACGGACTGGCGCATCAGGCGAGCGCCATCGCCGACCGGTTCTTCGGCGCGCCGTCGGCGGCGTTGTCGATCACCGGCGTCACCGGCACCAACGGCAAGACCACCGTGGCCTGGCTGCTGGGGCAGGCGCTCGATGCACTGCGATCGCTGCGCGACCACGCCGGTGGTTGCATCTATGTCGGGACTTTGGGTGTGGGCACGCCGCCCGATCATGTGATCGCCGGTGAATACACCACCGCCGATGCGGTGACCTTGCAGCGCCAACTCGCCACCGCTCGCGCAGCCGGCGCGAGTGCGGTCGCGATGGAAGTGTCGTCACATGCGCTCGACCAGCATCGCGCCGCCGCCGTGCGGTTCCGTTCGGCGGTGTTTACCAACCTCACCCGCGACCATCTCGATTACCACGGTACCTTCGAGGCCTATGGTGCGGCGAAGGCGCGCCTGTTCGACATGCCGGGTCTCGGTGATCGTGTGTTCAACGTCGACGATGGTTTCGGCGCTACGCTCGCCACGGACCAAGCCGGTCGCGGCCGCACTTGGCTCACTTGTCGCACCGCCGCCGGGCGCGCCGCTGCCGCACGCTGCTTGGCGCTCGATCCCGGGGCGAAACTGTTGGCGGCGACGGCCGTACGCCGCTCGGCGCGCGGACTCGCCTTCGAGATCGAGATGCCTGCCGGGACCGATCGCGCCTTGCCGCGGGTGATCGAGGCGCCGTTGGTCGGGGATTTCAACATCGACAACCTGCTGTCTGTGTTCGCGGCGCTGCTCGCGCTCGAGGTGTCGCCCGAGGCAGCCCTCGAGGCGCTTGCGCGGGTGACGGCGCCGCCGGGTCGCATGCAGGCGATCGGCGCCGAGGGCCGGCCGCTTGTGGTCGTGGACTATGCCCATACGCCCGATGCGCTCGCCAAGGCGCTGGCCGCAGCACGGCTGCACTGCAGGGGACGCTTGATCCTGGTGTTCGGCTGCGGGGGCGACCGTGATCGCGGCAAGCGCCCGCAGATGGCGGCCATCGCCGCCGATCTCGCAGACGGCATCGTCGTCACCGATGACAATCCGCGCACTGAATCACCTGAGCAGATCGCTGCTCAGATCGTCGCCGGTCTGCCGGCCGGCCGGTACGCCGAGATCATTCACGACCGCGCTGCGGCGATCCGTGCGGCACTCGCCTCGGCGGGCGCCGAGGATGTCGTGCTGGTGGCCGGCAAGGGCCACGAGGACTATCAGATCATCGGCGCGGAACGCCGCCCTTTCGATGATGCACAGCAGGTGCGCGTTGCGCTCGGTCTCGCGCCATCAGCCATGGAGCAAGGCTGATGCGCCGGCTGTCGCAGCTCGCGGTCGATTGCGGTGGGCAGCTCATCGGCGAGGACAGCCCATGGTCGAGCGCCAGCATCGACACGCGCCGCATCGTCGCCGGCGAGCTGTTCATCGCGCTACGCGGCCCGAACTTCGACGGCGCAGATTTCCTCGGTGCTGCAGCGGCCGCAGGCGCCGCCGGGACCGTGGCTGAGCGCGCAGGTCCCGCCGGGCTGCCTGTGATCCTGGTCCCGGATGCGCTCGTCGCCCTGCAGCGTGCGGCAGCCGCATGCCGCGCGCGCTACACCGGCACGGTCATCGGCGTCGCAGGCAGCAACGGCAAGACCACCTGCAAGGAGATGATCGCCGCGATCTTGGGCGAGCTCGCCCCCACGCTCGCCACCTGCGGCAACCTCAACAACCACATCGGCCTGCCGCTGACGCTGCTGCGACTCGAAGACCACCAACGCCACGCGGTCATCGAGATGGGCGCCAACCACCCCGGGGAGCTCGCCGCGCTCGCCGCCCTTGCCACGCCAGCCATCGGCATCGTCACCAATGCGGGCGCCGAGCATCTCGAGGGCTTCGGCAGCCTTGAAGGCGCCGCGCGCGCCGAAGGCGAGCTGTTCGCTGCGCTCGGTCGCGACGGGATCGCCGTGCTCAACGCCGACGATGAGTTCGGTGGTCTCTGGCGCGACATGACGGTGGCGCGGGTGGTGAGCTTCGGGCTCGGCGCCAGGGCCGACTTCAGCGCCCGCGAGATTCGCACGCAGGCGACCGCCGACGGGTTCCTCACCACCTTCACATTGCTCGCGCCTCAGGGCGAAGTGCGGATCGGCTTGCAGCTTGCAGGACGCCACAATGTGATGAATGCGCTCGGCGCTGCCGCCGCTGCCATGGCGGCCGGTGCGACCCTCGATCAGGTTGCAACGGGACTCGCGCGCATGCGAGCGGTGGCGGGGCGGCTCGTGCTGCGACCGGCTATCGCGGGCGCCTGGCTCATCGACGATTCCTACAATGCCAATCCGTCCTCGTTGCAGGCCGCGATCGATGTGCTCGCTGCGCTCGAAGGCCGTCGTTGGCTGGTGCTCGGCGATATGGGCGAGCTCGGTGAGTACGCCATCGAGGCACATGCCGAGGCTGGTCGTTATGCGCGGACGCACGGCGTCGAACGTCTCTTCACCGTCGGTCCGCTCGCTGCGCGTGCTGCGCAGACCTTCGGCGAGGGCGCAAGCGAGCATGCCGATGCCACGGCGCTGGCGGCGGCGGTGCGCGCTGACTTGGCCGCCGATGTCCGGGTGCTCGTGAAAGGCTCGCGATCCAACCGCCTCGAGCGCGTGGTCGATGCGCTGCTGCCAGGTCTGCCGGATGTCGTCGCTGCATCTCACATCGCTGCCCACACCGCCGCCCACATCGCTGAAGGGGTCGTCTGAAATGCTGCTCTGGTTGTCGAGGACGCTCGCCGAAGACCTCTCGTTCTTCAACGTGTTCACCTACCTGACGATGCGCGCGATTCTCGCCGCCGTCTCGGCGTTGACCATCGCGTTGCTGGCTGGTCCGTGGATGATCGACCGGCTCGCTGCGCTGCGGGTCGGACAGGTGGTGCGCGACGACGGGCCACAGACGCACTTCAAGAAAGCGGGTACGCCGACTATGGGCGGCCTGCTCATCCTGGTCGCGATCATCGTGAGCACACTGCTTTGGGCGGATCTCGGCAACCGCTTCGTCTGGATCGTGGTCGGTGTCACGGTGCTCTTTGGCTTGGTGGGCTTCTGGGACGATTACCTCAAGGTCGTTCGCCAGGACCCGGCTGGTCTGATCGCGCGCTACAAGTACTTCTGGCAGTCGGTCGGCGGTCTCGCCGTCGCACTCGTGCTCTGGTACACGGCGCAGTCGCCCGCGGACACCACGCTCTACCTGCCGTTCTTCAAGAATTTTGCGCTGCCGCTCGGCTTCGCCGCATTCGTGCTGCTCACCTACCTGATGATCGTCGGTATGAGCAATGCCGTGAACCTGACCGACGGCCTCGACGGGCTCGCGATCATGCCGGCGGTGATGGTGGCCGCAGCGCTCGGCGTGTTCGCCTATGCGTCGGGCAATGCGGTCTTCGCGCAGTACCTCGCCATCCCGGCTGTGCCGCAGGCGGGTGAGCTGTTGATCATCTGCGCCGCCCTCGTCGGCGCCGGTCTCGGATTCCTGTGGTTCAACGCCTACCCTGCGCAGGTGTTCATGGGCGATATCGGCGCGCTCTCGCTCGGCGCTGCGCTCGGCACCATTGGCGTGATCGTGCGCCAAGAGCTGGTGCTGCTCGTGATGGGCGGCATCTTCGTGCTTGAGACCGCCTCGGTGATCCTCCAGGTCGCCTCCTTCAAGCTCACCGGTAAGCGCATCTTCCGCATGGCACCCATCCACCACCATTTCGAGAAGAAAGGCTGGGCGGAGCCAAAGATCATCGTGCGCTTCTGGATCATCACCTTCTTCCTCGTGCTCGCGGGCCTCGCGACGCTCAAACTGCGATGAACGACACCGCACCTGCAGCTGATCGGACCGCGCTCATCGTGGGGCTGGGCCGAAGCGGCGTGTCCGCTGCGCGCCATCTGACCGCGCTCGGCTGGCAGCTCGCCGTCACCGACAGCCGTCTGCATCCTCCGGGCAGCGCCGAGCTCGCCGCATTCGCCCCGCAGGCGATCTGCCGTTTCGGCGGGTTCGATCCAGCGCTGCTGGCCGCTGCCGGGCTGGTCGTCGTCTCGCCCGGTGTATCGCTTGCAGAGCCGATGCTGCGCAGCGCCACTGAGCGCGGCATGACGCTGGTGGGTGACATCGAACTGTTCGCGCGAGCGCAGCACGCCCGCGTCCCGACCGTCCCGGTCACCGGCATCACCGGCACCAACGGTAAAAGTACGGTCACCACGCTCGTCGGACAGATGGTCGAGGCTGCAGGCCTGCCGGTCTGCATCGGCGGCAATCTCGGCACACCGGCGCTCGACCTGCTCGGATCGGCGGCACCAGCGCATTATGTCCTCGAGCTGTCGAGCTTCCAGCTCGAGACCACCCATTCTTTGGAGCTCGCCGCTGCAGGGGTGCTTAACCTCAGCCACGATCACATGGACCGCTACGCCTCGATGGCGGATTACGCAGCCGCCAAGGCACGCATCCTGCGCCGTTGCGGCACCGCCGTGATCAATGCTGATGACCCGTGGACCGCGGCGATGCCGTCGCCGGGCCAGCGACGGCTCAGCTTCTCGATCGACGAAGGGGTTGCGGCCGACTATCGGCTGTCGCGTGATCCGGCCTCGGGCGAGGATTGGCTGCATGCCCAAGGCGAGCGTCTGCTGCCGACTTCGGAGCTTCGTCTTGCCGGTCTGCATAACGCCGCCAACGCGCTCGCGGCGCTCGCGCTCGGGGATGCGATCGGCCTGCCGCGTGCGGCGATGCTCTGCGCGTTGCGTCGCTTTACCGGTCTGCCACATCGTTCACAGTGGGTGCGCGACCGACAAGGCGTGCATTTCATCAATGATTCCAAGGGTACCAATGTCGGCGCGACACTCGCCGCCGTCGCTGGCATGCCCGGCACCTTGGTGTGGGTGGCAGGTGGCGATGGCAAGGGTCAGGATTTCACGCCGCTCGCCGCTGCGCTCGCCGGCCGCACCCGTCTGGCCGTGCTCATCGGGCGCGATGCCCCCCGTCTCGCTGACCTGCTCGAGGGGGTCTGCCCGGTACGCCGCTGCGACACGCTGGAGGAGGCGGTAGCGGTCGCCGCCGAGGCGGCGCTCGCCGGCGACACGGTGCTGTTGTCGCCTGCCTGTGCGAGCCTCGACATGTTCCGTGACTATTCGCACCGCGGTGACGTGTTCACGGCTGCGGTCGGGAGCTTGCCCACATGAGCACACTGTCCCTGCCAGCCCGCAGCGGTGGGCGCGGCGCGCAGATCCACATCGATCTTGTCACCCTCGGGCTGCTATCGGTCATCCTGCTGCTCGGCCTCGTGATGGTCACTTCGGCCTCGATGTCCATCGCCGCGCGTGATGGCGGCGATCCGTTGCAGTACCTTCGCGGCCAGGCATCGATGGTCGCTGTCGGCGTGCTCGTCGCGATGGCCGCGTTCGCGGTGCGCAGCGAATGGCTGGAGCGATGGTCGTCGCTGCTGCTGTTCCTCGCGATCGTGTTGCTGGTGCTGGTGGCGATCCCCGGCATCGGCTACTCGGTGAACGGCGCACGCCGTTGGTTGCGTATCGCGGGGTTCAACCTGCAGGTCAGCGAATTGACCCGCATCATGGCGCTGGTCTGGGTGGCGAGTTACGCGGTGCGACGGGAAGCCGAACTGCAAGGGTCCCTGATCGGCATGGTTAAGCCGCTGTCGGTGTTGGCGGTGATTGCCGGCTTGTTGTTGCTCGAGCCTGATTTCGGTGCGGCCGTAGTGCTGGTCGCGACCGGGTTCGGCGTGCTGTTCATCGCCGGTGCCCGACTCCGTGATGTCATCGGGCTGTCGTTCGTCGTGACCGCGGTGATGGCGGCGATCGCGATGCTCGAGCCCTATCGCGTCCGTCGGTTGCTGGCGTTCCTCGATCCTTGGGCGGACCAGTTCAACAGCGGATTCCAGTTGGTGCAGAGTCTGATCGCCATCGGTCGTGGCGGATGGACCGGCGTCGGGCTCGGCGAGAGCGTACAGAAGCTCTTCTATCTCCCAGAGGCGCATACCGACTTCGTGTTCGCCGTGCTCGCCGAGGAACTCGGCCTGCTCGGCATCTTGCTGACGCTGGTGCTCTTCTCGCTGCTCGCCTGCCGTGCGCTCTGGATCGCGAAGCTCGCCCATGACGGTGGCCTGAAGTTCCAGTGCTACATCGCTGCCGGCTTCGGGATCTGGCTCGGTTTGCAGGCTTTCGTCAACATTGGCGTGAATATGGGTGCCTTGCCGACCAAAGGGCTGACGCTGCCGTTCATCAGCTATGGCCGCTCGAGCATGCTGGCCGGGCTCGCTTGGATCGGACTGCTGCTGCGGGTGTTCCATGAAGCGGCGAACGCGGCGCGTGGACCGGCGGCTGCGGCGCTACGCGGCGGCTCCGCGCGGAGCGTCGCCGAGGATGATGCCTTGCTCGCCGACGGCGCGCGTCCATGAGCGGGCGACGCGTCATGATCATGGCGGGCGGTACTGGTGGGCATGTATTCCCAGCGCTCGCGTTGGCCGAGGTCCTCCGCCAGCGCTCCTGCGAAGTGGTGTGGCTGGGCACCCGCCACGGTATCGAGGCCCGTCTGGTGCCGGCCGCGGGGCTACCGGTGGAATGGATCTCGGTCGGCGGGATTCGGGGCAAGGGTCTCGTGACGCTGCTGCGCGCGCCGTTCACGGTGCTGCGTGCGCTCTGGCAGTCGATCGCGGCGGTGCGTCGACAGCGTCCCGCAGTGGTGGTCGGACTCGGGGGCTATGTCACCGGTCCGGGCGGTCTCGCCGCATGGCTGCTGCGCCGGCCGCTGGTGATCCACGAACAGAACGCCGTCGCCGGCTTCACCAACCGTGTGCTTGCCCGTCTCGCCCGTCCGGTGCTGGAGGCTTTTGCGGGCAGCTTCCCGGCCGCTCGTCGTGCCCTCGTCGTCGGCAACCCCGTACGCCCAGCGTTCTTCGCATTGCCCGCAACCGCCGTGCGTTACGGCGCACGCACCGGGCCGCTTCGGCTGCTGGTGATCGGCGGCAGTCAAGGTGCCGCGCGCTTGAACGCCGCGGTGCCGGCTGCGCTCGCGATGCTGCCGTCGGGCCGATGGCAGGTGCGTCATCAAGCCGGCGTGCGTGGACTCGAAAGCGCGCGCCGCTGCTATGCGGACGCCGGGGTGCCCGCGAGCGTCGAACCCTTCATCGACGACATCGCCGCAGCCTACGCCGAGGCCGACCTCGTGGTGTGCCGCGCAGGCGCGCTCACCGTCTCCGAGATCGCGGCCGCCGGGGTGGCAGCGCTGTTCGTGCCGTTCGCTGCGGCGGTCGATGATCACCAGACCCGCAATGCCAAGCACTTGGTGGAGCGCGGTGCCGCGACCCTGTTGCCGGAGTCCGAACTCTCGCCGCAGCGTCTGGCGGCGGAGCTCGAGCGGCTGGGTGCCGATCGCGGGGCGTTGCGGATGATGGCGGAGCGGGCGCGAGG
>Ga0209107_10001159_pt1 | contig 14659 bp, 39 predicted proteins | sample LakErihyJuly2011_2_FD_187460 | JGI IMG/M metagenome (GOLD analysis project Ga0209107, IMG submission 187460) | Freshwater microbial communities from dead zone in Lake Erie, Canada - CCB hypolimnion July 2011 (SPAdes) (version 2) | ecosystem: Environmental > Aquatic > Freshwater > Lentic >... | reverse complement strand
ACATTAATATTAGGCTCATTATCAAACTCAGGAAGCTCAACATGCTCATAACCCTTGATGGTAAGAGTTACATCTTTACGACCTGAATATAGCTCAAGAAATGCATTAACTGTGTCGTATAGGTTTTTTCGGTATGCAGGATATCCAATATGAATAAACTTAATTGTATCTGTAATCTGACGCTCTTGAGGTTGGAATGTCTTATCTAATCCGTGTCTAAAAATATAAATCTCTTTATCGGTATATTCTTTAAATACGTCTTTACAAAATTTATTTGGAACCCAAAACTCATCTACAATATCTAGATTTCCTGAGTCAATCCAGGTTTTAGGAAATTGTGTTGATTCCCAAGCAGTATATCCAACCTTGTATGATTTTGGATTAATATACTGGTAATCGTAGGCGTGTCCAAAAAATATTTCAAGATCGGCGTTTGGCAAGCTATAACCTACGGTATGATTGGTCCTTGATAAAGAACTAACGATTCTCATTGTGGCATGACCATAGCCTGTCCAAACCGCATTATTTGGGTTATTGAAACTAACTTGCATTTACTCTACTTTTCTAATTGGTCTAAACGCTTTTCAATTCTGGAAATAGCATCTTTAATTGATGATCCAGAATTAGGTCTCATTTCATAAGATATGCAAGAAATTTCTGATTCTAAATACTTTAATCTTTCTTGCATTCCAGGACGACCTTCAAATCCTGGTCTTTCTTCTTCTCCGAAATAATCATCTAGGAAGTGTATAAATCTTTTTACAAGCTTTGTAGCTTTATGCAATCCAACACCAATAACTCCAATAGCTGTAACTGTAGCAGCCAGCATTATTAGAAACTCGTTAGGACTCATATTTAATTATACACTCCCACAAAAATTACTTCGAAGAAGTCTTCTTTGCTGTGGATTTTTTAGCTGGTGCTTTTTTTGCAGGTGCAGCTGGTGCACTTGCAGCTTTTACTTTTGGGGATTGAGTTGCAGCCTTAACTACCTTTGTTACTTCGGCAGCAAGTTGGTCAGGAGTTGATTTACCTGAAATGTTTCCAAAAGCGATATCATTCTTGTTAAAGTAGCGGATGGCTACTGGTGCAAGAGCTGCTACTAGAGCATTTAAATATAAATATGGGTCAGTAGTACCAACCATATAAAGGGCAAGTACAGCACCTAAGATTGAACGACCATAGGACTGGATAATTGCAATATGTTCTTTTGATAAAGTCATTGACTTTTCCTTTTCTGTGTTTTATAATATATGTTATATATATGCTATATATAATATATATTAAATATAATTAATATATTAAATATACTTAATATGTTTAAACCTTAAATATATATAATATTACAATTATAGCGATAAAACTTCTTTCGGTCAATATCTTTCTAAAATTTTTAACAATTGTTATACAAACTTAATAAATTCTATCTCCTGATCTAATTTTTAAAATGTATCCCAAACTAAAAATTTAAAAATTCGGCGATTTGCGGTTCGGCGGCGAGAACAGAACCACCTATACACGAAAGTCGTGTCTATAGACCTTATAGGGGCTATAATAGGTATCTAGTAAAAAGGACGGCAGCATGGAAGACAATGAAAATACCGAAGAAATAATTGGCAATGCCAACGATAACATCGGGGAAATATTATATATCATGCTAGGACGAATATATGACCTACTTGTTCTTTTAAATGATGCTAATGGCAAATCAGAAGATGTTTTGCGTATTATGGAATTGCATAAAAATGGAATGCTTATGTGTCCATTGCCTTCTTTGAGCATACCAGAGGAATAAGAGCCTTTTTAATTCTTGCTCAGGAATATTTGTTCTTTCTATCTACCGATTTTTTTATTTTTAAAATCATTAATTTCGATAGCTTTAGGTTTCTTTTCATCTGGAACTACCTTTTCAATCGAAATAAGTAGCATTCCATCAACAAGATGAGATTCTTTTGTAACCATATGTTCAGCTAGAGAGAATGTTCTTGTGAACTTTCTACCAGCAATACCTTTATGTAGATATTCACCATCTGTATCTGGAAGTTCTCCAACTACCGTCAAATTACCATTTTCTTCAGTAATAGTTAGGTTTGATTTGTTATATCCAGCTACTGCCAATTCAATGATAAAGTTATTCTCATTTACTTTTCTGACGTTGTATGGAGGAAATGCTGTCGCATTTGTCTTTGCTAGAGTTTCTAGCTTTGGGAAAAATGTATCCCATCCGATCATATATGGGTTATTTGCCCATGTGTTTAGATTATTCATATTTTTTGCTCCTTTTAAGCGAGTTAATTTACATCCCCATAAGGCAGATGCATTCTTATATTTTACCCCAATTTTTATCCAAGTTACCTTCCTGTTATCTAAAAGTTACCTAATCGTTATATTATATTCTAGCAAAATGTTAATGTATTTTTTCTTATTGCAAAGTCTTTGCAAGTCTATTTTGACAAAATGTGAATGTGATTTTAATTTGTATGATACGGATTTTTATAAACGAAAACAAGATTAAGTTAGTGAGCACATACGACAGGAAATAATTCACCCTGCAGGGAAAGGATCGTCTTGAAAAAAGATTCACCCTGTGGATAACTTATGTGTTGCACATCACAAAAATAATTTAATAAAACACCCCAAATAAGGCAAAAATTGTCAGACCCCCCTGCTAGAGTGAAACTATAAATAAATAGTTAAGTATGAGCCTAGCAAATAAGCCTAACGGATGAGCCTAGCAAATAAGACTTAACACTAACGAAAGGTTACTCAATGAATGAGTTAGCACTAGAGAACATCACCAAGACTAAGTGTCTTGAGTGTGGTGACCACCTGACCTCTTGGGAAACAACGGGCTATTGCATTATCTGCGAGCCTGATGAGTATGACATCTAGGCATACCGCCCGACACGCCCGAGCGGGGCGACCCTGTGGATAAGCTGTGGATTAAGTAGATGTGATGTAACTCACTGAAATTCTAGCGTGTCTGGCTTGATAATGTCAGACCTATCTGCTAAGGTGAAACCATAAGATGAAACGAGGTGCTAGATGATCTACTTACACTTAGACCCCTTTGAGGGACTGCTATGTGAGTGTGGCGACTTTGCCTACACTCGTGAGGTTAATGTTTTCGATAACGAAATGACTGACCTATGTGATGAGTGTGTGCTGGCTGGTTTTAACTTAGGTTAAAACTGTCAGACCCCTGTGATAAGGTAATACCAACAACAAAGAAAGGCTATTCAATGAATGAACTAGCATTAGAACAAATCACTAAGGCTACCTGCCTAGTGTGCGGTGACAAGTTAGCACCGTTTGAACTATCCAACTCTATCTGCATTATGTGTGAGGACTAATTATGTTGATGTATGTATCTCTAATAATCTTAGTTAATGTTATCGCTGGGCTTAGTGCTTATGCGTATGTTGCAATAAAGGAACTAAAGTCTAGTCGTGCTATGTGGCAACAGGCTTACACCTCGCTAAGTATCCAAACAGAGTTAGACAAATGGAAAGCAGAAATAGAAAAGAGTTACAACAAATGAAAATACTAATAGCCATTCTTCTTGTTCTAGTTTTCTTTGGGGCTATCTCTGGTGATGGTAAGGGTAGGTTCTAGCGACACGCCCGAGCGGGGCGACCCGAAATTTTGGCAAATGTCAATTACGACACGCCCAAAATATCACTGAAATATCTGTGGATAACTTGTGTATAAAAAGTTTACCAAATGTTTACCTAAACATACCCCTGAAATGCCTAAAAATGTCAGACCCCTAGTGTATGCTGAAAGCATAAGATAAAACGAAAGGTGAGCAAATGACTTACACTGTAACAAATAAGAGAGATAACATCTCTAACGAATACCCTACCCTAACCTCTGCATTCCAAATGGTTGCATCTTGTTGGGACGGTGCAGGAATTGTCTGCGAGGTAGTAGACAATACAACAGGCGAACAGGTAGCCCTGTATCGTAATCCTCTAACAGGTTGGGAAGTGGCTTAAATGGCTTACACTAAAATCAAAAATGCAAGACTGCTAGTAGATGCAGTAAACGACCTAGAGCGTACTCTAAAGTATGACCCAACCAATCAGCGAATGATTGACTACTACAATCGCCAGATTGAAATGCTAACTAGGCGTGTCTACAGGTAAAACTGTCAGACCCTTATGCTAGAATCAAACTAACAAACAAACGAAAGGATTTCAAAATGAAATCACTAGATACAGAAAAATACATTCAAGCCCACGATAATTTGGGTCGTTACCGTTACCCACTTTCCTATGACAATCGTCTAGCATACGTTTCGCTATCTGCAATTCTTGCGGAATGTATCAACCAAAGATTAGGATTTAATCAAATCCAAAAGATGATAGATGAGATGACTCAAAACGAAATCAACTTACTAGAAAGGCTATCAAACTAATGATGACACGAAAAGACTATGTAGCCGTTGCAGAAATTCTAAACGCTTACCACTTAGACATTGAAGCACAAACTTTTGAGGATTTGCTTTCAGACTTTCAAACATTTTTCAAAAGAGATAATTCTAATTTTGATTTAACACGATTTAGAGATGCGGTGATGAAATAATGAACAGTTTTTATTCTTGGGTTTTAATTTTATCCCTTGCAAGTTTTATTTATTTGCTAGTGGATAAATACACCGATTGACGACACGCCCGAGCGGGGCGACCCTTAGCTCGCCCCCGATCAATTACGACATTAAGATAAAAGTCACTGAAATCACTGGAAAATGTCAGACCCTTGTGCTAGGATGTAAACATCATCAACCGTTAGGAAAAAAAATGTATTCATTTCAAGATGTGGACTTTGCAACCGAAATCCTTTTGGATGAGGTGTTTGCCTTTGATGAGTTTGAGCAGGAGTTTGAACTAGATGATGAAATGCCTGAAGATGCAGGTATGGAAGGCTATCTCTTTGGTTGGGACTCATAGCCCACCGCCCCACGGGGTCGCCCCCTTTTTCTGCAAAATTCTTTTACGAAACACCCAAAATGTCACTGAAAATGTCAGACCCCTGTGGTAAGATGAAATCATAATCAACGAAAGGAACTACCTATGTTCACTCTACACAACCCAATGAAAGTGATGAACGAGAATTATGTCGTTACTTCACACCCCTGCCCAATGTGTGGCGATACCGTAACTGTCAGAATTACATCTGATAAGTTGTTTGCATACCATCAAGGTGCTTATGCCCAAGACGTATTGTCTGCCTACGATGCTGACGTGCGTGAGCGTTTCATTAGTGGAACGTGTGGAGTTTGCTGGACTGAAATGTTTAGCGATGCTGACTGGGACGAGGAGTGAAAATGTCAGACCTCTCTGCTAAGATGAATACTATGATGAAATTACCTGCAAGCCCTGAGCAACTTAGGGCAAGACTAGAGTTGCGTAGGAGTAACGCTTCTGCCAAACACCGCAACAAAAAGAAATACACCCGTAAGACCAAATACAAAAACCTACAAGGAGAATAAAATGGGAAAAATGTTTGCAACTGAATTATCCGCTATGGATACTATGCCTATCGAACAGCAGATTAACCTGCACCTGCAATACAACTTTTATCCACCAATTCCGTCATCTATGGTACAGCCTTGCGTTGATGCCATTAACGCTTATTGGAATGAGGACATCTATGCAGAAATAGAAATGCCACAAGGAGTTTCCTATCGTGGAATGACTACTGCACCTGCTCACGCTATCATTGAGCAACATCGCCTAGACTCTTGGCTTGAATCAGACGAATACTATGAAGATGAGGACTTTAATGTTTAACTTTAACGACATAGCCTGTAAAGATGTAGACACAAACTTATTCTTTAGCGAACTAAAGTCTAAGGTAGAAAAAGCAAAAGCAATCTGTAACTCTTGCCCTGTAAAGTCAGAGTGTCTAGAGTTTGCATTGAGTGACGGTATCGAGTTTGGTATCTTTGGCGGAGTCACCGCAGACGAAAGGAAAGCACTTGTTTCAAACTAATCTAATTGTAAACTTTACTAATGGAGAATCTAAAACTTATTTAGACGTACACCCTGACCAACCAATGTTTATTGAAAAGGGAACGCTAACTTTAGAAACCACAAACGGTGAAATGATTTGGTACATACCAGCCATTTCGATTCTTGACTACTACACGGAATGCGTTAGGGTGTCATGATCCAGGAAGCTGGGGGGCGACCCAAAATTGCCCAAATGTCAAGTTACGACATTAAGAAAATAATCACGGAAATCACTTGAAATTGTCATACCTTTGTGGTAATGTAGTCACATAACCTACTAAGGAGAATAAATGTCAGAATTACTGATTAACTTATTTGAGGGTGTCATTGATGAGCAAGCCCTTGAGAAATTATCAACAGAGGAACTAGAAGCAATTAACAAAATGCTAACGGAAGCAGGTTACTAAAATGGGTGCAAGAATTAATTTCGTATTTGATGATGGAACAGAATCATTAACCGTCTTGTATTCACATTGGGGTGAATCTACTTGGGAAGATGATTTAATTGGTGCATTGGTACACGCACAGCCACGCAAGGGTGACTATTCATACTTTACCCGTATGGTAATCTCACACTTAATGAAAGACCAGATGTTAGATGAAACTGGCTTTGGTATCTATGCAATTAGCCGTTCAGAAATTGGTAACCAATTATTTGATAAGACAGTTGTATTAGATTTAGTAAATAACACATTGACAGATTTAGATAATGATAATACAATTGATTTGTATGGAAAGGTATTTGCATAATGAGCAAGATGAAAGATTTATACGGTATTTTAACAGAGTGGTATCCAGATGGAAACTACACAGAAGAACAATTGTGGGAAGCAATTGCAGAATCGCAAGGTATGGACTATTCAGAAATAGCAGATGGAGATTTGGCGGAATGGCTATAAAATTATTTAATAGAAAACCAGAAGTAATTGAAGAAGATACATTTACTAAGTTAGATAGAATGATGAGTGAAATGGCATCTACTGAAACATACGTTGCATACCTCCGTGAAAGGGAGGGTATGTAATGGGAATCTTCTATGGTATTATCTTAGTGCTTTTGGTATTAGGTGCTGTCTCGGCAGTAGCATTTTTATCAGATAAATATGAGAGTAGGGATAATGAATTATAGGTATGCAGATAAGTTAATTGGCTACCAGCTAGAACCTGGAGACCTAATCATATTTGATGAACTAGAAGAGCCAGTGCAAATTAAAAGCATTGACATTCTTCAAGATGGTTATCAGGTAAACTACCTAGACGAATGGGACGAAGAGTTGCATAAGTACATAGGTGAAGAAGATATTGTTGATCTATATGTCTATGATGAGGACTAAGGGGTCGCCCCATTTTTTTGGATTTGTCAATTACGACACTCCGAAAAAATTCACTGAAATATTTTCAAAAAACTATTGAAAATGTCAGACCTTTAGTGTATAGTAGGTACTACAAACAAGGGAATAGTCCCAAAACAGAAAAGAGAAGCAAATGGCTAAATTAACTGCCCCAACTGTTGGCTCACAGTTCACAACCGCTAAGTCTGGCGTGACTGGAGAAGTCAAGGAAGTAATCAAGAACCAGACAGGTTCTTTGCGTATCCGTCTTGATGTAAATGGTCAAGACCGTTGGACTACTGTAACTAAGTAGTTAAAAAAGTTTAGGTGGGGTGTTCCTTACCCTTGCACCCCACCTTAAAACTGTCACACCTACCTGCTAAGATAAACTTACCTACAAAACAAGGAGACCCAAATGGGATTAGACATGTATCTTCGTGCTAACGAATACGTTTCACGCAACGACTGGACTCGTAATGAAAAAGGTGAATTAGTTGATAGCCCTAATTCATTGTTTACACAAATTGTTGAGACTCTTGAATTAGATAACATCATTGACAAGACTGGATTTGCTGGAATGAGCATTGACCTGCCTATGGGCTATTGGCGTAAGGCTAATCAAATCCATAATTGGTTTGTAACTAACTTAGCAGACGGTGTTGATGAGTGTCAGGTAATTACTGTACGCAGAGAAGACCTAGAGCAACTGAAAGAGTTGTGCATTGAAGTTCTTGCAAACAAATCACTTGCAGAAGATTTATTGCCAACGGGTGCAGGTTTCTTCTTTGGTTCAACAACTTATGATGAATACTACTATGCTGACTTGAATGATACTATTGGTATTATTAACAAGTGTCTTGAAAGCAAGTTTGATTATTTTGAGTACCAAGCATCTTGGTAGTAGGTTAAACCGAAACCAAAACCTGCCACAGCCACGCAGGTAAAATAAAGGGGACAGTCCTAAGCACCATACTCAGACTATAAACTGCTTCACTGGTCTGGTGGCTCAGTTGGTTAGAGCACCGCCCTGTCACGGCGGAGGTCGTGGGTTCAAGTCCCATCCAGATCGCAAGAGCTGGGGTCGCCCCCTTTTTTCCCATTTGTCAATTACGAAACACCCAAAAACTCACCGAAGTTTCTTAAAATAAGTATTGAAAATGTCGGACCTGTATGATAAGATAAGGTTATCAACCTAACAAAGGAAATAAAAGTGTCTATTGACCAAATCGAAATCGTAAATGGCAAGGCATCATACGCTTCTTTGCGTGTACCTGCCTACCACCAACTAGGAACTGTCTTTCAAGATGAAGTTTCTACATCGGAAATGCTATCTCTAGCAAACCTACAAAACTGGAATGTACGTCTTGAAGATGTTGCACTGCCAGAAAACTACACATCGGTGAAGAATAACTTTATGGTTGTTCGGGACCACCCAGAAGACGGCAACGGAAATGTTTTGTCTGTTGTTGGTGAGCGTTACAAGGTTCTACAGAATGAAGAACTATTTGCTTTTGGTGACAACCTACTTGACGGTGGTCGCTGGGAAGTTGCTGGTTCTCTAAAGCAAGGTCGTGTTGTCTTTGGTGCATTAGCACTTGAGCGTGAAACCGTACTTGACCCTAATGGCGTGTCAGATGTAATCAAAAATTACTTGGCTATCTCTACATCACATGACGGTTCTTCTGCTGTTCAAGCAACCGTAACTCCAATTCGCTTAACCTGCATGAACACACACACCGCTGTATTCCGCAAGGGTGCAAAGCAGTCTTTCAAGTTACGCCACACACAGTCATTAGATGGTCGTGTTGCACAGGCTCGTCAGGCTCTAGGTCTTGCCAATACCTACATTGACGAGTTTGAAGTTATGGCTAAGGCTATGATTGAAAAGGAAATCACTAAGGAAACATTTAACAAGATTGTTGCACTCGCATACCCAATGCCAGAAAAAGATAGCAAGGGTGCTATGAAGAAGTGGGAAACAAAGATTGACTTGTTAGATGAAATCTACGGTGGTGACACCAACGGAATGATTGCTGGAAACGCTTGGGGTGCTTACAATGCACTTACAGAACGCTTAGACTGGTATCGCACCGCTCGTGGCAATTCCGAAAGTATCCTAATGGGTGCTAGTGGTTTTGACCCTGTTGTAAATGCAGAAAAGAATAAGTTGCTTGGGCTTGTGCGTGAGGTGGTAGGGGCTTAATCCCCTATCACTACCCCGAAATCCTGACTTGACAAAGTTGGGATTTTGGGGGCGACCCTTAAAGCTTCCTAATTACGAAGCATTAAGAAGATCACCAGAAAATTCACAGGAATCGCTATTGTAAATGTCACACCTATGTGGTATGATTTCATCATAACCTACTAACAAAGGAAACAAATGCCAAACTGGGTATTCAATTCGCTAGTCGTATCAGGTGAGCAATCAGAATTAGATAGGATGGTTGCACAACTTAACCAACCATTTGAGAAGCACTTCCCTGATAGTAAGTTTAATCAGGAAACAAAAGAGTGGGAAAAGTTTCCAGATGTTCAAGTCTATGATAATCCTGTCTTTGCTTTTTGGAACATTGTAAAACCAACAGACCTTGAAGCATACTATGAAACAGATACTTTCAAGGGCAACAAGAACATCACGATAGATGAAGATGGCAAGATGAATAATGATTCTTTTATGAAAGAGTTTGTTCGCTCTATGAAAGAAGACCAAGACTGGTATCATTGGAACTGCCGTAACTGGGGAACTAAGTGGGATGTAGCAGTTGCTAATGGCAATGAGTATTCAGATACCATAATGACAGTTAATGATGATGGTTCTGTTATGTATCATTTCCAAACCGCTTGGTCTCCTGTTGGTGAAGTCTTATTAAAACTATCAGAGATGTATCCTAGCCTCAACTTTGATTATGAGTATGAAGAAGAACAAGGTTGGGGTGGCAGTTGCACATTCTTAGGTGGAGAAGACATTGCCTGTGATGAGTATGACATTCCATCAAGCCACGCAGACTACGAGGCATTAGAAAGAGAGTGTCAATGTCAGTATGAAGACGTTGAGTATGCTTTTGAAGATTGTCCAGTTGACACTACTAAGTTTAATTGGAATAAAGATGAAGAGGAATGGCAAGAGATTTCTATTGACATTCCTGCCGAAGTACGATAAACTATTACTACAACCTACAAGGAGAATAAACGTGGAATTCACAACAGGTGAGCCAACATTCGGAATACCAGCAACCATAACACCAATGTATGACCCAAAGGCAACTATTGTTGTACGAAAGGGTTACTACTACGGAACACCGTCAGATGCAAAGTATGACCTGGAAAATGCAGAAGACATTTCAAGAGCGTTTTGGAGAGTAGATGCACTACAATCAACTAACAACAGCAACTCAAAAGCACAAGACAAGTTAAAAGATTATCTTGTTGAGAACTTTGATGAGATTGGTGAAGAACACGCAAATGCAATCGCAAACATCTTTGGTATGGATTTGTCTAAAGAAGTTGAAGTTGAATTTAATGTGACAATCAAGGCAACTGTATCTATGCCTGTCAATGAAGATGTGTCTGACTTAAGCGTCTATGACTTTGACATTACAATCGAATCAAATGAATCTAAGTATGAGATTTTAGATTCTGATGCAGACATCGATTCAATAGATGAAAGATACTAGGTTTCCTAGTAGGTAGGAAAGATGTGGAGGCGATAACCACAATTCAAAAACACCACCACCCACCAGTAAAGGAAAAAGAAATGGCTAAAAAGTTATTTATCGCAGAAGAAAAATGGATGACACGATTCGGCAAGTCTGACCGCCTAGTTGTGCGAGATGCAAATGGTCACTTCGTTGACAATGTGTCTAAGCGACAAATGAAAACAGGCGAACGTGAACTACCTTATGTAGCCACTCGCTAAGTCAATTAGATTGCCCCCTGGCAACAGGGGGCTTTTCTTTTGCCCAAAGCTGGGGGCGACCCCCAGAAATGATCTAATTACGAAGAGCCTAAAAATTCACGGGAATGTGGGTAAAACACTATTGTAAATGTCATACCCTTGTGGTAGGATACGAGGTATCAACCTACAAAAGGACAAAAAATGATTGACACAGACAATCCATTACTACAAACACTAGCAGATGATTTTGTTGAACTGCATAATGTTGGTGGTATTGAATTAGAACAATGGGAAACTGCTTACAAGTTTGTAAAGCATTTCTACCACACAGAGGAAATGGTACAAATTATTATCAGAGGTAAGAAGTAATGACGTATTTAGTAGCAACCACAGAAGTTATTTACGATGAGCAAGACTTAATTAAGATGATGTTAGCAACAGGTGAGTATGGTATTCATGGTCACCCTATTTCACATGAGGCTATGGTAGAGTTTGTTAAGGACCAAGAGTGGCAGATTGAACACCACCTTTTCCTTGATAAGTTTGATGTACCTGCACAGATTAGCATTAAAGACGAGGACGGCACAGACCTATTCTTTGCCAAGAACAAGTTGGAGATAAAGTAATGAAACTAAGAGGAATCTTTGAGGGAAGTTTTGAATCTGTATGGAGTATGGAAGTGCCTCAAACAGAGTGGGACTCTTATCTAGAACACCACCCAGACTTTGATGAAAATGACCGTGATGACATTCAAGAGATGTGGGACTATTTCAAGAGCATTGGTTGTTATGATGAGATTGACGACACCGCAGACACAGATGTATACATGACAGGTATAGAAACCTATGGAGTAGAAGTGGAGATTAACTAATGTATACACATAACGTAGAGTTTGTATTTGATCACATGGTTATTATTACCAGCGTATTAGCAAACGAACCAGATGTATCTGATGAAACTATTATTGAGTCAGCAGAGGAAACATTGATGAGGCATTACAAACTTGACCCAGTAGTTTGGTTTGTTGAAGATGTAATCGTACATAGAGGAGATTAGTGTGGTCCTGGAATTAGATAAAGAAGAATTGGAAAGAATGAAATTACTTAGAGAACAGTTGCAGGAAAATCTTTTGACCCACCTGGATTTTTGCAAAACACTTATTAACCTTGACCATGTATGTCAAGTAGTAGTAGATACATTTAAGGAAGTAGGAGTATGAGTTACCAACATCATTGGGTAGTTGTTTATGACGAGGATTGGGGAGCTTTTATGGTAGATGCTGAAACCACCAACGTAATGCTAGAAGAGGGTGACGGAACTATTTATAATAAAACTACTGGACATTGGGAGTTTGCAGAAGAGGGTTCAGAAGAATTAGCTGAATACCAGAGGCTAGAAGAAATCCTGGCTTATAACCTAACAAGGCTTGACTTAACCGCAGAAAGGGTATAGGATACGACTATGAAAACAGTTAGAGCGTATATCGCTTTTGATATGAGTGAGAATGATTTCATTGACGATGAGCCAATGACAGATGAGGAACTAATGGAGTATGCTAAAGAATGTTTCTATGATGACATTAATAGTTTTGTTAAGTATAACGAACTATGGGACGTAATCAGTACGGAGATTATCAATGACTAAACTATTAGAAGACGTTACAGTAGAATACACACAGACAATCCCTACAAGTAAGCAGATGCCAGAGTTTTATGTATGGCAGGAGGGCTACGAGTCTTATGCAACTATCACATACTTGGACCGTGTGGTAGAAGTAGAACGTGGTGGTGAGATGCACTTAACACTACCAAACTTAGTTAATGGTGAACTATCAGATGAGGGTGCTACCATTGTCAGATATTCAGATGACTTAGAGGCAGCAGGTATCAACGATGATATCCAGTTGATGCAGTTTATTAAAACTATTAGCAATAGTGGATTTGAAATCTATCGCATGAATCCGTGGTGGGAGGTATTTGCACACAATGAGGACATGGGTGAGATTTACGAGACATTCTATGAAGCCATAGATGCAGGTATTGACTGTATTCTAGATGATAGGAACTGGTAATGCAGGAAGACATTAATAGATTTATTAGACATACCGTGACTAACTTAGAAAGAGCCCTAGAACTAGATGAAGATCAATTAACCTTAGCAGTCTTAATTAATCTAGAGGGTGTCATAGATACCTACATAGAAGCACTTGAGTATAGCCTTGACAATCCGCCAGAAAACTGATACACTAGACAAGCGAGAGGAGAATAATGTCATACGTTATTCGCCATAAACGATTAGGAAAGAAACTGGCAGATGTTTTTGCAGACCGCAGAGTAAGTGGTTTTCAGTTGGCTAGAGAAACACATCACGAAATGGATAACCAAAGTCGTGCTGTTGCAGAGGAGTGGGTTCAGGCGTTAAGGCAAATGGACATACTTGACCAAGTGATTGAATACGACTTAAGCGGAGAAGTAAAACTGCCACAGTTTCCAGAATAATCAAATCCCACCCAAGAAAAGGCTTGACTTTTTCTTGGGTATGGGGCGACCCTAAAAAATTGAAAATAGACATTACGAAGCAAGTAAAAAAAATCACTGGAATTTGGAGAAATATCTTGACAAAATCATATGAAGATGCTATAGTAGATGTTCTAGCTATATTAGAGAACTATATAGGTGTTGGTGTATATACTGCTAACCTTTTACCTATAGTAAATAGTATCAAAGCATTGAACACCACCGACCCTAAATTTTTGAAACCAGACATTACGAAGGACCTCAAAAAATCACGGGAAGTTTTGGATGAAGGAGAATATATGTTGGGGTTATCTCAATAATGTTTAACAAAATAATCTGTTATCTATTTGGACATATCGAGGGCGGTAGAGCAAGCTGTCCATTTACCCTATATACCTATATAACATGTAATAGATGTACTGAAATATATGAGTCATATAAAACAATATAAAATGATTAATAATAGATTAGTTACTGATAGTTTTATGCATCTTTTATGCAGTTTCTATGCATTTTATGCATGTTTTATGCATGTTTTTTATGCACATTTTGACACATTTGTCAAGGGATATTACGAAGGGGATATAAAAATCACAGGAATATAAGCCTCTATAGCCTCTATTATAACATTACGATTACGATTGGAGATACACAATAACACATATACTATGCAAATATTATGCAAGTATGCGTATATAAAATGTTATAGGTTCTTTATGATAGTTTTCCACAAGTTATCCACAGGTTGTGTATAAGAAAAAAGGACGGAAGTATTGCTATACTCTTATCATGATTAAATGTAAAACATGTCCATTAAAATATCTATCAGCATCTGCTCTTGGCAATATCCTTGACAATCGTTAATATTTCTGATATCATTGTCAAGTGAGAAAATATGCCTT
>Ga0209107_10001158_pt1 | contig 14660 bp, 13 predicted proteins | sample LakErihyJuly2011_2_FD_187460 | JGI IMG/M metagenome (GOLD analysis project Ga0209107, IMG submission 187460) | Freshwater microbial communities from dead zone in Lake Erie, Canada - CCB hypolimnion July 2011 (SPAdes) (version 2) | ecosystem: Environmental > Aquatic > Freshwater > Lentic >... | reverse complement strand
ACAACGAGAAAAAATTGCAATTAACAAAGCCATTCAAGATTTAATTGCTGCGGAGCTTGCCCGCGCAACGGCAAAAGTCAACGAACCAATAATACCGAAAAAAACTCCCGTAGAGAAAGTGCCCGCGCTGACGCCAGAATCACAAAGTCTTGGTAATAGCTTTGCGGGAAACAAGGGGGCGTTGCCTTGGCCTGTTGCACAAGGAACAATTATTGCACGATTTGGCAAGCAACCTCATCCTGTTTTAAAAGAAGTTTTTGTAAACAATAACGGAATTGATATTGCAACAACAGGGGTCACTAGCGCACGTGCTGTATTTGATGGAGAGGTAACAGGTGTAACAAACATACCTGGAAGCGGCTGGCTCGTAATTGTTCGGCATGGAGATTATTTAACTGTTTATGCAAAACTTGAGGAGACCTATGTAAAACAAGGGGACAAAGTAAAAACAAAACAAAACATCGGAAAAATTTCCGAGGACATGGATGAAGGGCAGAGGTTATTGCATTTTGAAGTTTGGCAAAGCGGAATAGGAAAAACAAATCCGGAAACCTGGATTTTAAACGGGGGAAGATAGGCCTCTTGCACTGTCAAGTTTTATTGAGTCAATTTTTATTAACATGAAAACAATTTATCTTGTTCGCCACGCAAAATCATCATGGGGGGTATCATCGATAGCTGATATTGACCGGCCGTTAAACGAGCGGGGTTATACTGATGCCTATGAGATGGCTAAACGACTTCAAAAAAAATCAATTATTGCCCACATCGTTTCCTCACCTGCAACACGCGCAATTTCAACTGCACTAATTTTTGCAAGAGTCTGTAATGTTGATGTTAAAAAGATTGATATCTGTGATTTGCTGTATGAATCAGACACCAAGCGTTACACCTCTGTACTTTCTGCTTTGTCCGATGAACATAGTACTGTATTGTTATTCGGGCACAATCCTATTATCACTGAATTTGCAAACTTCTTTGGTGGGTGTGGAATAGAATCCATGCCTACATGTGGAATAGTGGGAATTGAATTCAATGAAATAAGTTGGAAAAGTGCAGGAAGTGCAAAGGGAAAAATGGTGCGCTATGATTTTCCAAAAAACACTACCCTTCCCTTTGTTAAGTAATTGTTAACACCAGCATTGGGGCACAAGTATCCATACTTTTGTGGCACAAAACCAGACAAATTTTTTATGAAGAAGGTGGCACCAGAAAAAAAAAATCAAAAAAAGAAAATTAGCAGTCGCAAAAAACTTACTCCAAAAAAGGCATTAAAAAAAATGCCTCTTGTTAATAGGGATATAAGTTGGCTAACATTTAACGATCGAGTATTACAGGAGGCTGAAGACAAATCAAATCCTCTGATAGAGCGCCTACGATTTTTAGGTATCTATTCCAATAATATGGATGAGTTTTTTCGTGTTCGCATTGCAACAATTAAGAGATTAATAAAGTTAGGGAAAAAAGCGGTGGCTATTTTAGGGCTACATCCCAAAAAGCTGCTTGTCGAATTACAAAAAAGAGTACTTATTTCATCGGGTAAATTTGATAAAATTTATAGCGCGCTCCTTATTGAACTTGAGGCGCAGGAAATTTACATCGTTGATGAACTGCATTTAAACAATGCGCAGGGAGCTTGGGTGCGCGAATATTTTCTAAACAATATATTGCCAACGCTCTTCCCCATAATGCTGGACAGCACCCCAAAATTTCCATATTTAAAAGACAAGTCTATTTATTTTGCAATTGAGCTTGAGCGTAAAGAGAAGAAAAAAAATTATGCCCTTATAGAAGTTTCTGGCGAAACGCTGCCTCGGTTTATTACTATCCCGTCTTCCGCAACAAAAAAACATGTAATTCTAATTGATGATGTCATTAGGTATTGTTTAAAAGATATTTTTTCTTCGATTGAGTATGTTAACATCAATGCATTTACAATCAAGCTTACGCGCGATGCGGAATTAGATTTAGACAATGACATTTCGAAAAGTTTTGTGGAGAAAATTACTGGGGGAATTAAAAATAGAAAAAAGGGTGATCCTGTGCGATTTCTTTATGACAAAACAATGCCAAAGAGTATGCTCCTCTTTCTACGTAATAAATTAAAGGTGATAAAAAAAGACAATGTTATTGCAGGGGCTCGCTATCACAACTTTAAAGATTTTATTAATTTCCCCACCCTTGGTCACAAAGAATTAACTTGGCCCGAGGCGCATCCTTTGTCGCACCCTCGTTTTTTAGCAAACAAAAGTATATTTAAAAGTATCGGCGAAAAAGATATTTTGTTACACTTTCCTTACCAATCGTTTCACCACGTCATTGATTTGTTGCGAGAAGCCTCGATTGATCCACGAGTGAAAAAAATTCAAATAACCCTTTACCGAGTAACCAAAAATTCTAACATCGTCAATGCACTAATTAATGCTGTTAAGAATGGAAAAGAGGTTGTTGTTATCATGGAGTTGCAGGCTCGGTTTGATGAAGAAAACAATATCCTCTGGGCAAATAAATTAATGGAAGAGGGTGCACGCGTAATTTTTGGTGTACCTGGAATAAAGGTCCATTCAAAAATATTTTTAATTTCAAGAAAAGAAAAAGGGGGACTAGTTGAATATGCATATACTGGAACGGGGAATTTTAATGAAAGCACATCTAAAATTTATACAGACAAGGCCTTGTTAACTATAGATAAAAGGATAACAGATGAGGTACGAAGTCTTTTTGATTTCTATACCGACAATTTAAAACCTGGTGTATATAAAAACTTGGTTGTTGCCCCTTTTGATATGCGAAAGCGAATTGAGGCCTTGATTCAAAAAGAAATTGATAATTCCTTTAAGGGGAAACCGGCATGGATTATTTTAAAACTAAACAATCTAATAGATCGGGATATAATTGCTAAACTTTACGAGGCAAGCTCTGCGGGTGTAAAAATTAAGTTAATGGTGAGAGGGGCTTGTTCGCTAGTGCCAAAGGTTAAGGGGTACAGCGAAAACATTGAATTGCTGAGTATTGTAGGGCGGTATCTTGAACATACACGAGTGTTTATATTTTGCAATGGGGGGGATGAAAAGTATTTTATATCTTCGGCAGATTGGATGTCAAGAAATCTCGATTACCGCTCAGAGGTGGCGGTACCGATATATGATATCGAAAGTCAACAAGAGATGAAACATATTCTCGACCTTCAGTTTCGCGACAATAAAAAGGCGCGGGTTTTTGGGCGGGGTGGGGAAAATCTCTATAGGACAAACAAGTCGTCGAAACACCTAGTTGCTCAGGATGAAATAAGGCGCTTCCTTGATAAAAAGAGCAAAATGAAATAACTAAAAGAATTTGAAGTTCGCGGCAATTGATATTGGGTCTAATGCAGTTCGACTACTAATCGGAAATGTTTACGAAAGCCCGGATGGTCCAATTTTTAAAAAGGCAGACCTTGTAAGAATTCCACTACGCCTAGGGGAAGATGCTTTTCCGCATAAAAAAATTTTCGACGATAAAATTAAAAAGCTTGTAGTTGCAATGAAGGCGTTCCGTCAACTTCTGGATTTTTACGAAGTTGATGATTACAAAGCCTGCGCTACCTCTGCAATGCGCGAAGCGTCGAACGCTATAGAAATTGTAAAACTTGTTTCACAAGAAGCGGGAATTGCCATTGAAATAATAGATGGTAAAACAGAGGCGCAGATAATTTACGCAAACCATATTATCGAAAAACTTAACGAAGAATGCAACTATCTTTATGTTGATGTTGGTGGTGGAAGCACGGAACTTACTTTGTTCTCTCAGAAACAATTAATTATTTCTAAATCGTTTAATGTCGGTACAATTCGTTTTCTAAACGACATCGTAAACAAAGAATTGTGGGCTGAATTTAAAGACTGGATTAAAAAGGAAACGAAAAAACACCAACCCATTATTGCCATTGGGTCTGGCGGCAACATCAATAAAATATTTAAGATGTCGCGCAAAAAGCAAAACCGGCCAATGTCATTCAAAAAACTGAGCGACCTCCATGAATTTATTAATTCATATAGTCTCCAAGAAAGAATTGAAATTTTAGGGTTAAATCCAGACCGCGCTGATGTTATTGTTCCTGCAGCTAAAATTTTTCTCTCTGTTATGAAGGCGGCAGAAATTAAACAAATTTACGTTCCACAAATAGGTCTGGTAGATGGACTAATTCATTTAATCTATGAAAACCATTTAGCTAAAAATAAAAAAACTCTGGTGTTCAGTCAATGATTTTTATTCGACTTTTAAAATGTTTGTTTGGAATTTACGCAGCAATTGTTTTTGGCGTAATGCTACTTGTTAGTTTCATTGAATACCTTTTTGTCTTTCTGCTTTTTTCTAAAGAAAGATCGCCGCACATTGCACACAAAATTATTTCTATCCCTTGGGCAAAAATGCTATCCTGGTTGTTTTTTATACCAGCTAAAATAAAAAATAAAAATTTTATTGATCCTAAAAAAACATACGTTTTTATTGCCAACCATCGTTCGCTCATTGACATTCCAATTTATGCTCTTTCCAATACAAACACACTTAGGTTTCTTGCCAAAGCGGAGCTTACTAAAATTCCTATGATGGGATATATTATCAAGCGACTTTACCTTTCTGTCAATCGAACGGATCGTGCAGATAGAAACCGGAGTATTGAAATTATGCGAAAATCTTTAGCCGAAGGTATTTCTGTTTTCTTATGTCCAGAAGGCACCCGCAACAAAGAAATAAATCCTCCCCTACTCGATTTTCGCGACGGCGCATTTCGTTTAGCCATATTAACTAAAACTCCATTGGCAGCACTCACACTTCTAAATAGCGGCGAAAAATTAAACTCTAAACGACCGTTGGAATTTTGTCCTGGCGCTATTTACGCTATTTGGGATAAACCCATTGAAACAAGCGAAATGACCTTGGCCGATTTGCCCTTGCTTAAAGAAATGGTTAGAACAAAGATGATAGCACATTTGGAAGAATGGAGATGCAAAGCGCATTGAACTTTTGGTTAGAAAACATTACCTTTAAAAAATGAGATTGTTTTTTAGGCTCTGTTTTTATTTATTTTCAACTTGCGGATTTGCGCAATCAGGATTTTTTGAGACTTCGTTCGGCAGCGGGTTCCCCGATATGGCTAGGTCAGCCAAACAAATGAGCGACAGCTTTATTTATGTTACAGGGTTCACAATTGACACAATTGCGCATCATACCGATGCTAAACTTTATAAGCTTAACAAATTTGGCGCTCTGCTTTGGTCCAGAACTTATGCCACCGCACTTGACGACAACGCGGTTTTTATTGAATTAAGTTCCGATAATAATTTATTGCTTTGCGGCGAAATTCAGACGAGTAACAACGGCCTAGATGGTTTTGTTACAAAACTAGATACGGCTGGAAATATTATCTGGCAGCAGTTTTATGGGGGAATACAAAACGAATCCATAAATCGTATTGCAGAATTAGAAAATGGAAATTTAGTTCTTGTAGGATTTGAAAGCGCTCCTTCAAATTCGCTCAATATGCTTGTAAGGGTGACTGATAGTTTTGGTAACGAGCTTTATAATTCGAGTGTTGGCAGAGCGGGCATTGACGTAGGAATAAATTTATTAGCCTTGGCAGATACGGGCTTTTTAATTGTAGGAAATACGCGAGAATATAATTCGAATGATAATAATGTGGAGGTCCTCCGATTTGATAAAAATGCAAATGTTATTTGGGACAGTATTTATGGTGATGTGTTTCAAAATGGAGTGCAGGGGGTATTGCAATGCAGCGACGGAAATTTTATTTTTTACGGCGAGACGGAAGTGTTTCAATCATCTCCTTTCGAAATATTTATGCATAAAATAAATCAAAACGGAAATAGCCTTTGGTGGCAAACCTTTGGTGGCCAGGGCGCAGACGCCGGGTTTTCTATTGTGGAAACAACAAATGGTTTTATTGGAACTGGATACAGCAGCAGCTTGCAACAGGGGCCTATTAGTCTGGTAGTTTTCAAAACAGACAGCGCAGGAAATTTAATTTGGTCGCACACTTATGGAGGACCAGGTATTGATATTGGCTATGAAATTATTCCCGCATTAGGTGCCGGATTTTTTATTGTGGGAAATACAAATGTCGCGGGTGACGACCAGTGTTATTTGTTGTATGTTGACAACGGCGGATGGACTTCCATTCAGCACGAATTTATTTTTCCGACGATGGTAATTTATCCAAATCCGAATTCCGGGTGTTTTTATTTACAAATTCCAGAAAATGAATTATACGGAGAGTTGAAAGTTTTTTCGGCAGAAGGAAAATTAATTTATTCTATTTTACACCCTGCTGGCAAAATTTATATCGACACAATTCTTCCACGTGGATATTATACCATTTCATTTGAAGGAAAATTCACGTTTTTTTCTACTAAACTTATTATTAATTAACTTTTTAAAAATACAATTCCTATTTTTGAATCCTTAGCCGATATTCAATTAAAAGATTAAAAAACCAAAACAATAAATACCATGCGAACCTCACTTACAGTACTTTGTTTTATTGCAAGTAAATTGCTTGGCGCTCAAACCTTCAATGCGCCGGAAAGCGTAGAATACGATGCTGTGAATGGTCGCTGGCTTGTTGGAAACAACGGGGCAGGAACAATTGTTTCTTGCAATCCTGCTATTTCTTCCACACTTCCTTTTGCAAATCAAATTCCTTCTGGTCCACACGGCATTGAAATTTTGGGAAATGTTGCCTACTGTTGTGATGGAGGATACATCAAAGGTTTTGATTTAAATACTGGCGCACAATCTTTTTCTCTAAATCTTTCGGCCAGTTTTTTAAATGGATTAACAACTGACGGAACGAATTATTTATTTGCAACCGATTTCTCTGCAAAAAAAATATATAGAATTTGTCCTGCTAACAGCACTTTTAATTTGATGTGCACCACCATGAAAACACCAAACGGAATAATTTATGATGGCGCCAACAACCGTTGTGTTTTTGTTACATGGGGATCCAATTCTCCAATTCAAGCAATGAGTTTAGCAGACTCTACAATTTCAACACTTGCTACCTCAACATACAGTAACAGCGACGGCATTACACGCGATCCTGCTGGCTTTTGGTATGTGACATGTTGGGGAAACAATGCTCTTGTTCGTTGGTCGCCAACTTTTACAACACCTACGGTGGTGATGACGGGATTAAGTGGGCCTGCTGATATTGATATTAATGCTGCGGGCGATTCCATTGGCATTCCTAATTCTAACAGCACAACTGTTGTTTATTACACAAGCATTACAACTTCCATTGCGGCAATGGAAGAAAATGGGTTTGATTTGTTCCCGAATCCGTCAACCTCATCGTGTACCGTTTCACTTAAAAAATCAAAAATCAATTGCAAAGCAATTCTTTTTGACAATGAGGGAAAAATTGTTCGGCAATTTTATGTGACTGGAAATTCTTTCGATATTGAAAGGGGCGCGCTGGCACCTGGACTTTATTTATTGCACGTGTTCGATGAAGAAGATGTTTTATCCTTGCAAGGAAAAATTATTTTTAAATAATAAATTATTCTGCTGCAGAGGTGTTTTTTAATTTGTCTTTAAAAACCTCCTTGAATTTTTCAAGCTTTGGTTTAATTACAAATTGGCAATATCCTTCGCTTCCATTATTTTCATAATACCCTTGATGGTATCCCTCTGCCTTATAAAAAATAGTGTAGGGGCTAATTTCTGTTACAACAGGTTTACCCCAAGTGTTTTTTTCATTCAGCTGCTTCTTGTAAAATTCTGATTTCGTTTGCTGTTCTTCATTATGGTAATAAATTACAGAGCGGTATTGGGTTCCTTGGTCATTTCCTTGTCGATTTAATTGAGTTGGGTCGTGGCATCCCCAAAATGCAAGAAGCAGTTCATCAAAAGAAATTTTTGTTGTGTCGTAGACAACATTGCAAACCTCAGCATGCCCCGTTGTTCCGTTACAAACCTCTTTGTATGACGGGTTTTTAACCGTGCCTCCACTATATCCCGACTCAACGGAAAGCACTCCGTCGAGCGACTCAAATTGCGCTTCTACACACCAGAAACATCCAGCACCAAAAGTTGCGGTTTCTAAAACAGCATTAGTTGACATAGGCTTTGCATTAGTAAGTTTTGTTATTCCCTCGGAGCTTGCAGCACTTTGCCCACACGCCGAGAATGCCGAGCAAACAAAAAGAAAGAAGAATATAGACAGGTTGTTTCCCATTACCGTAATTGCAAAACAAAGATAAGGCGAGATTTTATGTTCTTCGACTAAAAACTATATAAATTAATTAAAATTATGTGCCCAGCCCTGCATCGAAAACAGAGTAAATTTGTTAAATTTTTAATGCTAATTTAAAAGAAGATTATTCACTGGCTAATTCAAAATAAAATTGATACTTTTTAAATTAAATTAATACTAATAACCAGACTTAAATATCATGGCTATAAAAAAACCTAAATTGGTTGAAATAAAAACAAAGCCAACCATTGCCAATGTGACTGATTTTATTAATAATCTTAGCGATGAACAAAAGCGAAAAGACAGTTTTGTGCTTTTGGAAATAATGCAAAATGCAACAGGAGAGGTCCCCGTTTTATGGAGTAATTCAATTATAGGTTTTGGAAATAAAAGATATAAAAGCCCTGCAACAGGAAGAGAAGTTGATTGGCTATTGATTGGATTTGCCCCCAGAAAAGCAAATTTGTCTTTATACCTTAGTATTGGTATTAAAGCACACGCTGTTGCACTTGCCAAATTAGGAAAACACAAAACAGGTGTTGGTTGTCTTTATATAAATCGGTTAGATGAAATTAATATATCTGTTTTAAAAGAAATAATAGCGTTTTCATCAGAATTGTGAAACAGGATTCTTTTCGAAAAATTTTCGCTCTTTCCGATATAAAACTTTTTAAGTTTCTCCGAATAAATGATGTATGCTACAGGTATCATAAATTTAAAAAACCACCTGCTTTAGTGCAAGTGGTTTCTAGTCTGCTCCCTCTCCTGGACTCGAACCATCCCGACTTTTTGTCGGGACATGATTAACAGTTATTTGAAAATCGGACATAATAAACTTCTAATTACCGGAACCTTTATAAGAGACAAATAAATTTATCCAAATAATACGCGCCAGTCTGTAAAAAACAGGCATCAAAATTATTAAAAGAGCTGAGAATATGGTTATATAAGGAATAGTATCAATAGCAAATAGCGTATAGAGAGCTATATATAATACTATTCCAAATGCAACTGTTAATGCATAGCTAACATAAGCTGCACCGAAATAATAACCGGGTTCACGAATAAAATCCTCATTACAAACCAAACACTTTTTGTTCATCTTACCAAAGTTTTTAAGGTCATAAAAATGATTGGTTTCAAAAAAATTCCCTTTATGGCAACGCGGGCATTTATTGTTTAAAATGCTGTAAACTTTTGTTTCCTGATAGTGCATGTGGTTATTGTTTTAGGATGAACCAAAATTACGACTTCAGAAAAGCAGGATAATGGTACTATTTCCTGTTTTTATTGCATTTATTAAAAACGTTTACGGAATTGTTCGGGAGTACATTTTTCAGCTTTTTTAAAAAAGCGGTTAAAATAGGAGTTGTCGTTAAAGTTCAATTGATAAGCAATTTCGCTTATTGTAAGTGATGAATATACCATCAGCCGTTTTGCCTCGGCTATCATTCGTTCCTGAATGAGTTCCGCTACAGTTTTATCCAAATAGTTTTTTGTTATTGAGTTGAGTTGTTGCGAAGTGGTATTTAATTTTTCGGCATAAAATGAAACAGGTTGATGTTCCATAAAAAAGCTTTCAATCAATATTGCGAGTTCAGTTACTAATGATATTGGTTGTATCCGTTCATCATTATTTATTGTAATAATATCGGCGAATTTAAATAACAGAACATCTAAATAGGAGCGTAAAATAGCATTTTTAAATGCCAATGCAGATTCAGCTTCGATTACAATTGATTTAAAAACTGTTTCAATATTTTTAAGCTCCTCCTCATTTAACAATACATGTCTTATTTTATCTTTCGATTTAAAAAAGGGTAATTTAAAAAGCTGTTTGGACAGGGCATCCATTAGGTAAAACGAATGTTTGAAAAATAATACATACCCATCCGCATCATCACTTAAATTCCAGGAATGAATTTCGGAAGGAGACATAAAAAACACACTACCCCTGTTTACAGTATATGTATTAAAATCAATACTGTGCTTGCCACTGCCTTTGGTAAAAAGCATTACTAAATAAAAATCGTGAGAATGCGCTTTCATTATAAAAGGGTGATCTACCTTATGTTGCTGAAATGTGCGAATATATATATCTGATCTGCTACTGTCCTTACTTTTAAAATTGCCGAGATTTAAAACAGCCGGAGATTGTTTAGACATTGGTAGATTTTTGTTTTATAATATGGTTACGTATTGATGATGAATTTTCCTCGGTAAGCGCGAAGCTGATGCGTTGCAATGTGTTTGAGGGCTTCGCGACTTTTGTAACTTGTTAGCTGTGCTTGCTATTATATTTTAAAATCCGTTCATTTAATTTAATTTGGCCTGTTCAAATGTATGGCAAGGAATAATGAGAAATTCAATCCAAGGTCTTCCAGCTTTACTCCACTTTTCGTTTTCATCAGAATTGTGAAACAGGATTCTTTTCGAAAAATTTTCGCTCTTTCCGATATAAAACTTTTTAAGTTTCTCCGAATAAATGATGTATGCTACAGGTATCATAAATTAAAAAAACCACCTGCTTTAGTGCAAGTGGTTTCTAGTCTGCTCCCTCTCCTGGACTCGAACCAGGGACCCCATGATTAACAGTCATGTGCTCTAACCAGCTGAGCTAAGAAGGATAATATCCGGCTATTTTAAAATTTATAAAGAACAAATACTTTAATACCTAACACTAATAATCCAAATTAATACAGCTCCCTTAAGATGGACTTCCTTAAAAACGGGTTGCAAATTTAGCCAAACGCATCAAATTATGCAATACATTTGCACAAAATATTAAATTTACTATGAGTTTATTAGTTGTTGGTACAGTTGCGTTTGACGCTATTGAAACACCTTTTGGAAAAACAGACAAAATAATTGGCGGCGCTGCAACCTATATTTCACTTGCGGCATCCTACTTTACAAAAAACATTCAGCTCGTGTCTGTTATTGGGGGCGACTTTCCAAAGGAGGCTCTCGAAATGCTCAAAAACCACGGAGTTGCGCTGGAGGGACTACAAATAAAGGAGAACGAAAAGTCTTTTTTCTGGTCTGGTCGATATCACAATGACATGAACTCGCGAGATACCTTGGCAACGGAATTAAATGTGCTTGCCGATTTCAACCCTGTTGTGCCTGAATCCGCTAAAGAATGTGATTTTTTAATGCTTGGAAATTTAATGCCTTCTGTTCAACAAAAAGTAATTGCCCAATTAAACAAGCGTCCTAAACTGATTGTGCTTGACACAATGAATTTTTGGATGGACATCGCAATGGACGAACTCTTACAAACAATAGCCAATGTAGACGTACTTACCATAAATGATGCTGAAGCTCGCCAACTTTCTGGTGAATATTCATTGGTGAAAGCAGCACAAAAAATTCTTGAAATGGGGCCAAAGGTGCTGATCATTAAAAAAGGCGAGCACGGTGCGCTGTTATTTAATAAAGAACAGGTGTTTTTTGCGCCTGCTCTTCCTTTAGAAGATGTTTTCGATCCAACAGGTGCAGGCGACTCTTTTGCTGGTGGATTTGTTGGCTACTTAGCACAAACAAAAGACATTTCCTTTGAAAATATGAAGCGTGCAATTATTTTTGGTTCTGCAATGGCCTCATTCACCGTAGAAAAATTCGGTGTTGAAAGATTAATCGGCTTAACTCAAGCTCAGGTAGATGAGCGTGTGCAAGAATTTATTGATCTTGTACAATTTGACATTACACTAGTATAAAACACGCCAAATACCACCAGCCGTTTTCTGCGTATCCTACTTACAAATACTCGTTAGCAAGATTAGCTAATTCGCTTCTTTCTCCTTTTTGTAAAGTAATGTGGGCATACAAATCTTTCCCTTTCAATCGATCAATCATGTAAGAAAGTCCATTGGATTGTGTGTCGAGGTAAGGCGTGTCAATTTGAAAAATGTCGCCTGTGAAAATAATTTTTGTGTTTTCTCCTGCGCGGGAAATAATTGTTTTGACCTCATGTGGAGTAAGATTTTGTGCTTCGTCGACAATAAAAAAAACATTCGACAAACTTCTGCCGCGTATATATGCAAGCGGGCACACAACCAATTTTTCATTCTCAACCATTTCGTTTATCTGCTTAAACTCCCTATCTTTTTCGCTAAATTGGCTTTTAATAAATTTTAAATTATCCCAAAGAGGTTCCATATATGGATTCAACTTTGACTTAACATCGCCGGGCAAATAGCCAATGTCTTTGTTACTAAGTGGAACAATTGGACGAGCTAAATAAATCTGATGATAATTTCTTCTTTGTTCCAGCGCTCCAGCCAAAGAAAGCAGTGTTTTACCTGTTCCTGCAACACCTTGAATGGTGACAAGTCTTACCTCTGGGCGAAGAATTGCATCAAGGGCAAATGCTTGTTCTGCATTTCTCGGAAGAATATTAAATGCTGATTGTTTTTTTACCCGCTCTAATTTATCAGCGTGTGAATTATACCAAGCGAGCACAGATTTTTGTCCACCCTTTAAAATATAAAAATGATTTGCAACAGGCAAAGATTTTTTTATTGTGGGGGGAACGGGAATTATTTCCTTTTCGTATAAATCAGCAATTGTCGCCGGCGCTATTTTATCGAGCAGGGTACTGCCTGTATAAAGCTCATCGAGATTTTTAATTTTTCCTGTTTCATAATCTTCGGCCTGTAGACTTAATGATTTTGCTTTTATCCGCAAATTAATATCCTTGGTAACCAAAACAACTTTCCTTGTTGGATATTTTTCTGATAGATAAAGCGCAGAATTTAAAATTCTATGGTCAGCTTTTCTCTCACCAAATATTTTTTCGGCATCCAGCTTGGGAGACTGTCGCATTTCAATCATGAACATTCCATGCCCTTTGCCGTTGATGTTAATCCAATCTTGCAAAGTGTTCCTGCCAGATATTTTATCTATATAACGAGTGAACTCTCGTGCAGCATAGTTTTTTGTATCATTTCCTTTTTTAAAATTATCAAGTTCCTCAAGCACCGTTATAGGTACCACAACATCATGCTCTTTGAAACTTTTAATAGCGTTATGATCATAAATAATCACAGACGTGTCGAGCACAAAAATTTTTTTCTCCTTCGGCATAAAGAGCGTATTAATTTGTTTGGTACGAAGCTATTAAATACAGCACATTTAATACATTTCTAATTTATTAATTAATCAACATTTAAATGTTGATGTTATTCTCCTTTCTCTACAGGGCCTTTTGTTAGGGCGATGTTAATTTTAGATTTTTTAACAATATCGTACGGGTAATCTTTACAATTAAAATTGTTTGGGGAGCTATTCGTTTTTTAAATGGTAATTTCAATTAAATTTGTCAATGTAATTAAGCCTTATTAAACAAGGTGTGGCTGTTGGTTTTTAATCCTATTAAATTAACACGATAAATAACAATTAAAAAATGAAAGGACGCCTACTGTCGCGATACGCTGCCATGCTAGTTGCTCTATTACTAATTACTCTGAATAGTGATGCTCAAATTTGGAAAAGCCCAATGGCTAATTCAAATACTAATTTTTATACTATTCAAAATGCTTTCAACCACGATATGCGAAGCACTTTGCGGAAAATAGAGCGTGAACAAACTAAAGGAGGAAACTCCGTTTCGTCGAGCAAAAAAACGACGAACAATGAAGAGAGCGAGGAAGAAATGGAAGGTTATCTTCAGTTCAAACGATGGGAAAATTTTATGGAGCCCCGTGTTTTCCCTTCTGGTGACCTAAGTCTTCCGTCTTCAACTTGGAATCGCTTTCAAACTTATCTAAATAACACGCCCGCGGCAATGCAAATGTACTTGCAGGGAAATGGAAACCCTTCCGTACAACACAGCATTAACCCAAATACAATTCAATCTTCAAGTTGGACTTTTGCAGGACCAACTGGTAGTCCCGTCGGCTCTGGCGCTGGGCGGATTGGATTCGTTCGTCTTGATCCCACAAACGCCAATACAATTTGGGTGGGTGCTCCTGCTGGCGGCTTATGGAAATCAACAAACGGGGGGGCGAGCTGGGTAACCGGAACAGATTTTCTTTCCGTAATCGGCGCTAGTGATGTTGTGATTGATTCTACAAATACACAAATAATGTATCTCGCAACTGGAGACGGAGATGCTGGCGACACCTATTCAATAGGAGTTTTAAAATCAATTGATGGTGGCGTAACTTGGAATCCTTCTGGTTTAACATGGACCGTAAATCAAGGCCGAACAATTCGAAAGCTTTTAATAATGCCAGGAACGCCGTCAACAATTATGGCATTTTCAAATGTTGGGATTTGGAGAACCACAAATAGTGGAGCAACATGGACTCAAGTATTGACTACTTCTTGTTTTGATGCTGAATTTATGCCTCAAACACCAAATACAATTTATGCTTGTGGAAAAGATTTTTTTAAGTCT
>Ga0209107_10001157_pt1 | contig 14664 bp, 11 predicted proteins | sample LakErihyJuly2011_2_FD_187460 | JGI IMG/M metagenome (GOLD analysis project Ga0209107, IMG submission 187460) | Freshwater microbial communities from dead zone in Lake Erie, Canada - CCB hypolimnion July 2011 (SPAdes) (version 2) | ecosystem: Environmental > Aquatic > Freshwater > Lentic >... | reverse complement strand
TTGTTAGTAACAATATTTTCCTGTGCGATTATTACTTTTTCTTTGCCGTCAATAATAAAATACCCACCTGTATCGTAGGGGCATTCGCCCATCAATTTCAATATATCCGAGCCATTATTTTTTAATAGACAGATATCACTATGGAGCATTATAGGGATACCGCCAATAGCTATGTTTTTGAACTCTACATCTTTTACGGCTCCTTTGTCATTTGTAATCCTAACTAAGACATTGGCAAATAGATGGGTCTCGTAAGTAAGATTTCTCATACGCGCGTCATTCGGCGTAATCAATTTCGGGGTTCCGTTTTCAAATGCAATCGGCCTATCAACATATATATTGTCGCCATTCAATCCCCCAATATAAATATCAACTTTTACAATAAGATTCTTATTGCTATCGTCCATTTTAATCATAGTAATAGGGTTATTAGATTTTATTATCTCAGGTATCTTTACTTTGACAAAGTTTCTATAACTATCTAAATGATGTCCAGTAAAAGGATATTTATGATCTTTAAAATATAAATCTAATATATCCCATTCATTATTAATCATTCTTCTAATATTATATATTATATATTATATATTATATATTATATATTATATATATAATAACTTAAAAAAAATCTACTAATATCCTAATATCCTAATATCCTAATATCCTAATATCCTAATATCCTAATATCCTAATATCCTAATATCCTAACTATTAAATATGACATTAAAGCCTAAGTCATATATTTTGAGTTTCCCGAGATTACCCGGTGATGTATCTAAGATGAGACTATAAGGCTGTATATATTTTTTACCAGTATATTTTAGAGAAACCGTATCATTATTCTCAGATGGTTCTCCTTGTATATGCAATGAACCAGATAAACCATCAAAAACAATCTTTCTATTTTTTGTATTTTTGAGATGTTTACCATATGCTGCGTGTATAATAGTATTTTGGGTACCATCCTTGTTATATAGTGTTAGAATGCCTTCATTATTGAACTCCATATAGTAATTATCATCAATTGATTTGAACTTTAAATATTGCGGTACTGTTATATCTTTTAATAAATATTTGCTATCTTCAAATTCAAATGATTTGCCACTATTCAATACATATTCGTAGTTTAATAATTTATCACCCCAGGGCATATAATGAAAGAAATTAGAAAACTTAGGATTTTTCTCATCTATTTTAAACATACTAAAGGTAATATCCTGAATGCCAGGATAGCTTTTTCCAGGACTTGTTCTAAATTTTATATCATTTATGATAGTCTTATTATATGACCAGTTTATTTTATTTCCTACTATGCCTTCTCTTCCTGCGTGTGCTAGCGATTCCGCAATAGCATCCCGCGATATTTCATTTATTTCCTCTTCTTCCAAATCGCCATTTTCGGGCTTAGCTTCTTTCTCAGCTTCTTTTTTGATATCTTCGTATATTTTTGTTATTTCATCGCTACTCTTTGAATATAAATCGTTAAAATCCCTGTTCATATAATATTCCTTTGCATATTCTTTAAATTGTAGGCATTTCGTAGGCATATAAATGCCACCTCCGTAATCACCCTTGATATGATTTATATCTTCGCCTACACCTTCTGATATGCAACCGAAATCATCGCATATATTATTTAACGACCTCTTTATAAGGTTATCATATCTTGCTTTATCTGAACGTTTTATTTTGTTATCAAGAGCCCTTAAGAAATACGAATCTTTGCTCGTCATATACTCCATCCATTTGTTTTGATTTGTGTAAGTATATAGAGACGGATAATAGTTATAATAATCGCCCTTATTTTTTACATCTTTATTTTTCATCAAATTGGGAATATAGATGATTATTTTCATTATTCCCTTGAAGGTATATTTCTCAAAAAAGGTGTTAGAGAAATCATAGCTTACGTCGGAGAACATCCGCTTTAATACATAGTTATTATCTTTTGATATTATCTTGGCGATTGATACATATATCGGGAGTGGTAGTAGAACATTATTTCCTTGCTTGAAAGAGGGTTTTACTTTCTCTTTAATAAGATTCAGGTTTTCAATTATCTTTTTTTCAATATCGTACATATTGCAATCAAACTCTTTATAACACATATTTTCATTGATATGTTCGCGGGCATTATACTGTTCCATAGTCATATGGATACACCTCTGATGTTTTAAGAAAGATAGCTTGCCTGTGGATACAAACGTTTTAAAATCGTCTGGATTGCTCTTCTCTTCGGCTGCACCTACCGCAGCAGAAATAGAAGGTATTACTCGCTGATTTGCTGCGGGCGCTGCGGCAGCCGCTGTTGCTTTTTTGGCTCCCCCGGGTTTCTGTGGCGGCGGAGGCGGCGGAGGCAATTTATAAATAAGCATTTATTATTATTATATTTTATATGGATATAAATAATTGTATAGATTTATGCGTTATTAATAATACGGACTATGACATATCATTGGTAGTATTTAAGATACTTGAGGGGAAATATAGATATATATCAAATAATGCTTGGGAGTATTTGGATAAGGATAATAATTGGGTTAGCGATATAAAGCAGAATAATTTTAAGTATTCTATTAAAACAGAGGTATATACTTATTTTATTAAGAGGGCTATTGAATTGTGTGATAAAACCGGTGATACAAATATAATATCTGGAAAACTTTTAGATATATCTTCAAAACTGAAAGAAGATAAATATATATCTATAATTATTAAAGAAAGCAGGCAGTTTTTTATAAATGAATAATATGAATAATAAAAATGAATATGATTTATACAAAATAGTTAGGGAAAACTATAATATCAATAGGGATGATATATATATTAAGGATATATCAGATGCTGGAAAGGGCTTAGTGCATTTTAAAAACTTCAAGGAATTATTATTAAAAGACAGTTATTTTAAATGGGATTTCTGTATTGAATATTTTGATAAATGTAATCGCGGGTATCATATTACTTATAAAAATATTAATTTTTATATTCTTTCGGATAAACCGATTACTATAAAAGCACGCTACCATTTGTTTAACAGTATATATCGCGTTTTTTTGATTAAAATGCTATTTAATATTAAGCCGACACAAGATTTCAATTATTATATATTGCTCAATCCTATGAAACGCAAGCTTCCTAACAAAAACGGGGATAGCATAGGTGCTGCGAATATTAATGGAGGTTTTACCTATATTAATTCAAATAATGTATATATTGTAAGAAAAGAGGATTACGAGAAGGTTATATTGCACGAATTATTGCATCACCATCACGATATACATTTTGAGGGATGGACTAATGCAAACATTAAGCAAATAAAGAATATGTGTGGGATAGCCGAGAAACAATATTTATTACCGAATGAGGCAATAATTGAAACATATGCTATCATATTAAATACCATATTTTATTCTATTGAACACAATTTGTCTTTCGCTAATTTCAAGAAGACACTTGCAAAGGATAAAGAGCATAATATAGCTATCGCTAGAAAAATATTGGCCAAGCAAGGGAAAAAAATGTGGTATGAGAAAACACACTCATACTGCTATATTGTATTGAGAGCAATATTTTACATCTATTTCAAGGAGTTCGTGCGTATATACCGATATAATAACGATGATGATATAACTTCTTTTATTACTATGTATTTTCCAAGAATCCTGAGAAAAATACGAGAAAATGGCCGAGGAGACAACCGCAATAAATACATCAAACAGACGATATTTAATAACTTTTAGGCTGTTTTAGGATATAAATAATAATATCAGTATATTTAATAAGGTGTCGGCAAGGGATACAAATGTCAATTGAAGATATTAATTATCTTAAAAATAATAGTATAAAACAGAATTACACATTTTTAATAGATAGTACAGACCGAGATAGGGATAAATATCCTAATCCTAATAAATATGTAGTAGATTTCACGGTTCCCTTTAAAAATGTGATTGGTATGGAAATAATTGACGCGAGTATTCCGCGTACTATGTATAATATAGATGTTGAAAACAATCTATTATATTATTATTTGGGCCCCGATGAGAACGACCCTATAATTAAGAATGGCGTAACTGAAAAAATAGCGTGTGATATAATTACAAGCAATTGTACATATGCCGATGGCTATACAAAAATAACTAACGGGGGCTTCATAGAGCTCAGTAATAACATAAATATATATAATATATATTCAAATCATATAGCTGGCCCCGAGATTAATAATGATATTAATAGCAGTTTTATAGGAGGAGCCGAGATAGGCATAACATATTCTTTTAAAATTAAGGCGGAAGCTACATACAATCCTGCGAAAAATAATACATATTGTGTATTTAGTTTAGGATATTACCATTTATGGAAGCAAACAAAAGAGAAATACACTGGAATGAGCGTCAGCGTCGTCAAGAGAAGTACTGGAACTCTCTATAATATCCAGTTTATTATGGGAGATGGTAGTGTGTCAGGAGATACGCAAGTTATTACTGATGTTGATTTGAAAGACGAGGTTCATATATGCTGGACGATATTTGAAAATAATTGGGTAATATATATATCTAATAATTCTCTTTCAATAAATATTACGAGAACAATAACAGTCGCAAAAACTATTAAGAATGTATTCTATGTCAAGAAATATATAGGGAAATCTCTTGCGGCTCCTATTACTAACAATCTGAATGGCAATTTATACAAGGAGTCTTGGACGGCTGATATGAATGCTGTTATGTATATAAAGGATTTCAAGATATATAATAGGGCACTCAGATCTGACGAGATAATATTGTGTAAAAATAATAGTATCTTGGATATGCCGTTCTGGTACAAGCTGTATGATAATAGCACGAAAAACAGTGGAAAAACAGAGTTGATAGATTATCCTGATATATTTAGCAAGATGTCAATTGATACGGGCGATTATACTTTGAAGACATTTTTATTAAATTACGAGGAAATAGAAGATACCGAGATAGGATTTAAGAAACACTCTGAGCCTGCTGAATTGACGAACTTATTAGATATATATAGCAGATTGCCGTTTATATTTGATATGAGACGCTCTACTATATATGAAAATCTCGGTTTTGATTTATACAATTCTATAAACCCCGATTATATCAATGATAGATATCAGTATAAGCAGATGTATAATAGTAATCCGAAGATGTATAAGATGTTTCATAGTATATTAAACACGGATGTTACGAAAGTAATACTTACTATACAATATGATAAGCATCTAATAACATCACCGGGTATTGTGTATTTAATAGGGAATAAATATATTGTATTAAAATGCCCTGAAATAGAGGAGCATCTGTTCGGTTCCTTATCATATTCTAAGTATTCTCTTGGTTTAGCCAAGTTTCGCGTAGATAATGTAGGTATTAATAGTGAAAGGCTGGCAATTACTAAGTTGCCTATCAGAGAGTTTCATCCTATTGGTAAATTATCAAGAATATCTCTGAGATTTGAAACAAACCGAGGGACACTATATGATTTTAAGGGTGTTAATCATAATATCGTATTTGCTATTTATTATTACGAACCAAAACAGAACAAATTCCCCGAAGGTTCAATATTAAACCCCGAATACAAGATGAATTATATAGATTACAAATATTATCAGGAAGAGATTGAGGGCGATAGCGAAGATGAAGCTGAAGAATATTCAAGAGATAATATAAATGATTATAAAAAGAAAGAGATTGACTATAGCAACGAGGGAATAAAATTGAGGCAATATAACGAGCACTATGTAAATAAAGATGACGACGGCGACAATGATGAAGATGGCGATTGCGGAGACAATGGAGACAATGGAGACAATGACAATTGATATGATACCATTATGGTGTCTTTAAAAGGAACTGGGATTTTTCAAAAATTGAAATTTAAAATTTGAGTACATCTCTTGATTTATTTTGTAATTTCTAAAAAACTTTTGAAATTTTTGAAAAAATAGAAAGATACGCTCTGCTACTCAAATTTTAAAATGAAAAAATAATAATATTCTAGTGTCTCTCAATAACTTGCATATATTTATAATAATTATTGAGATGCCTTTGCGGGCTCTTCTTGCTGGCTTTAGCTTGCTTTAGCTGACTTCTTTTATTATAGAATCTACATCTATTTTTTTTAGGACATTATTATTAATTTTAGTGATATAAGACTGTTTATTTGTTAGGGTATTACATTTACCAATCAAATCTACTATATTAGTTTTTTGCTCTGCCGTCAAAGTTATAACGGGGTTAACACGCGCTTCATAATCATCTATGGATTCCAAAACTATTTTAGAAACATCGTCGGCAGCTACATACTTTTTTCCGCCATCTTTTATATCTATATTATTAATTTCGTATAATTTTCCGTTAGCAACTATAGGCGTAGTTTTTAACTTAACTTCGGCGGTAGCTGCAGTCCCAGTATTATCTTCTGGAGCCCCGATAGTTATCTTAGGAGGTGAATTTTCATAATATTTGCCTTTTGATGTTAGAGTAATAGATTCTATGCCTTTATTTTCATCGCTTTTAACAACCATATTATTTATAACAGCCGCGACTGGCTCTGTTTCTACGGTAGAATAAGCAGATTTATAGGCTGCTATAGGTTCAAAGGTTACCTTGCTTTTATCATCTTCTACATAATTTGTTCCTCCTTTACCGCTAGTTATTTGTATACTAGCAATTTCGTAAAGAGGAGGCGTAGTTCCAGTTATAGCTGTAGTGCTTAATATAGCTGTAGCTTCTGCTTGTGTAGAATTTGCCGCCGTAGGAGCAGCAATAGTTATTTTAGGAGGCGTACCAGCATAATACTTGCCTTTATTAGTTCCAAGAGCTATTCCTGTTATTGCTCCTGTGCTATTAACAGTTATGCTTGCTATCTCTGCGTGTACAGGTTCCGTAGTTGAAAATCTCTCTATAATGCTGCCGCTGCCGCTGCTGCCGCTGCTGCCACTGTAATTCTCAGCTATACATCCATACATTAATACTATGAATATGGCAAATGCTAATATTAATGATATATATGTAAAAAAACTCTCGTAATCAATGAATTTATTCATTTAATCTGTAATACTTAAAGATTATTATTTTTCAGTTTTTTATAATTTATTTCCATATATATATATAGATATTATGACAGATTTAAGTTTATTATATGGCGGAGACGACAATTTATTAGGTGATAATATGGATAATTCATATTCCCCGCAAAAAATTAATAAAATGAGTAATAATGAATCGTACAACGGCGGTCAGCATTCGCAGCATTCGCAGCATTCGCAGCATTCGCCTCAGCAGGCTCAGCAGGCTCAGCAAATGGCTCAACAGGCTCAGATGGCTCAGCAACAAGCCCAGCAACAGGCACAGCAGGCTCAAATGGCTCAGCAACAGGCACAACAGGCTCAAATGGCTCAGCAGCAGGCTCAGCAGCAGGCTCAGCAACAGGCTCAATATAAGGTTGAAAATATACAGAGTATGAATACATCATTAGTTCCCTTGAATAATAATAATTCATATAAACAGCCTGATAATGATTATTCAAGAAGGAAAGGGAATGAATACAATTTCTTTGATAGAATGAACTTAAAAAGGTCGGAGGTTATTAAGCTATCATTATTTTCTCTTGTAATCGTTCTAGGTATTTCAATAGATAGAATGCTAACATATTATTTATCTAAATATATTGGTGATAATATACTGACTGATTTCCAAGAGTTCTTACTGAGAATAAGCTACCCTATAACTATCTTTTTATTATTATGGATATTCAAAGCTATATAAGGCATTAAATAAATTTATAACAATTAAAAAATATAAAAATATATAGTAAAAGGCTAATAAAATATTAATGAATATTTTTGATTTTATTCCAGATTTTATTGTAAGAGGTGTAATTATTTTGTTATTGTTTGCAGTGCTTTTTCTAAATGTTATTGAGATAAGCAATTTTGTTAACAGTAGGGTTAAAATGTTATCATTATCATCAAAAGAAAGTAATCCAAGCTATGATAGCTTAAACCTAACATATTGTAAATATTATTCTTTGTTTAAGGGAAGTGCAATAGATAAGAATAATTTATATTTTGTGTTTATATATTTTATCCTGGTTATTATATTTTGGCTTAACTATATTATAAATATATTTTATAATTCATTATCCAATGAAATAAAGATTCTATTTTATAACACACGTTTTAACAATGATATTTATAAAAATTATAATAATGAATACAATTTTATAAACGGACTTAGAATATTTATTTTAATAGCTTTCGTATTTCACTCATATATATTTTATACTGAGTATAATAAAAGTAACAATGAAGATATAGAGATACATACACGTCTTAATGACATAGATTCTAAAATTAACGATAATATAGATTGTAATTTAATTAATTCGCACGATATTTCTAATAAAGAATATATTACCGAGAAATCACTCGGCGATCATTTAATGAAAGGGGATAATGCTGACCTAAAATCTACAGTAAATACCGAGAAGTATTTAAAAATGTGTATTTCAATCATATTAACTAATAAATATTACAATATTGCTAATAAAACGATTGATGTTAAAAAACTTTGTAGTTCCCCCAAGTGTATATACAGCATTTTAGAAAATAATGTTAAAGATATATTTCCTGACGACATAAATGAACATATTGATTTTATAAATGATGCAATATTTTTAGTAGGAGGCTATGCGAGAATTGAAGAAGGTCATAGAGATACTATAATTACTGATTATAACAAAATTAGGGATAACCTTATTGAAAGTTATAATTATATTAATAACCAAAAGCCTTCGCAAGTTATTAATTATAAATTAAAGTTAATTACAATAGTATTGCTATCTATATTTTTTGCCACATTTGGTCTTGCATATTTCCTAATATATGATATAAAGTGGATTAATAAACAGTTTTCTATGAACGGCTTACCATTACCATTTGATTATTTCCTTAGCAACTATTTTAAAAAAATAATTATTTATTTAACAGCTATTATTAGTATATATATAGCATTTGTTATTAATTTCTAATAATAAACTGATAAACTGATAAACTGATTAATTTTTATTATAATTATTTAATAAGAATATATATTTAATAATAATGAATGATACGTTAGTTAATATTATTACGAATATAATATATATAGTTGCTTTATTAATAATAGTAATTTTAATATTTGCACTTATAAATTATATTCTATATACAATATATTCTATTAAAGAAATAATTGTACATAACACGAGCGAAGATGCTGAAAACTACAAGCTAAAAGATATTTATAATTACAAATTAATAAACTATATTAATATAATTAACACCGACAATAATTATAAATATGATATATCAAGCGAATTTAATAAGGAAATAATAGTAATTGATATGAAAGAGTTTTCTCTAAAAAAATATACCCCTCCTACACCTAATCCTACACCTAATCCTTCTAAGCCTCCGCTAGAATATATAGACCTTACATATCTAAAAGATTACAAGATAAGCGAAGAAACAGATAAGATAGGATTTAAATTGAAAAATATAGATGATTTAAAACCAGAAGATTTTATGACATTATATGAGAAGATATCTACAGCTCTAACAATAGATAATACTGAAATAATAGTAAGATATAATAAGACAGAGTATAACATTGAATATAGCAAAAAAGATGATTATAATTATTCTAAAAAATATACTATAAATAAAAGCCTATATGGCGACATTGTATCATTCTCCAAAAATGATACGGAATCTGCTACGCCTGCGGCACCTACAGCGCCTACAGCACCTACAGCGCCTATAAAAACTTTTAAGAAGATAAATATAGATGATGGAATAATTATTCTTTACGAAGATAAAAACAATAATAATACAAATACTGATATTTATGGGTATATATTAAATGGGTTGTTTCTGTTAATTCCTACTACATTATTGTGGTCTAATGATAAATATGCTGCAGGGCTATATGTAAAAACGAATAATGATTTTTACGAAATAATTTTACTATTGGTATTTCTGATAATATTCATCATATTAATCGCATTAATAAATGATTTTTACACATATATATTTAATATTTCAAGTAATAGCAAAATATTTGGGGAACTATTTATTGCAAAAATTCTGAAAAAAAATATTCATTTGGTGGTAATAACACTTTGTATTATTATTTATTGTATTATACATAGTGCAATATATTTTTTCGTATTTATCAGCGGAACTTATAAAAAAATCAAGGGGCTATACGATGATTTAATTATTACCGATGAATATATTAGAAATAAGGTGAATAATGATTTAATATCTAATAATTATAACAGCTACGAAATAATAGAGGCATTCAATGACATTGCTTATGGTGGCGATATTAGCTATGTAAAAGGGAAATATAATGTAATTGACGAAACAACCAAAGATATTTATGAGGCTAAAAATAAGTTTGAGGAAAAGATGATAGGTATTAATAAGAAGTTTAATTATGATAAAAATATATATGATAGAGATGAATATACAAAGATATTCTTTACAAAAATTAAACTAATATTATTTAATCAAAAGCCCCGCAAGGATGAAATAAATAATGATAAAATAAATAAAATAAATAAAACATTATTATTGGTACTTATAATATATTTATATTTTGTCAAGAACAATATGGAAGACCCATATATATTAATTAAATTGAATAAGCTGATATTTGGAAGAGTGGCTAATACAGGAATACCAGAAATAGATGAAGAAATATATAATACATTAACATTAAGGTCTTTGATGGGACACAATTTAGAAAAAGATATTATAATAAAGTTATTAAACATAGATAAATCTTCTATATTTACAAATATAAGTAATAGCGATGAAAATATAGAAGTTAAGAATAAATTTAATGACTATAAAAAAGATGTTGACAAAGATGTTGCTGAACTTTCAAATAAATTAAATGTAGAATTGAATTATTGGGGAGCAGTATATTTTTTCAATTTATATTTAGCATTAGAGATAATAATAGGCTGTTTCGTAATTTTGGCAATCTTAATGGTTATTAAATATACTGATAATGATATGAAGGAAAATATAGAAAGATATATTGATAAAATGAACGAATTTATTGAAACAATAGTAGAAGAAATTAAAACGGCTGTATTGGGAGTTATTTAGATTAAGATTTAAAATATTATTATGTAATAAAAGAAGGTTATATTATGCCTTGCGAAATAGCTTCCTTTAATGAGAATGATAAATATGGTATGTCTCTGTTTTTCATAAACTTTTATATATCTTTGATAATAATAATAGCAGCATTAATATTTGCAAATGCTGTCTATAATTATTATGTATATAACAATATTTTATTAGATAAAATATACAAAGACACTAAACTAATAGTAGATGGCGAATATCCAAATAAAGATGGCAAAGATGATATACATAAGGAGAACAACATATTAATTGGAGAAACGGTTGATTATAAGTTATTTATTAGTTTGATTATTGACCAAAATATGTATTATAATGATAAATATTTCACTTTAAATATAACAAATATACTATTAGATGTCTTTGTGCTGATAACAATTGTTTTGGTATTTTTATCAATGACATATGTTTTTTTGCTTGCAAAACTACCTGCATTATTTGCTTTAATTAAATTAAAGCTTAATTTTACCGATCTTAAAGAATATATTCTACAATATTGTTATTTTATAAATAACAGCGGTTGTGATGGTTATCATATGTTTAAAATTGTATTAATTGTTATACTTTTTATAATATTAATAATTATATATGGGGTAAGGCGCGGTCTTCCTTCTATAAATTACAGAGACTATTTGGATTTTCAAAAATCAATAGAAGAACCAAAAAAAAATCCTAAACACATTGAAAATATGTTAAATATTATATGTAATGATGAAGAAGATTTTTTAAATAATGATAATAATATTAACAAAATAATAAACAAATTAAATGGGCATAATATAGATACTGTAGATATTATTCAATCATCTATTACTAACGATATAGAGACTTTAAAAAAAGCTTCGGACAACGCATATGAAGCTTTCAAAAATGCAAATAAAGAAGATAAAGAAGATAAAGATGCTAAGAAAAAACTTTCCGATAAAGCTAAAACCGAATATGAGAATGCTATTATAAATAAATTTATTAATGAAATTAAAAAAATAAGCAAAATAATTAAAGAGAATAAAACAGATAATAAGGATTTTGATTTTGTAAAATTAGTAATAGTATATCTTAATAATAAGAAAATTTATAATAAAAATAATGGTATTCCTGGACAAATAACCGATTTGGGAAAAACATATGCACAATCCTTATTAAATATAATAACTAATATAATCCCGGGTTCTAATAATTTGTTCGGTCATTTTAAAACAAGTAATTATGATATAGAGGATATTCTAATAGGCGCTATTCCCTTATCAAAAAGAGACAGTGTTTTTAAAGTTAAAGATGGCATAGAATGTAAAAATAAAGAGGGCGAGTATAGGTCTAAAACACTGTTAAAAGATATAAATATAGAAGCAGGGTGTTTTTACAATAATTATATTTTTGAATTAAAAGAGACTTCATATAAATTGAAAGTTGCTTTGTTAGTAATATTAATATTTACTATATTATCTATGATAGCTATTATGGTATTGTTTTATTATATTTATATTAATTACAATGGCGATAATATGATATGGGCTAATACGTCAGCTATTAAAATGCAGCGCTTATCTGGTCGGAACCCTTTAAACTGGTTTAGTATTTTGTCTGGCAATATTATGTTTCAGTTAAATAAATATAACTTTTAAGTCGTCACATAAGCAAAAATAAGAGAAATAATATTTAAGGAGATATTATATTTTACTATTTATATGGATACCGAATATTTATTAAATATTAAAACTATACAGGCTGCTACATTTAAACAAGTTATAGATGCTCTCAAGGAGATATTGATGGATGTTAATTTGGAAATAGATGAGACCGGCATTAAGATAGTTGCTATGGACAATACGCATATTGTTCTGATACATCTCAAGCTGGACGCGGATAAGTTTGAGATTTACGAGTGCGCCAAGAAAACATATGTAGGCATTAATATGCTGCGGCTCCACGCGCTTATTAAAACAATCACGAACAACGACATATTATCAATCTATATTAAAAAAGATGACCCGAATCATTTGGGTATAACGATAGAAAATAATGATAAAAATTATAAAACTAATTATAAATTGTCTGTATTGGATATAGATGTGCTGAATCTTGACATTCCGCCTGTAGATTTTCATACGATTATAAATATGCCTTCCAATTATCTTCAAAAAATTATTAGAGATATGAATAACCTTGCCGAGTTTATAGAGTTTAGAAACATAGGCGATAAGCTAATATTAAGTTGTAAGGGGGACTTTTGCGACCAAGAGACTATCCTTGGTTCCGAAAAATCGCAATCAATCACTATAAAGAAGAATAGTACCGACGAAGAACAGGAGATAATACAGGGTATTTTCAGCCTTAAATACCTATCAATATTTACGAAATGCACCAATCTTTCAAATAATGTTGAGCTATATCTTAAAAATAACTACCCTATTATTCTCAGATATACCATCGCATCACTTGGAGAAATCAAATTATGCCTATCGCAACAAGATATATCCCAATAATCCTTTTGTGGTGCTTGCTGATACACAGAATAATAATATTTTTGTGTAATAAAAATTAGATTTTTTTTAATTTAGGATATAATATATATTTATAATATATATCCTGTAATTTAAATAAGGCCTTTCTGAGGACTATCATAACTTCATTCATACAATTAATATAATTGCTTGAATATACAAAATCGTTATCATTTATAATGTAATTGATTTGTTTTTTAATTTCAACGAAAATGTTTCCGAATTTGTTTCCTATTGTATCCATTATTATATAAAATATGTGTATAAGTTCTTTAAGTAATTACGAAATCAAAGTCTAAAAATCGGCTTCAAGAGAAAATGTGCGTAATTTAGAGTGTTCCTGTTTTCCACCTACATTTGCCTTGCTATATTGTGAAACGCGGCTTTCAAAGAAATTGGATTTGCTTTCAATTGATATTCTATCCATAAAAGGAAAGGGATTATTTGAGTTCCATATTTTTTCATAATTTAATTGAGTTAGCAATCTGTCTGCGACAAATTCAATATATATAGACATTAGGTCTGCATTCATTCCTAACATAGAGCAGGGGATACTTTCAATAATAAAGTTCTTCTCTACTTCAACGGCTTCTTTAACAATTTGATGTACGGTTTCCTGAGGCAATCTATCAACTATCTTAGAATACAAAAGGACTGCGAACTCAACGTGCATTCCCTCGTCTCTGCTGATAAGCTCGTTAGAGAATGAGAGACCCGGCATCATCCCGCGCTCTTTGAGCCAGAAAATACTACAAAAGGCGCCGCTGAAAAATACTCCTTCAACAAGGGCAAATGCCAACAGCCTTTGTGAGAATGGTGCGGATTCGTCATTAATCCACTTGAAGCACCAATCTGCCTTCTTTTTAATACAGGGCATATAATTGATAGCATTAAGTGCCTCTTCTTTGTCGTTAGCTTCTTTAAAATAAGTGTCTATCAGAAGAG
>Ga0209107_10001156_pt1 | contig 14682 bp, 12 predicted proteins | sample LakErihyJuly2011_2_FD_187460 | JGI IMG/M metagenome (GOLD analysis project Ga0209107, IMG submission 187460) | Freshwater microbial communities from dead zone in Lake Erie, Canada - CCB hypolimnion July 2011 (SPAdes) (version 2) | ecosystem: Environmental > Aquatic > Freshwater > Lentic >... | reverse complement strand
TGTGCCCGTGCCGCCGCCCATGCCGGCGGCGATGAAGACCAGATCCGCGCCCTGGAGCGATTGCAGCAGCTCGTCGCGGGACTCCTCGGCGGCCTTTTGGCCGATCACCGGATTACCCCCGGCCCCTAAACCTCGGGTGAGTTTTTGGCCCAGTTGGAGCCGTTGTACCGCCGAAGACTGGATCAGGGCCTGGGCATCGGTATTGAGCACCCGGTAGCCCACCCCCTGCAGGTCGGAGGCAATCATGCGATTGACCGCATTGCTGCCGCCACCACCGACGCCAATCACCTCAATGCGGGCGGTCTGGCTGGGCACGATGCCGTTCCCCCCAGGCACGCTGGCGCTGTAAGGGCCATCGTTCGTGATCTCCATGGAAGGTCCCATGCCATTCAACCTGGGTTGCATTATGTGGTCGCTTGGTCCAGCGGGCCTGGATAGTCCCAAAAGATTCGCTTGAAACCCTGGTTTGGCCAAGGTCTTGTCAAGGTTTCAAGGCCTTAATTAATCCACCCCCGGGCCGGAGCCGACCGGGCCGCCGGGCCGGGGCTTGGGCGGCAAGCCCAACTCAGGATGGTCCGGATCGCTGAGGTCGATCGACTGCACCTTCAGTCCCTTCACCAGGCTGGACAGTTGGCTGGAGAGGTGGCGCAGCATGTCGAGGCGGCGGCCCAGCTGGCCATCGGGCAGGCCGAGGCGCACCTTGCCGAGGGAGCTGGTGATCAGCCACAGGTTGCCGTTGGGCTCGAACTGGATCTCCACGAGGGCGGAGCCGAGCTGCCCACTGCGGCCCAGCACCTGGGCTAGGGGCGGTCGCAGGTGCTCCTGCCAGCCGCTGACCAGCAGCAGTGGGGCACCGCCCGTCCCATTGGCTCCCGATTGCTGGCGGCTGGTCATCCAGTTGCCGAGCCGATCGACATAGCCCTGCTCGAGGCCCTTACCCGTGTGCCTTTCGGCCCGGGCCACCGCCTTGCGATCGACCAGGTCGATGCGCAGCCGCGGCGGCAGCATCAGCCGGGTCACCTGCACGTTCTCCACCGGCAGGGCCGCGGCCAGTTGGGCCGCCAACTGGCGCGGCTGGAGATTGAGAAGTTGCACCGGGAAGCGCAGCCGCGCCTCCTGGATGATCTGATCGCGGGAGACCTGGCGGCTGCCCACCACCTCCACCTGGCTCGGGCTACGCAAGCTCCAGCCCTGGCCGAGCAGCACCCAGCCCAGGCCGGCGGAGGCGCCCACCAGCACCAGCACGCGCCAGATCTCCTGCAGCCGTTGGTTGCGGCGTTGCAGGCGCAGCTGGCGGCGCCGCTCCGCCCCAGGCCCAGGGCGCCTTTCCGTCTCGAGCGGGCTCACAGGTCGCAGCGGGCCCGGGCCATCAGCTGGTCGATCCAGACGCGGGCCCGCTCCGCATCGGCGAAGGGCAGGTCCTTGTGCAGGCCGCCACCGACTAGGCGCAGGCGGCAGGCGCCATGGGCCTCGTCGGTGAGGGGCGCCTCACCAGAGCGCAGGGCCAGCAATTCCGCGCACTCCAGGGTTTTCACCGCAAATTCGTCCTTTTCGACCAACTGGCCCGCCTCAAAGGCACTCCAGCTGAGGATGCCCCCCTTCAGCTTGGCGCCGCCAGAACTATCGAGCTTGGCCAGTTCGGCGCCCTCCGCCCAGTCGCGAAAGAGCTGCTGACGCCTGCGCTCGAGCCAGCCCAGGGCCGTGAGCAGCACAAACACCAGGAGCAGGGGCAGCCATAAGAGTCCGTGAATCATCTGGGCTCGACGCTCCTGCCGGTCTGTGGCCTGGATTCTTGCGCCAGTTGCACCAGCTGGTGCACCAACTCCTCAAGTGGTAACCCTGTGGCATCCCAGAGCATGGGATACATGCTTTGGCTGGTAAAGCCCGGCAGGGTGTTGATCTCATTGAGCCAGAGGGCGCCGCTGGCCTCCTCAAAGAAGAAATCCACCCGCGATAGGCCGGCGACCCCCACGGCCCGGCAGGCCGCGATCGCCATCTCCCGGGCCCGTTCCGCAATCACGCCATCCACCTGGGCCGGGATCACGGTGTGGCTGAGGCCGGCGGTGTACTTGGTCTCGTAGTCGTACCAGTCGGCGTCAAAGCAAATCTCCCCCAGCACCGAGGCGGCCATCTGGCGATCGCCGAGCACGGCGCATTCGAGCTCCCGGGCCTGGACGCCCTGTTCCACCACCAGGCGGGGATCGTGGCGGGCCGCTTCTAGCAGGCCGGCCAGCAGGCCGGCCCGATCGACGGCCTTGCTGATCCCCACCGAGGAGCCCAGGTTGGCGGGCTTGATGAAGCAGGGATAGCCAAGTTGGGCCTCCAGCCGCTCCAGCACCTCGGTGCGCTGGGGCTGGGGGCCCTCCAGCTCAGCGGCCTCCAGGCAGACGTAGGGCACCTGGGGCAGCCCGGCGGCAGCGAAGGCGGCCTTCATCGCCTGCTTGTCCATGCCCACGGCCGAGCCGAGCACCCCGGAGCCCACATAGGGCACCTGCATCAGGCTGAACAGCCCCTGGATCGTGCCGTCCTCGCCGTTGGGGCCATGCAGCACCGGAAACCAGATCTCCACCTCCAGGGCGCCATCGGGGAAGCCACGAAAACCGGGTCGCTGGGGCGCCGGCGGCAGGGCGTCGGCCTGGGCCGGTAGGCCGGAGGCCAGCACCGCTTCGGCCACGGCGGCGGGCCACCAATGGCCCCTCTGGTCGATGTAGAAGCAGCTCAACCGGTAGCGCCCGGCGTTGGCGCCGCGGCGCAGGGCTCCCGCCACGGTGATCGCCGAGCGGATCGACACGGCATGTTCGCCAGACACTCCACCGAACACCAGGCCGAGGTGGGTGGGGGGTGCTGCCATGGCGCCAAGGAAGTGGCGCCAAACGTATCAGCGCTACGGCATCAGGCCAGGGGGGCCGCCCCGGGAGGCGCGGGCGCGGGGCTGCCGCTGAGGGAAAAGGGGCGCACCGCCTCGATCACGAGATCCACCAGCTCGCCGGCCGCGATCGGACGGCCATCGCTGCGCTGGGCCGGGAAAAAAGTGAGCCGGTTGGAGCGGGTGCGGCCCATCATCTGGCTGGCGTCCTTGGGGTTTTGCCCCTCCACCAGCACCTCCTCGACCCGGCCCAGGTAGCGGCCGCTGCGCTGGCGGGCGATGCGCTCCACCAGCTGATTGATCTCCTGAAGCCGCTCCACCTTCACCGCCTCCTCCAGCTGGTCAGGCCAGTCGGCGGCTGGGGTATTCGGCCGGGGCGAATAGGCAGCAGTGTTGACCAGGTCAAAGCCAATCGATTCGATCAGATCCAGGGTTTTGCGGTACTGGGCGTCCGTTTCACCGGGGAAGCCGACGATCACATCGGCGCTGATCGACGCATCCGGCATGCGCTCGCGAATCCGATCGATGATGCGCCTGTAGCGCTCCACCGTGTAGCCGCGGGCCATGGCCTTCAGCAGGGCGTCATCACCACTCTGGAAGGGGATGTGGAAGTGTTCGCAAACCTTGGGCAGGTCGGCGCAGGCCTCGATCAGGCGCTCGGTGAAGTAACGGGGGTGGCTGGTGGCAAAGCGCAGCCGGGCGATCCCCTCCACGTCATGGACTTGGTGGAGCAGGTCGGTGAGGGTGTGCTGGCGGCGCCCCTCCGGGGTGATGCCGGGGAGGTCGCGGCCATAGGCGTCGATGTTCTGGCCCAGCAGGGTGATTTCGCGGAAGCCCCGGGCCGCCAGCCCCTCCATCTCCAGCCGGATCGCCCCGGGCAGGCGCGATTGCTCCTGGCCCCGCACCGACGGCACCACGCAATAGGTGCAGCGTTCGTTGCAGCCATAAATCACGTTGACCCAGCCGCAGACCGTGCTGTCGCGCCGGGCGGTGGTGATGTCTTCGAGGATGTGATGCTCCGAGGTGGCCACCACCTGTTGGCCGTTCTCCACCTGGGTGAGCAGCACATCGAGGCGGTTGGCGTGCTGGGGACCCATCACCAGGTCGAGCTCGGGCACCCGCCGCAGCAGGGATTCGCCCTCCTGCTGGGCGACGCAGCCAGCCACCACCAGGGTGAGGTGGGGGTTGAGCCGTTTGCGTTGGGCCTGGCGCCCCAGGTAGCTGTAAACCTTCTGCTCGGCGTTGTCGCGGATCGTGCAGGTGTTGTAGAGCACCAGATCGGCGCTGTGTTCGTCGCTGCCGGGTACATAGCCCATGGTTTCGAGGATGCCAGCCATGCGCTCGGAATCGGCCTTGTTCATCTGGCAGCCGAAGGTGGTGATCCAGTAGCTACCTCGGCGCGCCCCTAGGACCTGGGGGGCCTGGGGGCCAGCGGGGGTGATCACGGTCATGGGGCGGCGGTCAGAACGGGGCAGCGGAGGGGGCGCGGGGGGGCCGCCAGGCGGGAGCGGAACCAAGCCATCGGCGTTTGCCCTTGGGATGCCCGAAACCCCCCTGGTCAATGCCAGCCTGCCAGGGCAGGTTCATCGCTGGCGGCGTCAACGAATGCGGGTTCAGCTGCAGCGTTTTTCCCTCACCAAGGCCGTGCCCCTGGCCATCAGCCGGGGCACCACGGCCGCGGTCGAGCACCTACTGGTGGAAATCGAGCAGGACGGCCTGATTGGCAGGGGCGAAACCGGGGGCTTTGAGACCGGCCTGCGCGCCTACGACACCGACGCCATCGCCGCCGAGCTAGCGGCCCTCGTGCCCGAACTCGAGCCCCTGGCGCCCGATCCCCTGCAGGCCCTCAAACCCCTGCTGGCCCGCCTGAGTCCACCGGCCCGCTGCGGCCTGGATCTGGCCCTGCACGACTGGTGGGGGCAACGGCTGGGGCAGCCATTGCACCGGCTCTGGGGGCTGGATCCGGGGGTCTGCGTCGCCACCAGCGTCACCCTGGGGCTGGGGGAGCCGGAGGCTGTGGTAGCGCGGCTCGAGCGCTGGTGGCAGCAGCTGCCGGCCAGCCGCATCAAGCTCAAGCTGGGCAGCCCGGCCGGCGCCAACCACGACCGCGCCCTGGTGCAGGCCGTGGGCGAAGCCATGGCCCGGCGCCAGGACCGGGACCAGGGGCCGCTGGAGCTGCAGGTGGATGCCAACGGCGGCTGGGACCTGCCCACGGCCCAAGCGATGCTGCCCTGGCTGGCGGACCAGGGGGTGGTGCTGGCGGAACAGCCCCTCGCCGCCCTAGCCGATCCGCTCGCCGATCGGGCCGGTTTTGCCGCCCTGGCCGGCCTGGCGCCCCTGGCCCTGGTGGCCGATGAGAGCTGCTGGGATCTGGTCGACCTGTTGCGCCTGGCCCCGGTGGTCGATGGCATCAACATCAAGTTGCTCAAAAGCGGCGGCCTCTCGGAGGCCCTGCTGATGGCCCGCTGCGCCCGCCGGCTTGGCCTGGGGGTGATGCTGGGCTGCTATTCCGACAGCAGCCTGCTGAACAGCGCCGCCGCCCAGCTGCTGCCCCTGGTGGAGTGGCCCGACCTCGATAGCCATCTCAACCTGGTGGACGACCCCTTCCTGGGGGCCGATCTTGCCGGCGACTGCCTCAGGCCCTCGCCCCTACCTGGGCTGGGGGTCCGCTGGGCCCAGGCTCCGGAGGCCTGATGCTCAGCCCCTCTGCCCCCCTAGTGCTGCTCCTCCATGGCGGCCTAGACAACCTCTCCGGCAAGACCGGCCTGGCCCTCCTGCGCTATCGGCCCGGCCCGATCCTGGCCGTGGTGGATCCGGCCCACAGCGGCGCCGACCTGGAGGCCGTAACCGGTATTCACCGCGCCGTGCCCATCGTGGCCTCCATGGCCGAGGCCCTGCCCCTGCTGAAGGCCCAGGCCGATGGGGGGGAACGGGCCGTGGCCGTGGTGGGGCTGGCCCCTTCCGGCGGGATCCTGCCGGCCGAGATGGGAGGCGATCTGCTGCTGGCCCTGCAGGCTGGCCTGAACCTGGCCTGTGGCCTGCACAGCCGCCTCGGCGACGATCCGATTCTGGCCGCCGCCTGCCGGGGACCAGGCCAATGGATCTGGGACCTGCGTCAGGAACCAGCAGGCTTAACCGTGGCCACGGCCCTGGCGGCAGACCTTCCCTGCCGCAGGGTTCTGGCCGTGGGCACGGACATGGCCGTTGGCAAAATGAGCGCCTGCCTGGAACTGGCGGCGGCGGCCCGGCGGGACGGGATCGATGCCCGCTTCATCGGCACGGGCCAGGCCGGCATTCTGATCGCCGGCCAGGGGGTTCCCCTCGATGCGGTGCGGGTCGACTACGCGGCTGGAGCCGTGGAGGCGGCGGTGCTGGCAGCAGCCCTGGGGGCCGGGCCGGCCAGCCTGCTGCTGATTGAGGGCCAAGGCTCCCTTTGCCATCCCGGCTCCACCGCCACCTTGCCCCTGCTGCGCGGCAGCCAGCCCAGCGACCTGCTGTTGGTCCACCGGGCCGGCCAGCAGTGGGTGCGCACCAGGGCCGGGGCCGCTGCGGTGGCCATTCCTCCCCTGGCCGAGGTGATCGCCGCCTACGAGGCCTTGGCGGCCCTGGGGCGGCCCGCAGGCGCAGCGGCGCCCAAGCCCAGGGTGCGGGCGATCGCCCTGAACACGGCTGGCCTGGATGCGACCGCGGCCGAAACGGCCCTGGCCGAGTGCCAGGAGTCGGCGGGGCTGGCTTGTGACGACCCCGTGCGTCACGGTGGGGCCAGTTTATTACGGGCCTTGCTCCACTTGCCTGCTCTGAGCGCGCCATGACCCCCCCCCAGCCACCGCCGTTACCGCCCCCGGGATTGAATCCCGAGTCCCGCATCGGGCCGATCCGCACCGCCGTTGACCAGTTGATCGCCGAGGCCAATGCCGGCACTACGGGGGTGGCCAACCTGGCCGACATGACCGCGAAGGCAGCGCGACTGCTGGTGGGGGGCGGCCTCCCCCTCGATCGCCTCAACCTGTCGGTGATCCCGCTCCAGAGCGGCCACGACGGCGCGCAGTACTGGTGGGAACTCGAGCAGATCGATACGGTGCGCTCCTTTCACCGCACCGCCGATTATTTCGAGCAGGAGGATCGCCGCAACACGGTTTTCAAGCACCTGCGCGATACGGCCGAGCCGCTGCGCTTGCGCTTGGAGACGCTGCCGATTGAATCGATCGCCTTTGATTTTCTGGTGAAACTCAAACGGGAGGGATTTACCGATTACCTGGCCGAATCCCTGTTCAGCGACGGCACCTACCTGGCGGCCCTCACCCTGGCCACCCGGCGCAGCGGCGGGTTCCGCGGTTCGGATCTGCAGGAAGTCCAGCGCCTGATCGGCACCACGGGAATGGCCGTGCTGACTGGCTTCCGCGAACGGGCCAAGCTCAATGCCTGGAGTGATCCCCTCACGGGCCTGATCAACCGCAGGCGGCTCAAGCAGCGCCTTGCCGAAGCCTTCGAGGCCAAGCTGGCGATCAGCCTGCTGCTGTTCAATCTTGATGATTTTGGCGCCTACAACAGCCAGTTCGGCCAGTTCTGCGCCGACGATTGCCTCATGGCGGTGTCCCGGGTGCTGCTGAGCGCCAGCGCGGGCCAGACCCATTTGCCGGCCCGCTTCGGGGGGGACATCTTTGCCCTGGTGCTGGCGGGAACCCAGGCCGGGGAGGCCGAGACCATCGGCCGCCAGGTCATGACCCAGGTGCTGGCCCTCCGGCTGGCCCACCCCGGCTCGAGCGGGTCGCCCTTCATCACCGTGAGGGTTGGACTGGCCGTGCTGACCCCGGAGGATGGCAGTTCCGCTGGCCTGATCAGCCGGGCCCAAGAGGCCCTGGTGGCGGCCAAAGAGGCCGGCGGAAACTGCCTGATCCGTCTCTGATCGTCTCGGGTTGAACGAGCAGCTAGCTGGAGAACGAAAGCTCCTGCCTCGGGGCGCCGCTGGCTCGTTTTGATCTTCAGGCGCCAGGGATATTCGACAGATCAGCGCCGTTTGGCCAATAAAAAGCCCGATCCAAGAGGATCGGGCTAGACATTCCGAAGGAACAGGGCGAACGAGGGGACTTGAACCCCCGCATGGCGGAATCACAATCCGCTGCCTTAACCACTTGGCGACGCCCGCCACGGCCCGCCCATCCTATCAAGGGGGCCCCACTGCCCTTGGCTGCCCCAGGGGTCCTTGTCTTGATGTCGCCGTCGTCCTCCCGTTGGTCCTGGGTCCTCTGGTCCGGATTCATCAGTGCCGCCGTGGCGACCCTGGCCTGGAGCAATCCGCCACCAGGGGACTTTGAAGACTTCGCCGCCGACCAGCTGGTGAACCTGGCGGTGAAGGACGTGTGCGGGCCCCAGGGGCTACCCATGCTGCTGCAACTGGTGGTCCAGGACTGCCCCAAACTGATGCTCAGCCAGCGCCAGAGCCTCGGCTCCCTGGCCCGCCAGGCCAGCCGCCGCTGGAATTTCGGCCTGTTCAGCCTCTACAGCACCGACCTGGGCGGCCCGACCGGGCTGCCGGGTTTAGCGCTGCCCAGGTACCGGGCCCTGACCTTGGCAGGGGCGGGCCAGTTTCTAATCCTCCAAACCGACACTGGTCCCGGTTCGCTCCGATGACATCACCCCCTCCTGCTGGGACTGCCAGCGCGCTGGCCCCCAGCCGTTGCTGGCTGCCGCCCCTGCGCCTGCCACGGGCCCTGCTGGATCCGGCCCTGGCGGACCTGCCGGCGGGTAACGGCGAGGGGTTAGTCACGGTGCGCCTGGCCATCGACGCAGGCCGCATCTGCGCCATTGAGCCTGGCCCAGACGCTGCCGGCCAAGCCGCCGCTCCCCTGGCGATCACGCCGCCGGTGGATGCCCACGTCCATCTCGATAAGGCCTTCAGCTGGAGCGGCTTCCCGAACCCGTCGGCAACCATGGCGGCGGCCCTGGACGCCAATGGCCGCGAAGCGGCGCAGCGCACGGTTAAGCAGGTGCTGGAGCGGGGCGAAGCCGGCCTGGATCGGGCCTGGCGCTATGGCCTAAGGGCCCTGCGCAGCCATGTGGACAGCGCCGGTCCGGCCGCCGGGCCGAGCTGGCAGGCCCTGCTGGAGCTGCAACAGCGCTGGCGGGGCCGCCTGGAACTGCAACTGGTGGCCCTGGTGCCGATCGCCTTCTGGTCGAGCCCGGCGGGGCTGGAGTTGGCCCGGCGGGTGGCCGGCGCCGGGGGTCTGCTGGGGGGGGTGCTGGGGCCACCCTTCCGCAGGAGCGCCAGCGATGCCGAGCACCTCCTGGCCCTGCTGCGCTTGGCCGAACGGCTGGGCTGCCCCGTGGACCTGCACGTGGATGAGGGCTCAGCGGCCCCGGGGGCGGGCGTGGCCCTGCTGACCAGCCTGATCGAGCGCCAAGGCTGTGGCGTGCCCGTGACCTGCAGCCATGCCAGCAGCATGGGCCTGCTGCCCTTAGGGGCCCGGGTCCGACTGGCGGAACGCATGGCAGCCGCGGGCCTGCAGGTGGTGGCCCTGCCCACCACCAACTTCTGGCTGCTCGGCCACCAGGGCGGCCTCACCACTCCGGAGCGCCCCCTAGCGCCGATCCGCCTGCTACAGCAGGCGGGGGTGCCCGTGGCCCTCGGCGGTGACAACGTGCAGGACCCCTGGTATCCGGGCGGCGATTTCGATCCGATCGAACTGCTGCGCTTTGCCGCTCCGGCGGCCCAGCTGGCCCCCTGGCGGCGCCTAGGCCTGGCGCCCCTCACCAGCGCAGCAGCACGGCTGATGGGCCTGGACTGGGACGGGGTTCTGCGGCTGGGATCCCCGGCCGACCTGGTGGTGCTGGGTGCCAGCTCTTGGAGCGAGCTGCTGGCCCGGCCGCCCCAGCGACGGGTGCTGCGGGCCGGGGCGTGGCTTCCGTCACCCGCTGCGGAAGCCCCCCAGCCCCTGCTCACCCCATTCGTTGCCAAGGTTGGCCCCTGACCCCGCGCCCATGACCTTGCCCCCCCGCCCCAGCAGCGATCCGAACGGCCCGATGCCCGTGTTGCCCAGGGCCCTGCCCGGGCCCCTGCCGCCCCTGGCCAGCGAGGCCCAGCTCCAGGCCCTGGAGGCGGATCTGCTGGCCGCCGGCCTGGCCCCCCTGCGCCAGTCCCAGGAGCTGGCCCGGGGCTCCGCCGATGCCTTCGTCTATTCGCCCGTGTTGACGCCGCTGCTGACGGGCTGCCGCGCCCAGATGCTGGTGCGGGTGCACAGCGTTGACGAGGTTCTGCGGGTGGCGGCGGCCTCCAGCCGCCAGGGGGTGAGCCTCACCCTGCGGGGCGCGGCCACGGGCAACTACGGCCAATGCGTGCCCCTGGCCGGCGGCCTGGTGCTCGATCTCACCGGCCTGAAACGGCTGCGGGGCCTCGATGGCGAAACCGGGGTGGTCACGGCCGAGGCAGGCATCCTGCTGGAGGACCTGGACCAGCAGCTTCAAGCCCAGGGTCGGGCCCTGCGGCTGGTGCCGAGCACCTATCGCAGCGCCAGCCTGGGGGGCTTCATCGCCGGCGGTTCCGGTGGCATCGGCTCCCTGCGCTGGGGCTTCCTGGGCGATCCGGGCCACCTGCTGGGGCTGGAGCTAGTGACCCTGGAGCCCCAGCCGCGCCGGCTGCAACTGGATGCCACCGCAGCGCGGGCGATTAACCATGCCTACGGCTGCAATGGCATCATCACGGCCCTGAGCCTGGCCACAACTGAGGCGGTGGCCTGGCGCCAGTTGGTGATCGGCTTTTCCAGCTGGGAGGCGGCCCTGGCGGCGGCCCAGCAGCTGCCGGCCTCGGCCCTGCTTCTCAATAGCCTCTGCCTGCTGGAGGCAGCCGTGGCGGCCCAGGTGCCCTGGCCCAGCGGCTGCCAGCCCGCCGCTGGCCAGGAGCACCGGCTGCTGCTGCTTGCCGCCCCAGGGGCGGTGGCCCCGATCAGCGCCTGGCTCAAGGAGCTAGGCGGCCAGCTCCTCTGGCAGGCGCCCCAGGGAGCCAGCCTCGGGGTGCCCTTGCGGGAGCTCTGCTGGAACCACACCACCCTGCACCTACGGGCCCGTGATCCCGGCTGGACCTACCTGCAACTGCTCCTGCCCCAACCGGAGGCGCCCTGCCTGGAGGCCCTCAAGGCCACCTGGGGGGACGCCCTGCTCTGGCACCTGGAGGCCGTGCGCTCGGGCGGCAGCCAGCGCCTAGTCGCCCTGCCCCTGGTGCGCTGGCAGGGGGCCGGGGCCCTGGAGCGGCTGATCGCCCAATGCCGCCAGCTGGGGGCGGTGCTGTTCAACCCCCACGCGATCACGGTGGAGGAGGGCGGCCTGGGGGGGGTAGACGCCGAGCAAGTGGCCGCCAAAGCTGCCTACGACCCGGCCGGCCTGCTTAATCCCGGCAAGTTGCGCGGCTGGCTCGAGCGCCAGGCTGGCGCGGCAGTGCCGGAGCGGCCCTAGGCGCTCAAGCGGACTAACAGGCCAAGCTTTCCCTGGTGCCTACGCCGCTCACAGGGTTGGTGCCCGAGGCCGTGCGGCAGAGCTGGCGCTGGCTGGCCCTGTCGATGAGGGCATCGCTGAAATCGGCGTTCTCGATGCGGGCGCCGCCAAAGCGGCTGCCCGAGGCAATCGCCCCCCGCAGGATGGCGCCCCGCAGGTCGGTGTCACTGAAGTCGGCCCGGTCCATCAGGGCATCGGTGAGGTCGGTGCCGTTGAAGTCGGCGGCGGGGAAGGCCGCCTGGGTGAGGATCGCGCCGCTGAGGTCGGCGCCGGCAAAATTGGCGCCCCGACCCGCCACCCCAGCAAAGGAGCTGTTGGCCAGGGCCTGGCCATGGAAATCCTGGCCGCTCTGGTTGGTGAGGGTGTAATCGACCTTCTCAAAGGCCCAACCGGCCCCGGGCTGGGCGAGCATTAAGGCCATCAGCACCGCAGGCAGCACCACCGCCAACGCCCTAGCCCCAAAATTCCGAAGCCCCAGGCCCAGGTGGCCGAGGCCGCGCCTGACTGTCCCCTGGGCGGATGGGTCAGCCCAGGGGGATCGCTCCGAGAGATCAAGCCAGATTCGACGCGAAAGCTGGTCCATGGAATACCAGGGGCGAAGGGGCTGGGCGGTGGGGCTGGGCGGTGGGAGTGCTGCGATCCAATCGAACCTCCCAGCCCGGCTCATCCTGGCCCTGCTGCGGCCGGATCGAGCCAAGGGATCAGGGCCCCGAGCAGGTAAAGGGAACCGGCCACCACCGGCAGGGCTGCCCCAGTTGCCCCAGAACCGCCCTCCTCTGGCGAAGCCAGCGCGCCGGCCCCGGGCTCGGGGCCAAGCCGGGGGTGCAGCAAGGCCAGGCCGGCGACGGGATCGGCCACCGGCCGCAGTTGAGAGGCCAATTCTGGGCAGGCGACCGCCAGCTCGGCAGCGCTCCAGCTGGCGTGCTCCGGCAGGGGGGTGATGGCCGCCTGGTCGCCTGGGGCCAGCAGGGCCCGCAGCATGGCCGCGCCTTGCTTGTGGCGCTGGATCCCGAGCAACCAACGGCGCCCGCCCGCCCCCCAGGGGGCCAGCTCCCCCTGGTCCAGCTCCTGGCGCAGGGCGATGGCGGCGGGCGGGTTGTGGGCCCCATCGAGGAGTAGGGGCTTGCCCCGGTAGGAGCGGATCTCCAGCCGACCAGGCCAGCGGGCCAGCGCCAGGCCCCGCTCGATCGCGCCCGCCTCGATGCCCCAGCCCTGCTGCCCCAGGGCCTGGGCCATGGCGACGGCCACGGCCCCATTGCGGCGCTGCAGATCGCCGGCAAGGCCCAGGCGGGGCCCGCCCAAGGCCTGGGGCCGCAACGGTTCCACCCAGCGCAGCTCCGTGCCCACCCGCCGGGCCTGGTCGGCAAGAACGGCAGCCACCGCCGGCTCCTGGGGGGCGCTGATGGCGATGGCCCCGGGCTGGAACACCCCAGCCTTTTCGAAGGCGATCGCCTCCAGGCTCGAGCCCAAGTATTCGCAGTGGTCCAGGCCGATCGTGGCCAAGCCAATCACCATGCGGTCGGGGTGGAGGGTGGTGGCATCGAGGCGCCCACCCAGGCCCACCTCCAGGATCGCCAACTGCACCGCTTCGGCAGCAAGGCGATCAAAGGCGGCGGCCGTGAGCAGTTCAAAGGGGGTGAGGTTGAAGGCGCTGGCGAGCGGACGCCAACGGCCCAGGTCGGCGCGCAGCTCGGCGGGGGTGATCCAGCGATTGCCCAGTTGCAAGCGCTCACACCAGCTGAGCAAATGGGGCGAGCGGTAAACCCCGTAGGGCAAGCCGGCCTCGGCCAGGATCGCCGCCAGCAGCGTGCAGATCGACCCCTTGCCGTTGGTGCCTGCCACCTGCACGGCAGCAAAGCGCCGCTCTGGATGGCCACCGGCCGCCAGGGCCCCGGCCAACCGATCGAGGCCCAGGTCCACGCCCCGGCGGGCAAAGGGTTCGAGCAGATCGTCCAGATCTACCGGCTCTGGCAGGCCCAGACCCACCTAGGCCGTTTCCTTGGCAAGAGCCTGGTCGGCTGGGGCGGCTGCCGCCCGCATGGCCACCAGGTTGATGAGCGCCGCCTCGAAGCGCTGCACCGCCAGCCGCAGCTGGCGCGGCTTAATCACCAGGGGCGGCACAAAGCGCACCACCGCGGGACCGGCCGGCACCAGCAACAAGCGATGGGCCATGGCCTCGGCCACCAGCTCCGGCGCCGTGGGGCCCTCAAGCTGGAGCACTAGGCCCTGCAACAGACCCCAGCCCCGCACCCCGGCCAGCTGCTGGGGATGGCGCTGCACCAATTCGCCTAGAAGGCCTTGCAAGAGCACACCCATGCGGCCGGCGTGGGCCACCAGCTGGCGCCGCTCCAATTCGGCCACCACGGTGAGGCCGGCCCGGCAAGCGAAGGGATTGCCCCCGAAGGTGCTGGCGTGCTCACCAGGCCGCAGCACGTCGGCCCGGCGGTTGACGGCCAGGGCCCCAATCGGGATGCCGCCTCCGAGGCCCTTAGCGAGGGTGAAGGCATCGGGCTCCACGCCCAAGTTCTGGTAACCCCAGAGGCAGCCGCTGCGGCCCACCCCCACCTGCACTTCATCAAAGATCAGCAGGATGTCGCGCTCGTCGCAAAGCTGGCGCACCCGGGCGAAAAAGGCGGAATCGCCCGGATTAACGCCCCCTTCCCCCTGCAGGGGCTCGAGCAGCACGGCAGCCACCCGGGGACCATCGGCCTCGCACTCCTGCAGCAGGGCTTCAAAGCCGGCCGTGTCGTTGTAGGGAAAGAAGCGAAACCCTTCCACCATGGGCTCGAAACCCTGGTGGTACTTGGGCTGGCCCGTGGCGCTGACCGCCGCCAGGGTGCGGCCATGGAAGCTGGCCTGGGCCGTGAGAATCACCGGCCGCTCGATGCCGCGGCGGGTGTGGCCATATTTCCGGGCCAGCTTGATCGCTGCCTCGTTGGCTTCAGCCCCCGAATTGCAGAAAAAGACCCGATCGGCGCAGCTGTGGCTGGTGATCCAGCCCGCCAGCTGCTCCTGTTCCGGGATCCGATAGAGGTTGGACACATGCTGCAACCGTCCAAGCTGGCGGCTGAGCGCCTTCTGCATGACCCGGTTGCTGTGGCCCAGGGTGCAGGTGGCGATGCCCGCCACGCAATCGAGGTAACGGCGGCCCTGGTCATCCCAGAGCCAGCAGCCCCTGCCCTTTTTGAGGGTCAAGGGATAGCGGCTGTAGGTGTCCATCACCGGATGGACAGGCTCTAGGGGGATGGGAGCGGTGGGACTCGAACCCACAAACCCGAAGGCGCTCGATTTTGAGTCGAGTCCGTCTACCAATTCCGGCACGCTCCCCTTGT
>Ga0209107_10001155_pt1 | contig 14685 bp, 15 predicted proteins | sample LakErihyJuly2011_2_FD_187460 | JGI IMG/M metagenome (GOLD analysis project Ga0209107, IMG submission 187460) | Freshwater microbial communities from dead zone in Lake Erie, Canada - CCB hypolimnion July 2011 (SPAdes) (version 2) | ecosystem: Environmental > Aquatic > Freshwater > Lentic >... | reverse complement strand
GAGTTTGAGGAGGCTGACGAGTTTGAGGAGGCTGACGAGCAAACTTTAGGGAATAGTTTTGGATTCATATCAGGCGATATTATAATCTTCACATCAGGCTCTTTTAATGATATATATTCGTTGATTTTGTCTAAAAGTTCATCCCCTGTATAATTAACAATATCGTTATCGTAATCACAGTTTAATACTAGATATTTTAGAGCCTTTGATTGTTTGAAAGTATCCGCAAACAGCACCGTTTTATACGTGGGTATTAAACTGCTAAATTGAGTTCCACAAGATAACACAATAAGGTCGCTATTGAGTAATAAATCACGTGTGGTATCTTCTAATACAGGTAATGCCAGTGACTCTAGGGACGCCAGTGACGCCAGTGACTCTAGGGACGCCAGCGACGCCAGAGGCTCGTCATTACCGACAAAGGATACATCTACGACCTTATCAGTAATGTCGTCAAAATCAACAATAGAAGCCTCGTCTAATAGCACCTTATTATTCGCTGTCACGCCATTTAATGTGAGGTTAGTATGCGAATTAACATAGATATTATTTTTTAATCCAAAGACTTTCTTAATAATATTACAGACTGTTATCATATTTGAATCATATTGATGTAATAAAGCGCAGTAAATCAGGTTCATATAATTAAAGTCGTCATAATGTATGCGGGTTGATTGTTCTAACGCAAAAAAATACTCGGTATTCTTAATCATGAAGCTCCTTATATCATCTGTGATATCCAGGTCGTTTATTAACTTCAACAAATGGATACTCGGGTCTTCTAGCGCATTCGCATTCGTAAATCTATAAGTTAGAAGTTTATAGGTATCGTTATTACCATATATCAGGTTGTATTCTAGTACTTGATTCTTCCTAAAGTCTGATATCCCTAAAGTGTTTTTAAATAATCTTCTTAAAACACCTGTAGATTTACCATCGTCATATCCATTAATTATTATATTTATACCAATATGCCTATTGATTTGATATAGCCCCCTTTGTATATTCTCGCTCCCAGAGCCTCCAGTAATTAATGTTATCTTCATTAAATATTATAATAATAGACATATATAGCCTTTAAGTCCTGAAATCCCTTAAGTAGCGTAAGCTGCGTAAGCGGTGCTAGAGTCAAAAAAATACATAGCTTCGCCCCATTTGTGTATTGTCATCGTAGTAAGCATACGCTTAAAATTGAATCTTCGCAAATATTCATCAACCTCTGTAATTAATGCTCCGTTTTTATAATGCTCTTTAGAATTAACCTCTAAATATATTACCTTTGCGTTCTTGATAGACTTGCTGGCTCCTTTTAACGCCAGCAGTTCGCCTCCGCAGATATTCAGTTTCCAAAAATTGTATTTAGAACCATCTAGAATATTTCTTTCAAAAAAAGTATCAATCGTCGTGCTCTTTTGACATAACCTATCTACGAATAGAACCTCGGGACTGTTAGGACTTTCTGGAATCGCCAACTCCGCCAACTCCGTAATCTCCGCCAACTCCGTAATCTCCGCTAGCTCTAAAATACTAGAATATTCCGTGTTATTCGCCACATTAAACCCAATGTCTTCATTGTCTTTGTCTGTTATAAGCGACAGGAATACGTTTGGAATCCCACGATTGGATGCTTTGGATACTTTATCGGGAAGAGCATCAATCCATACAATGTCTTCGGGTTTTACACCGAGATTGTTATACAATGTGTCTAATTCTTCGCATTCGTGGGCTCCTACATGAAAACACCCAGTGATATTTATTTTCATTGCGGTTAGCAGATTTTTAATCTCATACATCTCAATAATAGGCATTATATTTATTTATATTATATATTTGCCTGTTCTTAAATATATAGTATCCCTTCTCCCTTCTAGTTATTCTCTAGCAACCACTAACACCGCATTATCTATCCCATTACACGCTGATGGGATTTTTACGAATGTAAATAGACAATCCTTGTATCGGTCTTCCCATTCCTTAATTTTGCTCTCAAATAAATGTTCTTGAGAACCGAGTATATCCTCAATAATATAATACCCGTTAGGTTTCAATTTATGTATGCTATTTTCAAAAAAACACACGTTAGCATTAAACGTATGTAATCCATCTTCAATAATAATATCAAAGTCTTCTTGTAATTCAGGTTCGTCCCACAATTCCCTTATAATCGCTGGGTTCGTTTGGTCGCAATAGTACGTTTTGATTCTATCCGTATGAAACAAGATATCCCTATCAATATCGGCGCCATAGATGCTAGAGTTAGGGAAAAAGTCCGCCCATCCATAAAGAGACGCCCCTGGTCTCCCATCGGCACCCATATTAGATGGAATATTTATATTGTTTGTTCCTAAACCCAACTCAAAGACTCTCAACTGCTTCTCACGCAAATCCTTGAATATACTGTAATAAAGCGTGGTATAATTGTGCCAACTACACTCAATATTTTTGGAACCTTTATCGCTCCTATGCCCTCCCATTATTTCGCATAAAGGGGTGCTCGTCTTTTCATCAAATGTATAACGCATAATGTATCTGGGCTGTATACTACTCTATATCCTACTAGTATAACTCTATAAACTCTTTATATATAGCGAGTTTTCAACATTTTATATGTTATAGTAATATAGAATTATGAAAAAATCCAACGAGGCAATTTGTATTCGCAATACAGGAACTTGGGCGAATGTCAAACCAGAACATAAGTTTGACTCACCCAAGTTTAATCCAGCAATTGTTTTACAAGACCTTCCTATTTTATCGCCGAAGATATATGATATGATTAAAAGAATCAATGAGCTAGACGCAAGAGATATGGAGACCGACAATAAATACTATAAGCACATCATATACAGTGATATAGCAGGCGTCTTCGGGGCGAAGATGGTAGCCTCTTCGCTTATCGCAAATAACTTCTCGCTCGCCTACTCTAATAAGTTCGCCATAAGACAAGATATTCAAGACAAAAATAAGACATTCGGTCTTCTAACAACTTCCACGGTTTTCAAAAAACCGCTAACAGTCGGGTTAAAGAAAAAGATGATGCTCCGTATGAACGAGCGACCTTCTAATATCAATGGTGAAAATATACGAATCATCATATTAGACTCGGGGTATAAGGAGGGTCTTGACGTATTTGACGTCAAATACATGCATATCCTAGAACCCCTTGAGACGAAGGCGGAATATACGCAAGTCATCGGGCGAGGCACGCGATATTGCGGGCAATCAGGGCTTCCTTTTGTGCCTAATGTAGGATGGCCTCTATATATTTTTAGGTATAACATAAAATACGACAGCGACTCCACGATACACGACCTGTATATAAAGCATAGTAATAAGAATATAAGCGCCTTCAATTTCATTGCGGATATTGAGGCCATTATCATTGCGTCTGCCGTGGATACCCCGCTTACCGAGAACCTACATTTATTGAACGAAAAGAACAACCGTTTCTACGACTATATGATGGCGAAGCATAATATCAAGGTTGAAAAACCGAAGCGCAAGGATTTGATAGAGATTGTGAATAATATACGTGGGAAAATATACACAAACGATAGTATTATAGATTGTAAGAAGAAATGTAAAGGGCCGCTAGAGGATTTTCCGTCGGCGAATGCCCTCCTCATTATCGCAGCAGTTTTTACAATTGATAAATTAGGTACCAACGATGAAATTAAAACGAAGGGCAAAAAGTTATATATGGGAAGTATTAACAACAAGGTACAAAACTACGTAAGGGACGGTGAATTACTAAAACATTTGAACGAGGCGTTTCCTAAACCACATCTATGTAATGCCATAGATAAGAGCCAGAACTTTTGCGACGCTATTAATAAGCTCTGGATGAATCCTATTAACTTTCTTAAAATATTTGGAGACAAGATAATAGAAAATCTAGACCACTATAAAAAAGTTAAAAAGATTACCGATAGGAACTATACGGATGCTATGAAGTTTATTTTTGAATATAAAAGCAAATTGATATTGAAGAAGCCGAATTTTGAGCCTGTCCCGCCTAAAACCAAGCTGACAAACTATGAACTATACAAATATGTGGCGAAGCATTATGCGCCATATAAGTGGGACCACATAGATATTGTTAATAAATGCGTGGCGGAGGTTATAGAAGATGCTAGCGACGCCACAGGAGCAGGAGCAGGAGCAGGAGCAGGAGCCGTTGTAGTAAAAGAGAAGACCATGAAGAAGGATTATAATATCGTGAAGTTCTCAAATACACAGAGCTTCGTTCAAAAGTTCTTGACACCGCAATCGCCGTATAAAGGAATGCTATTATTCCACAGCGTCGGCTCTGGTAAAACTTGTACTGCTATTGCGACCGCCACGAATACCTTTGACAGAGAGGGATACAAGATATTATGGGTCACGAGACATACGCTAAAGGAGGATATTTGGAAGAATATGTTTGACAACATATGTAATATAATAATACAGGAGCGCCTTAATAATGGCGAGATATTACCATCAACGAAAGCAAAACGTATGGAGTTTTTAGGAAAGAATTGGCTACCGCCTATATCTTATAAGCAATTTACGAATCTTATTAAGGGCAAGAATAAATATTACAAGCAGATGGTCGCTTTAAATGGGAAGGAAGACCCTTTTAGGAAGACGCTTATTATCGTTGATGAGATACACAAGATATACAGCTCAACACTTTCAACATTGGAGAAGCCGAACCCCGAAGTTCTCCAGACAATGATACAGAACTCCTACAAGGTGTCTGGTGCCGATTCGCTTAAACTGCTCTTAATGACTGCTACGCCGATTACCGACGACCATATGAGTTCTGTTAAAATACTCAATTTATTATTAGAGAATTATGAAAGATTCCCTGAAGAGTTTGAGAGATTTAAGACGATGTACTGTAATGAGAACGGTTTATTTACAGAGAATGGTTCGCAGGAGTTTATGAATCGCGTTACGGGTTTGGTAAGTTATATAGATAGGTCTAATGACCGAAGTCAGTTCGCCTATCCCGTAATAAGGGATGTGCTACTAGAGGTCAATAAGAAACAGAAGAACTTAAGCGGATTGAATGAGATAGCAAAGAAAATACAGGAGTATGAAGACAAGTTGAATAACAAGGAAGTGAAACTACCCAAGGAGGAGATTAAGGAACTAAAGAGCGAGATTAAGAATATGAAGAAGGAGCAAAAGGACGCTAACAAGACGAAGAACGAACCAGGAGATATCATTGACTTTATAAATAACTGCTTTGTAAAGAAGCAGACGATGAAGAAGAAGGCGCGTGATGATATACACAGCTTTTAGGCGACTAGGCGGAAACGGGAGTAACGGTAGTAACGGGAGTAACGGTAGTAACGGGAGTAACGGGAGTAACGGTAGTAACGGTAGTAACGGTAGTGCGTTATAATCAATATAAGAATTATAGGAAAATATATATAGATATGTATATATTATTATATTCAATAGTTATATCAGCGTTTATTTTAGGCATTTATCAATATATTGATAGTATCAATAGGGATGTTGAATCACAACCTTATGATGTTAGCAAGGATTTATTTACGATTAATAACATTATGATATATATGGCTGTGGTATCCACAGTGTTCTTTACATTGTATATGACGTTTAGCGATGACCCTGATATATTCTCGTCTCTCGGTCTATATGATAATGATATTAATAGCGGATACGAAATAAAAAAAACTAGTGTTACTCCTAATGTTTTAAGGAATGCTACTGACCCTATGAAGATGGGATTTGAACCCTATAACAGTGGAGGTAGTGGGAGTGACGCGAGTGACGCGAGTGACGGCAGTGACGGCAGTGACGGAGGCGATGGAACTGACGCATCATCCGTGTTATCTAGTGAATGCTCGGTAGATAGCGAATAGATGGTCTTAAGGACTTAACTTTTTAGGCTGTCCTTTAGGCTGTCCTTTAGGCTGTCCTTAAGACTGTCCTTTAGGCTGTCCTTTAGGCTGTCCTTTAGGCTGTCCTTTAGGCTGTCCTTTCATTATTTTTCATAATAATATACATATATATTAGAAGAAATAAAATGGATTTTAGTAGAATAGATGATAAAGGTTATGTTGAACAGAAAATTAATGAAGCTTTAAATCATATTGGTGATTTTGAGTTTATAAAGCTTTCTATTGAATTAACATTGGAAAACATTGAAAATAATAAGGATGGAACCACTAACGATGAGAAAAGGCTTTTAAAACAGAATCGTTCAACATTTAAACTTGATATTGGACAAAAGGTTTTTTTTGAGAGAGAAAAGCCTAAATATGAAAATTTGCTTGGTTATATTGAAGAAAAACATAGTGATTGGAATGAAGAAATTGGATATATAAAAATTGTGTTAAAGATGTTTTCTAAAATAATTAAATATTTAGAAAACAAAGAAAATGAATACGAAACTAATTATGCTACTAAAAGCACTTCTAAAATGGGGTCTAGAAGCACTTCTAAAAGGGGTGCTAAATATGGTGGTAGTATAATAAGAAGATTACCAATCAAGCCTAAAGCCAAACCTGACAAGCCTAAAGCCAAGCCTAAAGCAAAACCAATCAAGCCTAAAGCCAAACCCATCAAGCCTAAAGCCAAACCTGTCAAGCCTAAAGCCAAACCTGTCAAGCCTAAAGCCAAACCTGTCAAGCCTAAAGCCAAACCTGTTAAGCCTGTCAAGCCTAAAGCCAAATAATTACTTGCTAGCCTTGCTGACTATTCTATCATAATAGAATCGTTTATTTAGCGAGTAATAGCAAGATGGTTTAAACTTCCTGCCAAACAAGCTATCACTCCTCAATAAATGCTCTAACTCCTCCTCGCTAATATTCTTATAATTTTTTAATTCTCTATCAGTCACATATTTATAATTCATATCCTCCCAATTCGCAAATGTCGTAGCTACTTCAGGTGGCGATTCATAGGAAGTTGTTATCAGTTCTTTATCTAATGACGCGGACGACGCGGACGACGACGACGCGGACGTATTATAAATATATGAAAGATAGGATATATAGCATAATTCATCAGGAGCATAAGTATCCTTGAACCATACCAGATAATTAGTCGTGGAATTTGCGCTTAATGTGGCATTCGCAGCATTCGTCAATAACTCCCCGTGCTTTCTATTAAGGATACACCATTGTGATGCCTTTTTAATATGGTGTTTAGGGATATATTTAAGGGCAACCTCGCAATCTGGGAAACAATCATCAGCTCCCGCAATATGGAAATAGGAATACCGAGTATCAAGGTAATTATATATGTAATTAAATGATTTTAACGGGATACACGCGCCCGACAAAAAGATAAAGTGTTTGTTATCTTTGTCCTTTAATGCTTCTCTAATGAGAATATTCTGCGCCTTCACGATAGATATGTCAGCATATTTAGTATCTATCGTCTTACTCTTCTTTATCTTGTATTCATTGAAAAAGTCCAAGGTATCGTCAGTTTTATAATGGATATAAATGTTATATCTAGATTTAGAGATTCCATTAAAGAAGTTGAACCAGATGTTTTCGTGATTAATCGCGTCGTATATTAAGAAAAGGAATGCTAGTTTATTCATTTATTTTTTTATAAATATATTACCGAAGTATATATTTATATAATAAAAATTAAAGGTGTTCACGCTGGGACTTGAACCCAGAATCTTCGCTTCATAAGAGCGACGCCCTAACCGATTAGGCCACGCGAACTATTTTGTAATGTGTTGAGGGTTATTTAGAACCCCCTACAAACTATATAATACGACTTATTCTTATATCATTTTATGAGGGTCTATATCTTACACCTTACACCCTTTACGGATTGGATTAATTTTTATAGCGAACTCATTGGTACTCATAGGTTCCAGTAGGTCGCTGTCTAACCGATTGGAAAATGCGTTAGATTTGTCGGGCATCTTTGTAATGCTACAGTTGTCAAATACTGGCGTCGTCTGGTAAATCATACCGATGTTCGCAGTCTCGCGAGCCGCTATGCTATTCTCAAAAGGCTTCTTCGTACTCATTTCAATATCAGCGGGGTCGGCGTTAATATTGACATTACCAGGATTCGGTGTGTATCCTGCGCTCATCATTATGCCCTCGCGTGTCCCATCAATCTCGGCATTCTCTTCTGCCGTCCTATCCATCTGCCTGAAGTCCGTCCCCGAACCCGCTATACCATACTCGTTGGTGTCTGACAGGAATTGCTTGTGGGTATTTTTCAGTTCTACATTCGCATTCAAATAGCCACCGAACAATCCGTCTAATATTCCTCCCAAGAACCCATACTCCGATTTTCCTTTTATCATCGTCTCTTTCATCGTAGTTTTAGCGACTAAATCAGGGTTATACAAGGTTACGCGATACGTCGCGCCACCAATGTTGCGGACGCTATCAACTTTCGGCAATGTCTGTCGTAGCGTCTTTTTAACATCATCGTCGTCAAACAATATATATCCCTCCCCTTTGTCACCCTTAATATTAGAGACGACCGAATCGTGAATCATCGTCTCCTTCACAGTGGTCTTTGCGGTGTCCGTCAATGCCGAATAGGTCTCCTTGTTCCCCGAGAGATTGAGTGCTTCGCTGTCATGGACTGTGGTTTCTTTGACGGTGGTCTTTGCTGCGTCCGTTATAGTTGAGTAGGTCTCCTTGTTCCCTGTAAGATTGGTTAGCTCACTGTCGTGTATTGTGGTTTCCTTTACGGTAGTTTTCATAATGTGATTATCGGGGTCATAGGTGGTCGCTTTGCTCGGTATCTGGATGCTCGGGTTGCCTACGCCACGCTCCGCCTCAACGGTATATTCTTTCATTGAATATTTAAGAGCGTCCATTATAGGCGCTACAATCGCTTTCACGATTGAGGTGACATTTGAGACTACTGTGCGTGTCTCCGTGAGATTACGCTCGTTGTCATAAACCATTATAGCGTTTTTCCCGTAGTCATTCTCTAGTCCTTGCCCTGGGGAGTTTTCTCCGTATTTAGCGGCTCCTTGGTAATCTATGTGAAACTCGGGGCGCGCCGTAGGTTTTATATTTTGCGCGGGTCTCTCCGCTTCTTTTGTGATTGATCCCATTGTTTTAAGCCACATATCGGGAGTTACCTCAAAGTTTGTATCAGGCCTATTTTTATTAAACGGTGTGATTACGCTCCGCTGTTCTGTACCTTTAGGTGGCGCTTGCATCGGTATTTCAAAATAGGTCTCCTTTTGATTTATTTTACTTCTCAAATCGTCTAACGTGCGGGGTTTGGCGTATTCTGCGGTATCCATTTGATGGAATCCGCCAGTGGGCGCTGCGTCAAACCCCTTATTGATACCAGGACCGACTCGTATTTTCTCTATGGGGAAGAAGTTATTGACACGGGACGAGTTATTGATACGAGACTTTAGAAAGTCGTCGTTGTTTTTCATCCCGCAAATGTTCCCACCCGAGTTCATTTCGGGTTTAAATAGGCAAGGTACCTCCTTTTTATTCTGCCAAAACTGGTTGTTCCCGGTTTTCGTATCAAAGACAGAGGACATATTCTCAATATTCGTATTTTGCGTTACGTTCTTCCGTAAGAAGGGTGTCATATTATTATGCGAGAAGTCACCCTTGTTAATCTTTTCGCCCGTTAAAGATGATACGTAGTCGTAACTGTTGTTATTATCACCACTAGCTGTAAGTCCGTCTCCCGAATCAATCCTAGCGAACATATCAGCGTAGGAGGGCTTCGCTACTATCCCCGTGTCATATGGAGATTTAGACTTCTCATATAATTTGTTGCTTCGCTTCTGCTCGTCTTCCTTCACCTTTTCCCAATATTTAGAACTATATATATTATTCATAGACGGGATGTCATTGCCAATGTCGTTAGAATATAAATCCATTATTAACCTCTAATGAATGAAGGAAAAAAAATAGTAAATATATTATCTATCGTAATATATATTGTAATAGATAATATAAGTATAAATGATATAAGGTTTTTTAGATATATTATACATATACCCATACCTAATACCGTATTACTTACTTACTATGAGTCTAGTGGAAATTGCTGATAATGAGAGAACCGATAAAAACACCGTACATTCGTATCTTCCGCTATACCAGGAGTTATTGAAGGGTAAGAAGGATACCGCTAAAAATGTGTTGGAGGTCGGTATCTATACGGGAGGCAGTATTAAATTGTGGAGTGACTTTTTCCCGAATGCCACTACGTACGGGTTGGATATTATAGCGGACTATCACATTTGGGATGAACTTAAAAACAAAGAGAGGATTAAATTATACACGTCCTATGATGCCTATGACGAAATTACATTTAAACTTAACTTTTTGTGTAAAGGTATAAAATTTGACTTTCTGCTTGACGATGGCCCTCATTCGCTTGAGAGTATGAAGCAGTTTATTAAATTATATTCGCAAATAATGACCGATGACGGTATCCTTATTATAGAGGACGTTCAATCGTATGATTGGATTAAAGTATTGAAAAATGAAGTTCCAGAACACTTAAAGAAGTATATTAAGGTATATGATTTGCGACAAAACAAGGGTCGCTATGACGATATTGTGTTTAGCATTGATAAGTTTAATGCCAGCGACGCCAGCGACTCTGGCTCCGTATCCGTCACCGTCTAGGCCTCCGCCTAATTCTTACATTTAACACTTGGGTACATTGTACCGTAAGCATACCCAGGTGAATATGATACATTATCTTTGGATTTATTTTTCCATTCATCCAAGTTATCTATTAACTTTGAGCTATTAGCCTTCGGGAAAAACACAGATTGGTCTTCGGGCATTTCTATACACGGGACGTGGTTATCCTTTGCGACCATCCTGTAATTCACGGGAACACGGTCAAATGCCTCAATTGCCCGTTCTTGCGGGTCAAAGCAAAGCCATTCCCAGCGATTGATTCCAGTCTCCTTTAAAGTACAGGGCGGATTTGAGAGACGGGTGTCTTCTCTCGGTATTATACACGAGCGGGGTTTATTGGCGCCTTTAATATTACATCCTGTCGGCTCATAGCGACCTGGCAGATATTCGTCGGCGTTACACTTTGTATTCTTGTAATTTAAACCGAGAAGTTCGCTAGAATCATCCACCGCCTTCTTCATACTACAGGTGTTTTGTCCGTAATTCTGGTATCTTAAAGCAGGGTCATTGGGGACATCTTGGAAACATTCCACACAATCATTATAGGGAGTCTCTAGGTGATACAAGCCAGGGCCAACAGCCCTCTTTAACTTCTCCTTATAACTGCAACTGTCATAATTCAACCTCGTATCTATATATTGGTTCATATCTAATAAAATAATATATTATTTTATACATAAATAAATAGATATGCTTATATTACCTTTATTTGCTAGTTATTTACAAATCGTTGATTCAGGGGGCGCGAGAGACGCGAGAGACGCGAGCGGTATGAGCGGTACCGAGAGGTTTAGTAACGAATATAATAACCTGTATGACAAAAACGGCGATATAATTGATAGTAATGGAAATGACGGGGTTAAATATGATATAATAAGTGCGCTGTATCTTATTATGAGAGGATACAATGCGAATTACTACTATAGATGGACTGTTATGGATAATGTATGTATTGTATTGCTATATATAGTAACCTTTATGATATCCGCTTTAGCAGCATATCTGTCTTTCAGTTGTACCTGGAAAGGTCTTGTAGATAATATATTTGTAAGATTATTATTCGCGTTCGTAGCATTCCTTCTTGGGCCATTCTATTTAATATGGTACATACTTGTAAATTACTTGGGTAACTTATGTTAAGGACTCGGGGACACGAGGTTCGGGACTCGGGGACTATATTAGGGTTTATGTAATAATATATAAAAATAATTACGATATCCAGCGGATTACTGGCATTTATTATAGTTGATGTGAGGGGGTAAGGGAACCTCGCGATACATTATAGATTGGCAAGCGGGTAGATGAAGCATAGTCGTGTCAATAGGAGCTGTCTTATCATTTTTAATTATCCCATCGTTCGTGGGTACATATTGATTCGTTCCGCACTTTGAGATAATTCGGGTCTGGCCTCTTAACTCACTGTCTAAATCCACGAGGTTCCCTTGGACGTGTGAAACAGCGGTTCCACCGACAAATCCAAGTTGGTGCCGGCATTTATCTATGTGCTCGTATCTATATGGCGAAAGTACATAGCTCAATGTAGTTACACTCTCCTGTAAATCCTGCTTGTAAGAACAAGTGTCGTATGTTGTTCTATTAAAACTCATATTATCTTCTATTATATAATATTTTTTTATTATATTTATTTTTTATTATACAGACATGTTCTTATTACGCCCGACCCAGTTACAATTCTTATTAAACTCGGCACGATGTATATAGGAGCGCGTATCTTCACCGCCGTTCGTCCATACCGGAACAATATTATTAGGGTCTTGGATGTCCTTCATAAAGTCTAATAGCGGTATGAAGTTATTCATTTCTTTTTCCATTATTTGTTTCTTACACATAAAAGGGTTTGTATTCGTGCCTTCAATCAGGTTCAATTCTTCACCGATGTTTCCAGCTCCGCATCTTAAACTCGGCCCCGAAGTAAAGATACGGTTGTTTAGCTGTATTCTACATTTGTCGTGCGTCAAACCGTCAGGATTATTGCGGAGCATAGAATCGTTATCTATTAGACAATCGTCCGCTAAACCGTATCCTGGGCGACCACGTAAATTGGGGTGTTCCAAATATCCTTCCGTCATCCTTACGTTGGGGTTTTCACAGGTTACGAAGTTATTTGGGAGCAGATTATAGTCGGCAATCTTGTTATTATGTAGCTCTTTGGCGGTTTTCCAACAATCGTCCGAGCAAATACTTGTTGATGTATCAAACCAATTATTATTCATTATCTATTTGTAAATAATAAATAAAAAAATTATAATTTATCCTTAATATAACCCCCCCTCCTATAGCTTCAAAGACTTGCCAGCTCTAGGTCTTTACTTACTCCGATGGTTTCACTGCTTACTAGCAAGTCTCTTTTAATATTGAACTGTATGGTATCGTATTCTTGTATATATTTCTTATCTAGCTTGTGATTCTTATATTCTCGTATATTCCAATCATTATTATTAATACTAACTCCGATAGTTTCATTAATTCGATCATCTACCTTACATATCCTATTAAAGGATTCCTTAAGTTCGCTTGTCTCGTTGTCAGCCTTACAGTCAGCCTCGTTCCTGTCACTAATCGCTTTTATACTAGCTTCGTTCCTTACATTCATAGCCTTGTAATGTAGTATATTTTCTATACCTTTTTCATCCTTGTCATAGTCCTTGTATTCTAGTTCGCTCCTAGAAGTCCCATCACACGTTTCAATATTATAGGTAATCGTAGTGGATTTCTTCATTTGTATTATTATATTTATTTAATATTTATATCAAATATATTAGTAGTAAATAGTATTTCCAACAAAATACAATGAGTAGTCCTGAACTTATTCGCCCTGTATATTCTCCGGCATCTCCAAGTAGTTCTTTGTCTCAATCTGCGAAGCGTTCTCCGCCACCAGCTGCCAGATTAATACCAAGGTTAAATACCGATTTGTCACAATACGACGCCTTATTGCCGCAAAAACACGGATATCCTTTAGATATTGTAGCAATATTTTATATTACAAACATATATGATCTACTCTATAGTTTTACACATAATATCCTCATAATATTACAAAAGGTCAATAATGCTGTCTATATAGACCCTAAAATATTTAAGAAGAAGGCGATAGATGACCTACTGTCTTTGCGAACAAAAATATTAAGGGAACAATATCAATATACAACGTTGAAAGGAACCACCATAAATATTAAGGGTAATTATGACCTTATTGCCTTTTTATTAGAAAAGAAGGGTGTTGATAGGTACAGGATTGGAACACTATACAGCCATTTACGAATCTTCTTAAAACAAAAGTATAAAAAGATGAGTCAAAAAGATAGAGAGGCGCAAATAGATTATCTAAATAATTACATCACTTTTATTGATACGGACGCAGAATTGAATGAATATATACAGCAATATATAGTGAAAAACAAAGCGCAAACGCTTATAATAGCATTGTTTAAAGACATAGATGCTTTTGCGATTAACAATAAATTAGAATCTATATACAAAAAAATCCTCAAGGTCATAGAAATACTTGACGATATATGGATAGATGAGAAAGCCAAAGAGAGGTTTATAAAGTATATTCTAAAAACACAAAATATTGTTAGAAGTTTTGGAGGCGCCATAGGTGGCGTAGGCAACGGTACCTTAAACAAGGTAAGTCAGTTATTTAAACGAACAAATCGTATAGGGGTAGAACCTGAAAATAACTTTCATATAAATAGATATAAACGAGCAAATGCCGATAATCTTCAAAATATATACGATTTTGTCTCTTTGCTCCTCAAATATATTTACGAAATTGATAAAAAGATGCTAAAAAAGTATATGAATATGATAAATAAACTTAAAAAAGAATATCACTTTTTATATGACGTCTCGCCCCAACCCCATTTCGCACTAGATGAAGCGGACATGAATATGAAAGCAAGGTTAGACAAAAATGTTAATATGTATATGAAAGATAAGATAGAGACTTGTATAGAAAATATGAGTGTTCGTCTCAAAATTGTAAATAATAACTTATATGAACTAGTCTAGGCTA
>Ga0209107_10001154_pt1 | contig 14692 bp, 8 predicted proteins | sample LakErihyJuly2011_2_FD_187460 | JGI IMG/M metagenome (GOLD analysis project Ga0209107, IMG submission 187460) | Freshwater microbial communities from dead zone in Lake Erie, Canada - CCB hypolimnion July 2011 (SPAdes) (version 2) | ecosystem: Environmental > Aquatic > Freshwater > Lentic >... | reverse complement strand
GTTCGTTTGTATTTTGTTTTGTTTTTTTGTTTTATTCGTCGGGTTTCATATTTCACGAACCGAAGAAGCTGCCGGTCATACTCACATTTTCATTGGGGCCCCCGAAACCGCCTAGGTTGTAGTCACCCATGCCTCCGCCCCCACCTCCGCCCCCGCCGCCCGTCTCCGCTGCCGTCTGCTCCAGCGCGCGCACCATCGCCCGCCGCACCCCGCTCCACTTGTCGTCGCGCCAGCTCGCCTCCTCGAGCGCCGCGAGCCCGGCCGCGCCCCCCGGCCCGCCAGCGACCGCCCAGACCTCCGCCGGGAACAGCGCGTACAGCGTGCTCGCCTCGTCCCAGCGCGCCTGCTGATAGTTCGCGCGGCAGCGCGCCACGACCTGCAGCACCTCCACGCCCTGCTGCTCCAGCGCCGCGCGCGTCGGACGCTGCGCCGCGCACGCCGCGCGCCCCCCGAGCGCCGGCGCGTCCCTGAGGCACTGCAGGTACGCGTCCACCGTGCCCCCCCGCTCCGAGCGCGAGCTCAGCAGCTGCTCCAGTGAGTACGGGTTCCACACCAGCAGGTCCGCGCCGTCCGCCTCGTTCAGCAGCAGGAACCCCGAGCACCAGAACGCCCCCTGCGCCCACGTCGCCTGCTTCGCCGCCGCCGGGATTGAGTGCGCCTCGTCCCCGCACGCGCATCGCCCGTAGCTCCGAAGCCCGCTGTCCACTACCGGCAGCTTGCAGTTGTCCCAGTCCAGCGTCTGCGCCACGTCCTGGATGCCCCGCACCAGCCCCAGCAGCCACGCCAGCGCCGTGTCCAGCATGTGGAAGGCCCACGACACGAACGTACGCAGCACCGTGTCCGACACGTCGTCCAGGAACCCGGCAAGCAGCGCCGCGACCCGCTCCGGCAGTCTATTTCCGCCAGCGTCGCCTTCCGCTCCGCCGCGCGTCTCGACGGCCCGCGCCGTCGCCACCGAGTTCTGCACCTCCTGCCGGATGTCCTCCGTCAGGCACGTCGCCACCCCAGCGCTCGCCTGCTGCACCCGCGCGCTCCCGAACGAGATTGTCAGCCCGACCTGCCGCGTGTAGCTCTGCCCCCCGCCGTTCACCACCCGCTGCGTGTTCGCCACCAGGTTCTCCAGCGTCGCGCTCACGTCGTTGAGCGAGCACGAGAGTATCTTCTGCGCCGTGATCACCGCGTAGATCGGCGCCATCGCGATCGCCGCTATGCAGTTCGTGAAGCTCGCCAGCGCCATCACGTAGCGTGCGTGCACCCGCGCGTCCGTCGCCCCGAAGAACGCCGTCTTCATGACCGGCACCTCCAGCATGATCGTGCTCACGGCCCCGAGGATCGACGTCAGCGTCGCGCTCATCGCCACCAGCGAGTCCTTGCCCACGCACGTCAGGCTCCGCACCGCCTCGTCCGGCCACGCGATCTCGAACGCGCGCCGCCGCCGCTGCGTCAGCTCCACCAGCGCCGCCGCCGAGTCTGCCAGCAGGTGCCAGCAGCTCTGCAGCACCACCCGCGCCCCGTGGATCTCGCCCGCAAACACGCTCCCGATGTTGCACAGCGGCTTGCGCAGGTTCACCAGCGTCCCCGCGCAGCGCGCCACCGCGCACGCCTGCGCCGCGTAGCACGTGTTCTCCAGCTCGCGCAGCTGCGGCAGCCGCTGCGGCAGCCGCTGCGCAGAGCCCGCGGTTCCAGAGCCCGCCGTCTGCCCGCACGCCGCGCAGTTCTGCACGGAGCACGCCACCGCCACGCGCACGCGCGTCTCGGCGCGCTGCCCCTCCCGCGCCCGCGCCTCCGCCAGCGCGCCGGCGAAGGTGCCAGAGCTGCTCCAACCCGCCGCCGGCAGCGCCAGCTCCCAGACGTGCAGCCAGGCCCCGGCCTCGCGCCCGTTTGCGAGCAGCAGCGCGAGGCCGGCGGACGCAGCAGAGGCCGCAGAGGGGCCTGTGCCGGCCGAGTCACCCGCGTCCCCTGCGCCCGCCGCCGCGCCCGCCGCCGCGCCCAGCGCCGCGAGCTCGGCCCCAGAGCTGTAGTGCACGCGCGCCAGCAGCGCCTCGCGCACGTGCACCGCGCCCCCGCGGTCGAAGTATGTGCGCGCGTCGCGGTCCGCGCCGAGCGTCGCCAGCAGCCCCGCCGAGACCGGCGCCCGCCGCCGCGCCGCGCCCACCTTGACCTCGAGCGCCGCCCGCGCCCCCGCCGCCTGCTGCGCGTGCGGCACGCGCAGCTCCGCCGCACACGCCCCCGCAGCCCCTCCAGCCCGCGCCCGCACGCACACCGTGAAGTGCGTCGCCGCCTCGTCCCAGCGCGCGCCCCCGGCCGCAAGCTCCCACGCCTCGTCCGAGTCGTACGCCTCGCGCGGCGGGAGCGCCCCGCACTCGCTCCAGCGCCCTGGAGTGTCGCTCGCGCCCGAGGCCTCCACCGTCAGCAGCCCCCGCAGGCACGCGCGCCGCGGGCGCAGCGCGAGCGCCGCCGAGCCCGCGCCCGCCCTGTACATGCGGTGCCCGAAGACCGAGATCGTCGCCGCGTCCCCGGGCGCGTCTGCCGGCACCACCTGCACGCGCTCGATCGCGCTCAGCCAGCCCTGCGCGAAGTCCGTGTTCTGGATCGATCCTCCAACATTCTCCCCAACATCCTCAGCAACATCCTCACCAACATCATCCGCCGAGCCCGCCTCCGCCTCCGCGCGCCCCGCCGTGCGCAGCACCGCGCGCGCCGCGAAGCCCGGGCGCAGCAGCAGCAGCCGCACGCGCGCAGCCCCGCTGGCCCCACCGGCTCCACCGCTTGCTCCGCCCCCGCGCACCACCGCCAGCAGCGCGTCGCGCGGGACTGCCGGCGAGGCCTCCGCGGGCGCCCACGTCCCGAGCAGGTGCACCGCCAGCAGCTCCTCCGCCTCCGCGGGCTCCGCAGTGTCCGTTGTCTCCTCTGCTGCCCTCGCAGCCGCGAGCGCGTAGCCCTGCGCCCCCGCCGCCTGCGCGCGCCACTCGCGCACGAACTGCGTCATGTCAATCGGCAGGCAGAAGTAGGCACTCGCCGCCAGCGCGCGCCCGGCCTCGTCGCGCGCCGCACCCGCCACCGCCAGGCAGCGGTTCGGAAACGCCTCGTCCGCCGCGCCGCCCCCGCCGCACACCGCCTCGCACGCCGCCGGCGCCAGCTCCGCCGCGTCCTGCACCGCGAACGGCGGCGCCGCGCGCCCCTCTGCGAGGTCCTGCACTCCAAAGAGCAGGCTCTCCACCGGCAGCACCACCTCTTCGCTCACGCCCGGCCGCACCGGCCCCAGCGCCACCGAGCGGTTCGCCGCCTCAAACGCCCGGAACTCCTCGAAGCAGCGCGTCCGGCAGTCTGCCGTGTCGCTACAGTGCATGAAGTAGTCGATGGGCTCCGGCACGATGCTCAGCACATACGGGCTCACGTCGAACGCGTCGCACGCCACCGTGTCCCCCGTCAGCGTCGCCAGCATCGCGTCAGCCGCCGTCCCTGCGTTCTGCGCCAGCATGTACAGCCGCCGCAGCGCCTTGTCGAACGCGTCGCGCAGCCGCGCGTTCGCCCCGTCCATCGCCGCGAAGCACACAGTCACCGCCCGCGCCGGGTCCGTGCGGAACTCCAGGTCCTGCGTCCACGCGTGCTGCGCCGCCGCGTTCTCGTGCCCGAGGCACATTCGCCCCAGCCCGGAGCCACGCTCGAGCTGCCGCCGCGCCTCGCCCTGTCCGAGCCGGCAAATGCATTGCGCAGCGGGGTACTCCGAGGTCAACACCACAAACGCCGTCAGGCAGCCCTCGAGCGCGTCGGGCAGCACCATGCACGCGTGGAAGACGGCCTGCGCCCCCCCGCCCGTCTGAGCGCCTGCGCCCCCCCCGAGCGCCAGCGCCAGCCCGTGGCACTGCGAGCGCATTGTGTCGAGCAGCGCGCTCTCGACCAGCCCCCGCGCGTCCACCAGCGCAGCGCGCGCCACCCCGCCCACCGCCGCCGCGCGCTCGCCGAGCGAGGCGCCGGCGCCCGCGTCAACCCCGTCCGCGTCCGCCCCGCCGGCCGCCGCGCTCGCCTCCAGCAGCCGCAGCGCCAGCGCCCGCCCGAGCCGCAGCACCAGCTCCGCCTGCGAGGCCATCGCGAGCTGCGTGCGCACGAAGAGCTTCACCGCCCCCGGCAGCGAGAAGCCACCCACCCCGTCCGTGCTCGTCAGCGCCGCCACGCTCGCCTGCGCCCCCGCCTGCTCCAGCGGCGCCCGGAACAGCCTCTCCACCTGCGCGAACGGCGGCACCTCCAGAGGCGAGCTCGCGCGCACCCGCGCCGTGCCCACTACAAGCGTCCGCAGCCCCCCCGCCGTCTTCTCGCCCACGCGCCCGGCGCCGTCGAGCCCCGTCGCTGCGATGAACGCGTCCGTCGCAAAGATCATAAGCCCGGAGCCGAAGTGCGCCAGCCACTTCATCGCCGCCAGAAACGGGTCCACGTCAAAGAGCCGCGCGCCCCCCGAGTCCACCATCCCGTGCAGCGTCAGCTCGCGCGGCAGCGTCCGCAGCTCTAGCACAGCCGCTGCGGGGTTCCTCGGCCGCGTCACTGCCGCCGCCACCAGCGCACACACGCTGTCGAGCAGCGTCTCCAGCCCCGCCGCCGCGGCCACCAGCGGCATCATCAGCGCAGTCCCCAGCGCCGGCAGCGGCCGCTGCTCAGGGCACAGCCCGCTCCCCACCGCGTCCGAGACCACCCGGTCGTCCGGAAACTGCCCCTCCGCCTCCGCGCGCCAGCACGTGAAGCCGCGCGCGCCCTCGCCCTCCACCGCGTCCGCGCAGTCGTGCCGCTGCGGGTGCAGGAAGTAGTACCGGTAGTGCCGCGCGCCCCGCAGGTCCCCGAGCAGCGGGTCGTAGTCGCGCGGCCGCCCCGCGAGCACCGTCACCAGCACGTTCTCCGCGTTCAGGTACTCCACCGCCACCACCCGCAGCCCCACGATCACGTCGCAGCTCCGCTGCTCGCGCGGGTCGAAGAAGTCAGGCACCCGCATGTACGAGACGCGCGAGGCCACCTCCGCCGCGCTCGGCTCGCCCGCGCCCTCGAGGTCCACCGCCCGCGCCGTCTGCACCGTCCAGACGCGCGCCCGCCCGTAGGAGCTCGAGACCTCGAACGCCGTCGCCGCCATCTCCCCAGTGCAAAAGTCGAAGTACCCCTGGTACACCGCCAGCTCCGGGTTCGCCGCAAAGTGCACCGCGAAGCGTGAGCTCGCCGCCGGCAGCACGAAGCCGGACACCTGCGCGCCCGCCCCCCCGACCTGCACGAAGCTCGGCGGCAGCACCACCTCGCCCCGGCGCATCGCCCGCGCCACGCACTCGTCGTCGCCGAAGGTGTCGCACCGCCCGATGCGCGCCGCGTGCGCGTTCGCCGTGCTCACCAGCCGCTCCGCCGCGAGCTGCATCGAGGAGCGCCCGACGTCGAAGAGCCGCACCGCCGCGAGTGTCGCGCCAGCGCCCTCCGCGTTCACCTCCGCGCCCGCTTCAGCAGGGCCCCCAGAGGGGCTGTCGCGCACCACCAGCATCGTGTCCCCCGCCACCACTAGCGGGTGCCGCGCCGTGCGCACCGCCCCGAAGACAGCGTTGTGCGCCACGATCCGCGCGAGCGTGCCGTTCGCGGCAAGGCCTCCGGCAAGGCCTCCGGCGAGGCCTCCGGGCCCCGCCCCCGCCGCCCACGCCCCCAGCGGCACCGCGCTCGCCGCCCCCTCGCTCGGCGCGCACTCCGCGGCGCAGCGCCCGCGCCGCGACGCGCCCGCGACCTCGACGAGCGCGCTCCCTGCGCCGCCCTCCGCCGCGCACGCCCCCCCGCGGTCGCGCGCCACCCCGCAGTCCATGTCCGGGAGCACCACGCTCTCTGCCCAGCGCTGCGCGTTGTACATGCTCACGTTCTGCGCGCGCGCCCCCGCCCGCACCAGCCCCATGCAGTACGGGAAGCAGTTGTCGGGCACCGCCGCGCACCGCAGAGCCGCTGCACCCGATCCCACCGTGTCGCCCCCGCACGTCGGCGTCACGTAGATCGCCGCCACCACCCCCGCCACGCGCGCCGTCCGCCGCACGTTGGCGTGCTCGCGCAGCGAGCCCACGACCTCGTCGTCACCCGTGAAGAAGTCCCGCCACTCGCGCCCGGCCGCCACCAGCGAGGGCCGCGAGTACCCCGAGTACCCCCCGCTCGACACGCCCTCCCCGTGGGTCCCCGCGCGCGCCAGCCGCCGCCGCGGCCAGCGCAGCGGCAGCACCCGCACCACAGAGGTCGCGCACGACATGCCCGCCAGGGTCAGCCCCTCGAACCGCACCCGGTGCGTCGCCGTCGCGTTGAAGGCCGCCTCGTCGTCCTCCACGTGCGCCAGGTACGGCGCCGTCGCGCAGAGCAGCACTATCCCGCCGCCGCCGCCGCCGCCGCCGCCGCCGCCGCCGCCCGCGTCCCTGCACGCGCAGCCCAGCAGCCCGGTGCTCCGCTCCCCGAAGGGGTCGGCCTCCCCGACGTCCGCCGCGCTGTACGCCACCGCCGCCAGCCCCGCCGCCACGTCCACCCGGAACGGGAACGCCCCGTACGCGAACACTGTCCCGTCGTACACCGAGCGGTACAGCACATTCAGCCCGTCCGTCACCGCGATCAGCCGCGCCGTCAGCCCCACCACGCGCACCCGCGCCAGCGTCTCGCTCCGCGGCAGCCCCGCCCGCCCCGCCAGCAGCTCCAGGTCCGCCCGCGTCCGCCCCTCGATCGCCCGCGCCGCGTCCAGCACCGCGTCCTCCAGCCAGAGCCGCACCGCGCGCCCGCCGCCTCCCGCGCCACCAGCGCTCTCCGCGCTCTCCGCGCTGTCCGCGCCCGCGCCCAGCGCCTCCCCCGCGCACGTCGGCGCCGTCCCCCGCAGCGCCGCGCCCAGCTGCAGCACCGCGTAGTTCGCCCACGCGTCCAGCGCAAGCCCCAGCGCCTGCAGCCCCGCCGTCACCGTGTCGAAGAGCCCCTCGAAGTCCGGCGTGCACGCCACCGCCTGCGCCACCGCGCCGTGCGTCCCCGCGCGCCGCACCGCCTCGCACCGCCGGATCGTCTGCACGGGCAGCCCCACCGCCAGCTGCAGCACCGCGTTCGTCAGCGCGTGCGCCGCCAGGTACACCTGGTAATCAGTCAGCGGGAAGATCGCCAGCCCCATCGCCAGCGCCGGCAGCGAGCACCGCGCCGCCGCCGCCCGCTGCGCCACCCGCGCCGCCGCCCGCAGGTGCAGCCCAGTCGTCAGCAGGTCCAGGTGCAGGTGCTCCGGCGCCGCGTGGCAGCGCACGTCCTCGCCCATGAAGACCACCCCGCAGTCCGCTGCAGGGGCCCCAGAGGGCGCCCAGCTAGCGCCCGCGCCCGCGCCCGCGCCCGCGCTCGCGTTGAAGCCCGCGCTCGCGTTGAAGCCCGCGCTCGCGTTCACGCCCGCGTCCGCCCCGCACACCCGCCCTCGCGCCTCGAAGCCCCCGGTGCAGCCCCAGACGTTCTCCGCCCAGACCAGCGCGCCGCGCCCGAGCGCCCCGAGCGCCTGCGCAAAGAGCTGCAGAACCTCCACCACGTCCCCCATCAGCTCCCGTGACAGCGGCACAGCCACCCGCCGCACCGACTCCGTCGCAAAGAACACTAGCCCATTGAAGAAGGGCACACCCGCCCGCCAGACCACGTCCACCAAAATGAACACAACCTTCGAGGTCGCCAGCAGAGGCGTTGCCGAGTAGTTGTACACCCGCGCCAGCGTGCTGTACACGAAGACCGCGTTCGGCGAAAGCACCAGCAGCAGCGTGAAGACGCCCCCGACAATAACCAGGAGCATGACGTAGCGGCTCCACGCCCCCACGAGAGTCGCCAACGCCTGCAACGGAAGCGTCGCCGCATTCAACGCATTCGCCGCCAGAGTCGACAGAATGCTCGTGTTCGCGTAGCGCTCGAGCGGGGTGACCTTGCACGGCAGCACCACTTGCAAAATGCGCCTCAATAAACAGTCAAAGAGGAGCAGGGTTTGCAAAACAAATGCGAGCACTATAAGCATACGCAATTGCGTGTTTATATATCATCCTTTATTCAAAATCGTTTTAGCGCAACACAACAACAGGGATAAACTTGAAATTAGTGTAGTGCGTTGTCTCATTCGTCCTCGCGCAGCGTGCCGTCCGACCCCATGACCCCGGAATCAATCGCTTGCTGCAAGACCGTAGCGGCATTTTCTAGTAATTCTTTTTGCCAGCGCGTTAAGTTGGCCCTTTCCATATCTCTAGGAGACAAATGTAGGATATTGAAGACGAAATGATCTCGGAAATTATCATCAATCATGCGTCTTATGAAAATAATCTCAATATCTGGTACCCCACAGGCCTCCAACCACGAGAACACGTCATAATTTCCAGGCTGTGGTCTTGTAAACGGTCCCGGACTATAGTTCCAGGCCGAAAGCGTGCCGTCCCCCGCCATGGCCTTATCGTTCCACGCTTTCCGCAAGCCTTCGGCGGCGCGTAGAAAAATTTTTTTTTGATTTTCCATCATTCCAAACATGTCTATTTCCTGTTCCTCTAGATCTAGAAGCGTCCAGACATCATCACGGCCTTCTAATTTTGCACGCACCAGGTTTATGACTCTGGGTAATATATGGGCTGGGAAGCCATATGCCGTCAACCAGGTATCTAACGTGTAATTTCCAGGCTGTGGTCTGAACGCATTTAATTCCACTTCCATCTTCGCCGCCGCCTCAGCTGCTTCCTTCGCTGCGAGTTCTCTGGCAGCTTCTTGCTTCACTTGGAGGTCTTTGACGCTGCCATGCTCATCGTACCTCAAGATCATATCGATGGGGAATGTGTACGGCGTGTATTTTCGTTTGAACGGCACGGGACATGACCTTGGACACATGCAGTCTAGGCCGTTTGGATTCTTAACCAACCAACTATGATAACATTCCCTGCAAAATACATGGCCGCACGGCGTGATAATAGAATCTATAAATCGCTTCTCATCCCCACAAACAATGCACTCAAACGTCGTCTCGTTGAATTTCAGCCGCTGTGTGTACTTGTTAGCATCCGAGAGCAGGTCGGCCATCACCTCCTGAACACTCTTGACATAGACGCGTGCTTTCTCTTGCTTTTTAAGAGGCATTAATTCGTTTTTATGGCGAAAGCCATAAGCACCCACATCTACAAGATTTCCTTCTTTTTCCACTAAATCTACCATTTCTGCCAAGTCCATACTTTTTTTGCCTGCGGGCGCTTTAATTATGACCATACAGTAATCCGTAGGAAAATGCATTGGTTCGCCCACTAGCCAATCATTATCCCGGACTGGACTTTTCCAAATACACACTCTACCCCCAAATTTATCGTAATAATCTGTTATTTGCGCGCCACGTATCTTCACGTACACTGGGTGTCCATTTATGAACTCAGATGTGCGCAAGTAATCTCCGTTCACGCTGCTGAGCGGCAAAAAGTTGAATTTTTTTAAATGACCGTGATGCTCGTCAGTCGTTGTCATCATGACTCCCGTGATGCTAACAATCTTACACTCTTTTAGCATTTCAAGTGTGCGGGTGTCCGTCGTGTCCGTGTGCAGCATCGTCTCGAGAAAACCGTTCTGATTTCTCAAATCAAAGCATTGGACCCCGAGTTTATTGTAACTTTTATGGAGGTCCGCTAGCTCCTTTTTCAATTTACGTTCATTGCTTATTTTCTGTTTGTTATCGTGGTCGAGTTCAGCGTTTTTCTCGCGCACATTCAAAAGCTCATTTGTCAATTTTTCGACCAAGTTCTTTGTCTCGCTGTCAGCACCTTGTGCGGAGCCGAAGCCACCGAACCCGCTGGGAAAAACGCCTGTAGAAAACGAGTCATATACCAATGCCTGTGTCAACGCAGCGACCGCATACGGATTGTCCTCGCGCATTTGTTGCTTTGTTATCGACATGCATGTATATTCGCAAATACACTTTTCAAATTTTTATGTACAAAATGTTTTCTAATATGTTTCGTGAGTTTCTAACTTAACGACGAAACACCTTTGCTACACAGACGCCGCAGAGCACTTGCGCGCACTATATAAGAACAAGCGGCCATGCGCGCAGCCCGCAGGACCTCCGGCCCCTACACCCGCGCCGCGAGCGCCGCGAGCGCCGCATGCCTCCTCCTGCTGTGCTCGCACGCCGCGGCGCAAACCCCCACCAGTGCGCCCACCACCACGCCTGCGCCCAACGCCACAGCGCCCAACGCTACCGCGCCTAACGCCACCACGCCGGGCGCGCTCGCGATGCCCTGGCTCCCGAGCACAGCCGTCTTCTCTGCCACGTCCTGCAGCGCGGCAGAGGTCGAGGCCGCCGCGCAGTGCCAGACGCGTGAGGCCGCCGCGTTCACTGGCCAAGATGCCTGCGTCGCCCTCGAGCTCGTCGCGCGATGCTGGCCGAGATGCTTCTGCGTGCACTCGCTTGGGTACCAGCTGCTCGCCGGCAGCCTCCGGGCTGTGTGTGTATCGCTGCCCATTTGCGGCCCGCGCGAACCGGTTCTCACGCAGGCCCCGGCGACCCCGTCGTCGCACGCGCGCCGCGCCGCGCTCCCGGCAGCGGGCCTGCTCTCGACCTGCGCCTGGGCGCTAGCGCCCCTCGCGACCGCCGCGCTTACGAGTTGATGCGCGCAAGCATTTACCCATTTTTATGAAGGTTGTATATAAAGAGCTTTCGTGCATGAAAAAAACTGATGTTGGCGCAGAGAAAACGCATGTGCTTAAATGGCGTAAATATATCTGGTTCTTGCTATTTCCTTTGATCACGCTCGTCTTGTTACAAGCAGCTCCATGGCACGAAGACAATTCAGAGTGCATAGCAGGCGGTGCGCAGCTCAAAAATAAAAAATGCACGTGCTCGGAAGAGGTTCCCTTCCTTCTGTACATGATGATCGTGTTCGAGTGCTTCGCGTATCTATATTTTATCTTAGAGGATCCATTTACTTCTCTGCATTATCGGCCTTTTGACAGCAACGAGAATTGGAAGTACAATCAATTTGTATTCACGAAGATTGCTATCTTTGATGCACTTTACATCGCTCTCTTGGTGTCCATATTGGATGCATTGCTCCGATCAGACAAGGACTGTAGCTTCCCCATATATTTTTTTGGAGTATTTTTCTTCGTATTTCGCTCGTTGATCGTTATTGCCATCAATATTTTGCCCTGGATCAACCAAAAGCAATCTGCTCCTGTTACCCTGTAACAAAAGGCAAATGTACCATGAACAAAGTGCGACTTCATTGACTCAACTCCACAAATTATGCAAAACACACAGCGACGCTACACGGCCGGCGATCGCATTCGCGCGTCTGACACTTTGCCATAAGAGCGCAAAGCAATCATCCTGAGTGTACGCGTTTCTTCATTAAAGAATTCTCTTCCAGCACTCCGATATTCCTCATCATGAAAAGGTCGAAGGCCTCCTTGATCAACGGACACGCCACCCTGAGCGCGCGCTCAATCACGGCGTCGGCGGCCTCAGGGGCCTGCGGCGTCTGCCCCGCCGGCACGGGAGGCGCCGGGCCCGCGAACGCGCGCAGCTGCGCGCGCGCGGCCTCGGAGTCCGCCCAGGCCTCCTCCGGCCCGTACTCGACAATGCGCAGCAGGCGCTGTAAATCGCGCGGGAAGCTCTCGCGCAGTCCCGTGTGCCCGTCGACAACACGACAAAGTCGCATCAACTCACACGCCTTGCGCTCGCTCGCCGGAAGCCTTCGACGCAAGCGTCTCTCTATGCCGTCGATAAAGTGATCGAAAATCATGAGCCGCAGCAGCATCGCCGGTCTGCGTGTGCGGAGCTGTCCCGCGCGAGCCAGTTTTAATCAACACGATCTGAATCAAATCGATGCGAATCCGCCCCAACTTCGGCTCGAAATGGGAATATTTAACCATCGACCAAATCCAGAGTCTCACAAATGCTGTCCGCCGCCGGGCTTGCCATATTCCGCCAGCGCGTGGCCGCCGCTCTCGCGCCGGATGCCGCGCCCGCGCCGGATGCCGCGCCCACGCCGGATGCCGCGCCCGCCGTCGCCGTCGCCCCGCTCTCGATCGGCCTCGCGCTCGCCATGCTGCGCGCCGCAGCCGCGCCGGGCGAAGCCACCCTCCGAGAGCTCGACGCCGTCCTCGCCTTCGACCAGCGCCCGGAAGCCACTGTCCAAGGCGCCATCGCAGCCGCCTGCGCCGAGCCCGTCGACGGCCTGCACCTCGCCAACTCCATTTGGGCCGACGCCGCCGTCCTCCCCGAGTTCGCCGATCACCTCCGCACGCACTTCGCCGCCGAGGCGCGCGCGCTCGCCGGCAAGGACGCGATAAACAGCTACATCAAAGAGCACACCGGCGGCCTCATCCCCAGCCTGCTCGCACAGGACCCCACCTCCACCGTCCTCCTCAACGTGCTCGCGATCGAGTTCCAGTGGTTCCGCAGGTTTGACCAGAAAAACTCCGTCAAAAACACGCTCTTCTACGGGTTCGCCGGCGAGTCGCGCTGCACAATGATGCAGCGCACGGCGCCCACGTGGCTCTCTGTGCGCAGGATGCACAGCTGCACCGTCGTGCTGCTCCCGTACGCCAACGGCGCCGAGAACGACATCGACACCGAGCTCGTCGGCGATGAGCCGTTCGGGTTTGCCGCGCTCTTCGTGCTTCCAAACAACAAAGGCGCGGCCGCCCTCGTCGAAGCAGTCGACGAAGCGTTCACCGACGTCAAGGCCACGTGCTCACGCGTGCAGGACGAACGCCTCTTGCTCTCCGTCCCCGCCTTCCGCATAGAGTCGGGCGCCGTGTCGCTCCGCAAGGACCTCGAGCTTCTCGGCGTCAAGACGTGCTTCACCCCCGCCGCGCGCCTCGAGCGCATGACCGCCGACGGCACCTACGCGAGCGACGTCGTCCACAGCGTCGTCATCGAGGTCGACGAGAACGGCACCAAGGCCGCCGCGGCGACAGCCGTGTCGACGACCAGGGGAGCGTCGCCCCCGGTCCCCAAGTTCGTGCTCGACCGCCCGTTCGCCTTCGCAGTCATGAACTGCCACACGCACGACACGCTCTTTGCGACCGTCGTCACGCGGCCCTAGGACCTGCGCGCCACGCGCACGGCGCGTATCCGCACTGGTTCGCGTGCTCGCAAGCACCCATTATGACACTGTAAGAAAATTGTAATGAAGTTGCTGTAATTTCAAGATGAACCCGTGTGTACCGTTCCATGATGGCGCCGTGTGCGCCACTCTGGCGTTTTCTTTTTAAGTTTATATATTTAAGAAGACAAGTGACAGATCAAAATGACAAACAGATTCGATCCCATTCATGTCGATGTGCTCAGGGCATTAAACATTTTTGTCCAGTGGAATTTAATTTTCGAGTGCAAAAAGGGAAAGCAAATCATTGAGCTTAGGAAGCAAATGATGAAAAACTTCAAAAACAGAAAAGAATTAAAAAAAAGAAAAGCATGCAGTAGGAGGTACGGATGGTCATGGAAATACATCATACACATGAAAAAATGGATAAGCTCTGCAAGCAACTACGCGATGTTAAGAAAAATAGTGGATAACAAATCCCAGATGTACGTGCAAAAGCAGAAGCTCAAGCAGCTCGCGAATCACAATGTTACTCTCGTGGAAGAAAACAAACAACTACAGCTCAAGATCGAACAATTCGTGCAAAACGTTGATATCGAAGCACGCGAATGCGTTTTGTGCCATGACCGTCCGGCGACTGTCGCCGCGGTCCCGTGCGGGCACAGATGCTTTTGCACGAACGCTGGGTGCTACGCAGGCGTGGGTCGGTGTCCGCTCTGCAGGACGCCAATGACCGACACGTTGCGCATCTTCTAGAGAGGATACTTGACACTTTTCATAAATATGAGTTTAATGAACCTGTGAACCAGAAATCACACATCGGCTCCAAACACACAAACTAATGTAACAGAATGTATCACTTTTATTGCAAAGCAAATAGTAACGTTACGCCGAGCCCTACACGGCGGGCCCGTCGCGCCCCTACGCGAGTCCCGCCGTGTCCTCGACGAACTGCTGCTGGCGCAGCGTCATTCCCGAGGGCGTGCGTTCCGTGCCCACCTTGCTTCGCTTTTTCTCGCGGAGCTTCTGATTGCGGGAGCCCCACGTGCAGAACCCGCGCGAGTCCGGCCAGTTGCCAAGTCCCTTCAGGTACCTATTGACGTTCTCGTCCCTTTCACGTTCGCGCAGCGTGCGTGGATCGTTGATGTTGTAGTTCCGCACAAGCAACGGCTTCTCAGCCACAGCCTTCGTTTTCTTCGATACTTTCGCCATTTAGTTCTGGTCGAGCACGTCTTAAATACTCTGCCACGTCCTACACACGCGCCTACTACCGCGCGAAACGCGCCTACTACCGCGCGAAAATGCCTGCACCACCCTCGCCAACCCGCCGGTCCCACGGCGCGCCGGTCGCGAACACATAACTTTTAGGTTCCGCGTCTCCTGTCTCCCCACCGGCTCCACCCGAAGCCTCCCCGGCATCCACGAGCGTGACCACCCGCTGGTTGCGCTCCACCAGCTCGCCGAAGGTCGGCCAGACCTGCTCCGTCGTCCGGAACGAAAACGCCGCCAGTCCCGTGCGCCGGTACGCCCGCTCGAGCTCGCGCAGCACCGCCGCGCGCTCGGCCACGCCCGCCGCAGGGGCCCCAGAGGGGCCCGCGCCCGCCGCAGGGGCCCCAGAGGGGCCCGCGCCCGCC
>Ga0209107_10001153_pt1 | contig 14705 bp, 14 predicted proteins | sample LakErihyJuly2011_2_FD_187460 | JGI IMG/M metagenome (GOLD analysis project Ga0209107, IMG submission 187460) | Freshwater microbial communities from dead zone in Lake Erie, Canada - CCB hypolimnion July 2011 (SPAdes) (version 2) | ecosystem: Environmental > Aquatic > Freshwater > Lentic >... | reverse complement strand
AAGCCGGGTCAATGGCAGGATGTGGGGAACCGTTTTTTGCCTTGCTTATTCAATGAGCTGGTGGATTTTGTTGAGATAGAAACTGCATGGATGCAAATTGCATGGGGTAGTGAAGAAACCAAGGCAAAGTATGCGGCACCGTTTTGGGCCAGTGGTTGGTTTCGTTGGAGAACATGGCGTTGCCCACAAGCAGGATTGGATCATCTTGACTGGGCAATGTCACTAACCAACGAAGAGTTTCTAGAAGAAGATAAAAAAAGTGAAGCAGTACCAACCAGACAAGCACTGGCCGCTAAGGAAATCAAAGAACTTTACACATGGTGGACTGTGACCTATCGCGCTCGTCCTGATGCATACGATGCTAGTGGATGGACTGAATACTGCGAAGCCAGCAGAATAGCCAATGGTGGCAAGTTAAGTTTCAGTAATGATAGGAGCCCCGAACTTAAAAAGATGAGTGATAAGTCGCACAAGCTATTGCAGAAAATTGAAGCCGCTTATGAAAAGGAAGATGAGGTCATGATGATTCGTCTTATCAAAATACGCCAAAGCCTGTGGACTTAGAACCAATACTGTTATACATAGACGACTCTAACAACAACTTCCAAAGTGAAATATTAGAGTCGTCAATCTTTACAATAACAAATCAGGTTCCTGACTCAAAATTCCTCTATCCTATTTGCCTGTCATCGGGCCCACCATTTATCCAGGATGTAAAGATACCGGATGTAGTGTTGTATGAAATACATCGTGGTAACGGGTTAGTATTAATGTTTCATTCCAGTGAAGGTTACAGCTGGAATCACTACAACAAAATGGTAAAACGTTTACAAACTTTTAATACGATAGACAATAATAAGATTGTATTTGTAACAGGCAATGCAGAAATATCTACTCAATATAAATCAGTATATTGTAGTTTTTGGGAACCAGATAGTTTTAGTAATAATGTTATTAAAGAAAAGCAATTAGGAATTCAACACATTTTTAAAGATGACTTAAGGCCTTATAAATTCATCTCTCTCAATCGGATATGTCATCCCCATAGATTTGCAGTAGTAACAGCATTATACCCATATCAAGAACAAGGACTTTTAAGTTTTGTTAATGCAGAATACTCTGTAGGTTCTAATTATAGAAAAGTATCATTTGATAAGTTTGCAAAGAATTATCCTAATTATAGAATAAAATGGGGATATTTAGACCCTGAGATGACTTTACGGGTATCAACAGCTCTGGATTACGAAGGTGAATCTATCGACCCAATAATTATAGATAAATTTGAAGATAAGTTTTATTATAGCTATTTGCACATTGTATGCGAAACATTTGTCAGTCATGTATTCTTTAGTGAAAAAACATACAAGCCAATAAAATATTTTCAACCATTTGTACTAATAAACGGACAACATGGTTTGCAATACCTTAGAGGCCTGGGCTATAAAACTTTTGGCGGATATATTGACGAAAGCTACGATCACGAGCCTGATAATGAAAAGCGTATTGAAATGGCAACACAGGCTAGTTTAGATTTTATAAATCGTACAGACCTTCATGAGATTATGAAAGAAATGTATCCAATATTTAAACATAACCATGATACGTTTATTGAAAGATGTAAGAATTTTCAAGACACATTACACAGCGACATAAGTAACATATTAAACACACGGAACAATGATGCCAATCAAAATTAAAGACATAAGCGAATTTAGAAAAACAGTATGTGCTGTTCCGTGGATGCATCTTGCATTCGAGCCCAGTGGAAAAGTTATCCCATGTTGTTTGACCAGCTCACACAACTATTTTGCCGGGGATTTAAACACAGAGACTATTGACGAAATTTGGAATAGCGAGAATATGAAGAATCTTCGAAAAGACATGATCGAAGGCAGAGAACCCAAAGTCTGTAATAAATGTTTTGATAGAGAAAAAGTTACAGGAGAAAGCGGTAGGGTTTACCACAACAAAGACTTTGTAAACGTCTTAAAAGAAATTCCAAAAATTACAGAACCTGACGGTACTTGTACCACAATGGATTTAAAGTACTGGGATTTTAGATTTAGCAATTTGTGTAATTTTAAATGCCGTAGCTGTGGACCACGATTTAGTAGTGCATGGGTTCCCGATGCTAGAAAGATGGGTTGGAAAGATCAAGATAAAGTATGGAATATCGAAACAGTGGATGATCAAACCAACTTTGATTTTTTAAAAGAACAAGTGAATCACGTGGAGAAGATTTACTTTGCAGGAGGGGAACCTTTGCTGATGCCCGAACACTGGCAAATACTAGACATGCTCGTGGAGAATAAAAGGTTTGACGTTAAGATCAACTATAATACCAACGCTAGTACCTTAACATACGGCGGTAAGAATGTGTTAGATTATTGGAAACAATGGGAATTTGGAAAATTAGAAGTATGGCCCAGTATTGACGAAATTGGGGAAAGAGCAGAATTGATACGATCCGGAACTGTATGGTCGAAAGTAGAAGACAATCTTAAAAAGATTACTGCTCTAGATAATATTATTATTCGTCCGGGTATTACAGTTGGTGCATGGAATGTAAACAGGTTGCCTGAAATTATCACATATTTGATAGACATTGGTGTAGTAAAAGAAAGATTAAAATACAAAAATTTTTTTATCAATCTTCTAGAGCATCCAAGTCATTACCATGTTCATATTTTGCCAGAAGATTTTAGAAATGAAACTATCAATAAGCTAACTGAGTTTGTTGCTTCACATAATAAAAAATATAACACATCAATAGATCATTTGTTTACACATATTATACATGAACTTAAAAAGCCGTGGAGTAAAGCAGACGCTGTTAAATTTATTGAAATAACTCGTAAGGTTGATTTTGTAAGGTCTGAAAATACATTTGAAGTACTGCCTGAAATGAATCTTGTAAAAACTGCATTGTTCCCTTCGAACTGGGAAAATTGACGACGTATGAATATTTGGAAAAAATCTACACAATTAGAAATTACCTGTGCAAGCACAAAGTCCCAAGATACGCTTGTACTCTATTACAACATACTAGACATCAATATTGCAGATAGATGGCTTGCTTTGATTGAAAAAAACAAACGTAGAGAACACTCACTACGATACAACTATCGAAAAATATTAAGTCCTAGTGAAATCGAAGATACGTTTTATGAATTTAAAAACAACATAGACTATATCAATAATAACTACAACATACAATTAACAGATCCAGAATCAGTAGAACATCTTCGAGAACATCCAGAAATTTTAAACAACTTACACGAACAGTTTGAAGTGTACGGTGACAGGCTGGCCAACTTTGTAGAAACAGGATACTTTAACAATCCAAAACAAGACTCTCGATACAACGAAGTCTGGCCGGGTATGCGACAAAACAAAGTATTGCACGAAGCATTTTTAAGACTTAACGAACAAATACATAACTTTGAAGCAATATATAGAACTTGGGATAACTCCCATCGATCGGTTTGTACATGCCTTGTTGATTTTATGCCAGCTGGATTGCATGAGCCATTACAACCCGAAGACTACCTGTTGTTTACTCCAGAGCACTATTGGGGATGGTTATATTTAGGTTATAATACTCTGGGCAAGCACTGGTCCAGTGCTTGCCACGATGATGACGTTGAAGTTGTTCGTAGAAATCAAATTCGGCCGCAGGCAAGATTTGCGGCTGAAATGTATATGAATTTTAAAGATACTGGGCCGTCAACTACTAGGATTGAATTATACAAGTGGTGGTTAGAAAATGACTTTTCTAAGGACAAAGATCCAAGAATGCTATTAGAAGAATTAGCATTGGGTTTCATACCAGTGGGTAAAATAGTTGGTTATAAGGTCAATAACACTCCGTGCATTGATGTCAACAGTTTAAAAGAACACAATCGTTGGAATCTCATGGTGTGGAGTAAATTTGACAGTATCAAATCTATAAACATAGTGGGTAGCAATGAGTAACTTTCCACAAGAACTGTTAGACTTCTATAATAAAAACATAGAGTTTAATAATAACTCGCATGAGTCTTATGCACTGTCAGCGGCAGATGACGGGTGCGCTTATTACCCTATAAGATTTGATTTTGATACAGCACTATTGTTGGAGGAATGTGTTGGTGTAGATCATTTATTCTTCAATCATAGAAGTCAAGATAAAAAATCTGGTTATGGTCATCGTGGTTGGCAAAGTCTTACACTACATGGTATTGACAAACACAAGACAGAGCATTATACTAAGTATGGGTTTACTAGTTTAGAAGAAGCAAACTATCACTGGACTGATGCATGTGAGTTCGTCCCTAATTTACATAACTTTTTAAGTAACTTGCCTTATAAACTATTTGAACGTGTTAGGATTATGCGGCTTGCTCCTGGTGGGTTTATAATGCCGCACACTGATAACAATCACAAGAGAACATTTAGCCCTCTTAACATTGCTATTAATAATCCGCAAGGATGTCATTTTGTGTTTAAAGATAAAGGTATTGTTCCGTTTGAAGACGGAACAGGGATGGTCTTGGATGTAGGTCGGGAGCACATTGTAGTTAATAATAGTGCAGAAACAAGATATCATGTGATAGTACACGGACATTACAATAATGATTTTTTTAATTTATGAAAACAACAGATGTGTTTAGTCAGATAGATCTTAATAAAAGTTATTTAGAACGTAAAAAATTTCTATATGCTATAGTTGATCAAGATAATATTAGAACAGTACACCCACAACTGTTTAAAAAAATGCACGACATAACTTATAGCTTTACACACAGGATGAGCAATTCAGCAGTTTCAGGTGATGTTAGATATTTTGATAACATTGATCAATGCATGATGGCTAGCGAAGGATATGACATTATACTAATTCAAAATATAGGAAACTTTATACGAATTAATAGATTTTTCGAATTGCTAAACAACTATTGTGAAGATAATCCAGACTTCTTTGTAGTTGCATTTACGTTGGATTGGCAAGCAGAAAAAAATGCCGATTGGATGGAAATACACAATCAGATGATAGTGGTCAATCCGCACTCTTGGAAAAATTTAGGTAGTCCCAACTTTGGTGGCTGGGAAACTGTTACAGAAGAACTACCTAATTATATACGAAGCGAGGCTAACTTCCATGACAACTATACTCCATATTGGGTGCAGGGTGTTGACGGAACTAGTGTGTTGACCCGATCGAGAGCTGGCTGGGGATGGTTAAAAGCGGCTTTTGTAAAACAGATTAAAATTGATAATTTTGATCATAACATGCGAGATTGTAGGTTATTTGTGTATCCAACATCTGATAGCGAATTATTTTACAATGCTTTACTATCTAAAGACGAGACGTTGGTTACGAATCCTAATCAAAAAAAATTTATTAAACAGTGGCTAAATCCAAAAGAAACAATTTGGATATTTAATAGCGAAGCTTATACATTTAATCTTCCATTAACAAATTGCGATACATACTTTGGACCATCGGCTGGATTTAAATATTTAGATATGTTGCAGTATTCGTCCAATGTTAAATTTATTTTTTATGATTATAATCCGGCAAGTGTTAATTGGATTAAGCTACTTAAAGAAACCTGGGATGGCAATAATTTAAAATTATTTTTATCAAGTCAGCCTCTGTTCTTACAAAGATTGTTTAAATTTATCAATAAGGATTTAGATGCTAACATTGATATCTTATATAAAGAATTTGGAGGGGAAAGAAATTTCCAATGGTTGTGGAATAGATTTAAACAATCAGATGCAGAATTTATAGTTTGCAATCTATTCGACAAGGAACAATTTAAAAATCTCCTAAGCCTAGCAGTGGGCAATAAGCCATTTGTGTACTACAGCAATATTTTTTCTACAGATTTTACTAGTATGAATTTTAGTGTTAGCGAACTTGATGATGAATATTCTAAATTTTTAAACACTATCAAAACAATGTACCCTAAATCTTGCACACTTGGTTGTGACCCGTTGGGTAATTGGGTACATACTTTAGGAGAAGACCAATGAAACACGTAACTAAACCTTGGGGACATGAACTGTGGATTGCTGACGGATCTACAACTCCTTATGCTGCCAAACGCATACTATTTAAAGCTGGTAATCGAACCAGTTTACAGGTACACGAATATAAAATTGAAACCAATTATGTATTAAATGGTGAGGGTATTTTGCATTTAAGTATAGAACCGCTAGATGTTAAAAAGTTTTTAATTGAAGGCATGACTGCAAAGCAAGTTGAACAGTATGAAAATACATTTGCAGTTATTGAACTATTTCCAGGCACAGTATTCAATGTCTATCCGGGCTTTGTACACCGAGTCATTGCTAAAACTGATTTAGAATTTATTGAAACCAGTACTACAGAATTAGACGATGTGATACGTTTGCAAGATGATTCAGGCCGTACACACGGAAGGATCAGTTGTGAACATGAGTAACACTGTCATTATTCCTACTGCCGGTACCGGCAGTAGGATGGGTCGATATACTACGCACCTCAATAAATCTCTATTGCCGTATTGCGGTAAGCCAGTATTAGGACATATTATTGATAGCTTTCCGGAGGACACTAGATTCGTTATTCCAGTAGGATATCTTGCAGATCAAGTAAAAGATTTTTGTTTTTTAACGTACCCTGACCGCAATATAGAGTTTGTCAACATTGCGGATTATACCAGTAGTGCTAGTGGCGCTGGCAGAACCTTTGAGCAATGTAAAGATAGTATTAATGGTCCGTTTTGGTACATAACTTGTGACACGTATTTTAATGAAAATATTTTAAACAAGATTGGCAACAATGATTGTTGCTTTACAAAGATAGTACCGGAAGACGAAAGCTATCTGTACACAATGTTTGAAGTTGATAACACTAATAAGATATCCAATATCACGTTCAAGAAAACACAACCAACTACCTGGATGGCTTTTACTGGAGTAATGTACATACATCACTGGGAACGTTTTTTTAATAATTTAAAACTCATCAATAGTGCTGAATTTATATACTCTATAAGTCTCGGGAGCGATGTTGCACTTCTTGAAACATGGCAAGACTTTGGTTGTCCTGTTAGCTACCATAGTGCAGTCACTAAAAGTCTAGCTTTTGATTTTAGTAAAGAAGATGAAATTACCTATATCTGTAATAATAAAGTAATCAAATGGTGGGTAGATCCTACAGTAGCTAAGAAGAAGTATACAAAAACGTTATCTAACCCAGAAGTGTTTCCTAAAAATTGTCAGTATCGCGGAAACTATATGTCTTACGATTTTTTTCCTGGTAAAACTTTGTACGAACATAATGATGCAGGTTCGATCAACAACTTGTTATCATGGTTACACAGTAACGTATGGGTTAAAAACGATAAAGATATTTGTGCAGAATCTTCAGCATTCTATAAAGATAAAACATTAAATCGTATCAATCAGTTTTTAAAAAAAAATACTTTGTTGCCAGATATAAAAAGCATTAACGGAGTTGAGGTTAATGACTATTCCTATTACCTTGAAACTATCAACTGGGAATTACTGAGCAATGATAATCTTACAGGATTCATTCACGGCGACTTACAGTTTGATAACATAATCGTCAACGACAATAATGAATTTAAAATAATAGATTGGCGACACGAGTTTGGTGGCCTAGTCGAATACGGTGACATATACTACGACCTTGCAAAAATGTCAGGTGGGCTGGTTATAAATTATGCACGTATTAAAAATCATCAGTTTGCAATACAGATAGACGGCAATGCTGTTACATTGGATATCCCCAATATAGACGACATTAGTAAATACCAACAAGAAATCAAAAACTACATTGATAAACATAATCTAAATTATAAAAAAGTTCAACAACTTGTTCCAATAATATTTTGGAATATGAGCCCTTTACACTTTGAACCATTTGACATGTTCTTATGGTACTTGGGTATTAAACTGTTTCAGGAAATAGAAAATGAAAACGTTCATTAGTCTAAGCAATTATCCTGGATCAACTGGCAAGTATTTTTATAACAAGTTTTTTGAGTACTATAACATTGACGCAGTATACATACCTAAAAAATCTGTAAATTTAAAAGAAGACTTGGACCAAGCAGTACTAGATAAAGTATCTGGTATTAGCATAAGTATGCCTTTTAAACAAGAGGTAATATCCTACTTAGATAAAAAAACAGCTAACGTAGAAATATATCAAACATGTAACACCGTAAAATTAGAAGACAATCTATTGGTTGGATACAATGCAGATATTGCTGGGTTATATCAAGTTTCTAAATTTATAAAATCAACCGACAGAATTACTGTTTTAGGGGCAGGTGCTATGGCATCGATGTTTATCTCATATTTTGAAGAATCACACTACGGTAATTTAAATATTTGTGCCCGAACATTGAATACCTGGAGTAATCGTCATACTCCATCCGATGTTGTTATTAACTGCACAGCATTTGGCACTGTAACCAACGACAGTCCTTTAGAATTTATACCGCCTGACACTACCTTAGTTATTGATTTGGCGATAAAAAACAACAAACTAGAACAGCAATGCATACATAATAGCATCAGATATATTTCAGGAAAAGAATTTTACAAATTTCAATTTTTACACCAGTTTGAAATTTACACAGGAATTAAGCCTGACACAAATGTATACGACCGTTTTGAAAAAGAATTACATGAACAAATTTAAGCTAGGTGCTGGACCAATGAGCCAAGATATTATAGATATACTTGGAGCATATAGCCGGGACCAAGCATACCCGTTAATGATAATTGCAAGTCGTAACCAGGTAGATTACATCAACGGTTATGTTTGTAATACACACAGACTAGCTGAACAAGTTAAACAGTATAAAACTGATAATCTACTACTATGCAGAGATCATTGTGGTCCGTATTTTAAGGATACAGATCGCCATCTTGCATTAGAAGATGCAATGACACAATGTTTAAAAACAATTTCTGCAGATATTGCTAGCGGTTTTGATTTGATACACATAGATGTAAGCCGCATTGAAGCCAATCAATTAGATTACGCAACTAGACTAATTGAATATACTTTAAATTTGAATCCCAACATTATGCTAGAATTTGGTAGTGAGGATAATACAGGTATCGATTTGCACAGCAGTATCGGTCGCATTGATAGTCAATTAGCATTTTTACAAGACTATAAAGACAATGTAAAATTCTTTGTTACACAGACTGGAAGTTTAACTAAAGAGAATCAATCAGGATGTTTTGATGTTGTAAGCAATTCTAATATTGTTAAGCAAGTACATGATGCAGGATTCTTGTTTAAAGAACACAATGCAGATTATTTTGTTTCAACCGATATTGAAAAACGAATAAAAGCAGGTGTAGACAGTTTAAATATTGCACCTCAGTTGGGTAAAGTACAAACAGAAATATTATATAAATTTGCACCTAAACTACTGTGGGAAGAATTTAGTAATCATGTATATAAACAAAATTTCTGGCAACGATGGGTTCAACCCGGAGTTACTGACAAACAACTTGCCACTGTAGTGTCAGGTCACTATTGTTTCAATAGCATAGAGTATACCAACATCTTAAATAATATAGATGCGGATCAATATAAACAAGAACTGAATATAGAGATCAATAATTTAATAAATTTTTATAGGACATTTGACAATGAGATTCAATAACATAGCCGTCGTTATACGGGGACACAAGCGAGTGTGGGATTATAGCAAATACAATATTTTTGCATTTTACGAATCTATTTCAACTAATGTAGATTATTATGTTTCGTTGTGGAAAACTCCAAGTTTAGATTTACAAAAAATGGAGAAAGATTTTGATGGAAAAAATCTCATAGCATTAGTTACCCCACCGTTGTATGAACATTTTGGTGGCGCTTGGAAATCACAGTCGTGGTTACCATATCATATTCTTCCATACAAAACCATGAGAGAAAAAACTGTAACATATGATGTTGTATTTGATCAACGAACTGACGAAATGATCTACGGTGTTAACTACGAACATTTTGATATAGCGCCCAATACACTATATTCAAATTTTGCGCCGGTAATACCTTACGGTAACTTTAATCCTAAAACGATTACACAAAAACTTCCACCCGAATCTATACCCCACGTAAAAGACTACGGATTCATGTGCGACAGTGCAACATATGATTTATTAACACACAGGTTTGCAATGCCAATTAAGACTAATTTTCAAGATGCGCCTGAGCTGATGTTTGCAGAATATTTGCATGAAAACAATATAACACCAGTGCAACGTCATATCAGCATGACTTGTTTGGTAAGGCCGGATATATGCGAGTTTGCAAGCCAAGAAAAGATAGGTTTAATACCCAAAGAGCCATCAGTGGTGAAGGATATTGTAAATTCTAGTTTTACCACTTGGAATACATTAACACGTGATAAAAGAAAAAACTTATGCTTGTTATATGATATCGAGCCAGGAGATTATTTTGTATGAAACAATATAAAAAATATCATCGAATTGCTGTGATAATACGAGGAGAAAAAAGAATTTGGGATTACGTTAAACACAATCACTTTTTCTACCATGAACGCATTGCAGAGCATGTTGATTATTATTTTGTAACATGGGCATCACCCACTAACGATTTAGAAGGTATTAAAAAATCTTTTGAAGGTAGGAACTTGATAAAATTATTAGAATTAACACCAAATAAAAATATATACGGTGCATGGCTGGCGCCAGCATGGATGTGTCATTCAATAGTACCTTACTTAGAAGAACAAGAACAATCTGTAAAATATGATGCTGTGTTTGACCAGCGTACAGATACAGTAATATGGATACAAGCTGATCCTTTTGAAGTTCAACCTATGACAATGTATACTCCGGGTTCACCATTTAGTAATAGTGGTCCAAATAGCGAAAAAAATGGAACCTGGGGAGTTACTGACTACGGTTGTATGAGTGATAGTGAAACTTATAAATTATTAGCTACTAGATTCAACGACCCGCACGATAATCAAGGATACGAATCTCCCGAATGGCATCTAGCAGTATTTTGTCGTGAACGTAACATTGCCATGCCCGGCGGCTCTGTAATGAATATGATTGCAGTCAGGCCAGACATTTGTAAAGACTTTGAACATCCAATTACTCAAATAGATACATTAATCAGCAAATTTAATAGATCGCATCCAAATTGGGAAGCTATTCCTTTTGAGAGAAAAATACAAATTTGTAAAGATTATAATATCAATATAAACGAATACAAAGATGAAAAGTTTGGATTTTCAAAATGAAAATAGTTCTTGTTACGGGCGGGTTTGATCCCTTACACTCGGGCCACATTGAATACTTCAAAGACGCCAAAGCTCTTGGTGATAGGCTTGTTGTTGGAATCAATTCTGATGCATGGCTTGCACGTAAAAAAGGCAAACCATTTATGAGTTTTAACGAGCGTAAAATTATTATCCAATCTCTTAAAATGGTAGACGGTACCCTAGAGTTTAACGATCACGATGGCAGTAGCATTAATGCCATCGAAAAAGTCAAACTAAACTTCCCTGGCGATCAAATTATATTTGCCAACGGAGGTGATCGTACGCCACAGAACATTCCAGAAATTAATGTTCCAAATGTGATATTTAAATTTGAAGTTGGCGGCAAAGATAAAAAAAATTCAAGTAGTTGGATATTGCAAGAATGGAGAGAGGTCAGATCAACTGATGTCTAGAATGACCTTCATTATTTTTTATCTTTCCAAAGATGAATAACACGGTCTAATCCAGTATCCAAATCCACAGTAGGTTTCCAACCTAGCAAACGTTCTGCTTTTGCGGCTGTGGAATTTAACACATAAATTTCACCGTCACGTTTGGGTTTTTTATTCCAGTTAACCTTACCCTTCCAGTTCAACTTACTGGCTATCTTTTCAACTAGACTTTCAATAGTAAGTGCATTGTCTGGTCCAACACAAAACATTTCCCCATTGGCTTGTTCTGGTTTTTGTAACACAGTTGCATACAATTCAATCAAGTCATCAATCCATAGGAAGTTTCTGTACGGCTTGCCGTAGCCTAGATTGATTTCATCAGGATTGTCTAACATTTGTGAAATAACTTGTTCTACCACAAAGAAATCGTTATCGTGTCTGCCATAGGTATTGGTTTGTCTAAATGCACAGAACGGAAAATCAAACGAGCGGTGTGCATATTCTAGATAAAGTTCGCAACCAACTTTGGCAACCGCATACGGTGCATTGGGATACTGTTTGGTCGTTTCATCAAATACTGGCAAAGTAAACGGCTCACCGTCACGAATCAAATCGCTTTCAGGTTGCCAGCCGTACGTTTCCATTGTACTGCTAAACACAAACAATTTGAGATTCTTCAAATGTCTAGCTGATTCAATCATGTTTACTGTGCCAACATAATTGATTTGGCTAAAAGTTGTTTGCTCATAAAAGCTCTTTTCCACTTCAGTACGTGCGGCCAAGTGGATAATGAATTCTGGATCAACCTCAACAAGTCTTTTGTCAATTTCTTCTTTGTCCAATAAGTCACAAGCCAAATCAAAAATTTGATATTCTTTTGACAAACGATTTTGTAGATATCCACCAATAAAACCCGACAATCCTGTTATGAGAACCTTCTTCATGCTATTCCTTAAATTATAGTAGTATTTAACTGTTGTCTTTTGCAGGCCAAAAATATTTGACTTAGATGTAAATAGGTGCTATAATACTTACATTGTTAAACAAACAGGAGCAGAAATTGGCTAAAGTAGCAACCAAAACCCGTGTAACCAAAAAGCAAGTGATTGCACATCGTACAAAAGCACCAAAAGATTACAGCCCAACTTGGGATGGTATTGAGGCCATGAGTGAGGATCAGTTTCTGCGCCACTGGCACAATGCAATGAGCTATTACCGTTTGGAATTTAATAGCAAAGATTTGAAGCCAGCTGTTATCAACTGGATGGCCAGTGTCAACTGTACCAAAGAAGACATTGCGGCTTTTAAACGAACCAAAGACAACCGTGTGAATGTCACAATGGGTGCTATCGCTAGTTGTTTGCTTCGTGGCATGCCAGCTGTTCGTGCAGACTTTAACAAGGGTCGAGACACTGCCGCGTGGTTGCGTAATGAAATTGTTCAAATTATTGAACAAGGCAAAAATGATGCTGATGACGAAAAAGTCATAGAAGTTAAAAGCACTGTTGCACAACCCAGCATCCAAGATCGTGTTCGCGATGCCGCTTACAGAATGACTGAAGAAATTGAAGACGCTATTGAAAGTTTTCAAACTGATCCAGAAGCGTTTGATCCCAAAGCATTTAAGATGCTGAACTTGCTCAAAGGCAAAGAAGTCAAGGCCGCTCATGCACGTATCATCAAAGGCTTTTACGAGCGTGACCTAGCAGAACTTGAAGAGCTTGCCAGTGGCAAAGCAGACGAACAGCTACGAGAAGGTTATGCACATCGTAGCAAGAAACAAATTAAGAACTTGATTGCTTTCTATCAAGAAATTATGATGGCTTGCGATATGCTGGCTCAAGAAGCCAAAGTTAACCGTGCTCCACGCAAAACCAAAACAGTGCCAAAAGAGAAACTGATTGCCAAACTCAAGTTTATGAAGACCAATGAGCCGTTGAAACTTGTGAGCATTAACCCTGTTGATATCATTGGTGCTGGTGAGTTATGGATCTTCAACACTAAAACACGTAAACTGGGACGCTATGTTGCCACTGAGTTCAACACGTTGGGTGTGAAAGGCACTACAATTACCAACTTTGACGAGTTTAAGAGCATTCAAAAGACCGTTCGCAAGCCTGAGGAAAAACTGAAAGAATTCAAGGCCGCGGGCAAGGTGCAGTTACGCAGGTTCTTAGACGACATCAACGCTACTGACACCCGAATGAACGGTCGTATCAACGAAGAAATTATTTTACTTAAAGTAGGTTAGTACGCAACAGCTCAAAGTCATAAATATTGTACTATGCCAACTCCTACAGGAACAATATCTTTTAACGATCTCCGAACTGAAACTGGTTTAACTGGTGCTATTTCGCTGGGTGACGGCAAGGTGCAAGATCTAATTGGTCGTACAAGCAACGTAGATATGGCCACTGCTAAGAACAAAACCTCATCCTTTCAATTTAATATATCTTCAAGCACCAGTGCCCGTTTTACAACCACCATGGCCGTGGCGGCTGGCTGGACAGGCACTGGGGATCTTGTTGCAGTCATTCCCAGTGGCACAGTGACTAGTCTTATATACGCAGAAGCGCCATATTGGGGAAATCTTACAATTTTAAATCAGGGTAGTATTGTGGGTTCAGGCGGCAACGGCGGCGCTGGGCTTGGTGGCGTTACAAACTCAGGAACATTTAATACAACTGTAGACATTTCATATCGCACAGGAGGCTTAGGCAACGATGCACTATATGTTTATGGGGCAGTCTTTAACAGAGTACAACGACTCATTATACTAAACAACACTGGTGTCATTTACGGTGGTGGCGGAGGTGGCGGAGGTGGAGATGCCATAGCCGCTGGTACAGGCGCTGGAGATGTTGATATGGTAGGGGGTGGCGGAGGTGGCGGTGGCGCAGGTGTTGTAGCAGGCGCAGGTGGGGGTGGTGGGCCAGCTTCAGTCATCAATGGCGGCGGTACTGCTGTGAACGGAAATGCTGGCGGCAGTGGCGGG
>Ga0209107_10001152_pt1 | contig 14723 bp, 11 predicted proteins | sample LakErihyJuly2011_2_FD_187460 | JGI IMG/M metagenome (GOLD analysis project Ga0209107, IMG submission 187460) | Freshwater microbial communities from dead zone in Lake Erie, Canada - CCB hypolimnion July 2011 (SPAdes) (version 2) | ecosystem: Environmental > Aquatic > Freshwater > Lentic >... | reverse complement strand
CTTCTCCATTCCATAATTCTCTGTGAGACTTAGCAACTTCTAAAAAGTTTTTTGATTGTAATGAAAATCCAGTATTACCAACACGATTGTTTACATTATAATATTCAGGCCAAGGAGATCCGATCAAATCATATTTTAACCAAGAATCTTTCCATAAATTGGGATTTGAAATAAATCCATCATGTGTACATATTAATGCATGTGAAGTTTTTACATATTCATAAAACAAACCTATTTCCCACTGCATAGCTTGTTTATAATTACAATCATCACGTATAAACACTGCATCTCCAAAATCCCCTAAAGAACAAATGTATTTAAATAATTTTTCAGATTCAGAGTGACGTGACTTAACTCCCTCAAATACAATCAATGTAACATTTCTATTCATCTACATAAATGAATTTCGTTTTGTATAAATATCAAATTTCCCAAATAGTGTTTTCCAAGATTTACTTGTTGATTGATTACTTGGATTTAAGGCTTTTGTAGCATTAGATGAATCAAGATTCAATCTTTCTCTTGCGAGAGCTAATAGACCCATTCCTGCGTCAGCAATGTCGGGGGACATACCAAACCTGGATTTCATTTCTGTCTTTGGTAAAACTTTAATGCGAAGGTTAAGATTCTTTTCTCCATTAGGATCTAATTTGCGTTGACACATTTCAACCATAAGGTCTGAACCGATACCTTTTATCTGACCAGTCCTCATGTACTCTTTAGCTGAGTACCATATTTCAGAAACATGGTTTACATATCTATCATGTGCTGGAGTTGGATCGTATGCGCTAACAGGCTTTTCTGATGCCCTACCACCGAATTGTAGACCAAATACATCTTTAGACCATGCAACAGATATAAAGTCACCAAGAGGTCCACCAGCACCAGACTTGTCATATCCAGCATTCTTAGGTTGAACTCCCCTAACTATGCATTCGTTCCTAAACCATTTAACAACCTGTTGAGATCTAGTCATTGTTTTATCAGTAACGTCCTCACTAAACTGAATGTATTCATCGAATTGCAATCCGCTAAATCCATGCGGTTCAGCTAATTTTCCAACAGTTCCAAAATAAAGGATAGTTCTATCTCCACCATTTGTAAACGATGGATCAAGGAATGCGACTCGTATAAGATTATTGTCTAACCATATTGCTTTCTCTGTAGCTTTAGCATTAAGTATTTCAACCTCGGAATAGATTTGATCAGATACTCCAGCGGGACACCAGAATCCACGATACATCCTCCAGTATGAAGCAGTATTCCTTTCTTCAACTGGAACTTTTTCCAAATCTTCAGGAGCATCCATCCATGAATACAGTTTTTTCCCCGCAATCATGTTGGGATTTTTGAAAGTATCAAAGTGAAGACATATCCCACGGGATGTTTCCCAATCATCGTCGTCTACGCTTATTGTTTCCCATCCTTCTTTTGGTTTGGCGAACTTACCAAAAGCGTCAACGTATGAAGCAGGGTTAGATATTCCAATAAACTGAAAGCGTTCGCAACCTTTGCTCAAGTTATAGAATGCAACCTCAGTAATAGCCTCTGAAAGCTCAGATAACTCGTCAGCTACAAAGATAACATTCTTTTGGTGGATACCTTGCATCTTTCCAGTAGCATCCTTTTCTTTCTTCTTCTCACCAGGGATTAGAGTGATTCCAGATAGATCGCCTTGAGTGGCTTTTCCGTTTTTGTCTATGTACCTAATTGTATTTAATGAGTCGATTAGCTTCCCTGGAAGTCCTAGCTTTTCACATACAGTCCAGTACTTTACAATCTTACCCCAAATACGTTGCTTAGATGCTTTAATTGTAGTTGATGTAGCTAGGACAATGGTATTCTCTGGATCTGCTAGGTAATTAATAATAGCCCATATAGCGAATGCTTCTGACTTACCAAATCCACCTGACCCTGCTATTGCTATGTAATCGTGCTTACATGCCGCTTGAATCATCCTGTCTGCCCATGGATGCCATATAAAGTTAGCTGGAGCCTTATTGTCTTTCTCAGGCCAAAATGCCTTAGCTATGCGTTTAAAGTGAAAGAACGTATCAACTCCACCAATATCAGCAGGGATTCGTTTAGTGATCTTTTCTCTAAACATAGCAAGCTCGATAGCTATTTGATGTGTGCCTTTTTTCCAGTTAAAGTCATACTGGTGGATGTATCCCTCGATTGGAAGTCCGTAGATTGGAACTGATGTCATGCTTTATAAATTATCAAATATATTAGGTGACTGCAATTTTTTTATTGCATACTTATATACTTTATGTAAGATATGTTTTGTGGAAGAAAAATCAACACATAGAGTAGTAGCGAAACTAAAGCCTTCTGAATGGATGAAGTTTAGGGCAGCATTGCTTTTGAAGAAGAAACTTAATTTTTCTGATTGGTTAAGACAGCAAATTACCATAATCATTAATGAACAATGAGTGAGCTTATTAAATCATCTATCAAACGTCTTGGTGTATCTGGAGTAAATAAACCCAAACGAACACCTAGTCATCCTACTAAAAGCCATGTTGTTTTAGCTAAAGAGGGATCTAAAGTTAAAACAATTCGATTTGGTCAACAAGGAGTTTCTGGTTCCCCAAAGAAAGAAGGCGAGTCTTCTTCTGAAAGAAAACGCAGGGAATCATTTAAGGCTAGACATGCTAAAAATATATCAAAAGGAAAAATGTCAGCGGCTCATTGGGCCGACAAAGTGAAGTGGTAATAATATAAAAAATATATGCTATTAGTAATACCTGTATCTAAACACGACAAACACCTGATAGGACGATTTAAATCTATCATAAATAAATTCCCAGTTGGAACTGACCATGACCTATTAGTTATTGGGTCAAAAGAAAATAAAAATGAAATTGAAGATCTTGAACGTGATATCAATAACTTATTCTTAACATCAAAAGTTCATTTGATTAATGATAACATGCTTGGATATCCAATGGCATGTAATTATTATTTTCAGCAAACATGCGCTTATTTGAAAAATAAAAAAGATCATGATAGTTTCTTTTGGTTTGAGTTAGATTCCATTCCATTAAAAGCTAATTGGCTAGATATAATATCTACTGAATACTATATTGACACAACTAAAGCTGTTAGGGAAAAGAGAAATCCAAAGATTTTCCTTGGAGCAAAAGAAAGGAATTGTGAAGGCAAAAATGGCGACTTATTACCTGAATCAATTTCTGGTCAGAAAATGTCAAGCGTTGGAGTTTATTCAACTGAAATCTGTAATTCACCAGTACTTTCTTCTTTATCGTTAACTGGACGGCACTGGACTTCTGTTATTCAATGGTATATAATAAAAGAATTAAATGATTCTAAATTAATTCAAAATAACTGGAGAACAAACAATTATAAAAAACATAATGATTCAATCGTATGTGATTCTATTTCTAATTCAGCATGGGATATACATTACAATAAACCCATAAATAACGATTGCGTTGTAATTCACGGGTGTAAAGATGAATCTTTATTTAACTTATTGTTGAACAATAATAAAAATAATAATATGAATATTGCAAAACAAGTATCTATTGATGATGCTGAAGATATTGTAGAAGAGTTTGAAGAAAAACAGGATCGTATTATTTCAATTAACAAAGCTAAAAGAAAAAATAGGTTGTCCATAAAAAATAAGGAACAAGAAGAATGAGCGATGTATTAGAGACACTTTCAAAAGATACTGGCAAACCACCAGAATCTAGGATTAAAGACGCAAAATCAGCATATGAGATTTGGGAGACATTACGAAGGGCAGATGCCGTCTCCGCTTTTGACCGCAGTAAAATTGATGCGGCTTATGATAATGAGCGTCCATATGATGAACGTGCGCTAATTAATGCTGGTCAGTCATATCGTGTAAATGTCTCTTGGGGTTTTGCTAAACAAGTATTGGATACAGCTATTGCTGGATATACCGATATTATTAATGCCCCTCAAACATTATTCAGTTGTAATACTAATTATGGAAATGCAAATGAACGTGATGAACTTGAGCATGTTGTGGCTCAAGAAGTAACTGCATGCATTCGTTCATGGCGTAATTTCTTTCCAACTTATTTAAAGTTATGTAACAGCTTTATTAAGCATGGAGTTGGCCTTGCTTTGTTTAATGACGAATGGGATTGGCGTTGGAAGGCAACTGACATGTCGGATTTCAAGATCCCACGCAAAACAGAAATTGGTCAGGAGAACATTGATGTTGCTGCTTGTCTTCGCTTTTATTCACCAACACAATTGTATCAGCTTATCAAAGATGAAGAGATGGCAAAGTTGCATGGGTTCGACGTTGAAGTATGTAAGAAAGCTATCATTTCATGCGTAAATAATAATAATAATTATTATAATTTCCGTCAGTATGATTGGGAGAAGCTAGAAACTGAATTGCGGAATAATGATTTATTCTTTACGACACAGGCAGCTAATCAGCAGTCCATACGTGTAGTTCATTTATGGGTAACTGAGTTTGATCAACGTGTATCGCATTACATGATTTCTGATGATAATGCTGTACAGGAATTCATGTATAAAAAGGTTGGTAGATTTGCTAATACATTTGAAGCATACACAGTATTCACATATGGGGTTGGAACTAATGGATATTATCATGGTGTACGTGGTCAAGGGTACGATGTATTTGCGCTTAATGGCGCATTAAATCGTGCTTATTGCTCATTGCTTGAGATTGCATCATTTGGTTCTGCTCCAACATTCCAGCCTAAAGATGAGACGGCATTGCAAGAAATGCAGTTCATGCCAAATGGAATCTATAATTTACTTTCTCCCAATATTGACGTTATTAAGGATACTATAGTTCCTAATGTAAGTAATGGGTCATTGCCAATTGTTAATGCTTTTACTCAGATTTTCCGTGAACGTACATCTGCTTACAATACTGAATCTCTAGTTAATACAAGCACAGAGAAATCAGCAACCCAAGTTCGTGCAGAAATGGGTAATATTGCTAAGATGTCTGTATCCGCATTGAATCTTTTCTTTGATCCATGGGAGTCATTAGTTAGGGAAATGGTTCGTAGGATGAAACGCAGGGATTTTGATGCAAGGGAACCTGGTGGTTCATATATTGCTGGACTACATAAGCGTTTATTGAGTAGGGGAAATGATGGGTTTGGTGATAGTGATCGTTACCTTAAAGCATTCCTTGACTTAGATGTGGACCGACTTCGTATCACTAAGCCAATCGGGGCTGGATCTGAAGCATCACGCATGATTGCTTTTGATAGGTTGATGAGTATGTTTGGTTCACTTCCTGACTTTGGAAAACAGAATCTTATTTGGGATATTGCATCTGAAACTGCTGGTTATGAAAATGCATCACGTTACGCAGTTCAACCAGGGGAAGAAGAGAAACCAACATTTGATGCATCTCTTGCACAAGTTGAAAATAATGTACTTCTTATGGGTGGTCAAATCCAAGTTCTGGATGGGCAGAATGATCTTGTCCATGCAAAGGTTCACCTTGAAGCACTTCAACCGCTTGTTGATAAAGCTCAAGATGCCCTTGTATCTGATCCAATATCCATTGCTCCAATGCTTGAAGGGATCAATACACTTAATCAACATTTCTCTCAACATGTGGAGCGTCTATCTGGAGATCCAACTATGCGTGAGCAATCTGCTATGTTTAGAAAAGCATTACAGAATGCAGACGAGATTCTTCATAATGGAACATTAAAAGTTCAAAAGTTAATGGGAGAACAACAGCAAGTTCAACAGCAGGAGCAGTTGATGGGTCAATCTCAACAACAAGAGCAACCACAAATTGATGCTGTTGCATTAGCTAAAATTGAAGCTCAACGAGCAGAACGTGAAGCTAAACTTCAAATGGATATGATAGAACATAACCAACGTATGGTAATGAAACAACAAGACGCATCACAAAAACTAGCTATACGTGATGCTGAAGCTGCAAGCAAGATCCAACGCCAAGGTGTACGTTTATGACATTAAGACAAGAGTTCCAATTAAACTCAGATAAGGTATTAAATTTAGAGCAGTTATTAAATGATCCATTACTTAATGAAGCATTTATGATTGTTAAACAAGAGTGTGTCCCTAAAGAACCAAGGCCAACTGTTGGGGTTGATTTAAGAGATATGATGGTAATTGAAGGAGCCAAGTCAATTGGTGCTGATATGTTTTTCCAAAAGTTAAAATCTCTTACTAAAGTATCTAGTCAGAAGAATTCTGAATTAGATAAAGAATATATTGTTCAAGCTAGACAAAAACTTTTCTCAACTGGGTTATATTCAGTTGATGAAATAAACGAAGCTGAAAGGCTTTCAATGGTAGGAAACAATCAACAGGAGTAATATTATGGAAAAAAAAACAACAGCAGTTAAGCCTATGACTGAAGCTAAACCAGCAGTCAAAAGCTCTACAACTAAAACGAAACCATGGGCAGCACGTCATCGTGTAATCATTCAAAGTAAATAAATAATAAATATGTCAGAACAAAACGTAAGCGCACCTCAAACAAGTGAAGCAGTATCATCTGATGCGGCTATTTCTAATCTCCGTGGAGCCATTGATTCCATTGGTAAGATGGATTTAAATACATCATCTAGCATTGAAAGAACACCTACTGCTCCAATAGATGAAAACTTAACTGATAAGAAAATTAACTATGTTGATAATAGTAAAACGGATTCTAGTGAACAAAAACAAGAATCTAATAATGCCGAATCAAATGATGAATCTGTTGATGTAGATAATCAAGATTCTCAACCTCAAGAAGAAAAAGCTAAGATTCGTTGGAAAGAATTAAAGCAAGCTGAAGTTGAATTAAAGTCTGCTCAAAAAGAGTTATCTGATCTAAAGAAGCGTGGTGAAGAATTTGATCAACAAGCTAAAGAAGTTGCTGAATTAAAAGCAAACCTTGAAGAGATTCAACGTGAGCGTGATTCAATTGATGGGGAACTTTATTTAACAAGGGTTCAAGCTACAAAAGAATGGAAACAATATATAACTGAGCCATTAAATGGGATCATTAGTGATGTTGAGTATTTTGCTAAACGAAATCAAACTGATGCTGGATCTTTAATTAACGCAATCCAAGCTGACGTTAATGGCAATCCTCAAGAACTAGAGTCAGTTATTGCCGATTGGTCTGAACGAGATAAAACTAAAGTTTGGGCATTAGCTGACAACTTGTTGCAGATTGAAAATAGGAAAGCAGATATTGAAGCGAATTCTAAAGCAGCATATGATGCATCATTACAAAACCAAAATAAAGAAATGCAATCACAAAAGGAGCAATATTACGCTCAACGTGAAAGTGCAATTTCTGATGTTCTTCCAAAGGTAGCTGAAAAGGTATTTAATTTGCTTCCTGAAGACAAGCGACCTAATTCAGAGACTCTTAAAAAAGAACTAATGGATTATGATTCGTGGCCTGAAAACCTAAAGGTATATGGGATTCTTGGAGCAACTGTATTGCCTGACTTGATTGAACAAATCAATACATTGAAATCTCAGTTAAATGAAACGAAAGAAAACAATGTGAAAATTAGAAGTTCATCTCCATCTGTTAATGGTGGCAACTCTCCACGTACTCCGCAAGAGTCTAGGAAATCTGTTGATTATAGTAAGATTGATACAGATGATTTTGTTAAAGGTCTAGTGTCAAGGATGGCAACTTAAAACAAATAATATTAATGAAAAAAGAGGATGTTAAAAGCATCCTCTTTTTTTGTTAAAAAAAACTTGCATTATTTTTAACAATAACGTAACAATCAAATTGCAGATTGATATTGTCTGTTGAAATAACTATATCATGGACGCTGACCCATAAATCAGTACAAATTAATAGAGCTTTAATAAACACCTTAATGGCTTATACACTGGCTCAGTATAGGATAATCAAGTTATCGTGATTTCACTTAATGAAACCATTGATAAAAAATAAGTTTAACAAATTAAATTAGAAAATATAAATATATGTCCGTACCTTTAGACAACGTAAATAACCAGCTTCAGCATGAAGCAGGTCGTATCGGAGAAATGATCTCCGCTAAACTGATCGCAACTGATCCATGGAATCGCCTTATCAAGCAAGATACATTTCCTGCTGGAATGGGTGAGACTATTCAAACTTTAGTTCAAGAACGCTCCACTGTTCCTGATGCTGGATCTACAGCATGGGCAGACGTTGGAATTAATACTGGCACGGGTAACTCTTGCAATCCAACACCACAAGTTGTTGAGTTTGCTCGCACTCTCCGTAGTTATAATCTTCAACAGGCAGCTATTCGCAGTCCTGGTTTCTGTGTGAACGATCTTCGTACAGCATGGAAAGCTGAAGAGCAACTTGCTGGTGAAGTTAAAGTTCTTAAAGAAAACTCTCAGTGGTTCTGGAGCAATCGTTATCGTGATGAGTTCTCTCGTCTCGCTGGTAACAAAGTTGTTCTCGATGTTGCTGATTCTTTGGCAATGTCCACCAGTGGAAGCAATCAAGCATTCCCTTCCGTTGCTCCTTTGTTCGCATTGGATCAAGGTATCTTGGATCAGTTTTATCTCGATCTGAGCCGCGATGCCGCTGAAGGCAATTACGCAATGGTTGATGGTGAACCTCAGTATGCTCTTATCTGCTCGCCAGAAACTAGCAACTACCTCAAGAAACAGAATGCAGATATCCGTCAGGATCTTCGCTTCTCTTCTCAGGTCGATGAGTTGATCAAGCCATTTGGTGCTGCATTCAGCTACAGTGGTTTCGTCCACTTAGTTGATCGTCAGGCTCCTCGCTATGACTTCGTTGATGGTGCGTTTGTTCGTGTACCATTCTTCGTCACAGCAGCAGCTTCCACTGGTCTTAAATCAGTAGTGAACCCTGCTTATCGCTCGGCTCCTTACGAAGTTAGTTTCATCTACAATCCGAATGTTTATACATCCCGTGTTGCTCAAGTCATCACTAGCCCTGGTAGCGGATTGAAATTCGATCCTGTTAACTATCGTGGTGAGTTCACTTGGATCAACAACAAGGATAATGCTGATAACATTCTTGGAATCAATGGCTACTTCTTTGCCTTGTTCATGCAAGGTTCGCAAGTTAAGCGTCCTGAGTGGGGTTATGCAATCATGCATCAGCGTTGCACTCCAGCAACCATCTACTCTGCTTGCTCGTAAGCTAGAGTAGTTTAACAACCAACTTGAGGTGAGGGGGTTATATCCCCCCTCACTTCAAATAAAATTAGCAAACAAAAATCATGAAAGATAAAAACGGAATGGCAATTATTATTGGAGTTGGTAAAGGTGGAGGTAAGGGTAAGGGTATGTGTGAAGAATGCGGTGGTAAAGGTTGTCCAGCATGCGAGAACGAAATGGAAAATGAATCAGCTGAAGGCAATGTAGAGTTTTCTGCTCCAGAAGGGTTTGATTATTCAAACATGAAAGAAGGAGAAGAAAAAGAAGTTCTCGCAAAAATTCGCTATGATGGCGAAGGTAAATTTTATTTAGTTGCAGTTGATGGGTTTCCTCTTTCTGGTGAAATGGAAGAAGAAATGCCTGAACCTAATGAAGATGAAATGTCTGAAGCTCCACAAGAAGAGCAAGGATACGCATCACAACTTAGTGATAAAGCAAAAAAACTTGGGATGATTTAATTTAATGTCATTTTTTCCAGAAAAATCAGATTCTAAAAGTAATCTTTTAGCTAAGATTACATCTAACCTTGGTCCAGAACAACCTGAAGTCGGTGATGGTTCGTGGAATTTGTTGTATAAAATAACAACAAATACAGCTATTGCAGCTACACAAATAGGAGCCACTGGTCCACAGGGGGCAACTGGATTACAAGGAGCTACTGGAACATCATTGCTATTAAAAGGAACTGTAGATAATGTAGGTGATTTACCAACTACTGGTAATGAAGTTGGTGATTTATATATTGTCATTAATCCTGATGAAGATGGTTATGCATGGGATGGGTTGATATGGAATAATGTAGGAAAGATTAGAGGTCCGCAAGGAACTACTGGACCACAAGGTGCTACTGGAAATATTGGTCCTATGGGTGCAACAGGTGAAGTTGGCCCAACAGGTTCTACAGGAATTCAAGGCTCAACTGGACCAGAAGGTTCTACTGGCCCAGAAGGATCTACTGGACCAATAGGTTCAACTGGCATTGAAGGTTCTACAGGTCCAGAAGGAGCTACTGGTGTTACTGGAACAGTATTAAATTTTATTGGATTATGGAGTGCTGCATCATATGTAAAAGATACAGTTGCAGTATCACCATTAGATAATAATACTTACATTAGTTTGGATGTAACAACAAATGTTTATACAGATCCTTCATTAGATGATACTGAGTGGGCATTATATTCTACGACAGGTGAAACTGGAGCAACTGGATTAACTGGTGCTACTGGATTAACTGGAGATACTGGCGCAACGGGATTGACAGGATCAACAGGTATTGAAGGACCAACTGGAGCAACTGGTCCAGAAGGTGCTACAGGATTTGGAGCGACTGGAGCTACTGGATTAAAAGGAGATGTTGGGTTAACTGGTTCTACTGGAGTTCAAGGAGATATTGGATCAACTGGTATTCAAGGTGCTACAGGTATTCAAGGTGCTACAGGACCAGAAGGAGCTACTGGTTTACAAGGAACTACTGGTGCAACTGGACTTGGGGCTACAGGTATTCAAGGAGCTACTGGACCTCAAGGGGCTACTGGAATGGGAGCTACTGGAGAAATAGGACCAGAAGGAGCGACTGGAATTCAAGGAACTACTGGACCACAAGGTGCTACTGGAGACATTGGACCAGAGGGTTCTACTGGACCACAAGGAGCTACTGGAATACAAGGAGCTACTGGAAACATTGGCGCAGATGGAGATAGATACCATACAACAAGTAATACTACATTAGACATTGTTTCTAGTGGCAATATAACTTTAACTACATCAGAACTTTATTTAGATTATTCCATTTCTCAAAACGTAATAATTTCTTATTCATATAATCAATTAATGCGAGGGTCAGTTGTTTCATATAGTGAAACAACAGGACAATTGGTTGTTAATGTGCAATTGTCTGTTGGATCTGGAACAAATTTAACTCCATGGGAAATTAATTTAGATGGAGCAATTGGAATACAGGGAGCAACAGGAGCTACAGGCGTTGAAGGAGCTACTGGTTCTATTGGAATTCAAGGTGCAACTGGACCTAATGGAGCTACAGGTGTTGAAGGAGCTACTGGTTCTACTGGAATACAAGGTACAACTGGACCAAGGGGTGCAACTGGATTTGGTGCTACTGGTGCAACTGGTCCAGAAGGAGCGACTGGACTAACAGGATCTACAGGAGTTGGAGCTACAGGACTTACTGGAGCTACTGGTGCAGGAGCTACAGGTGCGACTGGAGCAGGAGCTACTGGTGCTACAGGAATAGGTGAAAGTGGAGCTACTGGAGCTACAGGAGCAGGTGCTACTGGAGCTACAGGAGCAGGTGCTACTGGAGCTACAGGAATTGGAGCAACTGGCGCAACGGGAGCTACTGGAATAGGTGCTACTGGTGAAACGGGAGCTACTGGAGCCACAGGAACAATGCCAACCACAGTATCTACATTAACAATAACAAATGAAGCTGGTTTTGGTATTCCAGTAGAAACTAAAGCAACTCCAATAATTAGTGCTGGAGCTTTATCTTTAAACTTATCTACTGCAACATTATTTTATGTTACATTAAATGGGAATATCACATCATTTACTTTTGCAAGCCCCCCATCATCGCCTAAAGTATATTCATTTACTCTTCAGTTTGTTGCAGATGGAACATTAAGGTCAGTTACTTGGCCTACTTCAGTTAAATGGGGTAGTGCTGGTCAACCATCATTAACATCAACAAGTGGTAAAATAGATGTATTTACATTTTTAACGCATGATGGTGGAACAACTTGGCTTGGTTTTGTAAGTGGTCAAGCATTTTAATCAATGTCATTCAATTCAAGAAAACTTTTATTTGGATCTTCTAATTTAAATGATCCATATTGGAACAATGTATCTTTATTACTTCATGGAGATGGAATAGGAGCTACACCGAATGGTCAACAGAATAATACATTCTTAGATAGCTCTACTAATAATACTATTACGAGAAACGGAACTCCAACACAAGGTTCTTTCAGTCCTTATGCTTTGAATGGAGTGGCTTATAGTCCTACTTTGCATGGAGGTGGCTTGTACCTAAATGGAACTACTGATTATTTAAATTGTGGAGCAGCAATATTAAATACAACTGGTAATTTCACAATTGAATGTTGGATTTATGTTACTGGAGGGTCAGGAACACAACGAAATATTCTAGGGCAATATATAAATGGTAATGCTAATAGAACAAATTTAGTAGTTGGTACAGATAATAAAATATCTTGGTCAACAGTAGGATCAATTAATGAATTAACTTCTTTAAATGCTATATCAGAAAATATTTGGACACATGTATGTATCGTTAGAAATGGGTCAGGTTCAAATAATACCAAAATGTATATCAATGGAATTGTGCAAGGGTCTTATACTGACACTGGCAACTTCGCTCAAACAAATACATGGATAGGTCAAGGTCAGGGATTTTCTACTGGATTATTTGTCGGATATATTTCTAATTTAAGAATAACAAACATTTCAGTTTATACATCAAACTTCACCCCTCCAACATCACCAGTAACTCTTCTCTCAAATGGAGGAGCAACTCCATCCACAGCACCTACTTCTGGTCAAGTGTCATTGCTCTGTGACTTCACCAATGGTGGAATCTTTGACAATACAAAGAAGAATGTTTTAACAACAGTTGGAAATGCTAGAGTAAGCACAGCAGAGAAGAAGTTTGGAACTGGATCAATGCTGTTCAATGGAAGCACGGATTATTTATCTACAATTAACAAACAAGACCTATCTTTAGGTTCTGGAAATTTTACAATTGAATGTTGGGTTTATGCTAATTCGATTGGTTCTTTTAATGGTGTATTCGCGCAATGGCCGAACAATGGAGGTAGTGTAAATAATTCATTTGTTCTTGAGAGTGTTGGTTCAAATATGGAGTTTTACTGGTGCGCTGGATCAACTTTGTTTGGCCCAGCAACGCTTGGAACAATTACAACAGGTTCATGGATTCATTATGCAATTTGCAAAAGCGGGAATACATTATATCCGTTCAAGAACGGAGTTTTAGGAACGACTGTATCAATTGCTCAAACATTAAATAGTCCAACTTCAAATATAACTGTAGGCGGGTCAGTTGCTGGATCTGGTTATTGGAATGGATATATTGATGATCTCCGAATCACAAAAGGCATTGCAAGATACACATCAGCGTTTACTCCTCCGACAAGAGCTTTTCCAAATAAATAATATTTAATTTTAAATGCAAAAATAATTGACTAATGATAATCAATATAAGATATTAATAATATGGCACAAGTACCTTCAAAAGCTGATTCAAGAAACAATTTGTTAGCAAAAATAGCTACAAATACAGGTAACTTGTTGCCAGAAAAAGGTGATGGTGAATGGAATTTATTGTATAAAATAACAGCTAATACAGCACTTGGTGGTGGTGGAGGAACTGGTGATGGTGCTACAGGGGCAACTGGACCACAAGGTCCAATTGGCCCTGGAGGTGGATCTACAGGTGCTACTGGGCAACAAGGTTCTACTGGACCTAGCGGTGGACCAACTGGTGCTACTGGAGCTACAGGAGTTAATGGATCAACAGGAGCCACAGGGATTGGTTCTACAGGAGCCACAGGAGCTAGTGGAAGTCAAGGTTCTACTGGTCTTACTGGGGCTACAGGATTAGGAACTACAGGAAGTACTGGAGCGATTGGTTTAGATGGGGCTACTGGTTTCACAGGAGCCACTGGTTTAGCTGGCAGTAATGGGGCCACTGGTGCTACAGGAACCGCTGGAAGCAATGGAGCCACTGGTGCTACTGGCATTGCAGGAACCAACGGAATTGATGGAGCAACGGGATCGACTGGTGCTACAGGGGCAGCAGGAACGAATGGATCGACGGGCGCGACTGGCCCAGCAGGATCGGGGGCTACTGGTGCAACGGGTATTGGAGCAACGGGGGCAACGGGTATTCAAGGCCCACAAGGATTTAGTTCTGGTGCGGTGTATTATTTTAACCCCTCCGATTCTTCAAGTATCCTTGGATATTATGAAATGAATCGCAATTTGGTGATTGGAGTCGGAACAACACTTACTGCTTCTGGTGCAGGAGCGCAATTAGTTGGATCATTTGCAACAATTCCAAGTGATCCTAATGTTACTACAATTACATCTGGAAATTGGAATTTTGAAAATTTTGTTTCGATGAGTTCCAATGGAGGAACACCAAAAATTTATGGTGAGATTTATTATCGAAATCTTGCTGGAACAGAAACGCTAATTTCAACAAATGTTGTTAATCCGCATCCAATCACAAGTGGAACGCTAAACGAATTGTATTTGTGGAGCATTCCAGTTCCTGCAACAAATGTTTTATCCACGGATAGAATTGTTGTTAAGTTTTATGCCATTGATCTTGGTGGAAGAACGATGACAATGCATTTTGAGGATAGTCATATTGCACAAACAATTACTTCATTGTCTCCTGCATTACAGGGAGCAACAGGTGCTACAGGAGTTGGTTCTATCGGAGCAACTGGCATTGGTTCAACTGGCGCAACTGGTGTGGCAGG
>Ga0209107_10001151_pt1 | contig 14729 bp, 10 predicted proteins | sample LakErihyJuly2011_2_FD_187460 | JGI IMG/M metagenome (GOLD analysis project Ga0209107, IMG submission 187460) | Freshwater microbial communities from dead zone in Lake Erie, Canada - CCB hypolimnion July 2011 (SPAdes) (version 2) | ecosystem: Environmental > Aquatic > Freshwater > Lentic >... | reverse complement strand
AAAATTACAAAGATTAATTAATATTAAAAAATTTCCCTAATTTTTATCAAAAAGTAATTAATTATTAAATAAAACTTTATAAATATCCAAAAATTTTTTAATAAATTTAGAAATATAGTTCCAATTAATAAAATTCTATTAAAAATTTGAAAAAAATTAAATGACCAAATATAAATATCTTAATTTTATTTTAATTATTATTTAATTAAAGTAAATGTCAGAGTCAGATCAAGAATTTTCTAAAATCATTAGAATTGTCCAAAAAGAATCATTGAGAATTTAAAATTCTTAGCAAAATATGAAAATTGAAGATAACTTAAATAAATTTGAGAACACCTCCCCAATGAAAAACTCCACTTTCATTACTACTAAAAAAGAGCACCTTGAACAAGTTGTCTACAATAGAATTATCCGAGCCCAATTAAACTCCAAGCCATACTCATTAATAGTTGATAAGCCTCCTTTTGATAGCAAAGCTCCAATGTATTTATTATTAATGAGGGTAATTATATAAAATATACTTTTATAGCAAAAATTTATCTAAGGTGAGTATGTAACATTTGAATAAATACTAGAAGATTATCATTTGATAAAAAATAATTGGCTAGAATATTGTAAAGAAAACAATTAGCCTATTCCAGAATTAATTTAATTCTTTGATTCAAAAATATGTTAATTTACGAAATGTGTGTAATCTAAAGGTATTTATATAAAAAAATGCATTTTTTAAAGCACTCTTACCCTACCCCTTTCATCCCCTTTACTCTCCCCTATTCTCCTTAAACTTAAAATTTACGTCACCTAGCAAAAGATATGGGCGCCAAAATGGATACAAAGTCTTATTACGAAAAATTTTGAAGATAAAAAGAAGAAGAAGATCCCATCGTAGTTTGTGAGTCCCAAGAGTCCATTTATAGTGAAATTCAGATAAAAAATTAAAAGAGGAAAATCCAACCCCTAATTGAAGAATAAGCATACTTGAAAAAAATAAGAAAAGAATATGAAGTGAAAGCAAGAGAATAAGCATAACAACAGGCTGAATGGCGCAAAATATATGAATCTTTGTAACAACCATGTAATAATCCTTAAAATGGGATAATATTATCAGAGTCTAAATTTACTGAAAAATAATTTTTTAATATTAAAAATAAGGAAAATAACATCGAAATTTACATGTCAATTTTATTTAAAATTAAAAAATACGCATCTTAATACCAATAATAATTGTTAATATATCTTCAGCAAAATTTATAACAAAAATAAATCAATCTTTTTTCTTAATTATCGGATGAGGAATCTTTAGAAGTTAAAAGAATACTTTCTAAATCTTATTTATATTTAAAAGGATACTGGATGATACATTCGGACTTTTAAGATTGTGAATCAAAAAAGCATTGGGGATTTTAAATTATTTAGGAAGTAGAAGAAATTAATTTATTTAATGATGTAATATTTTGTGTTGATGATATTATTGGATATAAAAAAATGATTTCACTTATATTTTAGTTATGTTAGTAGTTGGTTGGAATTGAGAGGGAAAAAGATATTTTCAAAAATTTTTTAGCGCAAGCTGATATTTAATTAGATTTTTTGGATTTAGTTTTTTTCAATATACATGAGAGAAAATTTTTTATCCAAAAATTTGCCAAATAATTTTTTACAGTAAAAATGATAATATAAGGATATTTAGAAATATAATTTAAAATTGCTACAACAGAGAATGATAAATTAAAATAATGTCAAAATATATTATAATCAATTGATAAATTTCTGTCCTTTAGTAATATGATATGATACTTAAATTTTATAAATTGATTATGAATATAATATAAAAAAATAATTAAATTTTAAAATTTAAAATTATTGCTAAATTTAATACAAAAATTTTAAATTAATTTAATTTATATAAACCATAAAAAAAATATAATATAAAAACTTTTATTAATATTAATATAAATTTATTATAAAAAATAATATAAATTTGATCCCAAAAGAAAAAGTTTGATATAATAAAAATAAAAGTGTTGCTAAATACTAAATGAGCTTACATATTCATTTAATTTTGCACAACACTAATACTAAATTCGTGACGTTGAGTTTTTATGGAATAATAATTTCCGTAAAGAATTAGTCTTGAGATATTTGATAAATAATTTAACATTTAAATTAGGGAAATAAATCATTTCCTTGATTAAAATAAATTTTAATGATAAATATGATTATATATTTTTTTATGCAAAAAATATATAAATTATTCATTTTTCTGTTCAAAGAAATTTATAAAATCATTCATTTTTCATACATATACTGATATATTTTACAACTTATTTTTCTCGAAATTTGCCTTTAATTTCTTTAAAAGTATCAACGATCTTTCCTTGTTAGAATAATGAATCCTTACTTCCTTTGAAAGCTTGACAAGGCATCCGTTTTTTTGGTTTACTGGGACATGAGTTTCTAATACGAGTTACTTGGATTAATCACAGTAATAAATTTTCCTCACCTTGTACCATTTATATATTGAACATTCAATATTGCTGTGTTTCTTTTAATTAAGATTAAAAAATTAATACCCATGCCTCGATTATCCTAAGATCCGTTGCAATTAGTATTGTAATATTATTTTTTTTCAGATGAGGAATCTCTATTTCTTCGAATTAAATGATGCTCTCATGCGGTATAGGTTTTATTTTGTATTTTTCTATTATATATGAGCCCATTGATGGAATTATATCATAGGGAACCATTATGTTGTTATCAAAAATCCTTCTGGGACGGGAAGCTTGATCCATTATACAATCCTCATATTTCGAATTATTGATAAGTCCTTCTGATATAGTCATCAAAAAATCATATAATCCTACAATTGGTTTTATTATTATACCGCTGCAACCTAAAATATATTAGTAAAATGATTATTTTACCCTGCCAGATCCCTTTGAAGAATCCAAACAATCCTGATATTCTAGCTTATAAAATTGGGCGTGTAATCGGCCCAATTAAACTTTCCCAATAGATTGATATTAGATTTTAGAAACCTATATATATGCCGTCTTTAATGTTCTTAATATGCCTGTTCAGTCTATTCTATCTTTCCTATTAATACTGAGGATGTAATGTTATAAATGTCAGTATCTTCATAACAGCACCTAGTATATCATTTACAGTGACTAGAATAGATTTTATTGTATTTTTTATTAAATCAATCGTGGCCTTAGCAAAACCTTTGAGAGCTTTTTTACCTCCTTGTCCTTTTACCAAGACTTTTAGAGGATCATAAAACATATCAATTAAACCTGATCCGATGTTTTAAATTAATGAAACTGGATTTCCCAATAACTCAAAACTTCCAAAAATCCTATAAATTTGACTTAATAATTAGTTCTTATAATGCTTGATTATATTTTCTGTGATTTTTGATGTATGTGCATGTTAAATCTTAAGCGAATTAAATTAAATTTTAGCTCTATCAATAGATATTAGTGATAGTCCAAAGCCTCCAATCAAGTTTTAAGTTTAAATATTGTTAGGGTTTTCACCAGGAGAAGATTTGAACGTGAAAGTAATTTCAATAGGATCTAATTTCAAATTTTTAATATATAACGCTGCTTAGTTTTAATCTTTTTCTTATTCAATAAGTAGCATAACTTTTTTGCCCAAACTAGTGCAATCAATGATTTTGATAGCAGACTTAGGTTTATCATTTGAAGTGGAAATTTACATGGTTGGTGCAATTTAATTGTAAAAGAGAAGTAAGGCATTAATGAAGTTATCATCCATCCGAATTTCCATGGTATCAATAAAAAAGTTAAAATACTAAAAATAGCTAATTTCTTTCATATTTTATTGGATTTAATTCATATTTCCGCTATCTTAATTCGAATGCTAATTTTTTTCTTCCATAATTTTCTTTTGATGTACTGAGATTTATATGAAAGGGATAATATCAGTATCCTTACCACCTTTTATTTTCTTTTTATTTGGAGCAAATAGAACTGGAAACTGAGCATTATTGATCTAATCATTTATTATCAATGACTCCAAGCTTGCACTGAAGTGTATCTTGTGTTCTTTCACCGTTATCTCTTCGGTTAATTAGTTATTGTATGTCTAATCAGGTTAAATTTTGTTATGTAATTTGTCAGTGTAAATAATTTTGAGATTCTTCAAAGAGATTTGCATTATTTCTCTTGGCATGCAATCAACTATTGAAATACCTATTGTATTATTGATCTAGAATGTGTAATTTATTATGCTATGTTTACTATCTTTATTCTTTTTATGAGGATGATTTATTTCTTACTCTTCATTTTCCAATTGATTTAATTTTGAAGTGTAAAAGGTGAGCTTCTTTGTTTGATTCATAGGTTCTATCTTAAAATGGATCATAACAGGGGTATTATGCATAATTGCCTTCCAAATAATATCAATCCATTCTTTGCAAATAATTTCATTTAATTAATCTTACTTTTCTTTTTGTTTATCCCTAACCTAAGGGTGGGGGTTTTGATTCTAATTGTCATTTATCTAAACTGTATACATTTAATTAGGTTTATTTATGAAAAATTCATTATTTCTGGATTCTTCAATTTTGGCGCCTTTGAGGTCAATAACGAAACCTTCGGTAGACTCCTCATTAAGATAGCATCTCATTCTCTATTTATATACATCAAGAATACAAAAGTAGTCGACTTCAATTATGTCAGCGCTTCTATCAGTAATAATTAAATGACCATTTTTGAATAAATATTTTTTATTTATTTAATCATTATTATTGTCATAATCAGAATGTAGGATAATAGGATCATAGTCCATTACCTCATCGATATTATAGTATTATTTTTGCCCATCTATTTCGGCTTCTATAATATGAGGTTACGGAGTTGTTATCCATAAATCCCAAGTGAATCGCTTTCTTTCACGGGGGAAGATAGGATTTTTCTTCCAAATATTTTCTGCTATTGGAGGCCTACAACATCCTCCTTTATGGATTCCCAAAGACTGTCGATAATAAATGTCATAATTAGTCAAATTTTCAATGAAATACGGTGGATTGTCTTCATTTTCATCTCTAAGCCTTATAATCATTACATTTTCATGGTAAACTATATTTACTTGTAAAAAAATATATTCAGGATCGATAAAGTTTGATAATAGATCCTAATGACTTCTTTTTAATTTTAGAGTAACATTATCTTATACTTAATCAATACTAAAATGTGTTGAGAATTATTAGTATTATTTTTTGCTTTAATCATTTTTTTTGTAATTACTAACCATAATATATCTATCTTTATTTATGTCTGGCCACTAAAACCAACTGTTTTTACCTGCCTCGATATGTAAAAGATACTCCTTAGGAATATTTGTCATGTCTACATGGTCTTTATCGTATGGAATAGTATCTTTTTAAACAATACAAAAATCGAGTTCTTTAGTCTCATTCCTGATCATATATCGAGGGGTAATAACGATAATATTAGATTTATGGTAAATTTCTTTACATTTTTTGATCTTAACCGAAAATTAAAGTTAGCGAGTGTCACCCTACTTTAGATTACAATCCTCAATTATACATTTTTCTTTTTCTTAATCAAAGTCCTATAAATGTTATTTTCTAATAATCTAATAGTTCTTCACTTTTTCATTTAATTCATACTATTTATCTTATTCCAGGCAGATAACTACTGTTTCACTACTATTAAATCCTATTTATTTGGACCATTTATTTGAATATTATAAACTGACTTAGAATTTATTCATATCCCTTGATGTACTGAACATATATATATTATTAAGTTCTTTATATTCATTTGAGTTTATTGGTTTTATTATGTTTAAAATTCTAGATGTCATATCTTTAGCTAGTTTTTATGATGCCAATTTTTTTGATGTTGTTTTTGATTCCTATACTTGAATCTTATCTGTTGGATTATTTTCTATTTAATTTATTTATTTTATATCCAAATATAAGTTGCCGTCTGGATATGACTCTATTTCTTCGGAGAGCTTTACCTCCCTATATTTCAGATACAATTAAGTGTCATTATAAATAAGGTATCGGACAAAAACTACAATCGTCCTATTAAATTATGACTTTTTACACCCATCTATTAATAGTAAAGTATGATAATCTTATGGATCTTTAAACACTTAATTTTTAGATAGTTTAAGTTTTGCTTCCATTTAAAATTTTTTATCATTTTTGTTAAAAAGTTTTATTTAGCTACTTTTTTCAGTACCATTAATCATTAGCAATATATAATTATCCATTTCATGCCTTATTTTCGTTGACATGAACGTGTCACCTGGTTTCAAATATTTTTCCTCAACATTATCCTTAATCCCATGATAAAATATATGAAGTACACGAGGTAAAGTATTTTCAATGCTAATGAAAGGATACATTACCATTACCGTTTCATATTATATTTTGTTTTCTTGTTAATACTTGAGAACATGCTTGTTTTTGTGGGTCGCAATAGTAAAGAACATATTGTCATCGTGGTCGTCCTTTAAATATGATTTAATCTTTTCATCTTATTTATGAATAAGAACTTTACTGAGGTTCTCATTTTTGTTATCTAACCTCTAAAGGTTTTCAGGGAATAAATGTTTGAGATCATCAATATTTTCCAAATTATATTCGCTTACAAATTTATTGTCTTTGATAAGCTACGCCAGCTCATAATATTTAAACAAAGAGCAGTCTTTCTCCTATTATTTATATTCTTTTTGAGCTTAGTGGATGCTCATCATAATTCCGAAATCTATTATATTGTTATGTTGGGCAGGATGAACAAAACAGTGAGTATCGAATTCTAATTTCTTCTAGAATCTTATTTAAGCTTTATCCTCAGGGTCTAAATAACAGAAAGGGATGTGAAGAAATTCTTTAGGCTTTATATCTTTACAGAAAGATTCAGGTTTGAAAGATTCTGGTTAATCTTTATCAACACTTTTATTTTTATCATATAATCTGATCCCCACTTCAACAATGTGAGAAAGGTCGTTATAAATTCTTACAGAAGAGGAGATCTTGATCTCCTTGGAACCCGTAATAGGATCAATATTAATATCGTACATAAGTAATAGGTTTTAGTTTTAATTGATTTTATCAGTGTTCATTAGATGCAGATTGGATAAAATCGTGTTACCCACCCCCTTTTATTTTTTCTTCTACTCAGAATGTTTTCCGACTTTCTCAAGTTAAAATAGTTGCTTTCCAACTAAATCGATTTTAATTCTCTTGATGTCTCTGTAGGCTGCCTACAATTTAGCAGTATTGTTGATTCTGTTGGATAAGTTCCTCTTTTCCCCAATGTTAGGAGGTGATAACAATGGAATATGGATTTTTAAATCTTTTATATGCATAGGCTGACTAGTTATCTTTTTTTTTTAAGCTAATTCATGATGAAATAAGTCTTTATCTTAAGGATCACCTGAATAAACTAATTATTTGTCTTCGATATCAGGGATTTGGTCATCTTCTAATTTAAGGATTATATTATTAATATATTTAGGTATTATTTCTCGATCTTTTTCCTTTAAATCTTTGGCAATATTCTCTAGGTAAAGTTGGACTTTCGATTATGAAATAATAGTACAGTCAACTTATTAGTCTGTTGCCTCATATCTTACTTTGGAATTGTATTCTGACTACCATATTCCGCTCCATGCAATTTTATTATGATAGTTATCAGAGAGAAACTTCGACCACCTCTCCTATTATTTTGATTAGATTTTAGATATAGTTTATCTTAATTCTAAAGGAAGTCCTGTCTTATTTAAAAACAAGTAAGGTTTAGTTTCAGAGGATATTTTGCCGGAATAAATCTTCATTACCTCAAACATAGTCTCAACAAAGGGAGCACTGATATTTATATTTAAGGAATTAAGATGTTCCTTTATATAAGAATGTTCATTCTTTACTAAATCCGTCTCATCATTGCAGAAAACGGTATTCTAAAAATTGTTTTTAAATTCTTAAATTAATAACATAGTCCATTTCTCAAGTAAAGGCTCCATAGCTTAAGTACGACGGTTTAGGTAATCTATACCAATTGTTAACCGTAGGTAAAGCTGACTATTATCGTCTAAACCAAATTAAGAGTCTTTTTGTAATTTAACGTTTGATAAATCGACATATAGAATCCTAGTTCCATGGAAGTTTTTCAAAATAGATATTTTCATGTTTGGAATGTTAAGTGTTATTTTTGATTTATGTAAATCTATAAAATCATAACCAATCGCCATTCTTCTAGTTGGTATGAAAGGGTGTTTAATAATCTATACCCCTTCTTCTTCAGCACTTTTGTTATTACCAATATTTGATACTATTTCCTAAATCATCTTAATTTAACCAATCGATAAATTAAAATTATACGAATTTTTGAGTTTTTTTGAATTTTTAATAGAAATATTCATCTTGCCTTCGGAGAATCCTGATTCGGGGCATTTTTTATCCTTTCGGTAAAAATCCAGTTCATAATATTTCTTGAAAACTATCTTGAATGGTTCTAGAATACTAATAAATTTATCTTAAGTATCATTATTAGGTAATCTATAAGTAAAATTTGATCTATCTTATAGATCATTAACATCATTTTTATATTTATCTTAAGATTCGTTTTCATTATCATATCGCGCCTCGTTATACCAACCATCTAAGCGCTCTTCCTTCATATGATCTGACAAGAAACTTACATTGTTATCATCATCTTCTTTATTTAATTTTGCAGAAACAACATGATTAGCTGGAAATAGAAAGGCTTTTTTAAGATTGGCTTCTACTAACATATCGCCAGAACCAGGACCTTATGCACCACCATCGCTTACCCATTAAACTTTGTACATAAGATCGATGAGAAGAGCTAGAGCATCTTTTTCCTAATCATTTTTTTAGAGTAACAGAAGGCAGAGGTTATTGGCCTAAATCTCTATAGTCATTCTAGCCCAGTTGTTCGCGTCAGGTGCAAAAAAGAACTTTTCTTTTTTTCCAAGTTCTTTTTCTCCTATGCCAACCTTTCTTTCCTGGACATCACTGCCGTTGAAAGGATTCATAAAAACATTTAATAAATCAACCAAAAGATCTACTTCAGCCACAACATTTTTATTTTCTATAATTAATTTTATCAGTTTTTCACCATCAGGTTGTGCCAAAAACAACATTCTAATATCTGATATTACCTTCTGGGATTTACAACCCAATTTAGAATTCTTATATTCATTCTATAGATCTTTGTAATCTTCTTCTCCTCTGTTAAATATAGTGCTTGGTAAAGCTTCACGTAATCTTCTTATAATAAATGGTCTTTCTTTTGGATAGTTATCAGTAGGCCATCTAGGGAGTTCATTGTTGAACTTATTCCGCGGAGATGATTACTTTATAACTTTTTCTTAATTATATGGATGGTTAAATGCTATATCAGCTTAATTCTCTTTATTTTCTATATTCTCTAAATTTTCGATATTAACGTCGTCATTTTTTAATTTCTTCCTTTATTTACAACACAAAAAATTGATAAATTTACTGCAAAAACTTATCTTTTATTATTTTTCTTATGTTGGCGTTTTAATATAATTTTTACTTTTTGGAGTTGGGGTTGGGGTTTGGATGATTTGATGGCCTATTAAACTTTCATCTGATTAAAGTTTTTACTTCTATTCTGACTAGATCTTTTAATCATCTGGTTTACCACAATTTTTTTCTCGTTATAGCGTTTCTAGCTTTGGATCAGGTTTATGCTCTTTAACGAAATCAATGCACTGTTCATTATCCTTTTTAAGATCCTCTTAAGAAATAACCACTTGTTCAAATTTATCTTGATTATCTGTTGAAAGGTTATCGTCATCAGAATACTCATCATCTTTTTCCGTATTTTCATCCATTTAAAATTGTTTTTCGTCGAGGTTAAAAACAATTCTTGTATTTTTTTTTTCGAATGGTTTATCACGGTAATCATTGATTTTAATAGTTCCTATGTATAATTTCATTATTTTAGCACCACTCATTCTCAAAAAAAGATGGTAAATTAACTTTTTTATTCTAATTATCGCTATACTTGCTGGGTTTTTTTATAGAAGCTTTATTCCTATCTCCTTGGGATCATCGATTAATTTATTTTACTTGTAATAATTTACCACATCGGATCGTTTCCCTTTGAAAATACGCAGCTAAAATTTCTAAATTTGAATATTAACGAAATTCCATATGTTATTATCTTGAATATCCCATACGGCGTCCTTATTGACGACAGTTTAAGCCTGTTCAGCTAAATTCTCAGGGAAAAATTTAGCAAGTACTCTGTATTCTAAATCATACAAATATCCTTTTAACTCAGGAATTACAATTTCTATTGTCATCGGATTATAATCCTGTTTCTACCATGGATTTTATTTAAGAAATTATTCATCACTGAATAGCAGCTTCATATCTAGTCCAATTATCCCCTGAGGAGTCTTGGCAAATAAATCTTGCTCAAGGAGTCCTTCTTCGTATTCAGAATCATCAAACATTCGTATCTCTAGATCCATAATAACAAGCTTCATAATTTCTTCATATTTTATCTCCTATCCGCTAGAAACACAACTTTTAAAATCATCATCATCTTCTTCATCCTCCTAAGAATTTTATGGATAAACAAAGTTTATAGGCCCTTGAGTTTCAAAATACATCTAAGTTGAGCTCTCATAACTTTTATTTCCATCTAAATGATTTTTAAGATCTTCTCTTTCAAAAGACATAAGCCCAGTTTCAAATAGATAACCAGGTTTCATACCCCAGACTCCAGTGGTAAAGAAACAAGCTTTCCCTAAAAATGCAAATAATCCTTCTTAACTGATTGAGTTTCGGTAAGCTTTGACAAGACTTCTGATAATTACTATCTCCATACGAAATTGAGATGGTTCAGAACTAGCTTATTCAGGTACATCATTCTTTTAAATGTTTTCCTTAGTTTGTTGTATATCAAACTTATCTTGATCATTTATTTAACAATATAAAGCTTTAAGAAGGTAGTTTCTTAAGTAAGTAATGATTTCCATAGTGTTTCTCTTCAAAAAAATAATAACTGCATTTTCTATTCGAACCCCCATGTAACTTGAGTATTTATTTAATTTGATGAAGTTTGGATCTTTATATGTCTTGAATTCAACGGACAGACGATTGCATCCACCATCCTTGAAGCTTCCCAGAGTATTTGGATGATCAGCATGTCGCTGACAAGTATCTATTAACTAAAGGTTAAGAGATTCAACATTAGTAAGACTGTACATGGAATTCTCGAGCATTTCGATTTTTAACTGCTTCATATTTAAAACATGAAATGTTTCTGTTGTATTTTGTTTCCCTTCCGTACTATGCTGTAGAAGACAGGAGACAGAATTCATTTAAATCCGTATGTGACTCAATATTTCGCTAGTATTCATAAACTGAATATTATTTTTTGACTTATTTTATACATTTGTTGTAGAATACTTTTCAAAATCTGGCCAAAAACTATTTTATTTCATGTAATTCTCGAACTATGTGACCATTAGACTCTAATAAAAGTTACCTATATCAAAGATTAGTTTTATTTAGGAAATGATATCAGGATCGAGGCATAAGACAATATCCCCCATCTTTATATCCATTCTGAAAGGTTATTTATATTTATTGAAAGCCAACATATATTGATCAGAGGATACCGATATAGCAGTTATCGAAAGATCTTAGAATTTATCTTGATCTTTTTATTAAATAAAATTCAGAATTAATCTTCTTCTAATAGAATTAGGATCCCATTCACGACAGTTGGGGTCATCATATAGGTCAATGTCTAAAAGCTACTGAAAAAACTATTCGGGGGGAGGTGTCTTGCCTCCCTTCTTCATGGGTGGCTTCCCTTGTTCATTCTCTTCATCCACCGGAAAATCGTAGAATTCTTTACCAAAGTCGTCCTGCTCTTCCTCCTAAATTTTAACTTTTTCATCTTTTTAAGGTTCATCATTTTTTTTGGTTTCGGTTTGTTTTTCTTCAAAAAACTGAGATTCTTGAAATAACTTTGCTGTAAATTTGATTAGTTAATCCTTTAGATTCATTCCATAGCAGTTGTTGTTCATTACCATTACTGTCCGGATCCCGATCGTGGATTCTGTTTCAAAGAATTTTTAAGTTTGTTCTATGAGGAGATTCTGTATGAAAATTGATATCAGATTGTTACTGTGTTAATATTTTGTCTCTTTTTTGCTAACAATCTCTTCAGGATTTAATAAGAGATTGAATACAAATCCATCGATTTTAATCTTTTTGTAACTAAATATAAAATTATTTAAAATTTCTTTGAACTCTTGATAATGAATGTTCCAATGGGGCTCTTAACGATTGTCTTCAAATTCTTATTAATAATTCTATGTTGTATTTGTTTCAATATTTTATTATTTTTGGATCATTTAAAGTATACTTTCGCATGAAGCCATCCATATTCCGGCTAATGACATTAATTTATACAACTACTGGATAGATACGTTTAACACAAGATGTGGAAGCTCTAAATTAACTATAAATGTACTAGGATGAAAGTTTTTTTTTAGATTAAAGACCTATTTTTTTCCATCCGAAACTACTTAAATTATTTTACCCATAGAAAATTAATTTTCATGATTTCGGATAGTAACATTCACTTCTTAAGTTTCAAGAAGAGTGAATATCCTATCAGGGTTTTTACATTCTTTTTTTACATTTTCCTGTTGAAAAAGTTTTTAATAATTAATTAGAAAAATATTCTCGGATTCTTCCCAGCTATAACTATCGACCATGACTAATCTAATGCAATTGATTGTTATCTTGGTAGGAAATATCTCCTTTACCATTGGATCATCTTTTATTTCTGTTCACTAAGAATCTTCCTCCATCAATTTAGTTTAAGTGAATTCTCTTGAAAAGAAATTCAAGTATTTCAATTAAATAACAAAAATATCCTACTGGATTTCCTATTAAATAGGAAGATATATGTTAATTTTTTCAATACAAATTGATAAGTTAGTCTTTTATGAGACCTCTTTTTTATTCACTAAAAAATCAGAATAAAACTGATTGATTTTTTCGTCATTTTATTTCTATTTATTTTTATTTGAATCCTGTTTTATTTTATCGGTATCTTAAAATATTATTTCAGTTAGGGAATTCAGTCGTTCACTGAATACTTTGGAAAGAATTAAATTTATGGGCTAGACCTATAGAGTGATCAGTTTTTAGATTTGACTAATATTATCGTTTTCTCCTGTGACCTCTTCTTAATGGATCTTCAACTTAAAACCTTTCTCAATATTGAAGCAGTTTTAATAGACTGCTTTTTATATATGAAGATCATAACAGTAGATTTTTTCGACTATTAGACTGATATTCATTTTCTTTTATGAAAATAAGTTAATATTAATGTCCTGTATCGAAAAATGGAGAAGTAGTCGTATATTTTGCTCTTATTTAGTTTTTAACAATTTATCTAAAGTCCAGTTCTCATTTTATTCTGCAAAACTTATTTATTTTGTCTATTTCTCCCCTTCTGCAAGTACCTCCTTCTTAGACATGTTGTTAATAAAGTTTGATTTAATATGCTCTAGGATCTAATCTAATAGATTTGTTTGAGTCTTTTGTTTGAGAGCATCCTTGAAGATAGTGGTCTACTTATGTAAATTGTTGATGTCTTTTAAAATTTCGTTTTCTTATATTATAACATCAAAACCTGTCACGTAAATTAGAAGCTCAGTTTTGCTATACCGTTACTCATCATCTACTTCTTAACTTCCCTCATTCTTGTCATCTTTAAATTTTATTTTTAAGTTATTAAAATATTCTTAATTAAGTTTTTAAGAAAATTTAGGATCTATATTTTTTATCCAGTTAAGAGCCCTCTTTTTTTCATCAGTAGTTCCATTAAGGAGATATTCTTTATAAGTATCGAGTTTCATAAGAGAAAATTGTCGCATAAAAATGATCTCAGTGAATGAAAGATCTTTCTCGAATTCTTCTATAAATGCTTGGTCTTCTTTTGAAAATTCTTGTTTGTTTAACTTTTATTTTATATAGAGAGATTTATATTTTTCCCCACCTTATATACTAGACAAAATAATTAGATTTTTACCTTTTTATTTATATTATACTTATTTAAGAACTTTCTAAATAGCAAACTTCCACCATGCAATAATATTTTTAGAAGGACTTACATTATCTTCCCTAGTAGGTCTAAAATATGGCCTAGCTGGATCAAAATTAATTAATTTTTTCACACACTTAAGGAATAATCTAATTTAATGCTAGCGAAAATAAAAGAGGATAGGAGATACAGACATTTGAATCTTAAGTTACATAGTATATTTAAAGTCCACTTACAACTATATGATCATATCTAAGTTCTTTAGAATATAATGATCCTAAACATCTTTTTATTGAATATAATCATTAGATTCTTATTTTTTTGATCGATCATATAAAGGAACTGAAGGGAGCTGATTTTCTATTATAGTCAAATCAATTTTCCCCGTCTCGTATTGGCTATCATAAAACTCAAAGAAAAGAGCGACATCGTCTATTAAAATAACCTTCTAAAGTCCCGTCGATTTTTAAATGGTATTATTAATCTGTCCTCTAGAAACTAAATTTTTTTTTGCTTCTTCTATACAGCATAGTTTAACTTAACGTGTTTTGAATCCAATTTTAACAATTTCATTATCATTTATCTAATATT
>Ga0209107_10001149_pt1 | contig 14735 bp, 13 predicted proteins | sample LakErihyJuly2011_2_FD_187460 | JGI IMG/M metagenome (GOLD analysis project Ga0209107, IMG submission 187460) | Freshwater microbial communities from dead zone in Lake Erie, Canada - CCB hypolimnion July 2011 (SPAdes) (version 2) | ecosystem: Environmental > Aquatic > Freshwater > Lentic >... | reverse complement strand
GATGGGCGATCGTATCATGGCTCTACGGGGCTGGGAGACGGCTCTACGGGCGTTGGGGATGGGGACTCCGTCGGCGTTGGCGTAGGCTCTGGGGTTGGTTCTGGGGTTGGCTCTGGGGTTGGCTCAGGAGTCGGCTCAGGAGTTGGCTCAGGCGTCGGCTCTGGGGTAGGGGTCGGTGAAGGGATCGGATCTGGCGACGCCACTGGTGGGTTCGGATCTAGGGTAACGTCCAGGCTGGTCGTCATGTCGTAGAACCCATTGCTTGGGAACGCTGCCTCTGGGTTGCCGCAGCATCGACCAGCGCGCAGTCGGTACATACCAGGCTGCAAGGTGACGTTGATGATCGACGCGTAGGACTGTCCGTCATCATCATTGAGGTAGATGAGGTTACCATCTTGGTCATAAAGCCAGAGCATCGAGTCAACAAACGTGCCAGTGTTCCAGCACCATAGCTCGTCACTCTCTGGGCAAAGGTCTGTCGTGACGGCAAAAAGGGTAGGCTCGCTGATGGACACAAAGAAGTCCATCGTGCGGTCTACCCTAGTTGTCTGTGCCGCCCGTGTAGGCAGCACGCTAGTCAGAAGGAGCGCCGCTACTAGCGGCAGAATAATCTTATATGTCGATTGCCCCGTCTTCATAGTATTGCTCCTTCTTTGGGTTCAGCCAGAGCTTGTAGGCCTCGACCCGTGGAAGAGCATTCGGCTGCTGATCCACGCAATCGAGTAGCTCCTCGATGCGTTGATCCCGATTACTCAGCTGTAGAGGAATCGGGTTGAGCGACTTGACCCAATAGGATCGAAGGTCGCCCTCTGTTTCCCCCACGTATGGCTTGAAATCTACCTCGGCTACCTCGGCTACCAACTTGGCAGCTTCGTTCACCGTCATGTTCTCTCCTGGGACATTGACGATCCCAGTGATGTCGCTCTTGATTGCAACTGCAATTGCATCAGCGGCGTCCTCCACATGGAGGAACGGTCGCTTGGCATCCGACAGCGGGGCGATACCTCCGCTCCGTGCCTGATAGGCAAAGGCGTTGATCGCTAGGTCTGGCCGCATATTTGGGCTTGCGCCCCACAGCGTACCAAATCGAAGTGATACCGATGACGGAGCAATGTGCCCAAGCAGCTCTTCCGCCATTACCTTAGAGGCGGCATAAGCGGTGAGCGGCGCCACTGGCGATGCCTCATCCACCATATGCCCAGGTGCCCCGTAGACCGAGCATGACGACGCCAGGATCTGTCGGGTTGGCCGCATGGTCGGCGGGTGGTCGATAAACAGCGACGCCACATCTGCCACCAACTTAATGTTGGTTGCAAACGTGTGCTCTACTGCAATCTCCCCAAGAACGTCATTGCTTAGTGCGGCAAGGTGGACGACGGCAGTCGGGTGATAGAACGCCGCTGGCAACTCTGCAAGCGACGAGCCCCACAACTGCACGTGCGGATGGCAATCGTACGGGAGGTCAAAGACCCCGTCATAGATCCCAGCATCTAGCCCCACCACAACATAGCCGTCCTTGCGGAGCCGTCGCGTAAGGACAGTCCCAAGGTATCCGCGATTACCCGTAACGATTACCGTGCTCCCCATGTTACCCCCTGCCGTAATGTTTTGCCACTGAGTCAGCCCAGAATGGCATTTGCTCTACGCGATTGTTTGCCAGAGCAGAGTACGTTGGTCGCAACTCGTCCCCCTCTTCGGTGGACTTGCGCGGCAGCGTCTTTGCTTTTGACTTGATGATGCGTCGAATGTGTCGCCCTAGCTCGTAGTACGAAACCTCCCCGTGGCTTACCACGTGATACGTTCCCCATGCCGAGCCACCCAGGTTCTCTGCCACATCGACGATACGCTTTGCCCCCTCGGGCAGATACGTTGGCGTAATGATCTGGTCCTCTGGTAGGTTCAGCGCATTTTGCGCACCAGAGATCATGTCTACAAATGAGTGACGAAGTGGGCTCTTCCACTTGCCGAACGGTGACGAGATGCGGACAACGATGCCGTTGTTGCGCAAGGTCATCACCTCTCCGTTGAGTTTCGACCTGCCGTAGGCAGACTTTGGCCCACCAGAGAATGCCAAAGATGTCGGGATCTCGTCCTCCGAGATTTTTCCCTTTACCTCTCGCTCGTGCTTCTCGTCGAGCTGGCCAAAGACGTAATCCGTTGAGATGTACATCAGCGGCTTGTGCAAAGACAGCGCATTTGGAATCGTCGAGTTGATGTGCAGTGCCAACGGGAAGTCCGCTTCGCACGCCTTCATGTCTCTGTATGCCGATGTGTAGATGATCTTCTCGTAGGGTTCAAGAGTCGATACAATGTCGTGTACCTTCATTGCATCGACTGGAATCTTGACATCCGTCGGACGGAACTGCTCCACCGTTGGTGCATCGGCCCGCCCGACGATGTCAAAATCGATCCCGCGTTCAGTTAGCTCGGCAGCTATATGCTGGGCAACTTGCCCAGACCCGAAGAGCGCGATCTTCCCCATGGTCTATCGGTGAATGCTGCTGATCAGTGGCTTCATCTTGGCGAAAACGTCACGCAAGACAAGCACGTCAGCTTCGCAGTGCTCTACGATTGTGCGGAAAGCCTGCTTGCCTTCCTTGGTGTGTCGTCGCTCAGCTTCCTGCCACAGTCGGACATCGAGCGGAGTCTTGCTATTGTTCGTGCGGAAATACTTGGAGATGTTCTCCAGGCTTCGGCGACCCGCCCGCATATGCCGACCAGTTGCATACCACATCAGGTCGATGTGCATCTGCGTGCCAATAGGGCGCTGGCCAGTTTCGAGGAGGCGTGCGTTGATGATTGGAAGGTCAAACATCTTTGAGTTCCAGCCAACAAGGATGTCGTACTGCGCGAGCTCCTCGGCAATAGCCTTAACCAGCTTGCTGTCATCCATCCACGTCTTACCCTTGTGTGTCTCTAGCGACAGGGTCTTGACGTTGCCATGCTCGTCCGCGACGCTCATGCAGAAGATCGTAGTCCATGAGGAGTACGTGGTCTCCAAGTCGTAGAACGCCATGCGGAATCCTGCGTAGTCACCCTTCGGGGTAGACTCGATTACACGTGCGTCGCTTGGTGCGTCTGGGTGCGTAGCGGCATAACGCTTATGCAGTTTCTGTGCCTGATCCTTGGTGATATCTAGCTGAGTGGCAATCTCCTGAAAGGAGAGACCTTTTTCTTTTAGCGCCACAATGCGCTCAATAGCTCCATCGTTTGCCATCTTACCTCCGTGCGTAAGCGGGAAATCCCCGTGGGCTCCAGTGTTAATAACACTGTTCCAATCTGTGCTATTTCTTATTCTCTTCTGTTTCGATTACTCTTCTTGGAGTGTCGACTCCACAGAGCGATTATACACGCCGTTCTCGGATTTATCCACAACGGACACATCGCCCTCGTACAGCCTCTCAATGGCTTCCCTTACGGTGCCGAGCTGGTCTGCGATCTCGTCAAATGACAGTCCCTGCTCGCGCATGATGTCAATGTCCTTGAGCTTTCCCACTAGTTCCCTCCAGTCATCGAAACGGCCAATGCCAGCAGGGTGCCCAAGACGGACACCACTATGCCTACCTTCCATTGTATCGTAAGCGACTGGGCATCCTCGAGCTTCTCTCGTGTTTTTTGTGCCGAAGTTGTGGAGGCCTGGTATAATTCTACTGAGCGTAGCCTGGTGTCTACGGCCTCAATGCGCTCAGCGAGCTCATGGCGGGTATCGTTGATCGCGGTAATCACCGTGTGGAGCTGGTTCTGGTTCATGAGTTAGCTCGCGGAGCAAACTGGCGAGTTGGCATATTGTAGGAAGATGTGCCAGCGTCCCCCCCCGCCGAAGACGTCAGCACGTTTGCAAATGACGATGCAAAGTACGTACCCTGCACAAGGTCTAGTTCAAGGCGCTCAACACCGTTTGACTCGCCGAACCAGCGGGCCCCTGAGATCACAAAAGGCTCAGAAACATCGGTCAAGCCATGCTTGATTGTTACGGTAATAGAGTCCCCGACGTCCCATCCATCCCAGAGGTCAAGCCCGTCTGTCACCACGCGGAGACCCACTTGCTTGCTGTTCTCAATCTTCTTATTGCGCAAGAGTCGATTGGCCTCGTTCTGGGCTCCTTGCGCATTTACAAAGCCAGCCTTTGAAACAACCAAGGGAATCGTTCCCCAAGTAGACAGGGTTGCCGTATCGATAGCAGTCCCGCCAACGATGTTAGTTCCTCCAGAGTTCTGGCCGCTTGACCCAGTAAGGTACCTATCGCTTGGGATAACAGTAATGTCATTGGCAACGCGGCTATAGCCAGGGCTAAAGGAATACGACTTAACGTTGTCTGGATACCGCAATGCTGGGCCAGTCGTAAGCGCGGCACTAGATACCTGTAGGGAAAGCTTGAAATCACCGCTGTAGGTTCCGCCATTGATCGGCTTTACAATGTTAAAGATTGCTTTTGTCCCATCGCCACGGGCGCCCATTTCCAGGTCGCAAATGTCAGCGATGTAGGTAAGCGACGGCTTACCTGGGCTAAAGGTGGTATGCTGCGTGTATGTCGATCCGCTGATGGAAAGGTTTGCGTATTTGATTCTCGACTGGGTCGTGGCGCTCTTGGCATTGTTAAAGATCTCTGTCACTAGCTGAGAGATGTCTTTCTTCTGCTGGCCTAGCGTTACCTCGGCAAGGGCAACATCCTCCGTGCCGCCAGTAGACTTTCCTACTTGCGTACGGTACCAAATACCGTTTCCAGTTGTTCGATATACTGCGGCATAGATTTGAAGCGCATAAGTAACGCCAGTTCTAAGGGGTGTTGCTGGGTTAGAAGACTCAATGTCGTATGCTTGCAGCGGATCTTGTCCTTCAAACGTTTGGCCAGCAGCAATAATTGCCTTCTTAACCTCTTCGGTAAACAGCGTAAAGTCGATGTTCCAGGTAAAGCCATTGGACATAGCGCCGAATCCAGGAACTTCAAAATCCCCAACCAGGCCCGAGTTTGAAAGCGGCGGCTCCCCGCCGTCTTTGTTGCTTGGCGGCGATGCATATACTCGAACAGAAAGACTTGTGCCGTTTGCAAATCCAGTAGTTGTAGCAGAATTCCAAATAGCCTTGGCTGAAACCTTCATTGCTGGAGTCTGCCAATATGATGTGGCAGCATCGCCGTTAATGTAATAGCCAGCTTGATAGCTTGGACCTTCTACATTATTTCCTCCATATGCAGTAACGGAAATAGTAGAAATGCTTAATGCTGTAGTGTTTATGTACCGCAATGCGGTGGTGGCAGTGGCTGAGTTAATTCTGAACGGAACGTCTGGGGCATCTGTGTAGCCAGTGACCCCAAGGGCGGTGCTTAGCGGAGAGATTGTTGCAAACGTCATGTTTACAATAGGGCTATAGATCTGGTTCATAACTGACTTATAGTCCAGCCCGTTGAACACGGTCTCAACCTCAGTAGTGCTGTAGTCATTTAGAATGCCAGCAGCAACAAAGTCCCATCGGCTATTCTTTACCGACCATCGGCAGATCTCGTAGTGGCTTTGTAGGGGTTGGAACTTGGCAATCTGCGGATGGTCATTTGAAAGCGTCCAGTATGCAGACCCAGTATCGTTTGCGTGCTCCTCAACAGCAATTGCCTTTGCGTCGTAGACTACCGCCTTTTGGGCGCCTCGCCATCTAGTGGACGTGTCTACTTCCCAAAGGGTAATGCGGAACTGTGGCTGGGAAGAGCTCACAGCCAGGCCTCATTAAACGTGTAGGAAATAGAAGTAATGCCAGGGCTTCCAGTAATAGACACGGTAACAATGTTCGCCCCAGGCTGAAGACTTGGCAGAGCAGTGGTTGCTGGTAGGGCAAGGTCCATGCGCAACGTACTACCAATCTTTACCGTGCGGTCTTCTGAGTTAATAACGACCGTATTGCTGCCAGTAGGAATAGCAATAACTGCCGTAAAGAACCCAGCGCAGCTAATGGTGGCCGTTCCAGCAGCAGTCGCAATTGCAGTAAACGTTGGGTACGATACGTAGGTTCCGTTGTTTGTAATAGAGGCAGAACCAGTTGATGACGCAATGGAGATTGACCCAGTCGATGCTGTGTTGTTAATCTTTCTTGGGTCTTTGGCAATCAAAACAATGGTGAATCTTTGGGCAAACCCTCGAATGCTATCGCCAACGCTGGTCTGTCGATCAACAAGATAGCCAGGAAGGGACTGAGGGCGGACCTTAAGATACAGGGTTCGGTTACCCGCGCTATACGGCACAGAGAAACGAAGCTTTCTAAATCCGTCGTCGGAAACAAAGGCGGCTGGATACGGGGCTAGCGCCCCAGAGAGAGCATCAACCTTGCCCCAGAAATCAGAGAGCGAGCTTCCGTATACCGAAACAATAAGCTGAACCTGGCGGGCACCGAGGAACGCCTCGGCGCTGTCAAGCCCGTCACGCTGGGCCAGGGAATCCAGGAATCCGTTGACGTTAGATTGAGCAAGGTTAACCTGCTCCACCTTGTAGCCAGATACTGGTGTTGCCCCGATTGCGCTTGCGGTAACGGAGTTAATGTTTAGATAGGTTGCGCTTGCCGTCTGTAGCTCGATAGCAAAGTTAAAATCCATTAGCCGCTCCTTCGGAATCGCTTAATGCGTCGGGACTCCTCTTTCCATCGGCTCGCAGCCTGGGCAGCAAGCTGGTTGATCTGCAAAGCAGTGACGTCAGTAGCGCCAGAGGCAACCTGCCACTGCTGGAATCGAACGCGGTCAGCAATCAAGCGGACCATGGCGTCATATCGCACCCAGGTACGGACTGCGGATGCAGCGAGCGTATCAAGGTTGTGGGTCTGGCTTGTTGCTCCGCCATCAATCTTCTTATACGTTCCGTACCCAAGCAAGCGAATGTTGCAAGGATTTGGCAACTCGTAATACGGTGGCAAGTGCAGGATGCCGTCGTGGATATCCCAGCCGCTATCTGGCCCGTAGCCAGTTCCTGGCTCAAGGGACTGCTGATAGTTCTGTCGAACCGATGCCTCAGACCCGTAAATCTCGACGCGGTACAGCTGGCTAATCGGCGATGTCGACGATGCAAGTGATACCGTGCGTAGGCCGCCAGAGATTGCTGGAGCCGTATAGACAAACTCGTGTGTAATTTCCTTTGGGTAGAGCGATTCTACCTGGTCGATTCCGTCGTCGACCATGTCGCCCACTTCTGCATCAGACCATGTGTAGGCTGACGCGTTCGTGTCGCGCAGGTCCCGTCGAACCTTCGTAATAAGATCTGCGAACGTTGCCACTATGCAACCCTCCTACTCTTGCTGATACCAGCGTTTTCTGCCGCCCACCTAAAGGCGTCGGCCCATTCATCTACGCGCACTCGGTAGTCGTACTCCTTGAGCACGCGTTCCTTTGCTGCGGCAGCCATATCTTTACGCAGGTTTGGTTCTGCTACAAGACGATGCATTTTTGTGTACCAGTCGGCTCGGCCTTTGGCCAGGAATCCGTCGACGCCATCCTTAATCACGTCGTATGGTCCATCGTTATAGAACTTCTGATTGATTGATGCGGCGCCAGCCATCGAGTATTCCAGCCAGTGGAGCTCGGACTTGGCCTGGTCAAACGGTCCACCCACGAGAGGAGAGACGCCGATGTCTGGGTGGATCGAGGTAATGACTTTGTTGAACTCTTCAATGTTCTCAACGTACGGGTGCATCACATCGAAGTGTGGTGCAACGTACGGCTCTTCTCCAGGGTTGACGCCGACAAAGACGCGGACCATCTTTTCCTTGAGGTCCTCCGCCGCCTTGGAGCAGTGCCCACCATCCCACTTCTGGGTGTTTGGGTTTCGCCACCCAGCGTAGTCGCGCATTCGTGCGCCGCTTCCGTAATACAGAAGCTTAGGCTTGCCCAGATCTGGGACTTCTTTAGTCGGATCAATGACGTAAGTGTCTGGGTCGATTGCGTTTCGGATTACCCGAAGGTTGTCGTTGAGGTGGCCGTACTGGCTGGCAAGGACTGGCGTGCTAACGGTCACAAGATCTGCCCGCTTTGCCATGGCAGTGATCATTGGAATCTCTTCCTGAACGTCTGCGTAATATCCGTTCCAACGCTCCATTGAAAAGTGGTTGTCGTCGGTGTCGTAGATGATCCCCTTGTTGTGGTTGCCAAACTCAAAGGCTGGCCAGACCAGAGACGTTACCCCATCTCGTCGGGTCATTGGGTGCGGGTGCGATTCGACCCTCTTAATGTCCTTGTGCGCTTCCCCGCAGACCATGCACTTGAATGCAGTATTGTAGTATCGGCGGAACATGATGACGTCTGCCCAATCGATGTCCGATGAGTCGAGTGTGACTTTACCCGCAGCCATTGCCTCATCCATGGGCTTGTCTTCCCACCCACTCTGCACATTGAATTGAATCTTGTCGATGTGCTTGAGGATGATTCCCCGCTTTTTCAGCTCCTCATCAAAGAGATGTCCACGGTAATATGCACATGGACCCTGAGCTGCTGTCCCCCAGATTAGAACCTTAACTTCTTTACTCATAACTCCCCTGCCGTGTATCCCCGCTCCAGCCTGCACGGCACAGGCTGGAGCGGGAAAGGTTGCTAGACTATGCTACAATTAGATTGTAGAAGTCGTGCGAAGCACGCGGTAGCGTGCGCCAGCCTCGTCGATCAGCATCGAGCCCCAGCGCATCTTGAAGCCCAAGAGGGCCTTCTGTGCGATTGGGTCGCTGTGGTCGCCGCCTGGAGCCACGAAGTAGCTCTGGAGGGTCTGGCTGTCACCAATCGTGTAGGCGTCTGGCCCGAGGAACAACGCATTGTAGTTCGCTCCAGAAGCTGCGTACGTGGTTGGTGCCGTCGTGGCAGCGCGGTGCGCGTCCGACGACGTGATGAAACGAACGCCAGCGAAGCGGCCGATCTCATTCGTAAGTGCTGGAAGATCCGACACATACTTGTTGAGCTCGAGCCAGCCGTTGGTGGTCGTATCGGTCAGGAGGTCGAACTCCTGATTTGGGTGAATGATGCAGCGGTAGAAGCCGTCTGGGAACGTTGGAACGTTCGCAGCCTTGAGCGAAGCTACCATGCGCTTGACCTGCCAGCCGCTAAGCGGTGAGAGGGCCGTTGCGCCGTTTGCGGAAACAGTCTGCGAAGCGGTCGCAGTGAAGATGGCGGCAGTTTCAACGTTGGTATGAATACCATTGCGAACAAGCGTGTCCATCAATCGAGTAGCCTGATACGCGATGCGCTCGGCAGCAACCGAGATCAGATCGTGTGGGCTATCGAGGTTAGCGAGGTCCGTGATCGCCACGGTGCCGCCGTACTGGGCGGCCGTGTAGAATTCGGACGAGATCGTGAGAGCCTGGTCGGTTGGCGCAGTTCCTTCGGAAAGGACAGCGGTCACAGAACCAAGGCCAAGGTCAGCATAGCGAGCGAATCGAATCGTGTTCGTGCCCTTCACGAAACGCCCTGGGACATACATCCCTGGCATCGCGTGTACGGCACGAGCGCGCAGTTCCTCTTCCGCCTGAGCGACGACGAGCTGCGTTACGAGGCTGCTAAAACCAGCCTGACTAATTTCAGTCTGAGCCATTTTTAGTTACTCCTTAGTGATTATTTCCCGTCGTAAAACGGGTTACCCAAGGCCCTGATAGACTCTGAAAGAGACTTCGAATCGGGCTTCGCAGGGGCCTGCGGGGCACTCTTGCGAGGGGCATTAACATCCACGAACGCATCCGCCTTCTGTGGCTCTCGTGCGACGTTCGCAACGAACTTTTCAAACGCTGCGGCCTGAGCCTCAACATCGAGTCCTTGCGTATCCGTGGCAAACTGAGCAAACAGCGGGTGCTTGCGGGCAATCGTCTCTCGACGTGTCGCTTCACGTGCCGCATTTAGTTCAGACTCCATCGCAGCTACCCGCGATTGTGCCTTCTCCAGCTCGGTCATATTGGCCTGTTCGACCTCTGCCTTCCACTTGCGTAGAGATTCGAGTTCGGACGCCTTGGCCTCAAGTTCCTTCTTGGTAGAGGTCAGAGCCTGATCCTTACCAGCTAGACGCTTTTTCCAAGTGGCCACATCTTCATCGCCCTGAGTGGCATCTACAACTGGGGCCTGGGCCTCAGCAGCAGGAAGCGACTCCTCCGCGACTGGATTGACGACTTCTTCAGCCATCTGTGCTTTCTCCTATTTCTCCCAGATTACTGGGCTATTTCCGACCTATTCTCCAGGTCGGTTAAACTCGTTGTAAATGTCAGGGACAAGGCCCTGCTCATTTTCCCCGCCAAAGAGACCACGGCTGACAGCCTGGCCAGATCCGATAATTTGTCGGCCAACGTTCAGCACGCCGATGTTTGAAGCACCGCCGATGAACTCTGTACCGATGCCAAGGATGTCCTGGCGAGGATCAAAGGTACCCTTCGCCAGTGGCTGCAAGAGACCCTTGCGGAACCATGCGGGAAGGCTGACGCCAATTTGGTCTGGCGTTGCAGGAATAAGGTTGGTGAGCAAGAAATATGCGGGCGGTCGATCCTGAAGGAACTTACCGAACTCGCTGCTTTCAAGGGCCATTGATACCTGGTCGGCAGTCCACCCAGCCCAGGCGGCGCCGCCCAGCGGGCGTGCCTTGCCAGTGAATGGCTGGTACTTGAAGAGTGCACGGGAGAACTCTGGGATGATCTTGCCCCACATATAGGATGTCGGGTAGAGCCCAAGGTATGGGTGGTTTAGACTGCGTTCAAGAAGGCTCTTCTCTTGTGAGTAGTAGCCGATCCTAAACGCCTGCTTCTGCGCGTTCTGGTAGGCAAGGGTAACGGTCGACCAAACAAGCTCTTGGGCGGAACGCTCACCGAGCGTGTTCTCTAGTCCGCGAGCAATCTTGTCGACGTCGGATGGGAGAAGCTTTCCACCAGCGGCAACCTTCTCCCCAATCTCCTGAATTCCAGGGACAAACTCGTCAACGGAAAGCGCCTCGATAAGTCGCTCAGTGAGTTCCTTCTCCTCGGTGACGCCATCGGTGTATTGCCCGATGACCTGCTTAATTCGTGGGTGCTCGATGAGTGGGCGTAGGAACTTCATGGTCTGTGCCTGTCGCACAGCGTATCCTTCGATCTTGTCGACGGTTGCAACAAACTTCTTAGGAACAAGAACCTTGCCGTCCGCAGACTTAGCAATCGCAGCTCGAATGTCCTCAACACCCTTTTGCAGCCTCTCTAGATCGTCCCCCTTGATCCCCGCATCGCGGGCAAGGGCAACGGCACCTTCGAGTGCTGGGATGTCATTTGCTCGGTAGTACTTCTTCTTGGTAAAAGCAGCCTTGCTCAGCTTGGCAAGCTTGAGGTCGACGGCGTATGGCAAACCAAAACCAAGCGGGTACAGGCCCTTAGCTCGGTCCATGGCCCTGGCTGGTAGCAAGCCGTCAATCTTGTCGGCGATGTACCGCTCTACGGCAATCTTCGGATCGGTTGTGTTGTATACCTCTTTGAGTGCCTTCATCAGCTCTGGGTTGTCAGCACTGAATACCTTTTCCAGGTGCTCAATCGACAACTGGTCGGCAAGAACCACAAACTGCTCTCGCTTGATATTAGCAGTCTTGACACGTCCCTCGACACCAAGGGCACGAGACACGGCACCGCCAAGCTGCGGGGCACCATCGTCAAGAGTCCTGGCCATGGCAGCATCTGCTCGGGAAAGAAGCAGAGACTGGTCGACGGCTTCTCGGGTAATCGAGTTACTAGAGGCAAGAACCGCCTGAGTAAACTCGGCGCTCTCAACAACCTGGCGCTCGTACGTCCCAGCCTTGCCAGTCAAGATCTGCTTGACGCTTGGTCGGATGCCACGAAGGAAGTTAAAGAAGAACGGCTCGATGCGCTCCTGGGCCAAGTTGAAGTACGGGTTGTATCGGAACTTCACGTTACCGTAGTATCGGTCGGTGATCAAGGTAACGTCTGGTACGAAGACCTTTGCCTTGCCAGAGATCTTCTGGGTAAGTCCAACGTTCTTAAGGTCACCCTCAAGCGCAATCATTACAAGCCGCTGTGGATCGGAGTCGGCAAACTTAAAGCCAGCGTCCTGAAGGTTCTTTTTCCCTAGGACGTCCTTGAAGACCGAGTCAATCTGGTCTCGGCCAAGTCCACGGATGCTGGTTTCGGCCTCAAGGGCCTTGTCGATCAGCGCAATATAGATGCGCATAGCCTCGCGGCGAGTCAATCTTCCGCCAGACTTAGTAAACATTCGCTCGACAGCATTCTGCTGAACAACGCGGTTATTGAACGGGTTGAGCCAGGTGTCGGCAATAGACTGAAGCTTGCTCAGCTTGGCAAGCTGGCCAGTTCCACGAGAACCCGTGGTAACCCCAAGGATCTCGTCGCCAAAGCCGTCGGCGGCGTCAGAGAAGATTGTAGATACTGGGCTAAGCTTAGTCTTGCCATCTGCCAGGGTTACTGGAATAAGCTGCTTGCCAACGCCACTCTCTGGGGCAAGTCCGACCGTATATCCAGACTGCTGTGCCTCGTCAATGAGTTTGGCCAGGTCGTCTGGAATGTTCTTTGGCAGGTAGTCACTTACAAGAATATTGTTACGGCGTGCAGACTTGACAAAGTTACGCACCTCTTCCCATCGAAGGTTCTTTAGTTGTCCCCGACCAAACATGGCGTCAGCTTCGTCAAAGTTGCGGACAATAACCTTTGCATATGCAGTAAGGTAGATTTCACGGATTGCAGCAGCGCGATCTCGACCAGCGGCAACAAGCTCTTTGCGAGTTGGCCCCTCGAGGTACTCAATATCTTCTCCCCTAAACTTTGTAGTCTTTTTCTTGTCTAGATCAAGTCGGCCAAGTCGGGCGGCAGCGTCGTCAAACTCTTTCTGAACTTGGTTTGCAAACTCATCCCCAAATCGAAGGCGTACACCCTCAATAAATTCCTTTCGAATCTTTGGCTGGTTAAGCGTCCGACCAACAGCCTCAATGTTTTTTCCGCCAACAAGATTTTCTGGCCCAAGGTTCATCAGCACTTCGAAATCTCGCTCAATACCGCGAGCAACGCTAGTAAGAAGGCTGCGCTTGCTTAGAATGGTAATTCGAGAAAGCTCTCCCGTAAGCTTCTTGCGAAGTCGTGCCGTCTTGCTGGCCAATGATCCGAAGGACGCCTGTCGGACAATGTCCAGCTCGCGCATCAATGAACCACGGTCCCCCTTGCTAGCCTTCCATGCCTGATCGGCAAGGTCGGCAGCCTTTGAGTCGCTGAACCCGCCACCTTGCTTGGCCCACTTAGCGTAGGTGTGCTTCCATAGATCTTCGCTGCTTGCAAAGCGATCAAGCTCAAGCATCTCTCGGTTGATTCGCCCACGGGCACCAGCCTCGATCTCCCGTCGGGATGCCGATCCAAATGCCTCTAGTTGCTTATCTGTTCGAAGATACCTCGCCTTGCCAGCAATTTCAGCGTCAACAATCTTCTTAATCGTGTCGGACTGAAATGCTGCAAGCTCGTCGATGTCTCCTTTAACGCGAAGATCAGAAATGCGATTAGCAAAGATAACGGCATCCTTTTTGGTCATGCCAAGGATATTGGAAACCCTTTCAACAACATCATCGCTTACGCGACCAATCTCGTCCAAAGATCCAATAACTTGGGAAACAGAGAACGTGACAGCAGCGTCAGCGTTGCCCTGGGCAAGCGAGCTAATCGTGTCACGTGCGGTTGCCTTAACAATATTTGCGGTACCGTTCTGATAGTTTCGGATAAGTGTTTCTGATTCCGATACCCCAATTCGTCCTTCAAGAGCGCGGAGTCGTTCAATACCATGCTCTTTCTGAATGGCAGCAATCATTGGACCGCGAATGCTTTGTCCAACTCGCGCAAGAGCCCCAGATGCGGCGCCAAATGTAGCGTTGTAAATACCTCCAGCCATGTCGTACTTGTCGAGGAACGCCTTCTCTTCTGATCCCAGCTTGACGCCAACGTTCGCAGCGCGCTTGAGCTTTCCAGCCTTTGATGCAACCTGGAATGGCTTTAGTACAACCCCACCTAAAAGGTTGATAGGATCGAGGACAAGACCCTGAACAAAGTTCTGAAGTCCGTCCTCAGAGAATCCGCCGATCTGGTTCTTCTCCATGTACGAAAGAATCTCGTCGGTATCCATCCCCTGCTTGGCCATTTCGTCAACTCTCTTGTTAACGCGGAATGACCCCGTTAGGCTGCCGATGACTGGGGTATCTTTGATCCCCTCGCCCTGGCCAATGATGCCAGCCTTTGCCGCCTCAACACGAGCCCGACCAAAGACTTCCTTCTCAACAAATTTGACTGGCTGGGAAGCAACGTCTAGGAGACCTCCCAGACCCGCGCCAATGGCACCTCCGACGGCCCCTACGGCCTGCGCAATGCCACCGAGTACTGGGACATCCCCCAGCATTTTTCCGAAGTCTGGCTCGTTCTGATCCTTTCCAGCATCAAGCTGGAGGCGACCGATATTTGAGACGTCTGGCTGCCTCTGGCGGAACCCACCAGAGACGCGGCCAATCGATCCAGCTCCACCCTGGTTGCTTCCTCCGCCAATTGATCTAACCATTAAAGGGCACGCCTCTCTACTGACCTAGGGCCATTTGCGCCAGGGACTGGTCGAAGTCCAGGTGTCTGCCCAACGTTGACGGTCGAAGCAGTGCTGACGGTCGCAGTGTTAATCTTAAGATTATTTTCCGACTGAGCAGTCAAATTGCTAAGTCCAAGATTAACGGTACCGTTTAGAGTTGGTGCTAGAGCTTGAGTAAGGGTGCTTAGTCCAAGATTTACAG
>Ga0209107_10001148_pt1 | contig 14749 bp, 10 predicted proteins | sample LakErihyJuly2011_2_FD_187460 | JGI IMG/M metagenome (GOLD analysis project Ga0209107, IMG submission 187460) | Freshwater microbial communities from dead zone in Lake Erie, Canada - CCB hypolimnion July 2011 (SPAdes) (version 2) | ecosystem: Environmental > Aquatic > Freshwater > Lentic >... | reverse complement strand
GATGCTCCGGAAGAAGCAGGCGATGCGGACGATGCGGAGCGGACGGCTAGATATATGAAGGATATTCATAAGGATATTAAAAGGGCGATTGAGATGGTCGCCGAGAAACTACACAACACCTATAGTATTTGTAAAAAAAGTTACATAGACCCCAAAATAATTGAAGGAGTAATAAGTAATGGAAAGTAACGGAAAGTAATGGACGATAGATATAAAAAATGATTACTCTCTTATTAATATAAGATTAATAAGATTTATAATATAGTAGAATATAGAAGATACAAGAGATACAAACAAATAAAATGGATATTAATGTTGTTATCGCCAATCTAAAGGATATGCTTAAGAGCCGTGGAGATGACATTACGCTATTTGAAGAGCACGAGGCATCTATTGAGAAGGATAAGTACGAAGGCGATTCTTGTTGTATAGAGTTTGAAACATCTAATACTACGCTCATATTCGCTTTGACAAAGAAAACACGCAAAGGTATCCTAGATGAACTGAAAGACGACGACGCAAATATGGGGAACTTTATTAAGAAACACAAAGGGAAGCAGAATATAATTTTGATATTTAATAACGACACTGTGTCATTACCTCTCGTCTCGCAACTAAACAAGTATGACAAATTGTTTCAAAAAAACGGCGGAATGCTTCAGTATTTCCAAATTAAACAGCTTATGTTTAATCCAACGAAGCACGAGTATGTACCCAAGCATATTAAGCTGGTTGAAGGCGAAGTTGCCGACTTTATGAAAAAGTATATGATACGGAGCAAATTAGATATGTCAAGAATATACCCCTTCGACCCTATAGCGAAATGGTTAGGATTAAAATACGGAGATATCGTGAAAATTATTCGCTATAACGAAAATAGCGGGGAATCGTTTTACTATAGATCTTGCTTCTAAAATAAAATATATATAGTAATAGAGGATATAATTAAATGACGACGCTTAAAAATACTAGTTATATAGACATATTTGATAAAAATTTAAAGGCGTATGATACTATTTTTTTTAAGAAGATTAACGGACAAGGAGTATTATTTGAAGAAGCTAGTACGATTAAGCAAATAGCGAGATTGGATATACCTACTAGTCCTACTGCGACTACGTATAGCACGGCGCAGTTTGCCAACTTTATAAGGAATATTATTAATTTTAATATTAAAAATTATGACCAGCTAGATAACCTAGATAATAATATGGGATTCGTAAAGAAGGATGTCGCTGGTTACTCTTTTAATGAAAACGTTAGAAAAAATATTATAGATACGCTAAAGGTTATTAATGTGTTCGTGGATATATTAGGAGCATATAAGCATTGTATTGAAACTGCTACTGCTAGCTCTGGATTCGCTTCTGGATATGATAAGGATACTGTTATAGAACGTATTGAAATTGTATCAGATAAAACTAGGTTTTATACTGCTGCAGGTGCTGGTATGAAACCTGTGAAAACTGTACTGAATGCTGGCTTTATAAGGAACATTAAAGAAACAAACGGAGGCGATGAGAAAACTGTTCTCTATCTATCTATCCAAAGTTTTAATACCGGTTTAGCAACACCTTATAATTATGATGATATTTTTAATAAAACGCTATTAAGTGGAGGGACAGCTTTGTCTTCTACAGAAAACGAAATATTTGAATATGCTGGTGATGGAGCACACGCAACAACTCCATCATCGACGCTAATACTTGATTCAGGAAGAAGTCTAACTTATGCGTCGCATAAATACGATAGTAAGACCCCTGACCCCGTAAAAACAAACTTAACATTGGCTCAAAGAAACAAGAATCTTATCACAATCTTATTAAAAACCCTATTTAATATTGATATTAAGTTCCGCAAACAGAGTGTATATGCCCTCTATTACTATTATAAGTTCGTTCAATTATATTCAACACTTATTATCAATGTTTCCAATGTTATGTACGCGGATGTTCCTACTGGAAGTGTTACTCCTGCCATACCATTAAGTATTGAAACACGAAACGCTACAAAAAATGGAAATTATCCAGTATCGGCAATAACGATAACAGCTCCCGGGACGGGTTATACAAGTTTGTCTACTATCACCTTTACTAAAGCGGGAAGTGAGGCGACTGAGCCTACGACAGCATCTGCGAAATTAATCCTAGCATCTTCTGGTGGAGCTGTTACAGGCCTTGATACTACTGCGAATAGCGATGTTGGTACAACATTAGGTTCAGGGTATAAAGCAGCTCCTACAATAGCAATAGCGGTGGCAGGGTCAAACGCAAACGCTTTAGCTACTATTGTACCTATCGTAACATATAGCACAGAACCATTGGAAACAAAAATGGGATTGAAAAAAACGAAAAAGAAAAATATACAAAATTTGGCTGATATTATGGATGATATTGAAACTGTTCTCACTGCCATGATTACAGATATATCTAGTTATGATAATCTAAAAGTTACTCCTCTTATTATTAGTACAAATACAACTGATGACGCTACTGGTGTTCTCACAAAACTATACAAATCTACAGACAATAGGGTAATTATTAAAATTGTTAAACCAACCATTTATACTTCTATTGCTGAACTTAATAAAAAAAACGAGTTGATAAACGATTTTACTATATATGACAATAGAAATAGGATATATTATAATATAATAAAAGTGAATGATGCGGGTGCAGATAACTTTCAAATAGAGATTGATGCCGTTTTTGCGAATGCTGATAAAACTGGTGTAAACGAAAATGCCCCTGTTTTTAAAGGCTTGCTTAATGACGTAATAGCTAATAAACCAACAGCAGGCTCCTCCACTGCTTCTACTGATTCTATAAGCCCATCATCATCAGCAGAATTAGAACAATTCCTCAAGATTCAATTGAAAGATATTGACGGATATAAGAGTGAATATATAGTTAATAGAGATGAGGTTGAGGGGTTGAATGAAAAAATAGGAAGCAATACAAACAAGGTAGCATATCAAAAGAGTTTATACGAAGCACAGAATAGTAAGAATATATTTTTAGAGCGCCAAATATTATTATACAATGTCATAATTGGCATAATAATATTAATATTGGTAGTAATTAACATCGTAAAGATTGAGAATCCCCAGCTCATCAAAACGATTTCTCAATCTTGCCTAGGAATAATATTGTTACTGTTCGTGATATACTTTATATCAAACATAACATACATTGAGACATTTGCTGACGTGGGAATCTCTGGCAACCGATTATATGGATTGACTACATTAGCACCTACCGTAGGTGTAGATCTAAGTTCAGAACAGCATAATAAGGCAAAAGTAACAGATTTAAATACGGAGCTGGATAAGTTAAACAAGAAGTTTATAAGTTATTTTGAAAAGTTAATTATTATGATACCTTCATTTGAAACGAGAGACTTTTATAGGGAAATAAAGGAGGTCGTTTCAAATGATATTGATAATAAGAGATACATAAATAGCGGTTTGGAATACAATAAATCTCAAGGCAGTAATAACATAAACTCATTAAAATACGAGCTAGAAAACAACAAGCTATACATTAATACGATTCTAATATCAGCGATTATATTCATTGGTATCTACAATCTCTATATATACTATGATATTGATGATAAATATCAGGCATTAGTGATATTCATCTGTATCCTAATATTCATTGTGATTGTATCGTATTACATAATCACCATGAATAGGCGTGTTAAAACTGTTTTCAAAAATATATATTGGGGTCCTGAAAACTCCGAAAGGTTCTAATAGGCACATATTGAAAGACTGGCTGACTTATTTTATTTTTATAAATTATATAAAAAGTTATAACTTATATATCTTAATGACTACTAAAAAAGACAAGGAGGGTAAGGCGGATGATGATGACGAAGGCGAAGAGGTAACCGAGAGCAACGAGAGCACAGAGGGAAGTGGAGATATTTATAATGAAGATGCTGAAGACGATGACGACGAAGAAGAAGACGAAGAAGAAGATGACGACGAAGACAGTTATGATAACTGTGATGAACCAGGAAGTCCTGGTATCCCATCAGGAGGATTTTTCAATAAACACGATGAAGAAAATAGTGCCCGCAATGCTAGCAATAGCGGTTACAGGATGGAGAAGCTAGCAAAGCAAAGCAGGCAAAGCAGGCAAGCAAAGCAAACAGAAAGGACGGAAAGGACGGAAAGGACGGAAAGGACGGAAAGGACGGAAAGGGGCGTATTTTTAATATTGAAAGCTGTACCAAAATGTAAGAAGACAATAAAGAAGGTTAATTATAATTTTTATAAGAGATATAACAACGAAGAAAAGAACTACTTTGATTCATTGACGAATAAAGAGAAAGATGACGTAAGTATATTGGAAGACAAGCTACAAGCAAATAAGGACAACAACATCACCGTTCCTATGCGTTTTAAGATATTAGATTTGGATATTAATGAAAGAACTAAAAGAGGCATCATATATAAGATAGAATGTCTAAACCGTATGTCATCAACCTCTGGCGAATATCACAAGATAAATAACTGGCTCGGGGTATTGAATGAGGTTCCTTTTAATAAATATTTTGCCATACCAATAAAGAACACAGATGCCAACGACCATATATGCCAATTTTTAAGTAATATAAGGGGTCAAATGAACGACCGTATATACGGCCACAAGGAGGCAAAAGAGCAAATCATAAGGGTATTAGCACAGCTTATATCATTCCCTAAAGCCAACGGGTATATTATTGGAATACAGGGTTCACCAGGGATAGGCAAGACAAAGCTAATCAAGGAGGGTATCTGTAATGCTCTAAATTACCCGAGCGCCTTTATATCATTGAGCGGTGCCGACGATTCCTCTTTTTTGCGAGGACACTCTTATACTTACGAAGGCGCCACCTATGGAAAAATATGCGAATCGCTAATAAAGACGGGTATTATGAATCCGCTTCTACTATTTGACGAATTAGATAAGGTATCTAACACATACAAGGGGCAGGAAATTATAAATACCCTAATACACATTACAGACCCAGTACAAAATGACAGATTTACGGACAGATATTTTGAAGAAATAGATTTAGATATATCACGGTCTATGATTGTCTTCACATTTAATGACGAGAGTTTAATTAACCCGATTTTAAAAGACAGGATGATTGTTATAAATGTCAAGGGATATAACAATGCGGAAAAGATAGTGTTAGCGAGAGACTATATAATACCCGAGATATTGCTTCAATATAATCTTAAGAAGGGAGATATAATATTCAAAGATGACCTTATAACGCATATTATAAGTAATATAGAGAACGAGGAAGGCGTTCGCAATCTAAAGCGGGCGATAAATAATATAATATCGTGGATTAATATGATGCGGTATGTATCAATAGATGATGTGATGATAGCGCTACCTTATGAGATAGATAGCGGATTTTATGATAAATATTGTAGTATAAGTAATAATGGTTTGAGAAAGGACGTATTACATTCCATATATTTATAATTATTTTTTCTAGAGTATTTATAAAAAGATACCATTTATTTACTATGCTTCCTTCAAGGAAAGGAGCGAGGGAACGTGGTAAGGATATTCAGGGGTTACGTGAAGGAAATGGACGTAAGGAACTTAAAGGACGTAAGGAACTTAAGGAACCTAAAGAAAAGGGACGTCCCAAGGCAAATGGACGTAATAAACTTAAGGGAACTGTAGGTGCTATAGGAACTAAAGTTGCGAGAGCCGCGAAGAGCGCTGATACTGCGAAGATTGTTGATGTTGTAACCGCGAGAGCGAGAGCAGTGAAGAGCGCTGATGCTGTGCTTGGTCGCTCACGCAGCTCACGCAGCTCACGCAACTATAGTAGCTCTAGTAGCTCTAGTCGTTCTAGCCACTCTAGCTTCTATACTAAATGTAATAATGATATTCTTACACAAGAAGAGTCTTCTAACTTCATATTTTTTGGTTGCTGGAATAATATAAATTGTAAGAAAGAATATATATATCGTGATATCGTCTTGGATTGTATTGATAAGGTTGAGAAAGAAACAAAGCAGTTATATATAGCAGGCGACAACTGGTACACTAATATAAAGAGGATAGGAGAGAAAGATTACAAAGTATATCTAACAGATATTTTGAGAACTGGGTATAGTAAACTATATTCTATGGATAAAGACATCTATATTGCTGTAGGGAATCACGACCAAGACAGTAATTTCCTAGGAACCGCAAGCGACTTGCGAAAGGACTTGCGAAAGGACTGTAATATCAATACGCAAAAATATTACTTGGATAAGATTAAGTCTGCGAAAGCGGCGACTGCTACGACTGCTACGACTGCTACGACTGCTACGACTGCTACGACTGCTACGACTGCTACGACTGCTACGACTGCTACGACGGCCGCGGCAATAACAGAACCCACCCTACAACTTTTACAATCTCTAGCAAATGATGGGAAATTAGATGAAAGTGTTTTATGTGAGAAGGGCGTCTATATATATATTGATAATATTGGAGTCCGCTATAACAAGAACAATATAGTCATAATAATTAATACGAACGAGTTTGATGACTTTACAACTGGTATGCGTTATTTAAATAAATTGAAGAGGGTTATAAATAAGACAGCGAAAGCGGCGAAAGCTGCGAAAGCAGCATCCACCACTGTTCCTTGCCAGATATTTGTGATGGGACATATACCCCTATTCAGTTTCAAGAACGATACTATTGCGATTCAAGAGATTAACAAGGATAAACTTTATTACAGAGCGATTATATTACAATTATATGATATATTAGCAAAGCATAATATCATCTATATATGTGCCGATACGCATCACTTTAGCATTATGGAAATTAAATGCGGTACAAAGGTAGTGATACAGATAACAGCAGGAACTGGTGGTGCTGACCCTGATATAATTACCGAAAATTACGTGAAAACCCCTTTAAATGGCGAGTTGGTATTTACACTCAAACCCCATATTACCCCATATAATATAAAGATGTTTGCGTTAAACCCTTATGGGTATGTTAATATCGCTATCAATCCTACGAATATTGAGGTATGTTATAAAAGGATTAGGATTGCTACGTCGCCTGTAGCTCATAAGTCGCCGGTAGCTCATAAGTCGCCGGTAGCTCATAAGTCGCCTACAGCTCCAAAGTCGCCTACAGCTCCTATACATAGAAGTAATTCATCATCCAGTTCAAATGATTCAGCGATGAATGTGGTAATTGACGAATACGCTTACCAAATAAATAGGGGTTTAGTCTATAACATAGCGAGCATAAATACAACGAAAGGTACGAAAGGTACGGAAGGTACGGAAGGTATCCAGACATCCTTTGTTAGTAATTATAAAAGTAAGAAAATGTGTAAAGCTATAGCAGCTATAACTGACTCGGCTAAAGGTTATATAACTGACGACGCTGGTAGCTTATTATGTTATAGAAAGGAAATAAAGGACAAGAAAACTGAAAAGACTGTAAAGGACAAAACATAGTAAATTATAAAATATTATTATAGTTAAGTAAAGACAATAGGGTAATAGGTATCTGGGATGTTTCAATATCCATATATATCAGTGTTTATTGCTTTAATGTTTGCTATTATAGCAATTATTGCGATATATTCAGTATATTTATATACTAGCGAGAGCGGCGAGAGCGACAAAGAGAAGTATGCGAATAACGAGAGTAGCGAGAGCAACGAGAGTAGCGAGAGCAACGAGAGCGACGGCCACATATATTTTATGACGTATAAGGAAACCGCTAACTTTTTTGCGAAAGATAATGACAGGTATGTTCGCAATTTGACAGAATTAGATTTACATGCGAGAAATGTAAAGACACATATAGAATATCTTAATAATATTGAGGATACTGCTATATCTTTTACAGAGGATGAAAAGGAGTCGCTAGTCATCTGTGCGAAAAATGCCGACGAATATTTAAGGAACGAAGCATTCAAAGAGTTGAAATATGGCGACGCCCTAAATGGTAATAAGATTGCGGATATTAAATGGATATTTGCCAACACCTATACCAACTATTTCAACGAAGTCATTAAAGAGAACGAACAGGGGCTTCCGCATACACGTGAGAATATCATATTTTTATCTAAAAATGTTTTAAAAAACGACACATCAAACCTGTTAAACTTGACGAACACTTTGATTCACGAGAAAATCCACATATACCAGAGATATAATCCAGATATCTTTGCGAAAATAATAAAGGATATGGGTTTAAAAGAGTTGAATAAGGCGACCTTCAAGTACGCCAAATATATCCGTTCAAATCCTGATACGAATGATAAGATATATTACTATGACAAGTCTGGAAATAGTTATTTGGCATATCTTACAAATCTCAATATTTTAGGCAAAGGCAAAGGAAAAGGTGAAGGCGAGGGCGAGGCTGAAGACAAGGGCGATGGTGCCAACATTGATATTGAGAACATAATGGTATGCTTGTATAGAAATGATAAACCAAACAGTATTAATGATGTTAAACAGAGTAATTTCGCAACAGAGCATCCGTATGAAAAGATTGCTTATGAAATCGCAGAAAACTTTTACAAGAATAATAAGAATAAATATATAAATATATAGTATTTAGAAGATATAGAATAGATAAATTATGGAAGAGGTCATATCACAAGCCCCCGAGAATATTTCAAAGGACGTTATTGAATCCGTCTTTAAAAAGAATAAAGAAAATATCATTGATACGTTAGTAGAACTTTGGAACATTGAGGTCAGTGTAGATAGCTACGCTAGTGTATCGCAATCAAACAAAACAGAGAGCGGTAGCGAGAGCGGTGAGAACTGCGAGAGCGGTGAGAACTGTGAGAGCGCTAGTAAGAACTGTGAGAGCGGTGAGAACTGCGAGAACATTGATATACATAGTATAAAGAATCCCGAAGAGAAATGGACTGCCATAAGGAATATTTGCGATTCCTATGATATAGAGATGCAGGCACAACTTAATAGGTTGAAGAACAGAAAAATATAATAATAAAGATAATATAGAATATAATGCCTATACAAAAATACGAGTTCGCTCAAATAACCTATATAGTTAAAATTATGTTTCCTCCAGAACCATGTACTGCTGGTATCCTTTGTTATTTTAATTTGAGTACATTTACCAACGCCTTTAATCTTTCTTCAGGTGTCATTTCGGGGAACAGTTATGCTATTAAACGTCTTAAAAACTTTGGCAGGAAAGACAAAATCGGTTATGGTGCTGATGGTGATTTTGACCCTTCTTCGCCTTCTAACTATTTATATTACAACGAAGACCTGGACGATTAGGCATTAGAGATAATTATCCCTTATATAATTAGATTTCCTAATTATAAAGAGATAGACGATAGATGTTTAAAAATTATGAATTAGAAATATTCCTATTGATATTGATATCCCTAATTATAATATCAATGATACCATTAATAGAATTGAAGTATCAAAGCGACCTATATGAAAACATTGAGACATTTAATAAATACTGCTTGAACTATGATATTAGTTTAATAAATAACTTGGAACTCAAGGATTCATATATGTGGAACATATCTGCGTATATCTACGACTTCAAAAATCTCTCTAACTTTTTCTACAAAAAGAACGAAAATATCGGGGTAAATGCTAGCGATTACATAGAGTTAAACCGCGATGTCAGTAAAGTCGTAGTAAGCGGCGGAAGCACCGGAAGCGGCGATAAAATAATAGACAACGTAATGGGAATATATAACTATTACCTGAATATGTCATTGGGGCTCTTTATACTTCTCGCAATATTCTTTATGAGCCAGATGTATATATTAATCAATATCTCAAGATACACCGACCTAACGCAATGTATTACGCAAGGCACGCAGAGCTCGCAGAGCACTCTGGGAGATATAGGCATTAGCGAATACTTCAGGTATTACATCTACGGATTGTTCGTGTATATATTACTATTCATAATCTTTTTCTCTTTAATATTAAAGAAATTGACCGAGTTATACGCCGACACCGATACATATGAATATATTATGCTAATGAAAGAGTTTGACATCCTTCTAAAGGAGAACAAGCCTACGAACGCCTTTATTACGGATATACTCAAGAAACATTCCAAAAACAAGATAAGGGACATATCCTATAAAACTATAAATAGCGCTGTGGCGAACGAACTTCTAACCGCATATAACAAGAAGAACGCTACCTATTACGAGAAGGCGAAATACGATAACAATAATAATCACAAGATTACATTGAAGAATATTGAGAAGATTGAATACTATAATAGCGACGAATCAAAGAACAAGGTCAAAAACAAGGTTGACGACATATTTAGATTTATCTATGCGTACCTCTTCTTTTTAATAGTCCCTATCTATATCCTCTCAATATCGCTACAAGGGAACTACATATATCTATTATGTACTTTAATAGTTCTTATAATGTTTAGCATCAGTGTATATAATATCTATAATACCTTACAGAACTAGACAGGGCAGTGTCAGCCGTTGCGGTTGCACCCCCCTCCTAGGATATCTATTACTATCTTTTTTTCTTTATAAGGTTTAAAGTTGAACTAAAGTTAATATTGAAAATATGTTAGCGCCCACTATAAACCTTACAATCTTTATAATGATGACTATCATCTATCTAAATGAATTGCGACATATATCAGCGTTCATCTATAACTTCAACTATATAAGGAATATGTCAAAAATCGTCATGGAACAGAAATGTAACAACATCTATTGCGAAGCAGAGACGGACAGATATCAGGTCGCTAAAAACAGCTATAACCTCCTGCTACCGAACGACGTATTCAATTCCAAGTCGTATATCATTATGACTTTCGTGATATCCATATTAATCTTTATGTATTACTACTATCTGCTCTTTGATTCTCAAGAGAGCAGTAAATATTATTATGTCCTTAATATATCTCTCTTGTCAATCCTGCTAGGTATTATAATATACAGGTACGTTCCAAATGATGAAGCGGGATACTTGAACTACTTTAAAAATGGCGAAAGCGGCGAATACAACCGATTTGCGGTCACCGTGTTCCTCCTGTTATTTGTTGTTACATACTCTATATATAAAATAAAGAGCAAGCAAATAACAGAGAATGCTGGCGCTAGTGGTATTGGCAAAAACATCATCATTCTCGTAAGGTCACTCTGCTTCCTTTTCTCCATAGTGCTAATATTTAATTTGATGAATATCGTTATGAGTTTCCGTGTCAATACAAAGCCAATGTTGAAGACAAAACATTTGTTATATTCTCTCCAAAAAGCATTAAATGTTTCGTATGATAAAGAAAAACTAGACTTCCTAAATACAAAGTATCCTTTAGAGGTCGATTCTTTTAAAAAATTGAGAGATGACTTACCGTCAAAAACCATTGAAAATATGAAGATTTCAACATTGTCCTATATTTTGAAAATCCTTATCGCATTTGACGAATTAAAAAACATAGTTGATGGTGGGTATGAAGGTGAAGAAGAAGATAATTCCAATAATACAGAATATATCACCAAACTACAAAATATAATTAGTGTCAATATGACAGATGTATATAGCGACCTTCTTGAAGACAAGAGCGAGGATGCGCCACCAGTATCTTTGGTATCTTCGTTATCCCTGATATTTGATAAGAAGGTTAATATACCACACAACTATAATAAAGGAAATATAGACGAGCACGCAGCGAATACGAACAATGATTATATAGATTACGTATATACTGCGGATATATCATACGATAACCCTAACCTATTCTATGAAAAATATTGGGATATGGACGATTCATTCCTGTCTAAATATGCGTATTTTACGCCTACATTCTTATTCTTATCGTATAGACCCAATCTATACAAGATAATGCTCGTCATTATCGTTTTCGTTATTCTAATGGTGATTATAGGATATGTCCTGGGATATTTTAATAGGTTTGCTAGCAGTTCGTATAATGAATTATTAGGCGAATTATACACGACATTACAACCGCTATGCGCTATCGTGGTTTTAGTCATCTTTATCATAATATTTATCAGTTTCAATACTAACTTTAACGATAAGGTGGTTTATAAGTGTCTTGACAGCAGTTATAAGAGGTCGCTAAATAAATTAAATAATATCGTGGTGCCGTATATGCGAATGTATGATAACAAGATTGTCAAAAGTAATAAAAATTACCTTAACCACTATATTATATCCAACGTATTTTATTCAATACTGAGTGGTAATATACAGTTATATGCTGGTCCCGGGTCACTGGAAAGTATTAATGAGGAGGTTGAAAACAGCAAATATTACGACATCGCAAGAATCAAATCAAACAGATTAAAGTTCGCTACGATGAATAACACGATACTAAGCAATGATAACGAGTTTAGAGAATATTATAAGGCGAGGTTTGGAGAGATATACAAAGAGGGCTACGACGCAACCCAAGCAGACCTTATTTACAAGGTATTTACACACATATTTGCTGACAATGGGGCAAATATAACCAGTGAAACTGATATTGATAATTATTTTAAAGGGTATGTTATTACGAATCATAAGGTTTTCCAGATTTATTGTATTATCAAGAAATGTTTTGAATTATTCAAAGAGGACAAGTTTAATAATAATTTAATATACTTTAATAACCCCGAGAACAAACAGAAGGGGATTGATATAGACGCCTACAAAAAGTTCAAGTTCTATAAATACGGCGACACGGTTGTCCCCTATAAGTTTATATTAAAACTCGATACGATTGCTGAATACAATGCGTTTGTCAAAGTTCCATATACGGAGCCAGCCTTCATGAAAAAGTTTAAAGAGGATATAAATACGCATTTTGGTATTACGATAAGCTACGACCCTAGCATTCCTAATACAGATGAGAAAGTTAATATTACCAATTCATTAGCTGGCATATTATTAGATAGCGATGAGGAAGACCTAACGACCCAGGCATCTTCTATGGAAGCATTACAAGATAAAAACCTGCTTAAAATAATATCCAACTATTTGCTGATTCTAGGGCATATCAATTATAACAGGAAGGAATATATGAGATATAAGGAATCGGCTGATAAGAGCGACGACAGTTATATGAGGCACGTATATGAGAAGAAGACCTACTATCTGTATAAACTTTTTTCAAACACATTATACGGAGAAACGTACGATATAGATGATACGTTTACAGATTACACTTTAGAAGGTGATATAACGACGGGTCTTTATCAACTGGAATCTATTACTGTTGACTCCAAGAAAAAAGGAGGTGGTTATAATACAGCGCCAACAGTGGTAATTAGTCATGTTAGTGGTGCTGGTTCAGGTGCCGAAGCTATAGCAAGATTGGGTACTGGTGCTGATGCCGACAAAGTAACCCGAATAGAGGTTACCGTTCCTGGTACTGGTTATAATACAGCGCCTACAATATCTTTCACTGGCGGTACGGCTATATCAGGTCAAACTATAGAACCCCCTGAAGCTAAAGCAAAAATCAAAACCAGCCTTCTAATAACTGGTGACAACGACATATACAAGAACCTCACGTATATATATAATTACTTGGAGACTAAATATGTCTCGGTGTCATCTGTGAATAATAGGAATTATCTAATGAATATCGTGAAGAGTATTAATAACAAGATTAACGAGGGCGAAGAGAATGATAAAATATTAAATGGCGATAGAGCGAATAGCGACAGCAAGGATTCGCGCTATTTTTTCAATAATCGCATCGCCACTATAGACACCCCCTTGGAATACGAGACAGAAGACGGGGTTTTAGATATGGCAAATAATATATCAACGAGTTCATTTACGGTAACATATATGGTAAATATAGTTATACTAATGGTGTATTTTCATATGATATCCAGGAATAATAGATGATAGATGACAAACAATAAATAATATTTTAATAATATTTTAACTAGTAAATATAGATAACTATATAAATAACACTATATATAGATGGCTCCTAGTGACAAAGACAAAGACAGTAGATGTAATGAACCAATTAATTGCGACGATGCTAATAATAGCGATAATGAATGTTGCTATAACCTTTTAAGGAAAATGAGTGAGTTTTTACAGAAAGACGCCTATATGTTAGATTACACGAACATCATAAAGAAGGAGGATAATGTAGATAGGATGAAGGTATTCTATAGTAAGTTCTTTCAACCGTATAGCGTATTACCACATAAAAAAATAGACAATGATAATAATGGCAAGTATTTGAAAACGTTTGGTATCATACCCTTGGAATTACTACCTGCTTCCTATATACCATTCAATTATAAGAACTACGAGATGAATCTGGATAGATTGACAAAGGGCGATATATTTTACGAAGATGATTACAAGCGGATGTTTATAGATTACCATAAGCATCCTGACCCTGGAAGCAAAACGTTATTTAATGAGAAGACTGGTCTAAAGAAATATTTGGAGTACTGCCTAAAAGATAAGTTGAATAGCCCTAAAGCAATTTACAATGCGTATTCTATAATTCATATGACGGTTATAGTGTGCTTAATATGGCTTATTATAATAGTTATGATGTTATACATAATATTTTATTATTATAGGAATGTATATTCATATATCCTAATATTTATTATCGGCTTATTAGTACTGATAGCGATTGTTTGGAAGATGGTATATATACTGAATATGGATTAGCGAATGCGGCGAAGCTCTGCGAATGCTCTGCGAATGCTCTGCGAAGCTCTG
>Ga0209107_10001146_pt1 | contig 14758 bp, 9 predicted proteins | sample LakErihyJuly2011_2_FD_187460 | JGI IMG/M metagenome (GOLD analysis project Ga0209107, IMG submission 187460) | Freshwater microbial communities from dead zone in Lake Erie, Canada - CCB hypolimnion July 2011 (SPAdes) (version 2) | ecosystem: Environmental > Aquatic > Freshwater > Lentic >... | reverse complement strand
CCGGCACTAACGGCACTAACGGCACTAACGGCACGAACGGCACTAACGGGCAAGGCGTAGCAGTTGGTGGAACTACCGGCCAGGTTCTTTCCAAGGTAAGCGCCACAGACTACGACACCACATGGTCTTCTAACGTATCGTCCGTTACCGGGACAGCCAACCAGGTTGTTGCCAGCGCTAGCACGGGCGCAGTTACGCTAAGCCTCCCTCAGAGCATCGCAACAACCAGTAACGTAACTTTTAACCAGGTCACCGCTAGCGATTACGTAAGGCTTTCTAGCTGGAACCAGACAGGTGCTGGGGTAGTAGGAACTTCAAACACCGTTACCGTGACCACTGCTGGAACATATTACGCAATCGGCGGGTCTGCCTGCGAGGTAACATTTACTCCAGACTTCGTTGGGCAGAAGTTTTTCGTGACTATGACTGGGTACGCTGCCCTCAATACCACAACTATTCAATACGCATTTGTTCGCGTAACATTGACTAACGCAGCAGACGTATCTCAAGCGGACCTTGGTTTCGGGCGATCAGAGAATTTTGGAACTTCTGGTCGAGGCGGAACTGTGGCTTTCAGCTCCGTTTGGACAGCAGATACGACAAGCGTAAGAAAGATTAAGCTGTACGGGACTACGCAAACCACCAACGGACTAGTCCTAACACTTTCCTATTGGCAGCTAAATGTGATGGCTCTTGCCTAATGAAGTTGCTCAGCAAGTGCGCAGTATGCGCCAGCCCACTCGTCGACGTCATCAACCGAAAGATGACCGAGGGAATGCCGGACGTAAAGATCAGCGAGTGGCTAAAGGCCGAGAACTCGTACATCAGCCGGATCACCCTGGGGAACCACAAGCGCCAGCACCTTACCGACCAGCACATGAATGTTCGTAAAGAGGTAGCCAAGAAGGTGCAACAGGCAGTTAAGATCGAGTCTACAAGCAGCGACTTGGCCAAGCTTGTGAGCGGATACGTATTTAAGATGGTTGAAAACGGGGATCTCATGCCGACTCTGTCGGAGGGACTCCGGGCCCAGGAGATGCTGGACCGAAGAACAGAAAAGAACGCAGACCGTGGTCTCGCAGTCGCAATGGCTGGGATCTTGGGGGGCGGATCATATACTCTGATCGCAGAGGAGGTAGACGATGAACAAGGAACTTAAGGCAGTAGTGGCGTCCTGGGGGCGTTCATTCCTAGCCGCAGTAGTCGCCCAGCTGATCGTACTTGGGGACAGCGTTCTCGACCTTAACCGTGATGGCGTTCGCGCTCTCGTGGCCGCCGGTCTTGCAGCTGTTCTCCCCGTAGTGCTCCGCTGGCTTAATCCGAACGATGTTGCGTTCGGGAATAAGGGAGAGTAATCATGCCACATAAGCCAGGCCATAAACCGCCTGCAAAGAGAGACGTTGACGGGGCCTCCAAGGTGGAGCGTACCGGAAACGTAAAGCCGAGCACGCCTGGACAGAAGCGATACAGTAGCGGCGCTCCGGCTCGAGGCACCCAGACCCGCAAGGACATGCTTGCTGATATGCAGAAGCTTGTTAACTACGTGAAGACCGGTAAGTTCAAGAACTACAAGGATAAGCAGAAGGTCTGGGCGCAGATTGACAACTTCCGAGTAGCTCTTGGGACCTTGAAGGAAACCACACGCAAGTCTAAGAGCAACGCTACTGGCACTACAACCTACGCTGACGGCGCTATTAAGGTGCGCAAGGAAGCAGGATTTGATCGAGACTCAGGCCGCGGCGGTGGTCGTAAGTCTAGCCAGATGGCTGACGGAGGCGGTAAGTCTAAGCCAAAGCCAAAGCCAGGCAGCCCTAAGCCACGTCCAGTTTATGTTCAAGCTGGTAAGTCTATGGACTATGCTCCATTCGACTCAGCTCACCCAGAGAAGTCAAAGCGAACTGCAGCCCAGGTCTCTAAGGACAAGGTTGTTATGCCAGCTGAGAAGGCCAAGCAGGGCGAGTCACGTAAGGATTACATCCTTCGCAAGACTAAGGAAGGACTCGGCAAGGGCGGGACGCGTGGTCGATAATGCTTAAAAATAAAAAAGCGCCAAAGAGTCAGCCTGACCGAACTCCACCAGATCGATCAAAGGTTACGTATCAAGTTCCAAGGAAGAAAGGGCCTACTAGGTCTAGCCTTCCACTTACTAGAAATGTCACCGTAAAGACAGGAAGAGGTAGATAATGCCAGGTAAGAAGATGCCAGCGTTCCTTATGGATATGTATGCCAAGAAGGGCGCTAAGGGAAAGGCCAAGCCTAAGGGCAAGGGCAAGGTAGCAAAGGGGAAGAAGCTTCCTAAGGGCGGCAAGACTCTCTTCGGTACGAACAAAGCGGGTCAGCGTACCCCAGCCCAGCGTGGCTAAGACTCCAGCCTGGACTCGCAAGGAAGGTAAGAATCCTGCGGGTGGGCTAAATGCTAAGGGGCGTGCCTCCTACAAGGGTGGCACGCTCAAGGCTCCGGTTAAGTCCGGAGACAATCCGCGTCGTGCGTCGTTCCTGGCTCGCATGGGTAACATGCCCGGGCCGGAGCGGGACTCCAAAGGGCGACCGACGCGTCTCCTGCTCTCCCTTCAAGCGTGGGGGGCTAGTAGCAAAGCTGATGCTAAAGCTAAGGCTAAGGCAATCAGCTCTAAGAACAAAGGAAAGACTGCTTGAACATTAATGCTGAGATTGCCCAAGATCTAACCAGAGGTCGGACCGACATCGGTTTCTTCGCCTCTCGTTGGCTAGGTGTCAATCTCAATCCGGGCCAGTTGGCCTGGTTAGAAGGTATGGTTGCCCGTGATGAGACAGGATTCAGGCCTAAATACCTGACCACTGTATGCAGCGCTGGTAACCGGGCCGGTAAGACTTTAGGGATGGCTGTTGGAGTCCTGCACTCTGCCACCTACAAGCTGGGGCTTCGCCCCCCGACTAACGGGTCGATTGAAGACGCCGAGCGTTGGACTACCGAGCCTTACGAATGGTATCACATTGGTATCCAGCAGGAAACTGCTGAGTTGGTGCACAGGGAACTATCAATGCTTCTTCAGGGAAGCCACCCCGCCCAACGAGGTAGAGGATGTCCAATAGTGAAAGACATCGGACCGGTGTACAACTTCGAGAAGAAGTGGAGGGGTGAGTACCTCTGGATCAAAGTTGACCCAATCTTCGGGGGGGCCAACATCCACTTCAGAACCACCCAGGATAAGGCCAAGGCTCTCTTGGGTAAGGACATGAACGGCATCTCGTTCGACGAGGCGGCCTTTGAACCTCACCTTCTCATGATCTACCAAGAGGTTCTGAACCTACGACGACTATCTACAGGTGGCCAGTTGCACTTCATCGGCACACCTACTGAGGGTATCAACGACTACGCAGACCTGTGGGAGCTGGGAAACCCAGAGAACCAGGGGCGCGATTCCCAGTTCATGAGCTTCCGTCTGTCGACAAGAGACAACGTAGGGTTTGGTTTAAACTCAGAAACCTTCGAGTCCATTGTAAGGCAGCAGGCAGAGTACCTAATTCCACAGAACATCGACGGGTACTTCATCGAGGCCAGAGATGCCTACTTTAATGCGGACACGATTGACAAGTGCTTTGTAGACTTTGAGGAGGAGATTGCTCCGTCGAAGGGGCAAAGGTACTCCCAGGGGGTAGACCCTGGCATCTCATCAGACGCAACCTGGGCAGTCACACTCGACTACACGGAGCGTGCGCTGATGGTGGGAGTTAGGTGCCGGCGCAAGGTTGGCAAGCAGACAATCCCTGCAGTGGTCAACATGGTACGAGAGGGGCACCTACTTTACAACCAGGACGGGGCCTACTGCACGACAACTATTGACTCAACTGGATTCGGCGGGAAGCTATTCCGCCAGGAGTTCAGCATCATTAAGCCACTTAGAGACTACGACTTTGGTGGTACTAGGGCTAAGAAGCTAGAGCTTCTAGCAGACTTGAAGGCGGTAGTTGACCGTCAACAGCTAAGGCTCCCACGTAGGGGTGCTTGGATGGAGCTCCGGCGTCAGCTGCTGGGCTACAAGCTAGACGACAAGAAGCTGGAAACTGATGCTGTAATGGCACTGGCGTTGTCCGTGAGGCATGCGACCAGGAATCCTTCGAACCCGGTACAGAACCCGGTGTTCAGCTATTTTGGGGAGATGACAAATGGCCAAAGATAAACTGAAGATGACCTCTGGGTCGTTCGTGAATGGCAAGGAAGTTCCTTCCATGATCACGACCGACCCTAACGTCGTTACCAAAGAAAACATTCAAGGTATCAAGAAGGCTATTGATACCGCACGCAAAGAGATCCGCGGCGAGAAGACTACGATTGTCCAGTCGTCCGGTACCATTACCACAGAGGCTACACCAGCCGCCACTAAGGGCCGTAAGTCAGCCGCACTCCCCAGCGCGATTGCCAACGGCCGAAGCAAGAAGGCTGGCTCCGGGCGAACTATTAACGATGCAGTCATCTCAGGTGGCAAGGTCCGGGTTGCCAAGATCAACCCTAAGTTTGACCGACTACAGGCCCTCTCTGCTGAGCAGAAGCGCGGCATGTCTCTCGAGAAGCAGCGCCTTAACCAACTTGGTGAGGTAGCTGAGGACAACGAAGACTTCATGTTGGCACTGGAAGCCATGAACCGAAAGCAGATGGTTGAGCCTGAACAGAACCGCATGCGTGCCCTGTACCGCAGGTTTGACCATTACTACCACCCACAGACCTTTACCCTAGGCGGAGCAGATCACTGGGCAGAAGACCCAAGCGCTCGCCTTTCCGGTCGATCGCACGTATCGGTCAACCTTCATGCTTCGTACGTTCAGATCCCAGCATCACTGCAAGCAGTTACACCTGTTGTAAACTATGTACCAACGGGGCCAACAATGGAAGAGCGCGAGCAGGCGGCACGACGTGAGCGACTGTTCTACGCCTGGTGGGATGCAAACGACTTCGACCTTAAGCTAGAAGAGGCGACTCTTCTAAAGGCCCTTTACGGTAACACCGCGGCCAAGATCTACTACGACCCTATTAAGAAGATGCCTCGTGTGCAGATTGTTGACACCCCTGAGAACCTATACGTAGGCTATGGTACAAGCGATTACACTCGAGTGGACTGGGCCCTTTACAGCTACGGCCAATCCCCGCAGTCTGTCCTTGAGGACTGGGGGGTAGATGTAATCCCTGTCAACGACGGCAACAAGTGGTTCCCATACACATCGTCTAGCACCCATGACGACCCAATTGCTAGCATCTACCTTAACAGCTACCATCGAGACCCTATCCGGTACCAGACCGCATATGACCAGATGAAGATTGAGGTTATTGACTACTGGTACAAGCATGCCACCACACCGGGCAAGCCACCACTCGTATGCAATGCGATCATTGTCGGCAACACTGTTGTCAAGCGAACTGAGCACCCAGAGCTCGAGGGTGTGATTCCTTACATCATGCTCCGGAACAGCATGATCCCAGGGAGCCCGTACGGAAAGCCAGAGCTCTACGACATCGAGCAGCTTCTTCGAGAGAAGGACGAGAAGATCACGGCGCAAGCCCAGATGATCCACTCAGTTGTGGGCGGCCAGATGTGGCAGCTCGTTGGCTCCGACGCTCCGGATGAGGTCCCGGCCAACGCTATCCCAAAGCCAAACCAGGTCGCTACCCCTGGGGCCGGGAACCGCATCGAGTCAATCAACCCATTCATTCCACAGTTCCAGGTTGAAGACTTCAACAAGCGCATCGACCGTGAACTAGCTGTCGCTTCTGGCTTGAACGATCTTCTGCTGGGCCTGGCGCCATCTAGCGTTCTTGGGTCAAGCCGTGCTATTGCACAGCTGATGGCCAACTACGAGGCACGCATCTCACCAAAGCGCAAGCTCCTGTACAGCTGGATTCAGCAGGTTTGGGAAGTATGCGCACGCGTGTGGGAGAACAAGGACAAGGCTATCAGCAATATCATCGAAGGCGAGTACCAGATTGCGATCACGCCTCCTGAGCTTACCCCACGAGACACCATCGAGCTTGCACAGACTGCAGTCAACCTGGTCCAGAACCGGCTCTGGTCTGCTGAGCGTGCGATGGATCGCATGGGCGTAACGGACCCAGAGGGCGAGAAGGAAGCTATCCGTGACGAGCAGACAGACGCAACCCTTAACCCTGCAGCAGTGCAGACAATGGGTGCCCTGATCCAGATGTTCAACCAGATGCAGCAGCAGGCCCCACCGGCCGCCGCAGCTCAGGCAGACGCTGGCCAGGCTAGCGCCATGGAGGCTATGGCTAGCATGAACCCACCACAGGGTGGGCTTCCAATGTTGAACGCTCCAACTGATGGCGCTATGCCGCCAGAGGAGGCACTACCACAGAACGCCCAGGCTGGCGGAGCTGACATGATGGCTATGCTCCAGGGCATGGCCGGCCCACAGGGAGGTAACGAGTAATGGCACGACAAGGTAAGTTCGGACGATCCGGTACCACGCAGAATCTATCCATGCTTGTTTACCAGCTGCTCAAGGAGCAGATGCAGACAGAGCTACAGAACATCCTAACTGCGTATCAGACCAACATGAAGGCTGGGCAATACAAATCCCAGTTCAACGGACAGAACGTTGATGGGCAATACGTTCTTAACTACTACCAGTCAATGCTTGCTGGGTTCCCATCAGGGTCAACTGAGTACGAGACACTTCGATCTCAGCTCTCGGCATTTGAGCAGCAGCACAAGACTGACGTTCAGAACCTAGTTATTGAATCTATGAACAACGGCACTAAGGTTGACTTCGGCTTGCTGGGCAATGGCTTCCCTAACCGCGGCATCGACGACGTCACACTATCTGACATTCGTGAGTGGGGCGCTAGCACTATTGCAGAGCTAACAGCAAACGGAGATGTTGCCCAGGCAGACAAGATTGCAGGGGTAATCTATATCGCCGGGTTTAACGTAGAGCGAGATGGAAAAGAAGCCGCCCTTGCCCGTGAGGAGATTACCTACAAGCAGTTTGCCGACTGGGTTGGCGGACAGATGAAGGTAGCACTTGCAAGCGGTCTTACTAAAGATAGTGAGCCATACCGAAACCTAATGACTCTTTACTCTAAGTCTCTTAAGGAGGCAGTAAAGGATGGACAGGTCAAGGCCGCAGAGAAGTACGACAAGGAACTGCGAGGCGCTATGACCGAAGTTAACGCTGCCGCCAAGGCAATCCTTTCCGCTTACGATGGTCCGTTTACAAGCGAGATTGGCAACCTGTGGAACCAAGTTGATATGAACAGCCTTACCCCGCACTACGATCTTATTAAAATGCTTGGTAACATGAAGGGCGAAGAGAAGGGTGGAGCCCTATACGAAAGCCTTATGAATAGCGTTGGCGCTGGCAATCTAGACGAACTTTTTGCCGAAGCGGTAACTGATGCTAATACAAGTGTAAACGCTCTAATCCAGGCTGGCTTCTCAGAGGCAGACGCAGCCACCGCAAACAAGTTGACCATCATGGCAAACGGATTTACCGGATCTTCACTAGAGTTCCTATCTAAAAGCGGAGTTCAGTTTACTTCTGGAAACGCAGCAAACGTCATGAGCACAATGGAGAAAGACCTTATTGCATCAGGAGTATCATTCTCCGGCAATGCAGGAAGCCTGGAGGCAAGAGGCGGCCACCCTGATATGGTTATGGCGTCACTAGAGAAGCTAACAGGCATCCTGGGCAAGGAGGGGGCAAAGACATACCCATGGCTTAGCGACATTTCACAGCAGAGGGTTGACGTTGATTATCTAACAAATAGTGGATTGGCTGAAGCTAACACGAACGGGGATGGATACGTTAGCGCAGAGGAGTTCTCAACTTTCTTTGCATCAGGTAAATGGTCAACAAGTCAGATCTCTGATGCTCAGGCGGTTGTGATCGGGAACATGGCTACGGAAGATATCCCTAACTCAAGGATTAATCCAGCTACCCTTATGAACACATTCATTGAAGCCACCTATTCACAGGCTGCTCTTAAGGCAGGATCTATTATGATTGTTGACGAGAGGGGCTTCACTAGCGTTAGCGACTGGGGAGATGCGCAGGCCGGAGAGCGAGAACTTCTACCGGCACTTGTAACTATCAACGGAAAGACTGCCACTGTTTATGTAAAGCCTATATCCATTAAGCAGGAGAACGAAGGAAACTTCTCCGACATGAACGACGGCATGACAAACGGCCTTAATGTTCAACTGTATCGTCTTCCTGGAAACTATTCAAGCACGCCTGGTGGTCAGGTCAACGGATATGTAATCATTACAGGAATGATGAATGGGGTTGGAGGCTCAAGCCAGCAATCCCTTAAGATGACTATCGACCAGTTTGAACGATACACCAGGTCAGTATTTGGCGCAGAGTTTGACTTTACTAGATTCAATGACCCACAACAGGAAGGCGGAGCTGACGCATTTGTTTCATTCACTGGCTCTATGAGCACTCTTCCAGAGGCCTGGAAGAACATTAACAACCCAAACAGCGAATATTACGTTGGCAGAGTTCCTCTTAATGCGGACGAGCCCAAAGGCCCACCAGCAATCCCTGAATGGCAAGTTGGGGGAGGCCAGTTCCGCGGACTTCTAAGTGAGGACAAGGACTTTGACACCTGGCTATCTAATGGACTCAAGGACCCTGCCGCACTCCTGGCCTCAGCTACTGAACTTTCAAAGCGACGTGGCAAAACCGAAGTTGACACAAAGGACGTTATCGATGCCCTTCTAAAAGGAAACGGCTTAGTGGACAACCTATCCTACAATACAGTTGTTGGTAAGATTAAGTCAGATCCTATTTGGACAACTGCTCTTGCCAGGGACTTTGGTAACATTAAGGCGGTAAGCCTTAGCCCGGTTGCTCCTTCAGGTGGAGACAGTGAAAAATGGAAAAGCATGAGTCCAGGGGGTCCAGCTACCCTACCACCTGAAGCAATGGCAAGTCCAACTGCACCTAGGGTAAAAAGCGAATCGGAGCAGAGGGCTGAGGACAAGTACCGGAACATGATTCCTGGACTTTTGCCTAACACTACGCCTCCACCGGCTGCAAACGGGACGTCGTTCCTAGACAATGCGTTTAGGAAGAACCCGGATATGGTTAAGCCAAATGCTCCAAAGATTGGGGCCGCTGCCCCTCCTGTTAAGGATTACTCAAAGCCTCAGTACAGCAAGAACACTGGTTTGAAGGTTAACCCAAATCCGTATAAGGCAAGGGGAGCTTAATGCCGTTTATCTATTCTGACTTCGACCTTAAGGACAACCCTCAGGATGTACTGAAAGGGAAAGACCTTGGCGTTACCTTAGACATTGGTGGATCTTACAAGCAGCAGCTGTCCCCTCAAGATGAGATGGCAAAGAAGTTCGGCGTTGCAATCCAGGATACAATGCAGACCGGCATTAACATTGCAACTAAACTTCCTGGGGTTGAGCCAATAGGTAAGTTCATTGCAGACTCCCCAGTTGGCTGGCTTGGCGGCAAGGCCCTGGACGCACTTAACATCCCTAGCTGGCTGGTACAGCAAGGGGTTGCTCGACTTCGACTCAAGCTGGCAGAGGGCAATCCAGATGATATGCCTCAAGACATTAAGAACATGCTTGCCTCCGGAGCAAACATCGACGCTGTTGCTGACTACATGTACAACTCAGGACGAGCCTTCTCCAATGACAGGGCTGCCAACCTGTTCTGGCAAGTAATCCTTGACCCACTTAACTTTACGCCACTTGCCCTTGGTAAGGTCAACCTCCTAAAGAGCGCTAAGTATGCCGGTGGAATCCTTGGCGGGGCTGCTGTAGGAGGACCAATCGGCGCAGTTGCAGGTGCAGCTACTGTATGGAAAGGCGCCGCTGCGGCAAGAAAGTTTGGAGGCAAGCTAAACGAACTTCCTGGGGTATCTGAGCTTAGGGGCCCAACCATGCTTGGCCCAAGCAACGCCGAGCTGGGCGCACCTGCTGTAAGAAGCACACTTGAAAAGATTAACGATGCCCTAAACAAACCACGGGGTCTTGACCTTGGCAAGAGAATTCCTGCCGGTGCACGTAACCTTGCCGCACTTGATAAGATTGACGCTGAGGTGGCAGCTATCAAGAAGGAAGGGCTTCTAGATGAAGTAACAAAGCAAAGATTGCTAGAGCTTGAGTCCGATAGGAAGCGCACAGAGAACGCTATCACAGCTGGTCAGGACGTTACCAACGGATTTGCTATCGGTATTTACAAAGGGTTTGTTGGCACATCATCTAAGCTTGGCGACGGGACTAGGGCAGTAGCCTCTGCCCTGAGCGTACCAGTTACACAGTCTATCTCACGTCACCTTGGCGGATACAAGTTTAACCAGGTGATGGACACTGTTGCAGAGCTTCTACCCCCTGAGCTGCGAGCAGTGGCAGATGAGATGTTTGGACGCGGAGCAGCAAACATTGGTATCATTGCAACGGGACGAATGCTTGCAGGCCCAGAGGCCGCTTTGTCCAGAAGCATTGCCGATGTTACATTTAAACAGTTCAACGAGTCTATTGAAATCCTAAGGACCAAGACCGGTCTGGGCGCAGACGTTTCGTATACAACTGACGAGATCGCCCAGCTCATGGTAGAGCGAGCCAATAAGGAGCTAGGCGGAACAAACGCCGCTCTCAGGATTTCAGACACGCCAGAGGGAATCTCGGAACTTAAGGCACGCATTGAAGTCATCCGAGCCGGCAATGGCCAAGTAGTGCAAGGTGGATTTAAGTCTAACGCCGCAATTAAGAACCTTTCCCTTCACGTAGAGAACCAGATCGTAACATCCAAGCTTAACTCGTTTGGTACCTCTGAGCAGGCTGCCAAGCAGGTTGTTGATATCATGCGAGAGATGGGACCTGACGCACTTGCTCGATTGGTAGCAGACGAAATCGACAAGCTAATCTATGACATGATCCCTCTTGTCAAAAACAAAGGCACTGCCCTTTCAGAGTTTAGAAGCCGTATCCGTAGCATTAGGGCCAGCATGACAGATGGTACTAGGGCAGGCGCAGACGAGGCTTTGCTAGAAGCTCAGGTTAACCAAAAGTTTCATGAGCTGTTTGGTGGATTCTACGACGAGGGCGGAAAGCTAAAGGCAGAGACCTTTGGCAAGAACGACATTAAGGACGCTGCCAGGGCGATGGTTGCCATTGACATGGCATCCTTTGCATCTGCCAACAAGACGGCAACGCGCATCAACCAAGAGATGAGAATGTTCCTAGTTGAAGACCCTACAAAGATTAGCGAAATGGTTACCAAGCTTGGGCAAGAGAAGTTTGATGAGATGCGTAAAATCGCACGTCGCTTTATCGGAACTGGTAACAACGGGGTGATGCTTGTAAAGAAGGGATACCTGTTTGGTGCTACGGCCCAGGCGCTTGTTGACGTGCACAATGAAATCAGGAGACTTACTGAAGAGGCGCGATCTTCAGTTAGCCGAAACGCAGAGACGCGAGTAGCAACTGGACAGCCAATGCTTCATACAGTTAAGGGAGGATCTGGGGACGTTCGTACTATCCAGGAATACATCCGTCGTAAATCCCAATCATCCAGACAAACTGGCGACGCCAGAACAGTTAAGCTGTTGGAAGAACTTAGAAGTAAACTAAACAACGCGCAAGATCTTGACGATGTTAGACTTGCCTGGAAGGATTCCGCACTTACCTCATCAGACGACATTAAGAATATCTTTGGCGATGCATCGGGGGCGCAGGAGATTGCCAAGTACCTCCAGGGGGCAATCGATGATGGGTTCGCGGCAACTAACCTTAGCGCCAGGGAGGTTGCAGAGCTTAAGCGCTTTCTGGCTGCTAGCGGCATGGATTCCAATATGCTGGACAACTTCACCGGAACTGCAGAAAACGGGCGCTACGTGGCCATAAGGGCTACTACAGCGCCATACAGCAACACACCTGTCCTGCTTAGGAACCCCGGCATTGACGCAGAGACCAAGGCGTTTATCTATCAAACCAAGGTTACTCCGTTTATTGACATGACGGCACCGGTTCTAGATGAGGTGGGGGGCATTGCCCCAAGGTACACTGCAAACAAGATGCAAGACATTCTTACCGGAGTGTTCAGCCCTATTGGAACAAAGCAGGTAACTGCAAACATTAAGAACCGTATGGCCGCATACCTTGCCAGAGGTGGAATCACTACCGGTCAGGCAGACGCAATCATGGATGAAGTAATCCGTAAGGCAATGGATAACGGAGTATCAGCACGAGGTCTATCTGGACCACAAATGGAAGACGCGTTTGCTGCCGCATTCCGCGATTACTCAGGCGCAGGTTCCTACGAGTTGTTTAAGGCCAACTGGGTTAATAACCTTGCGGTACCGGATAGGTCTGTTGGGTTTAGAGCTATTAACTCAATCATGTACGCATTTGAGGGAGACCTAAGGACCATAGGTCTAACGCAAAAGTTCACAGGAAAAGCCAAAACCTTTGTTCCTGCAATTGCAAGAATGACAGATGACCTCTACCCAACTATCCGATTTAAAATGAACCCACTATATTGGATTCAAGAATGGCTAGAGTCCCCAACCCTAAACCAAATGCGAGGAATTAACCAAGAGGTCATTAAGGTAATCAGCAAAGAGGGAAAGACTTATTCGGTCAATGCCGGCATGATTAAAGACCTAACGTCTATCGGACCAGAGGCTCACACTATTGTTGACAACGTTAGCTTCCTTACAGTCTTCAGGAACCAGGCACTAGAGAACGCCCTAGACACAAACTGGGGAAGAATGGGTACCGTTGAGAAGCTTAGAAGCGCCAGACTTGGAGAGCGTCTAACTCAGAACAAAGAGATGTATAAGGATAGGGCTGCCCTCAACCTGTCAGCGCAGAACTTCTACAAAACTTTGGCAGAGAAGGACCCTTCTCTTCTAAACTCCTTGATTGTGCAGTACAACACTAGCGACTCGGTCGAACTGTTTGTCCGGTACGTGGACATGCGCAACAGGTTGCGCAGCGTCGGCCGTGTACTTACAGACGTAGAGGCTTCACGCCCGGCGTCATTTGGATTCAGGAGAATCCCAGACAAGACAGGCGAAGCTATTGGAGAGTTCAAGACTAGCATTGCTGGTGGCTTAGACTCCGACAACGTGGTTAGAACTGCAGAAGATATCTTCTCTGACTACCTAAACAGGCCTTACGATTCGGCTGTTCAACTTGGTGTTGATGCAGAGAGACTTAGAGATGCAGGGTACGACATGAGCATTGTAAACCCAGCCATTGCAGAACTGAAGGCTGCCCTGTATGCACTAGACGATATCTACAAAGGAAACCCTAATGCTTTCAGCGGTATGCTGTCAAAGGCAGAGAGCGCAGCGCTGCAATCTCTATCTACTGCACGAGGGAAGCTAAGCCAGGCAGTATTAAATCTTGAGAATTACGCATCAGACGCAGTGCTACGTAGGCACGCGGCCCAGGTCATGATGCTTGACACCCCCCTAGCTGTTGGCGGACAGGTCTCATACGAGGCTGGAGTAATGGCGCAAGCCCTTGCACTGGGACACTCGTACAGCTCTGAGATTGCAGACGTCACCGGAGTACTCCAGCGCATTGTGGCTGACGCCAAAAAGGAGCTTGGTATTACCGGGTCCTCTAGGATTCCGCCATCCAAGAAAGATGCCCTATATAAAATCATTAGCCGAAGGTCATCTGAAGCTGTTAAAAGCCCAGACGTTCTTGACGCCCTTACCACTGCCAACTACGAACTACTGGCAAAGCACGGAAACGAAGAGAAGTTGTTCCGGGCATTCGAGCATGTGTACGAGAAGTCGTTGCGCAAGGCTAATGAGATTACGTACTTCAATGCCGACCGTAGCTGGTTCGAACGAACCATTAACCACCCATACCTTGGGTTCTACCCATACAGCTACATGTTCAAGAAGATCTTGCCAGAGCTGGCTAGCTTCCTGTTCAAGAAGCCGTTCGGAGCCCAGGCGCCAGGCGCCGGCTACCAGGCCTACATGCACTTCCGTGATTACTTTGAGAACGAGATGGAGACAGACTACACGTTCCGTAAGTTCATGGAAGACAATGACCAGGTTGCGTTCCTTATTACGCAACTATTCCCTGGCGTACCGTGGGATGTCGCCGCGATGCCGCCAGCATATATGAGAAAGATTGCCATGTCCATCGCTGGGAAAGACAAGGATTACACCTTGGAAGACATCGTTGGTCGTGACATTCTTGGGACAGTCGGAAAGATTGGCCCATTGCAATCTGTACCGTCCGCGTTTGGTGCTGCTCAGCAGATCATCAATCAGGCGACGGGCAGCAATCAACCGAAGCTAGGCGAGTTCGACCGTAAGGCGGACAAAGACTACTTCGACATTTACAAGTAGGAGGTAAAAGTGACGGAAGAAGTCGTGTTGAACGACCAGGTAGAGTCGCAGGATACGCCTGCCACTGACCCGGATAACGACATCACCACTTGGAAGAAGCGTCTCGCTGGCAAGGACCAGGCTCTGACGGCTACCAAGAAGCAGCTGGATGATGTCAAGGCTGAATACGAAAAGGTTCAGACTTGGAAGCTCCAGATGGAAGAGGCAAGCCTCACAGAGTTTGAGCGTGCACAGAGGCGAATCGTTACTTTGGAACAGGAACTTAAGACTACTCGGGAGTCCGAGCAGCGTGAGCGCCTGGCCAAGGAATACCCATCCTATGTTCAGTTCGCTGAGAAGACCAAGGAGCTGTCCGTTGAGGACCGCGCTAAGGAGTTCGAGGAGTTGCTGAAGACAGGCGGGGCTCTACGACAGGAGTTCACA
>Ga0209107_10001145_pt1 | contig 14763 bp, 4 predicted proteins | sample LakErihyJuly2011_2_FD_187460 | JGI IMG/M metagenome (GOLD analysis project Ga0209107, IMG submission 187460) | Freshwater microbial communities from dead zone in Lake Erie, Canada - CCB hypolimnion July 2011 (SPAdes) (version 2) | ecosystem: Environmental > Aquatic > Freshwater > Lentic >... | reverse complement strand
CCGCTTGGGGAGGTCGCCAAGTGGTAAGGCAGAGGCCTGCAAAGCCTCCATTCGTCGGTTCGACTCCGATCCTCCCCTCTTCGAAGATTGCGCTCTGCATCGCGCTCGTGGCTGTTCCGTGGGCGGAGGCGTGGGGCGGTTGGAGTGCAGGCCATGAAAGCCCAGTGGTTGTGGCGATTTCTGGCGAGCCTGCTGATTGGCGCCGGGCTGCTCTGGTTGACGCTGCAAGGGATGGCAGACGAGGTTGGCGGCTCAGAAGGGCTGCATGGCCTCTGGCGCTCGACCGTGGCCTCAGCACAGGCTGTGGAGGCGCGCTACCTGTGGATCTACGTGGCCTCGTTTGTGGTGGTTCACGCGGCTCGTCTGGGCCGTTGGGCCGTGATGGTCCGCGGGATTTCGGATGCACCAGCCGGCGAAGTGCTCCATGTGGGGTTGGTAGGGTTTGCGGCGATCGTGCTGTTCCCGCTTCGGCTGGGTGAGTTCGTTCGGCCGCTGTTGCTGCAGCGGCGCGCGAACGTGCCGTTTTCGGCCGGGCTTGGGACGGCCGTGGTGGAGCGGGTCGCTGACGGCCTGATCATCACGCTGGTTCTGTTTCTGTCGGTTCTGGCGGCGCCTGTGGCTGCGTCGGAGGTGGTTCGGAGCGCGGGCTGGGTGAGCCTGTTGGTGTTTGTGTCGGCAACGGTGGGATTGTCGCTTTTTGCTTGGAAGCGCTGGCTGGCGGAGCGGATTGTTTCGGAGACCGTCGGCAGGCTGGCTCCTGGGTTGTCGCGCAGTCTGATTGGGATGATGGAGACCTTTTCGGTGGGTGTGCGATCGCTGTATGGCGGCGGTCGTCTTGGCTGGTTTCTGCTGCTGACCGCGGTTTACTGGTCGGCGAATGCGTTCGGGATGTGGTGGCTGGCGCGGGGCTTCGGGTTCATGCTCCCTTGGTATGCTGGGTGGGGTCTGTTGGGCACACTGGTGGTTGGCCTGATGATCCCCACCGGCCCCGGTTTTTTGGGGAACTTTCAGTACTTTGTGCAGGAGGGGCTTCGGCTCTACCTGCCGGGCTCGTCGGCGGGTGCTGCTGGTCTGGCGATGGGTTTGATTCAGAACGGCCTTCAGCTGCTGGTGCAGGTTTTGGCTGCGGTTCCGGCCGTAGGATCGATGGTAGCGGAGGCCCGCTCGAAGCGCGCGGCGGGTGGAAGTTCGGAGGCATGACCCGAGCGGGGGCGCTCGCAGGCATGTGCGCCGAACGATCGCGCGGTGAAGGTGACGACCGCAAGTGAATTGGTTACAGACCTCTCTTAGATTGCAGGCGGCGCAGAGGTTACGATGTTGAATGAGCTTGAACAGGCGTTGGGGACACTCCTCACCGAGCCGACACGGGCAGACATTTTTGCATTTTGCGAAGCTGAGTTTGTTACCGGCGGGAGCTGGCAGGACCTGATCGGGCTGTATGAGACCTTCGGGGCTCCATTCGGTTCAGGTGGTCAGGCGGACTGGGCGCGGCTGATCGCGCAGCTTGAGTCGATGGCTGCAGCACTGCCAGTGGAGGAGCGGTCGCAGCTGTTCGAGACGATCGGTCAGCTCTGGGAGGCCCGCTTGGGGAGGCCAGAACAGGCGCTTCGTCAGTATCAGGCAGCCTTCAAGTTGTGGCCCAAGAACCGGGCCGCTTTGGCGCGTGCACGTGGCATCTATGCCGGCCAGGGGAACTGGCGTTTGGTGACGCGTCTGTTGGAGTTGGAGCTTCATGCGGTCACGGAGCCGCTGGTGCAAGCAGAGCTGCTCGTGGCGCTGGGTGAGGCTGCGCTGGATGGCGGTCCCGATGCGGAGCGAGCACTTGGCTACCTTGAGCGGGCGGCGCAGCTTGCGCCCACATTCGAGGGCGTGGGAGGTCTTGCGTCTCGGCTCGCCGCGCTTCCTGCTGAAGTTATGGCGGCCCAGCCCCCGGCGGAGGTGCATGAGGCGGCGGTCGAGGCTGTGCGTGCGCCTGCTGAGCCTGTGGTTTCTGCAGGTCCGGTTGCTGCTGCAGTTGAGACGGAGCCGAAGCTGAAGTGGAAACTGAGCCCCGCGCTGTCTGCGCTGCGCTCGGCTGCTTCGGGGGAGGCTGTCTCAGCGGTGCGTCGGGCGCGGAGGACAGATGCCGGTGCGCTGGAAGGCCTTGACCGGGCCGCGCTGGAGAGGCTCTGGGCGGCGGGCGAGGATGACCTTGGCGTGCTTGAGGCGCTTGCGAAGCGGTACCGCGAGGTTGGTGATCTCGTGACGCTTGCGGCGCGCTACGAGTCGGCAGTGAAGGCGTTGGTCTGGCAGGAGTCGGCGAAGGAGCTGATGATCGATGCGGGGCGCCTCTACTGGAGGGAGCTTGGTGACATGGAGGCAGCGGAGCGGATGTTCAAGCGGGTGCGCCTGCTGGACGGTCGTGAGGTCACAACGCTGACCTTTTTCGCTGAGCTTGCACGAAGAGCGGGTGACCCGCGGCGGCTGCTGACGGCGCTGCAGAGTCTGCGTGATGCGACGGTGGAGCAGGTCTCGTGGCTGGAGGTCAGCGAGGAGCTGGCCAGCCTCAGTGCGATGGATGCGCGCACCCACGACAAGGCCGTGGAGGTGTGGCGTCAGATCCTTCGTCGGAGCCCGCATCATGCGGTCGCGCGGACCGGGCTGCAGGAGCTGCTGACGACGTCGGGTCGCTGGAGCACGCTTCTGGAGGTGCTGAAGGACGACCTTGCGCTGGCGACCGCGGTGGAGGACCAGGTCCGCATTATGGAGTCGGTGGTCGAGGTGTATCGCGACCGGCTGAATCTTCCGTTCATGGTTGCTCAGACCCTGCAGTCGATCTTGAAGGTGGCACCCGGTCATGTGGATGCGGCGTGGGCACTCGGGGATCGGTTTGCCGCAGCGGGGCGGTGGAGCGACGCCGTTACGATGATGATGGAGCATGCGTCGCACGCAGCGCGTCCGGAGGATGCGACGCGCGCGCTCCGCTGGGTGGTCGAGATCTGGTCGGAGCGGCTTCGCCAGCCGCTGCAGGCGATTGGGGCGTTGGAGCAGCTTCTGGAGCTTCAGCCGAGCGATTCGCTGGTGATGTCGGAGCTCCGCCGCGCCTTTTCGGAGCGGGGCGCATGGGGCAAGTTGGTGGAGCTGCTGGAGCGGCAGGCTTCGCGCAGCGGCGCCACGGAGCGGGCCGAACTGCTGCAGGAGGCGGCGACAATCGCATCGACGACGCTGCACGATGATCAGGTCTCGGCGAGGATTCACGAGGCGCTGCTGGCGGACTCAGAGGGGCGGAGCGAGGCGTCGTTTGCCTTCCTTGCGGGTTACCTGCCATCGGAGGAGTTGTGGCCGCGCTGGGCGCTGGCACTGGCGCTTCGGCGCGGTGCCGTGGACGGCGAGATGCAGGTCGCATTGGCGATGGAGGAGGCAGAGGTTCGGCTCGCGGGTCTGTCTGATCGTGGAGCTGCGGAGCGGTTGTGGCTAGAGGCAGCGCGGCACGGCGAGGCGGGTCGTTCGGGTCTGGAGAGGCTCATCGCGAGCGCTGCGGGAAGCGGTCGCTGGCAGATGCTCATGGACCTAGGTGACGAGTTCGGTTGCTGGTCGATGTTGAACAGGGCGTTGATGGAGCGGCTGTCGAGTTGCGGTTCGGATCAGGTTCAAGAGATTGGCGAGACGCTTTGGGAGATCGCATCGGGTCGGTTGGCTCATGCGGAGGCAGAGCGTGAGGTGCTGGAGGCGTGGCGCAAGCGGTCGCCGCGGAACCTTGTGGTGCTCGACCGGCTGGAACAGCGATACCAGTGGGCAGGTGAGGTGGAGCGCCGCGCAGATGTGCTGGCCGACCTCGTCCCCCTTGTTTCTGCGGAGCGGGGGCTGGCGCTTTGCGACGAACTTTCTGCGATTTGCGAGCGGGATCTGGGGGATGCACGGCGCAGCTACCAGTGGGCTGCGCAGGCGTTTGTGCGGACGGCGACGGAGCCCGAGAGGCTGGCCCGGGTGACAGAGCTGGCCGCAGCTGTGGGCGAGGTACGCTCGTGGGTGTCGATGCTCGAGGCGGTTGCGTCGGGGCTCACGGATGCGGAGCAGTCTGGTCGCCTGCGGGCCCACGCTGCGGCGCTGTGTGATGAGGGTTTGAACGAACCGCTCCGGGCCGCAGCGATGATCGAGGCGGTGCGAGCCAGTGGGCAGGCGGATGCGGCTCTGCTGGGTCGTTTGTGCGGCATCTATGCTCGGTTTGAGCGATGGGCTCCTCTTGCGGCGGCGCTTGAAGCGCAGGCTGCAGTCACGTGGACGGATTCGGAGCGGGCTCTTGTAGAGTTGGAACTTGCGCAGGTGCTGTCGGAGCGCCTTGGGCGTCTGGCGGAGGCGGGAAAGATCTTGCTGGCGCAGCGCGATGCGGGAGTTGCCTCTGCGAAGGGACAGGAGCTGCTGCTGTCGGTGTCGATGCGCCGAGCGGACTGGGTGGTCGCCTCTCAGTGTCTGGAGCTTGCGGTGGAGCAGGCTGGCGAGTCGGAGCGCGGGGCCTTCCTTGTAGAGTGGGGCCGGTTGCTATCGGACCGGCTGGGAGAGCATCGCAGGGCGATTTCGGCATTCGCTCGGGCTCTCGAGGAGGGCTCGGGTGCGGGCGGTCAGGCGCTTACGGGGCTGATCACGATGTTCGGGCGCCCCGACGTGGCCGAAGCTGCTGCAACGGTTGCCGCGCCCCATCTGGGTCAGGCGGGGCTCTGGTCGGAACTGTTGCAGGCTTACGGTTTGATGCGGTTTGCCGTCGGCAGCGGGGAGCGTCGTGAGACGAGCCGGGCGATGGCGGAGATCTGGGAGCACAAGTTCTCGGATGTAGATTCCGCCTTTGTGGTGATTGCCAATCTGCTCGCCGAGGAGGCTGGCGAGGCCTGCGACTGGGCGCTGTTCGATCGTCTTGCCGCGGCGTCGGGTCGCTCTTCAGAGGCCGCGGTTCGGTGGTTGGCGGCGCTGGAGCAGTTTGGTGCGGCTGCCTTCACGTCGTATCTTGCGGAGATCGCAACGCTGGTGGAAGAGTCGCTCGGTGATGCGGGCGCCGCTCGCGGCGTGTGGCAGAAGGCGACTTCGCTGCGGTCGGAGGCGGCGGACTGGTCGCAGGTTGCTCGTCTGAGCGAATCACTGGGTGACTGGACGGCCGCTCGCAGCGAGTGGAAGCAGGTGGCGCAGCTTGCGTCTCATGAGGGTGCCAAGGAGGCTCTTGTTCGCGCGGCGCTGCTGGCGGATGAGCAGCTTTCTGACGCGGAGCTCGCGATTGGCGAGCTGGAGCATCTCGTCGAACTGGATGTTCATTATGCGCCCGCACGGCTGTTGCTGCGGTCGTTGCTCGAACGGGTCGGCAAGTGGGGGCGCGTGGCGTGGCACCTGGAGCATTGGGCTGATTGCGCAGAGGCAGAGCCGGCTCGGTGGGAGCTTGTGCGCCAGGCTGCGGCAGCGTCCGAAGTTGCCGGGGAGTGGTCGGGCGCTGCCCGCTTGCATGGTCTTGTCCTGACCAGTGCAGCGGGTGCTGATGCATCGGATGCGGAGGCGTTTTGGCGGCGCGGGGGTGGCGCGGGGGTGTGGAGAAGGGCGGAGGACTTCGGTCTGCTTGACCTTCTGCGTGAGCGGCACCTGTCGGCTGGCGCCCACGAGGCGTTGTGGAGCCTGCTGGATGTGGCGCTGCATCAGGCCGCGGAGGGCAGTCGTTTGGCGCTTGCGGATGCATGCGCTGAGATCGCAGAGGCGCATCTGCATCGGCCGGATGCGGCGATGGATGCGCGGTTGGTGGCCTATCGGCTGTCGCCGGATGATGCCGCACGGAGCAGTGCGGTGGAGTTCGCTGCGGAGCAGTCGAATCGCTGGGAAGATGTCGCCGTGGCCTACGAGTGGGCATCGGAGCAGACGCAGGATGAGACGAAGCGGGCCAGCCGGCTTCGGGCCGCAGCGGTTATCCGCCTCGAGCGGCTCCATGACCTTCCGAGCGCGATCGCCAACTTCGAGATTGCGCGCCAGATTGTGCCTCATGATCGCGAATTGCTTGGTTCGCTGGAGAAGCTGTTCGCTGCGTCAGGGAACGCGGAGCTCCGCGCGGTCGTCCTGCTGGAGTGCGCGGGGCTGACCGACGACGCCGACGAGCGTGCGCGTCTTCTGCTCGAGGCAGCAGGGATCTTCTTCCATGACCTCGGCGCGCATGCGTCTGCTGTGGAGGTGTTGGCTGATGCACGCAGGTATGAGCGGACGCACGCCGATGCGCTTCTGATGCTGTCGGAGATTCATACCGTTGTCGAGAGTTGGCCGGCGCTGTCGGAGGTGCTGCAGGCGCAGTTGTCGGCAGCGGTGGACGATGAGGGGCGGGCGGATCTGCTGGCCCGTCTTGCGGCGCTGTACGAGGAGAAACTGGGCATGCCGCGCGAGGCGCTGGATGCTTGGAGTGACTACACGGAGCTGCGCGCCGACGATCGGGTTGCATGGTCAGCGATGGAGCGATTGGCGCGGAATCTTGGTGATGGCGTTCGCCGCGTTTCGGTGTTGGAGCGGTTGCTCGGGTTGTCTCCCGGACCGGAGGGTTTGGCGGTAGCCTGGGCGCTAGCGCAGCAGCAGGTGGCTGGCAGCAACGACCTCTACCGTGGCATCGACCTGGCATTGGAGCTGCTCGCAGCACCGCTCTACGCGGATCGCGCGGAGGGTCTGCTGCGCGGACTCTGGTCGAACGAAGATGTGGGCGCGCGGGCGCGCTCGGTGCTGATTTCGCATTATGAGCGGGTTGGCGATCGTGAGGCGCTTGTAGAGGCGCTGACGGCCGACGCCGCGGTTGATACGCGTCTGGAAGAGAGGGTCGCGACGCTTGTGCGTGCGACACGCGTCTGCCTTGCGACCGAGGGGATGTGGGACCGTGGCTTTGCCTTGGTAATGTTCGCTGTCGAGTTGGCGCCGCTGGCGCCGGAGGTGGTCGAACTCAGCGAGACTGCGGCGGAGGCGGTTTCGGGGTGGAGCGCGCTGGCGGAGGCGTTGTCGGAGATTGCGCATCGTTCGGATGATGCGCCCTTCGCGGCGCAGGTCTCTCTGCGTGTTGCAGAGGTGCTCGACCAGCGCATGGGTCTCCGTGCGTCTGCGCTGGATTGGTACCTTGAGGCGAGTCGTGCGCTGCCGCTCGAGGTGACGAGCCGTCGACGGCTTGTGTTGCTCTTGGCGGAGGCTGAGCGTTCCGTGGAGGAGTATGCTGTCATCGCAGAGCTTGTGGAGCTCGCGGTGTCGGATGAGGAGCGCGCGTCGCTTCTGCAGCGAGCAGCGGAGCTGGGTGAGGCTCTCGGTCAGGCTCCGGATTCTCTCCTGGAGTTGTGGCGCCGGCGGCTCTCGATTGTCTCGGGCGATAGGGCATCGCTCGTGGCGCTTTCGCGGCTGGAACTGAAGGTCGACAATCATGCGGCGGCGGCCGCCTGGATGGCGCAGGAACTCAACGTGATTGGGGACAGCGCGGAGGCGAGCGAACTTCGGCTTCGGCTCGCCGCACTCGTCTGGCACGAGCTGGGGTCGGCCTCGCGCTGCGTGGCGCTGGTGGAGGCGGAGGACGGCGCGTTTGGTGTCTCGTCGCCCTTCGCAGCCCTGCTGATGGAGCTCTTGGAGTCCGACGCAGTCATGCTCGAGGAGCGGCTGGCTGCCGTCGCGCTGCTTGAGCCGTTCGCGCGTGTGGCGCATCGTGCCGACGCACTTGAGGTTGCGCTTCGGAGTCGGATCCCCTTTGCGGACGGTGCGGAGTTGTCTGAACTGCAGTACGAATTGGCGGTGCTGTACCGGGACCGGCTTTCGCGTCGTCCAGATGCCTGCAGGTCGTTTGTGGCTGCTGCGCTTCTGCGGCCTGCCTCTGCAGCGACGTGGGCCGATGCCGACGACACGGCTGATGATGAGTCACTGCGGGTGATTGTTCGTCAGGCGCTGGAGCGGGCTGCGGACGAGGCGAGTCTGCCTAGCCTGCGTGCAGAGCTGTGGGAACGGCTCGCCCGGTTTGCGCAGGAGCGGCTGGAGGATCCGATGCTCTCGCTCCGTGCATGGGGCGCTGCCTTCGATGCCGAGCCCGGTTCTCTTCGGTTGATGGACGAGGTGGAGCGGCTGCATGCTGCGGCGGGTCGTCAGCCCGAGCGGGAGCTTGTGCTTCGGCGGGGCTCGGATGCGGCATCGGAGCCTGAGGTTCAGCGTTCTGTTTTGCTTCGTCTGGCTGCGGTCCGGCGGAGCGAGACGCAGGATCTCGATGGCGCAGTATCGGTCTGTCGTGAGATTCTGAGCCGCTTCGGCGGGGCAGTGGATGTACTGACGATGCTGTCGGAGCTGCTCGCGGCGCTGCAACGCCCGAGCGAACTGGTGGAGTCGCTCACTGCGTTGGCCGGTCTGATGACGACCGGCGAAGAGCGCGTGATGGTGCTGCTCTACCTCGGCACCGTGCTCGATGAGTCTCTGCAGGACTGGGCCGGCAGCTTGGATGCATATGAGAGGGCGCTGGCCGAGGAGGTCCTCCAGGTCCGCGTTCTGGAGGCGGTGCTTCAGACGCTGACGCGTGTCGCGGAGCAGGCCGCTGACAAGAACTGGGTCGTCTCATTCGCGCTGTTGGCGGAGCGCGCCGCAGGTGGTGATGCGGCGATTCGCGTAGAGATGCTGCTGCTCCAGTTGAGTGTGGCGGAGGAGCGCTCGTCGCGCAGTGCGCTGACGCTGCGGCTGGTTGCGGCGATGGAGGCGGCCGGTAGGCCTGCCGAGGAGCAGTTCGGACATCTTTCTCGTGCGCTGCTCGACGACCCGGAGGGGGTGGAGTTGGGCGTTGCGCTTGAGGCGCTCTGTCGCGCGCACGATGCGATGGCAGACTGCGCGCGTGTGCTCGAAGAGGCCGCGATGGTGAGCAGTACCCTGGAGCGCTCTGTGGCGCTGCTGACCGAAGCGGGGACCATCCGGCTGATGGAGCTTGGCGATGCTGCGGGCGCAGTGCGAACGCTTCGTCGGGCCTTTGATGCGGATCCGTCGGTTGCGGGCTCTGCGGAGGCGTTGCGGGCGGCGCTTCAGATGTCTGGAGATCGCGACGGGCTGATGCATCTGAACGGGCGGATCCTGGAGTCTGGCCCGGTGCCGGAGGTGCGTGCTGCCTTGCTTCGAGATGCCGCGAAGCTCGCTGAGCAGCCACCGCTGCGGCTTGAGGCGGCCTGCGGGCTCTGGTCCAAGGTACTCTCGATGCTCCCTGATGACGGTGAGGCTGCAGAGGCGCTTGTTCGCCTGCTGCCTCAGGCGAATCGATGGGATGAGTTGGGCGAGCTCCATGCTCGACGCGCGCTCTCGCGTGAGGGTGACGAGGCGGCAACGGCCTATGCGGAGCTGGGCCGAATCAGGCTGCTCCAGGGTCGATTCCAAGATGCGGTGGAGGCCTATCAGGCAGTGCTGAGCATCCGCGCGACCGATCGCGCTGCGATGCTGCCACTGCTGCAGGCCTATGGAGCGCTTGGTTACTCCTCCGAGTGGCTCGCAGTTGCCGATCGTTTTCTCTCCGGCGCGGCCTTCGACGAAGAGGGTGTGACGCTGCGCCTGGAGACTGCTCGTGTCGCGTTGGAGGAGCTCGGGGATGCCTTGAACGCGGCCATGCGGCTTCAGCCGCTGGTTGCGCGGGGAATTCAAGATGCTCGCCTGGTGACGCAGCTTCAGGCCTTGCTGCAGGCTCCTGCCGCGCGGCCGGAGGTGCTCGGCTTTGCGCGTGACTATCTGCTGGAGAACGGGGAGCTCGCCGCGCGGGTTGCTCTCACGGTAGCGGCCGCTGAGGAGTCTCCGGACATGGAGGCGCAGGCGGACCTGTTCGCACGCGCTGCTGGTATGCTCGATAGGGAAGAGGCGCTCGCGAGCGTAGCGGTCGTCTTGCGGGTACGCTCGGTTTCAGCACAGCCTGCATCTGAGCGGCTGCGTCTGGAGCTGCTCGCGTCGCTGAAGGAGCGATCGAGCATGGTGGAGGCTGTCCGCGCGCTCGACCTTGCCGGCGAGACGGCGAGCGATGCGGCGTCAGGGGCGATGCTGGTTGAGCTTGCTGCGACGATCTGCAGCACCCTGCTGGGCGATGATGAGGCGGCAGAGGCGCGTCATCGCGTGGTGGTGTCGCAGCTACCGTCGCACACGGGGGCCCTGCGGTCACTGGCTGCGCTCTGCGGCCGCACCGGCCGTCGCGCGGAGGAGCTAGCTTGGTTGGAGATGCTGGCAGGCTTTGCTGCGACGCCCGAGGAGGCAGCTGCAGCCTGGATGGCTGCGCATGAGGGAGCCATGGCCTCGGGTGAGCCGCAGCGGGCCGTTCAGGCGGTGGCCAACGCTCTCCGCGTTGAACCTGCTACCCCTCGGGCGCGCGACCTGCTCCGTGCCTACGCTCAGTACGATGATACCGCCCTCTCAGCCGTACCGCTCCTCATCGAGTTTGGTAGGTCGCAGCGTTCGTGGGAGGACCTCGACGTTGGGCTGACGATGGCGCTCGACGGGATTGAGGGTTCTGGGCTTCGGGAGCCGTTGCTGCGCGAGCAGATGATGTTGCGCTCTGAGACGCTCGGAGATGGGACGGGGGCGCTCGAGCGGGCGCTGGAGATTCTTGCCTATCAGCCGCTCGACCTCCCCGCGCTCGAGATCGTGCTGGGTCACGCCGTGCATTCAGGAACGGTTGAGTCGGTCATTGAGCGTGCGCTTGCGGTGCTCGAGGGGCGCCCAGCCGGCATGGGTGACAATGCTGCGATCGGCTGGATCGTGCGTCTCGCGAGCGCCCATGCTGTTTCGGCGTTGACGGCCACGCGCTGCGCTAGGCTCGCACTGTATGTCTCTTCGACCGACGCGGCGGCTATGCTGCTCTTGGAGCGGGGGCTTCGCCAGAACCGCGACGACGCCGGTCTGATGAGCCTTCTGGAGACTCGGGTTGAGGGGCTGGAGGGTGCAGCGCGCATCCCGCTCTTCGACGAGTTGGTGCAGCTCGGCAGCCGGCTCGGCGTTGCACCGTCTGTGCGTCAGAACTGGGCACGAGCGGCCTATCGATTGGAGCCTACGGCGTCCCGCTACGCTGTACTGAGCGAGGTCATGACAGAGGACGGCGATGCTCGCGGCGTGGCTGAACTCGGCTTGGAGCGTGTGGGTCAGACCGAGGATGCAGAGGAGCGCCGCCAGCTCCGACTGCTCGTGTCACATCAGTTTGAGGTGGGCTGTGACGACGCTGTCGCCGCGGCACACCTGGTCGCCGAAGCGCTAGCGGAGGAGCCGCACGATGCGTCGTTGCGGCGTGAACTTGCTCGGCTGCTGCGGGCTGCGGGCGACGGCGCTGCGCTCGTGGCAGTCTATGAAGAGGGTGCAAGGCTTGCTGAGGGCTCCGCGCGCATCGTTTGGCAGCTGGAGAGGGCGCGCGCCGAAGCGTCGGTGAAGGGTGATGTGCGCGCAGCCGCAGATACGGCTGGCGCGGCCTTCGCAGCAGCACCTGAAAGTGACGCAGCCTTCGAAGCATGGGCTGGCTATCTTGAGAGGCTCGATGCTGGGAGCGAACTCCGAGCGGCCTATCTGTCTCGCGCTGAACAGACGGAGAGCGCTTTGATGTCGGCTCGTTGGAGGCTCAAAGCGGCGCTAGCGCTGCCCCGAAACATTGCCAATGACCTGACTGCCGAGACCGAGCTTCGTCTCGTGCTTGAGGATGCGCCCGACGACGAGGAGACGCACGCTGCACTCGGTAGTCGGTTCGCGCAGGCGGAGCGTTGGAGCGAGCTCCGGACGCTGCTCTTCGCGCGACTCTCGCGCCAGCCCACCGCTATCGCGCAGGGCTCGACCTTCGGACTGTTGAAGGCCTGTCTTTCTGCGCAGCAGGATGAAACCGAACTGTTCGGAGTCTATCGCCTCAGGGTGCTTGGCAACGCGAACGACATCGAGGCCGTCCTCGAGTTTGAGCGGCTGGCAAAGGGTCGGGGTGCCTGGGATGATGTCTACCTTGCGCTGAGCGGCCGGGGCGCGCTGGCGGCTACCGTTGCGGAGCGGACCGAGGCACTCCGTGAGGCAGCAGCCGTAGCGTGGGAGAGGCTCCGAGATGCAGCGCGGGCCGTCGATGCGATGGCCGGTGCGAGGAGACTCCTGCCTGACGATACTGCACTCTGCGAGGCCCAACTCGCGCTGCTCGCGGAGGCTGGGATGTTCGAGGAGGCCGAGGCGCTCTTGCCGGGCTACGATGCGTTGCTCGAGCGGAATGGGCAGGGCGCAGATCGGCACCGCGTCTCCTTCCTGCGGGGCCAGTGGCTCCTGGCTCGCGGCGAAATCGCCGCAGCGCGTGTCATGCTCGAGGAGAGTTTCGAGATGAACGGGACCTCGCTCCCGACCATCCTCGCCTTGGGTGCGCTGCTCCGCCAGTTGGGCGAGCATGAGGAGTCTCTCCGCGTGCTTCAGACGGGCTTGCTCTACCAGCACTCGATTCAAGACCCAGCGGTGAAGGTCGAACTCTTCTGTCTCCTCGGTCACCTCCGGACTGAGGTCGGTGATCCTCGACGCGCGCGGGAGATGTTTTCTCGTGCCCTTGCGGTCGATCCGGAGCACGCGGAGTCGATCGACGCGTTGAAACAGCTTCCTGCATAGCGCCGGAGTATCTTTGATGGACGCAGTTCTCTTTCAAGCCATCCGCCTTCTCCCTCGGCGGCAGCTCACACGGCTACTCGGCAGCCTCGCCGCCATGAAGGTGGCCCCCGCTGCGCGCGCCACGCTCTACGGGGCTTTTGCGTCGGCGGTAGGTGCCAAGCCCGAAGAAGCTGAGTCGCCGATGGCGTCGTATGACTGCTTCGATGCCTTCTTTACCCGGCGACTCAAGGCAGGACTCCGTCCTTGGTCGGCGCCGGAAGATGGCGTCGGCATGCCCTGCGATGGTCGCCTCGACCAGCTCGGTCGGGTTCGCGACGGCAAACTCATCCAGGCCAAAGGGATGGAGTTCGGGCCGCAGGGGCTGCTCGGCACAGAGGAGGCGATTCCGTGGGCCAACGATGCCTGGTTCGTCACGGTCTACCTCAGTCCCGCGGACTACCACCGCGTCCACATGCCGGCGTCCGGAGGGATCACAGAGCTCCGCCGGATGGGGGGCGAACTCTGGCCCGTAAATGCGCTTTCGGTTCGGCAGGTCGACCGACTTTTTGAGGTGAATGAGCGGCTGTCTGCGCAGTTCACGATGGCCGATGGACGCCGTGCCGCGATGGTGATGGTGGCGGCCACCGTTGTCGGCGGGATCGGACTCGCACCGCCGCTCCCGCCTGTCGAAGGGGCAGGCGCGATTTGGAAGTCGCCCGATGCTCCCGTGGCGCTCAACGCGAACGACGAGTTTGGCACCTTTCACATCGGCTCCACGGTGGTCATGATGTTCGAAGATGCGGAGCAGCTTTGGGAGCCGGCACCCGGCGCCGTCGTCGGTGAAAAGGTCAGGCTCGGCGAGCCGCTGTTTCGGTTGCGCGCGCAGGCGTAACGTTGCCTGCCGAGCGTTGATGCGCGAAGGGTGTGGAGAGGATGGAGCAGTCAAAACATCAGGGTCACGACGAGCCGACTGTCGGCTTGATGCGCCTTTCGGGTCACGGTCTTCGGGGCGTGGCCGAGCCGTTCGCTTGGCTCGACGCGCTGTTCGTGGACCCTCCGCGGCTGACGCTCCGTGTACTGCATGCAGACGAGATGGAGGCGACGCTCGATGAGGAACTCGTCGAGGACGATGCGGACGAATTCGACGCGGAAGAGAAGACGGTCGCGGCGGTAGCCGTCAAAGCTGCTCCGGTGGGCTCGATGGTGGCTGCTCCTACTGCGCCCGTTGCTGCTGCACCTGCGGTTGCTGCACCGACTCCTGCGCCCGTTGCGGCCCCCGCCCGCGATCCGCTCGCAAACATGGTGCGGGATGCCCTCCGCGGGCGGCCTGCCGTGTCGGCGCGCGCCGAGGAGCAACGTCTGTTCGGGCGCTTCTGGCATGAGCATTTGCCGCAGCCAAGCGCGCGTCGCAGTGCGCGCGAAGTGGAGTTTGTGGCGAAGATCTGCGGGCTGGCGCCCGGCGCGCGCGTGCTGGATGCAGGCTGCGGCGTTGGTCGCCACGCGCTCGAGTTCGCTCGCCGCGGGTACATCACGACGGGCGTAGACCTATCGGAAGAGATGCTTGAACTGGCGCGCGAACGGGCGAAGGGGGTGTCGGCCGTCAGCTTCGTGGAGGCTGACCTTCGGTCTCTGAACCTAGCGCGGGAGTTCGACGCCGCCGTGCTCCTCGACAGCACGCTTGGACTGCACGAGGACGGAGAGACGGTAGAGATTTTGCGCCGTCTGTCTGCCAGTCTGGTGCCGGGCGGTCGGCTCGTGGTGGAGGTGCTCAACCGAGACTTCGTGCTCAACGAGATGCCGGCACGCAAATGGCTGGAGACGCCGATTGCGGTCATCCTCGATGATGTCTCGTTTCACGCGGAGACGAGTCGGTTGCGGATCAAGCGGAGCATCGCCCCGCACGGCCAGAAGGCGGTGGAGTTCTCCTACTCCCTCCGCCTCTATGCGCTGCACGAACTCAGGGTGCTCGTGTCGCTAGCAGGCTTCGAGGTCGTCGAAGTATCAGGCTCGATCCATCAGCGGGGCGCCTACCTCGGCGGCCGCGACCGCTCCATCTGGCTCCACGCCCGTCGCCGGAACGGTTAGCCGAACCGACGCTACTTTGCTGGGGCGGCTGTGAAGGTTGCGCCTGAGATCACGCCCTCTTCCGATAGCGTGAAGCCGTCCACTGCCTTCTGCAGGCTCCCTGTTACCAGGACTACGCTGCCCTCCTTAAGGCCT
>Ga0209107_10001143_pt1 | contig 14766 bp, 16 predicted proteins | sample LakErihyJuly2011_2_FD_187460 | JGI IMG/M metagenome (GOLD analysis project Ga0209107, IMG submission 187460) | Freshwater microbial communities from dead zone in Lake Erie, Canada - CCB hypolimnion July 2011 (SPAdes) (version 2) | ecosystem: Environmental > Aquatic > Freshwater > Lentic >... | reverse complement strand
CCTTTTCGGTCGGCATCTTGCCCGCAAGCTTGCGCAGGTTTTTCTCGTCCGCCGGGGTCCAGGAAGTGAAGTTGCGCGATCCCTTCTTAGGCTTCCGGGTGACCTTAGGCTTCAGGGTGACCTTGGGCTTCAGGGTGACCTTGGGCTTCCGGGTGACGCGTGCAGTTTTCTTGGCCATCAGATCGTCCTTTCAATTGATTGATATTGTCCGGCGTTCAATATTCCGGGGTGGCGAGATTATAGGGGTTCACGCAGGTCTTTCTACAATATTTGAGTGCGATACTTTACGAAACGCACACTATTTCGCTCCGACGCGGGCGTCGCTGCCTGAGATCAGGGCTTGCGCGCGGGAGTTGAAGGTGACGCCACCGGCTTGGTCGGCGGTAAGAAACCGCGCTTGCGCATCAGCGCGTCGATGCCCGGGTCGCGGCCGCGGAACGCGCGGTAACCGTCCGTCGGGTCGATGGTATTGCCCACCGAGAACACATTGTTGCGCAGTCGCAGCGCCATATCACGATCCCATGGACCTTTGGCCTCGGTGAAGGCCTCCCATGCATCGGCGGTGAGGGTGTCCGACCAAAGATAGCTGTAATAGCCTGCGGAATAGCCGTCGCCCGAGAAGATATGACCGAACTGCGGGGTGCGATGACGCATCACGATCTCGCGGGGCATGCCGAGCGCGGCCAGGGTCTCGCGCTCGAACTTGTCGGGGTCGATCCGGGCGCCCGGCTGCGCCGCGAGGTGCAGCTTCATGTCGACCAACGCGCCGGCGAGGTACTCGACGGTGGCGAAGCCCTGGTTGAAGTTCTTGGCGCGCGCGACCTTGGCGACGAGCTCTGCTGGGATCGGCTCACCGGTCTCGTGGTGGACGGCGTAGCGCTCGAGGATCTTCTGGGTCGGCAACCAATGTTCAAGGAGCTGCGAGGGGAATTCGACATAGTCCCGCGCCACCGCTGTGCCGGAGACGGACGGGTAGTTGACGTTGGAGGCGAGACCATGCAGCGCGTGGCCGAACTCGTGGAACAGCGTCACGGCGTCGTCCCAGCTGATGAGCACCGGCTCGCCGGGCTCGCCCTTCACGAAGTTGGAGTTGTTGGAGACGATGGTGGTGATCTCGCCGTCGAAGCGCTCCTGATCGCGATAGGCGTTCATCCACGCGCCAGATTGCTTGCCGACGCGGGCGTAGGGGTCGAAGTACCAGAGGCCGACATGCTGCCCCTTGAGGTCGGTGACCGACCAGACGGCGACATCGGGGTGATAAACGGGCACCGTGCCGGGCGGCAAGGCCTCGAAGCGCAGACCGAACAGTTCCTGCGCCACGAAGAACATGCCTTCACGGAGCTTGTCGAGCTGCAGGTAGGGTTTGAGCTGGTGGGTGTCGAGGTCGTACTTGGCCTTGCGGACCTTCTCCGCATAGAACCGGTAGTCCCAGGGCTCGATGGTGACCTTGTCGCCCTCGGCGTCCGCGACACGCTGCATGTCGGCGACCTCTTCACGCACCCGCGCGGCGGCGGGTTTCCAGACCGCTTCCATCAGTTCCATGGCCCGCTCCGGGGTTCGCGCCATGGTGTTCTCGAGCCGCCAGTGCGCATGCGTAGGATGGCCGAGCAGGCGCGCCCGCTCGGCGCGCAGCTGCAGGATCTCGCCGATGATCGCGTTGTTGTCGCGCGCATCGCCGTTGTCGCCGCGGCCCACGAACTCGCGCCACACTTTCTCACGCAGATCGCGACGGGTGGAGTAGGTGAGGAAGGGCTCGACGGATGAGCGGGTGTTGGCGATCACCCACCGGCCTTTAAGGCCGCGGCTCTCGGCGTCCGTCGCGTAGCCTGCGCGCAGCGACTCGGGCAAGCCTTCGAGGTCGGCCTCGGAGCCGAGCTGCGTGAAGCGCGAGCCCTCGTCGGCGAGGAGGTTCTGGCTGAAGCGCGTGAACAGCCCGGCCAAAGATTGGTTGATCGCGGCCAGACGGGTCTTCGATGCGGCATCGAGCTGGGCGCCGGCGCGCACGAGATCGGTATAGGTGAGCCAAGTGAGGCGCTGCTGCTCTGCGGTGAGACCGGCGGTCGCGCGCGTGTCGTAGACCGCAGCGATGCGCGCGAACAGCTTGTCGTTCTGGGTGATCTGGTCGCGGAACGCGGCGAGCTTGGGTTCGAGGTCGCGCTCGACCGCCTGTACGGCTTCGTCGCTGAGCGTAGAGCCGTAGATGCCGTAGACCGTATAGGCGCGGCGCAAGGCACGACCGGAACGCTCCATCGCCGCAATGCTGTTCTCGAAGGTCGCCGGTGCGGGATCGTCGGCGATCGCCTGAAGTTCGACCAGTTGCCGGGCCATACCGGCTTCCATCGCAGGCGCGAGCCCAGCGGGCGAGGCTTTGTCGAAGGCGGGTACGCCGCCGTACGGACCGATCCACGGTGCGGCGAGCACGGGCAAAGGCGGCGGCGAGGCGGCGTTGGAGGGTGCGGTGGAGATTGCGGTAGAGGCGGCGGCGATGAGGGCGGTGGTCATGGCGATACGGGGCGCGTGGCGCATGGGCGTGGTTTCGGGTGTCTGGGGGCGGGAGGTCAGGATATCAGCGATGGACAGGCGTTGCCGCGACGGCGGTCAGTCCGCACCCAGATCGAGACGCAGCGTCGCCGGCAGGCAGTGCATCGGCAGCGGCGCGACGCGGCCGCGGATCTGCAGCGCCGGCAGCTCGAGGATCTCGAGGCCGAGGCCATCGGGACCGAGTGCCGCGCGCACCGTACCGGAGAACAACACCTCGCCGGCGCGGGCGCGCTGGCAGAGCCGTGCCGCCACGTTCACTGTGTCGCCCACCACGGTATCGTGTCGGAACGAGGGTGGGCCGATCGGTCCGGCGATCACCGGCCCATAGTGGATGCCGATACCGAGGCCGGTGACGACGCCTTGCCGAGCCTGCCAATCCGCGGCGAAGATCTTCCACGCATCGAGCAGCGCGCGGGCCGCTCGCACCGAGCCACGCGCTGCCTGCACGCCGGTCTCTGACGCGCCAGGGCCAGCACCGAAAGCGACCACCACGCCGTCACCGGCCATGTTGCAGGCGCGGCCGCTGTGCTGTCCGACGACCCCTACGAGGAGCTCGAAGTAGCCCTCCAGGAGTGCCACGACCCCATCGGGTCCGAGGTGCTCCGAGGCACGGGTAAAGCCCCGCATGTCGACGAACATCACCGCGCAGTCGATCGGGCGCTGAGCCATGGCCGGTTCAGTCCGCGCGTGGCGCAGACGATGCGCTACGCGCCGCGGTCATCGATGCCGCGTCCGAATCTTTGAGCGGCAGCCGCAACGGTTCGGGGTCTCGGTAGCCGGTGACGGCGTCGAGGTCGGCATGCATCCCCACCAAAGCGTCTTCGACGCGCCGCCGCAGCGCCTCGAGCTGCGCCGCATCGAGTTTGGCCGGCACTTCGATGGGGTCCCCCGCACGCACTGCGACGGTGGCACCCGGCTTCGGGATCACGGTGCGGTCCCACGAGGCATCCCAGCGCCAGCAGCTCGCCGCCGACCCGGCCACTGGCAGCAGCACGCTGCCGGTCTTCTGCGCGAGTGTGATGATGCCGAGCTGCGCCACGCCGCGCGGGCCGCGCGAACCATCGATCGCGAGACAGGAGTTGAGTCCGGGATCCTCGCGTTGTGCCTTGATCATCTCGACCAGCGCCCGTGCGCCGCCCTTGCCGGAGGAGCCGCGCGCGACCCGGAAGCCGAGACCTTCTTCGATGCGCGCCATCGCCTCGCCGTCGCGGCTCTGTGAACACATCAGGCCCCAGCGGCCCTGCTCGGGCAGGCTGAAAAAGTGCATCAGCGCGAAGGTGCGCGAGTGCAGGAAGGCGCCCACCACGGGCTGTCGTGCGGCGATTAGCCGGTGCAGCGACGTATCGACCTGTTCGGTGCGATAGGTCCAGGAACGGCCGAGCGCACGATAGGCGCGCCAGCCGATGGGCGGCAACATCTTGTGCAGCACGAAGCGGCGTATCGGCTTGCGGGGCCGCTGCGTGCCAGCTGGTTTTTGTGCGGTGTCACCCATGGGGTCTCAGCTCTCGCTGGTGCCGCGGCCTTTGCGTCCGCCGCTCGCATGCGCCTCGGCGAAGGCACCGCTCGCCATCGCGCCGACCACGGCGAGCTCGCCGGCAAGCGCGACTACGGCGCAGATCTCCGCGAACTTCGCCGCGGTGCCGGGGCCGGTGCAGCCGAGCAGCGCGAGACATTCGCGCGCGGTCGGCAGGAAGGTGCCGCCGCCGACCGTGCCGACGATCAGGTTCGGCAGCGTCACCGAGGCGTAGAGATCGCCGGCTGAAGTCGCTTCGATGCGCGTCAGGGCGGTGCTCGCTTCGACGACGCAGGCGACATCCTGGCCGCAGGCGATGAACAGTGCGGCGACGGCGTTCGCGACATTGCCCTGCACGCCGATCGAGCCGGTCTGCAGCGATCCGAGCGTGCCTTGCTGCCAAGCCCGGACCATGGTCGCGGCCTCGGTGCGCCAATAGCGGGCGAGGTGTCGCCCCGACAGCAGCACCTCGGCCGAGGCGTTGCGACCGCGCGCACCGAGAAAGGCCTGTGCGGTGGCGCGCTTGTCGCCGGACAGCACGGACTCCACCAGCCAGTTCACCGGGGCATGCGGCATCCGCGGCAACAGCGCTGCGCAGACCGCTTGCGTGGCGAGCGTGACCATATTTTGGCCTGCCGCATCGCCGGTCGTGTACTCGAGCATCAGGTAGACGGTATTGCCGACCACTGAGGTGCGCGCGCCTTGCAGCCGACAGTAGCGCGAGGTGGTGGTGGCGGCTTGCTGCATCGGCAGGAACTGCGAGGCCAACCATGCGGCCATGGTGGCGGCGGTGGGGAGGTCCGCGAACGCGAAGCAGGGTGCGCGACCGACCAGTTGCCGGGTGCAGGCTGCCGCCGCGCCGCCGCCGCGGTTGATGGCGTTGAAGGCGTGCTGGTAGGAGGCGACCAGCGTGCCTTCGGTGGTGGCGAGCGGCACGATGAAATCGCCTTGCGCGTACTGGCCGCGGATGTGCACCGGACCGGCGATGCCGATCGGCACTTGGGCGTAGCCGATGAAGCCTTCGATGCTACCCGATAGGCTCGCGGGATCAGGTTCATCTGCTGCGCCGCTGATCGCGGTGACCGTATGGCCATCGCTCAGGAGACGCGAGCGACGTGCATCGCGCGCCTCGCGCGAGGCATCGGTGGTGGAGGGCAGGCGGCGCGGGCCGGGGCTGCGGTTGTCGTCGGTCATGGGTTCATTGTGTGCGGCGCATGGCGGGTTCCGCAAGGCGCTCAGAATCGCTCGCCGATGACGAGCCGGAACACCGACAGATCTGCGCCGAGGCGGTAGCCGAGACCGATACGAGGCAACGCCACACCGGCGATGCGCAAGGGTTCCCCAGTGCCGAGCGTGCTGCCGATCTCGCCCTGTAGGCGGATCACCCCTCCGCTCGGTGCGCTCGCGAGCAACGGTACCGATGGTGCGTCGGGATACCCGCGCAGGGCAGCGTCAGGACCAGGCCCGCGTGCTCGTCATCACGCTCGCGCAGCCGCCGTTCGAAGGGCAAAGAATAGACCTGCACGGTGCGGCCCGAGATCTCGTAGATACCGGTGCCGAGCCGGTGGGCAAAGGCGAAGTTCGCCTCCGGCAGCTCGCTCTCGCGCAACGGCGTCGTTGGCGCGGGACCCTCTGCCGGCTGGGCTGCAGCCGGGACGGCAGCGCGGACGGTGGCGCGGCGGGCGAGGCCGGGGCGCGGACGGCGAGCTAGGGTGGCAAAGATCAGTCGGCTGCGACGATTAGCGCACGGTAATCAGTTTTCCGGGGTTCCGATGGAGCGCTATACTGACCCCATGACGCATCCCTTGCCTTGGACTGATATTGGGCGACACGACGTCCTCCCTGCGGCCTCGCACGACGAGATCGTCCGTTTTGATGTCATCGCCCAACTGAACACCCTGCTCGCCGCCCGCTTGGCGCCGGCGGTGCGTGCGTCCTTCGAGGGACGGGTGAGTCCAGCCTGGGTGTTGCGGCACGGCCATGAACCCCGAGACCGTCAAGAGGTCGCTGAGGCCATGTCCTCGGATCCCGCCTGGCGCAGTTGGAGCCTCATCCGTCGCAACACCATGGAGATGCGCCAGCAAGCCGGGCGCAGCTTGGTTGCCCGCCAAGCGACCGCGTTGCGCGATCGGGCGCAGGCGCTGAACGAAGGCGCCGCGACGCTGCAGCTCGACCCGTCGCTGCCCGTACCCCGGTATGTGTCAGCGGTGGACACTCACCTGATGCGCGGTGGCTACACCGCCGAGCAGATTGAAGGGGATGTCTCGAACCCCGCCAACTACGACGCGGGGTTCTTCGCCACCGTGGGCGGCATGGCAGGCCCTTGGAACGATGCCGCGGGCCGGGCGTTGGCCGCATGGTTGCAGCGTGAACACCCGGATTTCCAGCCGCAGCGCATCGCGGACCTCGGCTGCGGACTCGGTCACAACACGCTGCCGTTGCGCCATGCGTTCCCGCAGGCCGAGATCATCGCCGTCGATGTCGCGGCGCCGTTCCTGCGCTATGGCCACGCGCGCGCTCGCTCGCTCGGCATCGATGACATCGAGTTCCGCCAGCAAGACGCGAGCGCCACCTCGCTGCCCGACGCCTCCTGCGACCTCGTGTTCACCACCATGGTGCTGCACGAGACTTCCGCCGAGGCACTGCCGCGCATCCTGGCCGAGTGCAAGCGCCTGCTGCGTCCAGGCGGGCTCGCGATCCATCTCGAGCAGCCGCCTTACCGGAACTTCCCGCCGTTCGAGCAGTTCATGCGCGACTGGGACGGTCGTTGGAACAACGAGCCGTTCTGGACTTCCCTCCACGAGATGGATCTGGCCGAGCGGATGGCTCGGGCCGGTTTCATCCCAGGAGAAATCTTCGAGACCGAGTGTCGCGCGCCGGCCTTGGGCGCTGCCGATGGCCGTGCCGAGGACTTCGGGCGATCCCCCGTATGGTATGTCGTCGGGGCTTGGCAGACGGCGGACGAGACCGCCGGGGCCATCGGCTAGCCTGAAAGACAGTGACCCGGGACATGGATAAGCCTTCCCCGCCCCGCGCCGACTCCGATCAGGCTGCGCCCCCCGCTGCACGCGGCCGTCGCCCCGAATTCACCGACGATCCCATGCTCGATCGCCTTTATTCGGTCACGCTCGCGCTGGTGGCGGAGCTTGCGGTCACCCGCGCCCGGCTCGACACGGTCGAGCGCCTGCTCGCCCGCCGGTCGGTGGTGGGCGCTGAGGAGATCGAGGCCTATCGTCCGGCGGATGCCGAGGAAGTCGAGGCGCGCAGCCGCCTGCACGCCGAGTACCTCGAGCGGATGTTCCGCGAGTTCACGCCCGTGACGCGGGGCGACACGCCGCGCTGAAGATCGTGTGTCCGCCCTCGACGGCGGCCTCAGCCCGTCTTCTTCTCCACCGGAACGAGGGTGATCTCGACGCGCCGGTTTTGGGCACGGCCTTCCGACGTGTCATTGGTGTCGACCGGATGGTCGGGGCCTGCACCCACGGCGATCATGCGCTCGCGTGCGATGCCGCGACCCGAGAGGTAGCTCAACACCGACCCCGCACGGCGCTCTGAGAGCGTCATGTTGTAGGCGCGCGCACCGGTCGAGTCCGTGTGGCCAGCGACCTCGATCACCGTCTGGTTGAACTCGCCGAGTGTGGTGGCCACTTGGTCGAGCACGGTGTAGAAGTTCGCGTTGATGTCGGAGCTGTTGGTGGCGAAGGTGACGCCGCCCGGCATGTCGAGGGTGATGTTGTTGCCCACGCGCTGGACCTCGACGCCGGTGTTGGCGAGCTGCGCGCGCAGCTTGCGCTCCTGCTGGTCCTGGTAGTTGCCGATCGCTGCGCCGCCGAGGCCGCCGATCGCGGCGCCGATGGCCGCATTGTCGAACTTGTCACCTTTGCTCAGCAGGCCGATGACCGCGCCGATGCCGGCGCCGATGGCCGCTCCGCTGCGGGTCTTGGCGGTGTCCGGGTTGCCGGTGCTCGCGCAGCCGGCAAGCAGCAGCGATCCGAGCGCGAGGGCGGTGATCTGGATGCGGGACGAATGTCTCATGGTGGAATCTCCGTTCGAGAGTTCAGGTCGGGCAGGGCAGAGGTCGGGGAGGGCGGTGGGCGCGTGTCCCTCAGCGCTTGACAGGCGTCGCCGGCAGCGACAGCGAGCCGTCCAGCAGGCTACGCCGCGCGAAGTCGGGGGCGATAAAATGGCAGTGCCGTACGCCGCGACCGGCTTCGCTGCCGGTCCAGCTGCGCGAGGTCAGGTGCAGCGTGCCGCGCTTGTCGATTGTGGCGAGCTCGCCGGGCTCCAGCCATTCAGCCGAGCTCGCAGCGACAGTATCGCGATCGAATGCGACCTTCTTGCCTTGCCCGAAGCGGGCGCTTGCGCGCTCCGCCGGTGTCAGCGCGGCGAGCACCGAGGTGAAGGTGTTGCGGTTCACGAGCGAGCAGCTCGAATCGCTGCGCGCGGCCTCCGGTCCGTAGGCGCCACGCAGCGCCTCGGCGGTCACGAGCTTGCAGGAGATCAGGCGCGCGCGACCCTGCGCGTCATCGGCAACGGTGTGCTGCTGCGCCTCGAGCGGTTGCACCGAGGCGGCCGAGTCGCGGAAGCTGTCGTAGCCCTCGTGCAGCACATTGCGCGCCGGCCGGGATGCGAGCGTCACATAGCCTTGGGCGCGACCACAGAATTCGTCGGTCGGCCAGGGGGCGGTGGCCGCTCCTTGCGCCACGCCCGAGGTCGGGACCGTGATGGCGGTCAGCGCCGTGACGGCGAGGACGGCGACGGTGAAGGATTTGATTGAAGACATATCAGGCTCCGTTGAGGGAACGATCGTCCGGTTGAGACCGATCCGGGTCAAGACCCAAAAAGAAGGCCCGTCAGGCGTCTGCCTCACGGGCTCTCAGAGTAACGACGAAACGTTACGGTGTGATGCGCAGCGTCACGAGGCGGTGCTGCGCTTGCCCCGCGGTCGTCGGCTTCGAGGATGTTCTTTATCGGTTTGCGCCGTTCTGGATCTTTAGTGATCTTCTGTAGACGCGTCGGCGCATCAAAATCATTGTGCAGAGGTCATTTTAACACGCGCGACATCCCGTCAACGAAATGCCGGATGGCGTACGCGATCACCGGAGCGGATGCCACGGCGGGCGGACTCGCCGCCGCGCAGTTCAAGCACCGCTCGCACCGGGGAGTCGACCCCGAGCGATTCCAGCGACAGGGGTGTGGTGCGTTCGTAGACCTTCACCACCTTGCCCCGCGAGTCGATGAAGAGGATGTCGAGCGGGATATAGGTGTTCTTCATCCAGAACGCCGACGGTCTTGGCGCAGGATGGATGAATAACATTCCTTGCTCCGCAGGCAGGTCGCGCACGAACATCAGCCCCTGACGTTGGCGCTCCTCGGTGTCGGCGACCCAGACGCGGTAGGTGGACTGGGTCCCGGCAGCGGTCTCGACGGTCACCTGACTCTGAGGAAAGCGAGCGAGATCCTCGATGGGGGTGTCTGCTGCCGCCCCGATCGAGACGACCGTGGCCAATACCAGCGCCCAAGATGCCAGGCGCCGGGTCGGGCGCCGGAGCCGGGCGGGCGAGCTTTGGGAGGGGGTCCGCACTTGGGACGGAGCATAGCCTCGGTCACCCAGTGGATGCAAAAGTCTGTGGACAATCAATAGGCAGATGGCGTGCGGTACTGTGCAGCGAGTACATTGGCACGGGCGACGACAGGCCATCTGTCGCCTTAGGTTTGGGTAGAATCGGGGCGCAATGATCGTTTCGAACTTCATCCGCCCCAGACTGCTCTTCGCAGTCGGCGCACTGGCTGCACTGCTGCTCTCGGCAGGTTGTGCGCGCTTCGGTGCCCGCCTAGAACCGCCGCAGCTGTCGGTGGTCGGCGTGGAGATCGCCCGCGGCGACCTGTTCGAGCAGCGTTTCAAGGCCCGCATGCGGGTCCAGAACCCGAACGACCGATCGATCGCCGTCCGCGGCGTCTCCTACACCCTCCAGATCGGCGGCGAGGAACTGGGCCGCGGTCTGTCGGGATCGTCCTTTACGGTGCCGGCGTTGGGTGAGGCCGAGTTCGACATGCTCGTCACCATGAACCTTGCCGGCACCCTGATGCGTCTGCTCGAGCGGGCGCGCAGCGACGGGCTACCCGATTCTTTGTCGTACCGTCTGCGCGGAGAGGTGAAACTCGCCGAAGGGTTGGTGCGCACCATCCCGTTCGACGAGAAAGGCTCGGTACGGTTGCGATGATCGCGCCTGCGCGTCGATCGGTGGCGTTGCGTCGCGCGCTGCTGGTGGCAGTATCGGCTGCGATGGTGGTTGTCTCGATCGCGGTCGGATGGATCGCTACGCATCGGGGAACGATCCCCGCCCATGAATTCCGCCCCGATGGGGCTTCGAGGAGTACACCATGACCCTTGCCCTTTGGACTTTGCTCGTTGCTGTGATGTTCCCGATCGTCTGTGCCGGCATCTCCAAAGCCGGCCCCACGCGCTACGACAACCGCAATCCCCGCACCTGGCTCGCGCAGCTCGCCGGATATCGTGCTCGTGCGTACGCTGCTCAGCAGAATTCTTGGGAGGCGCTCGCCGTCTACGTGGCCGCGCTGCTCGCGGCGATCGCCGGGGGCGTCCCCGACGCGACGGTCGCGATGGTCGCCGGCATCTTCCTCGCTGCGCGCATCGGGTATCTCGTTTGCTATCTCGCCGACCTTGCCACCCTGCGCTCCTTAGTCTGGGCGGCGGGTTTCGGTGCCTGTGTCTGGCTGATCGTGGCCGCGGCGCGTGGTGCCGGTGCAGGCTGAGCTCGGCTGCGATCCGCCGCGTCCCTCCGGCACCTTCCGCAAACTGCAAGCTCAGCTGCGCGGGCAGGTCGGTAAGGCGATCGCTGACTACGGCATGATCGCTGGGGGCGACAAGGTGATGGTCTGCCTCTCAGGCGGCAAGGATTCCTACACCATGCTCGATATGCTGCGGTCTCTGCAGCGCAGCGCGCCTGTGGATTTCGAGCTTGTGGCCGTGAACCTCGATCAGAAACAGCCGGACTTCCCGGCTGAAGTGCTGCCCGATTGGCTGAGCGCGCAGGGTGTGCCGTACCACATCATCGAGCAGGACACCTACTCGGTGGTCAAGCGCGTGATCCCCGAGGGTCGTACGATGTGCGGCCTGTGCTCGCGATTGCGGCGCGGCGCGCTCTATCGTTGGGCTGCCGAAAACGGTGTCACCAAGATCGCACTCGGCCACCACCGCGATGACATCGTCGAGACGCTGTTCCTCAACTTGTTCCACGGCGGGCGGTTGAAGGCGATGGCGCCTAAACTTCGCTCGGACGACGGCCGCAACATCGTCATCCGACCGCTCGCCTACTGCGCCGAGCGCGACATCGCTCGCTACGCACGGGCCAGGCACTTCCCGATCATCCCGTGCAATCTTTGTGGTTCCCAAGAGAACGCGCAGCGGCGTGCCATCAAGCGGATGTTGACGGCTTGGGAGAGCGAGCACCCCGGTCGTACCGAGTCGATCTTCACGGCTTTGCGCCAAGTCGAGGCGGGGCATCTCGCCGACACGCGGTTGTTCGATTTCGTCGCGTTGCGGACGGGACCTTGAGCATCGATGTGTCCGACACCGATGCCGAGCGCGATCTGCTCGCGCAGGTGGCACGGTTGCGCAGCCGGTTCCATGGTGCGCTGTTCGGGCTGGCGGTCGGCGAGGCGTTGTCCGCCCCGGCCATTTATGGAAGGCCCGGGGCGTTCGCGCCGGTGCGGGACCTCCTGGGCGGGGGTCCGCTTGACCTGCCGCGCGGTGCTTGGGCTGCCCACATGTCGCTCGCGCTCGGCGCAGCGCGCAGCCTGCTCGAGATCGGGCGCAGCGATCCCGAGGATCAACGCGAGCGATGGCGGCGTTGGCAGCGTGAGGGCGAGGGTTCCGCGACCGGCGAATGCATCGGGATCAGCGCCAGCGTGGCGCGCGCCTTGGTGGACGGGACCCCCGACCCTTTGCTCGCCGACGCTGCCGACGCCCCGGCCCGTGTCGCGCCGTTTGCCATGCGTTTTCTGGATGACCGCGAAGCGCTGCGATCAGCGGTGCGCAGCAGCGCCACCGTGACCTGTCACGAGCCGCGGACCCTCGCCGCCACCTGCGTGTTCGCGGACATGGTGCAGGTCGCGTTGCGGGGCGCTGCGCCGATGGCGGTCCTGGCGGCAGGCGAGGAGCTGCGCAGCGCGGCTTGGGACGGCTCGTCACGCCCATCGGCCGTGCTCGGCGCGGTGGTGGAGGGGTTCTCCGTCGGCGTCGGGTTCAAGGATACGGTCCTGCGCGCCGTGAACCTCGGTGGTCCCGCCGATGCGGTCGGTGCGCTGAGCGGCCAGTTGGCGGGCGCGCACTACGGCGTCGAGGCGATCCCGGCGGCGTGGCTGGCTGCGACCGCGCATCGCAGCGCGATCGCAGACCTCGCTGATGCCTTGCTCGCCGAGGCCTTGGTCGGTCTGGTCGACCCGGCGTAAAGTGCGGGACCAGGGCACAAGGACTTGATCCGCGGTCAAACGGCGACCCGTTCGAGGAGGCAGGTATGGCGCGCAGAAGACCCGCGTGGGCTGCTGAGACGGATGCGACCATGTTGCGGATGCGGTTCCGCGACCTGCGTCTGGGTCGTCCCAACCGTGCGGTGCTGCGCCGCGCCATCCGCCGCCTGCACGCCGAACTCGACGCGCGTGGCATCACACTGCGGCCACATGTCTGGTTCGCGGAGGAATGGTTCTCGCCCGACGGTATCCCCGGCATCGCCATCCCCTTCTATCTCGCGCATCCACGCCTCGAGCGTTTGGAGCGCCGGATGAGCGGCGTCGTCGAGGGCGGCAATGCCACCGGCCTCATGCGCATCCTGCGCCACGAGGCGGGGCACGCCATCGATACCGCCTATCGCTTGCGCCGCCGTCGCGCTTGGCGCGAGATCTTCGGCCCGCCGCTCGCGCCCTACCCCGACGCCTACTCGGTCGATCCTTTGAGCCGCGGATTCGTCCAGCATCTCGACGGTTGGTATGCGCAGGCGCATCCGGCTGAAGATTTCGCCGAGACCTTCGCGCTCTGGTTGGCGCCGAGATCCCGTTGGCGCAGCCTTTACGCGGGCTGGCCGGCGCTGCGCAAGCTCGAGTGCATGGACGCGCTGATGGCGGACATCCGTGGTCGCACCCCGCCGGTGCGCTCCAAGCACCGCATCGAGACCGTCGCCACCGATGAGCTGACGCTGCGCGAGTACTACCGCCGTGGCGTCGCGCGCCGTGCCCATCGTGACTATGCGTTGGTCGACGGGTGTTTCGGCCGGGATTTCGGCCCTCGTCCGCCACGGGCGCGGGCGCGCCGCGCCGCACCGCTGCTGCGCAGCATCCGCGCTGAATTGGTGGCCGATGTGGTGGAGCGTCTCGACCTCGACCCCTATGCCGCCCGTCAATTGGTGGGGGTCGTCATCGACCGTTGCCAGGAGCGTCGGCTGTGGTTGCGGGGCACGCCGCGCGCAGGTCGCGCTGCCGCCGCCCGCAGCTTGTGTCGGTTGGCGCGCGCCGCACGCGCGGGCGGACGATTGAGGTTCACGCTATGAAGACGCTCCGGATCCTGGTCCTCGTCCATCCGTCTTTGGTGCCCCCCGAGAGCACGGCGGGCCTCACCGACCAGCAGATCGACGACTGGCGCACCGAGTTCGATGTCATCACGACCCTGCGCACGGTGGGTCATGAGGTGCGCTGCCTCGGCGTGCTCGACAGCCTCACGGAGCTGCGCACCGCCATCACCGAATGGCGACCCGATGTCGTCTTCAACCTGCTCGAGGAGTTCAACGGGATCGTCACCTACGACCAGCATGTCGTGGCCTTCCTCGAACTCATGCAGCAGCCCTATACCGGTTGCAATCCGCGCGGCCTGCTGCTGTCGCGCGACAAGCCGCTGTGCAAGCAGCTGCTCGCTTACCATCGCATCCCGACGCCGCAGTTCGCCGTGCTGCGCCGCGGTATCAAGTTCCGAGTGCCGTCCCGGCTGCGTTATCCCCTGTTCGTGAAGTCGGCCACCGAGGACGCGTCGCTCGGCATCGCGCAGGCCTCCGTCATCCAGGATCCGCAGCAGTTACGCGACCGCGTCGCCTTCATCCACGATCAGATCGGCACCGACGCTCTGGTCGAGGAGTATGTGGATGGACGCGAGGTGTATGTCGGCGTGCTCGGCAACGAGCGCCTGACGCGGTTACCGGTGTGGGAGCTGAGCTTCGGTTCTTTGGCGCAAGGGCAGGCCGGGATCGCCACCCGCAAGGTGAAGTGGGACCGCAAGTACCAACAGCGCCATGGCATCACCCGCGCGGCGGCGATCGATCTCGCCCCCGCGGTGGTGGCCCGATTGGATGTGTTGTCGCGCCGCATCTACCGCAGCCTCGGCCTTTCAGGCTACGCCCGCATGGACTTCCGCATCCGCGCCGATGGGCAGGTGTTCCTGCTCGAGGCCAACGCCAACCCTTGCCTCGCTCAGGTCGAGGATTTCTCGCAATCGGCGCTGTCAGCCGGCATCGGCTACCAGGATTTGCTGGCGCGCATTGTCGCGCTCGGGCTCGCGTACAAGGCGGAGTGGCGGGCTGATTACGCTTGACGCGTCACGTGAGGCGACCGATTCAGCGTGCATTCCCGGTGTGTTTGTCGAGCCAACCGATCACCTCGGTGTGCCACAGCAGGCTGTTGGCGGGCTTCAGGATCCAATGGTTCTC
>Ga0209107_10001141_pt1 | contig 14778 bp, 16 predicted proteins | sample LakErihyJuly2011_2_FD_187460 | JGI IMG/M metagenome (GOLD analysis project Ga0209107, IMG submission 187460) | Freshwater microbial communities from dead zone in Lake Erie, Canada - CCB hypolimnion July 2011 (SPAdes) (version 2) | ecosystem: Environmental > Aquatic > Freshwater > Lentic >... | reverse complement strand
TCCTCGCGATGTGGCTGGCCATGGGCACCTCGGTCGGCCTGACCCTGCTGCTCGGCCTGTGCGCCGCCTGGTGGCTCAACCGCGGCCTGCGCCGCGAACTGCAGCCCCTGCTCGACCTTTCCAGCGAAGTCGCCCAGCTGGAGCCCCTGCACCCACATACCCAGGGCTTGGCCACCACCCGCACCGAACTGCAACCCCTGGTGGACGCCATCGAGGGCCTGACCCAGCGCCTGGCCCAGCGCGTGGCGCACGAACGCGCCCTGGCCGCCCACGCGGCCCACGCCCTGCGCACCCCGCTGGCCGGCATGGACGCCCAACTCGCCGTGGCGCTCAAGGAAGCGCCGCCCCAGCTGCAACCGCGCCTGACCCAGACGCGCGAAGCCGCCGCGCGCCTGCGCCGGGTCGTCACCGCCCTCATCACCCTGTTCCGCACCGGCGGCGAACTGCAATGGCAAGACACCTCCGTGTCGGCCCTGCTGCAGCGCCTGCCCTTGCAAGATGCGGTCGTGGAGGCCAGCGGCACCGACATCCTGCCCTGCGACCCCGACCTGCTGAGCGCCGCCCTCTCCAACCTGCTGGACAACTCGGTGCGGCACGGCGCGCGGCGCATCCACGTCCACGCCAGCCTGGACGGCGCCCAGGTGCGGCTCACGCTGCGCGACAACGGCAGAGGCATCTCCGCAGAACAGCGCGAACGGCTGCAACAAGCCCTCGATGCGCAAGGCCCGCAAGAAGGCTTGGGCCTGGGGCTCACCCTGGCCGACATGGTCGCCCGAACCCACGGCGGACGCCTGCAGATCCTGAGGCCCGACCTGTCAGACCCGGCCGTGCCCGGTGCGGCCATCGCACTGCACTGGCCTGCGCACACGCCGGACGAGGCCTGAGCGCGCCCGAGGCAGCCTCAGCTCACACATCAGCTCACCAAGGCAGCCGGCCCGTGATCGTCTGCCAAAACATCACCCAATCGCCCATCAGGCTGTAGAACGGGTAGGTGAACGTGGCCGGTCGGTTGCGCTCGAAGCGGAAGTGCCCCACCCACGCGAAGCCATAACCCACCACCGGCAAGGCCCACAGCGCCTGCCATTGCTGCGTGCCCACGGCATAGGCCAGCAAGGCCAGCACCGTCAGCGAGCCCACCACGTGCAGGCGCCGGCAGGTGCGGTCCTGGTGCTGGGACAGGTAGAAGGGGTAGAAGTCGCGGAAGGTGGTGTAGCGGTCCATGGCTCAGGAATGTGCCTGCGGCGCGGCCACGGCACCATCCGGCGCGACCCTCGGCAAGGCTTTCAAGAGCGCCATCGCGATGGCCAGCGAATACGGGCTGGCCACGCTGCGCACAAAGCGCTCGAAATCCACGTGCGCCGAGGCATCGGCCCGGTCAGAAACCGTGCGGACGACGGCATACGGCAGCCCGAAGGCCACGCAGACCTGCGCCACCGCCGCGCCTTCCATCTCCACCGCCAGCACATCGGGCAGGTGGTGGCGCAAGGTGTCGGCATCCTCGGCACTGTTGACGAACTGGTCACCGCTGACGATCAGGCCCGTGTGCACGCGCGGGGCGTGCAAGCCCAGGGTGTCCAGGTGGATGTGGGATAGCGGGCCGCCCGGCGCCAGGGCCTGCGGCGACAAGGCCTCGGCCACCGCGTCGGCCACCTGCCTGACCAAGGCCGCGGGCGGGTGCAAACGGCTGACACCCAGGCCCGGCACCTCGTGGCGCGGGAACAGCGGGGACGCGTCCAGGTCGTGCTGCAGCAAGGCGCTGGCCACCACGACATCGCCCACGCGCACGTCGGCGCCCAAACCACCGGCCACGCCGGTGAACCACAGCTGCGACACCCCGAAGGCATCGGCCAGCAAGGTGGCGGTGGTGGCGGCCGCCACCTTGCCGATGCCCGAGAGCACCGCCACCACCTCGCGCCCACCCAGGTGACCGCGCCAGAACTCGCGCCCGCCGCGCTGGACGCGGGACTCGTCCGGCATCAGGTCGAGCAGGGCCTGGAGCTCCTGCGGCATCGCGGCCATGATGCCAATGGGGCCTGAAGGGTTTGCGGGGTCGGTGCGGGCGTCAGCGGGGTGCGGCATGCCAGCCATCATCCCCCATCCGCACAAAAAAAAAACCACCCTGAGGGCGGTTTTGAAAGCCAAAGGCACCAACGGTCAGGCTGCTGGAGCCTGTCGTTGTGTGTCGCTGCGTTGTGCAAGCACAGACAACGGCACGGTTCTGAATGTTCCCTGAGCAGCGCCTTGTTCTGTTGTGATCGAACATGTTGTTTGTTCAGCGCATCGAAGGCCATTGTAGTGAGCAAGAATGCCTGATACGATCATTTTTGACGCACTGTTACGTATTGAGATGTCACCAAGGGTTCGGCCATGCGCGAGCGCCCTGGGAATTCGGTCACACTTTCTCGCATGGACGCTTCCACCTATCCCGACAAGCAGCCTCAGGCAGACGAGCTCTCTGCGGGGTGGATGGCCGGCTGCGTGTCCGATTTGCTGGGCCGCCACGGGGTGAGCCCGCGGCACCAGGCCACGGAAATCGCGCAAATATGCGCGATATCAATCAGCCAAGCGCGGCGCAAGCTCCGCGGCGCGGTGTGGCTCTTTGGTGAGATTTTGGCGCTGTGCCGTCACTATGGCGAATCGCTCGACGCCGTCTTCGCGCAGCACGCGGTGCTCGGCGCCCTGCCCTTTGGCGCGGGTGTGGGCGTGGGCGCGGCAAGCGGTGGGGGCGACTTCCGCGCGGGCCAGCCCGCCCTTTTGCTGGCCGACGCGCTGGAATTGCCCTGCACCATCCACCTCGGCGCCCAGTGCACGCCCAGCGCCACCGACACCCAGGAACTGCTGGCCACCCACCTCGGCCAGTCCTGGGTGGTGGGCAGCGCAGCCCGGGTCCTGGCGCTGAACCCCGCGGGCGCCTGCTACCGCATCGAGCAGCTCCAGCTGGAGTCGCCCGACGACCAACCCCGCCTGCGCATCGCCGTGCTCGACGACGACCCCTGTGCCGCGCAGACCCTCGTGGACTGGTTCCACGAGATGGGCTTCGATGCCGAGCCCTTCACCAGCGCCGACGCCCTGTTGCAACCACTGCAGGCAGGCAGCCACTTCGACGCCTACGTGGTGGACCTCATCCTCTCGGGCGGCCAGACCTCGCAAAGCGTGGTCGAAGAGATCCGCCGACGGCAGGCCCAGGTCCCCATCATCTTGCTCACCGGGCAGTTGCGCGACGGCACGGCCTCCGAAGCCACGCTGGCGACCATGCTGCGCACCCAGGGCGTGACCTTCTTCGAAAAACCGGTGCGCCCGGCCGTGCTGACGGCCGCCATCCAAAGCAGCCTGGACAGACTGCAAGCCCCACCATCCCCGCAGCCATGAGCCGCTACGTGGTGCCACCGCCCCGGCGCGTGCAGCGGGAGCCGGGCTCCCCCGGCGCGCGCGTGGCCCTGACACGCTGGCTCACGGCCCTGTCGGCCATCGGCACCTTCCTGGTCTGGTGGGCCGACGAGCGCGCCGGCATGAACAGCACCTGGGCCAGCATCACCGTGCCCATGGTGTCGGCGGTGCTGGGCGGCAGCGCCCTGGCGGTGTGGTGGCGCCCGCACTGGCACCCCTGGGCCTCGGCGGCCAGCACGGTGGCATCGGCCATTTACTTCATTGGCTCGCTGGTGTCGGCCACCATTTCGGCCCAGCCCAACAAGCTGTACGAGGTGGCCTCGAACGCGCAGTTCATGCCCATCCTCTACATGGCAGCTTTCGTGGTCATGGTGAGGGGGGCGGCGCTGCTGAGCTGGCTGACCTACGCGGGCGTGGTCATCGCCTACCTCTGCCTGTTCGGTCTGCCGCCGCCGCGCAATGGCGACCCGCTGGGCCATTTCTGGTTCACCCTGCTGATCACGCACCCCATGTGCATCCTGGCGCTGTCCTACATCAGCGTGCTGCACAGCCGCTTGAGCCGGGCCGAGCTGAGAGCGCAGGCCGACCGCGAACGCTTCCTGGCCATGCTGTCGCACGAGATCCGCACGCCGCTGCAGTCCATGCTGGGCTCCATCGACCTGCTGGACCTCAAGGTGCGCGGCCAGGTCGAGCGGCGCGCCATCGACCGCCTGCGCCAGGTGGCGGCCCAGCTGGAAGCCCACTTGCGCGACGTCACCGAGTACACCCGGCTCGACAACCCGGCCTGGCAGATGCACCTGCAGCCGGTGGACCTGCCCAAGCTCGTGCAGGACAGCTGCGAGGCGCTGCAGTCGCGCGCGCGCTCCCGTGGCCTGAACCTGCAGTGCGACATCGCCAGCGACGCCCGCCTGCGCGACGCCGAATCCGACCCCACCCGCGTGCGCCAGATCCTCGACAACCTGCTGCACAACGCCCTGAAGTACACCTCCGAAGGCAAGATCACGGTGCGGCTGGCCGTGCGGCACGCCCGCACCCGCGTCCACGGCGAGGTTCACAACGAAGGCGACGACACCGCCCTGGCCACCGATGCGGTCGCGCTGTCGGTGCACGACACCGGCCTGGGCATCGCGCCCGAGGCCATGGCCAAGATCTTCGAGCCCTATGTGCGCCTGGAAGACCGCCGCCTGCCGCGCGCCGAAGGCACAGGCCTGGGCCTGGCGGTGGTGCGCCGCCTGGTGGACCGCCTCGACGGCCGCCTGGAAGTCGACAGCACGCCGCAGCAAGGCACACGTTTCACGGTGCTGCTGCCCCTGCACGGCGACGCACACCCCCAGGCTCGCGCCACAATGTCGTGATCGGCGCACCCGCCCCCCAAGGAACGACCCACCATGAGCCCAACCCCCCAGACCGTCACCACCCTCACCCTGGGCACGCCCCTGTCGCCGTCGGCGGTGCGCGTCATGCTGCTGGGCTCCGGTGAGCTGGGCAAGGAAGTGCTGATCGCGCTGCAGCGCCTGGGCGTCGAGACCATCGCGGTCGACCGCTACGAGAACGCCCCCGGCCAGCAGGTCGCCCACCACGCCCGCACGATCACCATGAGCGATCCGGCCCAGCTGCGCGCCCTGATCGAAGCCGAGAAGCCGCACCTGGTCGTGCCGGAAATCGAAGCCATCGCCACGCCGCTGCTCGAAGAAATGGAAGCCGCGGGCCAAGTGCGTGTCATCCCGACCGCCCGCGCCGCCCGCCTGACCATGGACCGCGAAGGCATCCGCCGCCTGGCCGCCGAAACCCTGGGCCTGCCGACCAGCCCCTACCAATTCTGCGACTCGCTGGCAGAGCTGCAAGCCGCCATCGACGGCGTGAATGGCCAATCGGGCATCGGCTACCCCTGCGTGGTCAAGCCGGTGATGAGCTCCTCCGGCAAGGGCCAGAGCAAGATCGATGGCCCGGCCGATGTGCAAAAGGCCTGGGACCACGCCATGGCCGGTGGCCGCGTCAGCCACGGCCGCGTCATCGTCGAGGGCTTCATCGACTTCGACTACGAAATCACCCAGCTCACCGTGCGTGCGGCAGGCCGCGGTGCCCAGTTGAATGAAGTGGTCACTCACTTTTGTGAACCGATCGGGCACAAGCAGGTCAGCGGGGATTACGTCGAGAGCTGGCAGCCCCACCCCATGCACCCTGAGGCCCTGCGCAAGTCGCGCGAGATCTCCAAGGCCGTGACCGACAACCTCGGCGGCCAGGGCCTGTTCGGGGTGGAGTTGTTCGTCAAGGGCGAGCAGGTCTGGTTCAGCGAGGTCAGCCCGCGCCCGCACGACACCGGCCTGGTCACGCTGAGCACCCAGGTGCAAAGTGAGTTCGAGCTGCACGCCCGCGCCATCCTGGGCCTGCCGGTGGACACCTCGCTGCGCAGCGTCGGCGCCTCGGCCGTGATCTATGGGGGCGTGGACACCCAGGACGTCACCTTCGACGGCGTCACCGAAGCCCTGTCAGAGCCGGGCACCGACATCCGCCTGTTCGGCAAGCCCGAGAGCTTCGTCAAACGCCGCATGGGCGTGGCCCTGGCCACCGCCGACGACGTCGATGCCGCCCGCGCCAAAGCCCGCACCGCCGCGGCCAAGGTGGTGGTGAAGGCGCCGCTGCTTCAGCGCAAAGGCTGAAGCCCGCCCGCGGGCGCCACGCCCGTGAACATCTGCATCAGGTTGGGGTCGATGGCCCCGACCCGCGCCAGCAGTGCCTCCAGGTCGAGGATCTCGATTTCCGCGTAGTGCAAGGCGATCACGCGCTCGCGCTCCATGTCGCGCAAGGCCTTGTTCACAGTCTGGCGCGACACGCCCATCATCTGCGCCAGGTACTCCTGCGGCAGACGCAGGTGGCGCCGCAGCCCCGATGGCGCCACCACCTGGCCGAAGTTCACCGCTGAAAACAGCAGGCGCCGCGCCAAGCGCTGGTGCAATGACAGCGAGGCGCTGTCCTCCAGCGCCACCGTCATCAGCCGCAGCTTGCTGCCGGCCAGCCGGGCCACGTCCCGCCAATGCTGCGGGTGCTCGTCCAACCAGGCTTCCAGCTGCACGCGGGACGTCACCAGCACGGTGCTCGGCGTGTCGGCCACGGCCAGCATGGCGCGCGGCAGGCGGTCGATCAGGCTGATCTCGCCAAACCAGTGGTAAGGCTCGACGTACAGCGTCAGCCGGTGGGTGCCATCGTGCGGGCTCATCGAACCGAGCTTGAGCGCGCCCGCGACCACGCAACTCAGGCCATCGCGGAATTCATCGGACTTGAACAGCGTCTCGCCCGCCGACAGGTGCAGCAGGCTGGAGCGCTCGACCAGCGCCACCTGGAAGTCCTCGGGGCAGCTCGCGAACCAGACGTGGGTGCGCAGTGCCGGCAGCAAATTCAGGGGCGTGGCTTCGGATCGGCGGTGCATCTTTTCATTCAACGCAAAATGCGCTCCGTATGGGCATAATCACCCCCCGAAATGGTTAGATGTTCTGCGTGCAATTGTATGAGTCTTGACAATGTAATCCGGACAAAGCTCATACGATCCATCCGTCCGACAATGACACCACCCAAAAGTCCTATGAACTACTCTGAAGCACTCCACCCCGGCGCCATCCTCCGCAGCAAGTTCATGGAGCAACATGGACTGTCTGCCAGTGGCCTCGCCATCCGCCTGCACGTGCCGGCACCCCGCGTCAACGACATCGTGCGTGAGCGCCGCGGCATCAGCCCCGACTCGGCACTGCGCCTGGCCCGCTTCTTTGGCACCACGCCGCAGTACTGGATGGACCTGCAAACCGCCTACGACCTGAAGGTGGCAGAAGAGCACGCCGGCGAGCAAATCCGCCGCGAAATCCCGAGCCCGGCACAAGCCGCTGCCCGCACCCCGGCGCCCGTCGCACCGGTGCTCGAACGCGAAGTCGCCCTGGCCGCCTGAGCGGCATCGGGCGGTGTCAACCCGGGTGCGGCCTGCGCCGCCCTGGGCCACACCTCACCCAAAGAGGTGATCACCCGGACGGGTAAGACGTTGCTTGGTGCACGGCATGCAGGACATGTTGCCCAGTGAACGGGGCACACGTCAAGCACCCATGCATCACTGGAAGGCGACTTCGGCGAAGCTGCGCAGTTTTCGGCTGTGCAACTGACCGGCACGGTTGCCGCGCAGACGCTCGATGGCCCTCAGCCCGATGCGCAGGTGCTGGTCCACGCGCTCGCGGTAGAAGGTGTTGGCCATGCCCGGCAACTTGAGTTCGCCGTGCAGGGGCTTGTCGCTCACGCACAGCAAGGTGCCGTAGGGCACACGGAAACGGAAACCGTTGGCCGCGATGGTCGCGCTTTCCATGTCCAGGGCCACCGCGCGGCTCTGGCTGAATCGCCGCTCGGGCTCCCGCTGCGGCAGCAACTCCCAATTGCGGTTGTCGGTCGATGCCACCGTGCCCGTGCGCATGATGCGCTTGAGCTCGTAGCCGTGGAGCTTGGTCACGTCGGCCACGGCACCTTCGAGCGCGAGCTGGATTTCCGCCAGCGGCGGGATCGGCACCCACAGCGGCAGGTCTTCATCGAGCACGTGGTCCTCGCGCACATAGCCGTGGGCCAGCACATAGTCGCCCAATTGCTGCGAGTTGCGCAGGCCGGCGCAGTGCCCCAGCATGATCCAGGCGTGCGGACGCAGCACCGCGATGTGGTCGGTGATGGTTTTCGCGTTCGACGGCCCCACCCCGATGTTGACCATGGTGATGCCGTCGCGCGTGCGGCGCACCAAGTGATAGGCCGGCATCTGCGGCAGGCGCGGCGGCACCACGCCCAGCGCATCGAGCGCCTCAGGCGGCACGCCCACGCGGCGCGTGATGACGTTGCCCGGCTCGACGAAAGCGATGCAGTCGTCGTCGTCCTGCGGGTTGGCCGGGTCGGGCAAGCGCTGCATCAGCGCATGGCCCATGCGCACGAACTCGTCGATGTAGAACTGGTAGTTCGTGAAGAGCACGAAGTTCTGGAAGTGCTCGGGCGAGGTGCCGGTGTAGTGGCGCAGGCGGTGCAGGGAGTAGTCCACCCGCGGCGCGGTGAACAGGGCCAGCGGACGGGGTGCGCCACCGCGCGTTTCGTAGGTGCCGTTGGCGATGCCGTCGTCCATCGAGGCCAGGTCCGGCAGGTCGAACACATCGGGCAACAGGGCGCGGCGCTCGGGCGTGAGCTGACCTTCGAGGTGCTGGTGCTCGGCCAGGCTGAAGTGCACGGGGATGGCGTCGGAGCCCACGCCCACCTCGATGGACACGCCATGGTTGGCCAGCAGCAGCTCGAACTGCTCGCGGTAGTAGTCGGCGAACAGGTCGGGGCGCGTCAACGTGGTCTCGTAAGTGCCCGGCCCGGCCACGAAGCCATACGACAGGCGCGAGTCGGCACGCGCCACGGTGTCGGTGTGGATGCGCACGAAGGGGTAGCGGGCGCGCACCTGCTTGAGCGGCTCGCCGTCCACGAAGCGCTGCAGCGATTGCCGCAGGTGCGCGATGTGGGCGTCGTAGAGCTGGGTGACGTAAGCCAGAGCTGGCGCGGCCTGGTCAAAGCGTTGCGTGGGGAACTTCGGTGCAGGCATCGGGTGATCAGATCAGGGCTTGGCGGGCGGTGTCAGGGCGTTGTCACCACCGCCGCCCGCGGTGCCCGAGGCATCCGGCGGCGCTGCCTCGGTGACAAAGGCGATGCGGTTGAGGCCCGATTTCTGCAGCAAGCCGATCAGCTGGGCCACGCGCTCGTAGGGCACGACGCGGTCCACGCGCAGCTGCACCTCGGTGTCGGGCTTGGCGCGCGACTGGGCTTCGACCTGCTTAGCCAGGGCCTCGGGGGTGATGAGCTGCTCGTCGAGGTGGGTCTGGCCATCCGCTGTCAGCGCGATCGCCAGCACCGCCGGCGGCGTGGGCGGGTTGGCGCGCGCATCGGCCTTGGGCAGGTCGAGCTTGAGGCGCGAGGTCATGAGCGGCGCGGTCAGCATGAAGATGACCAGCAGCACCAGCATGACGTCGATGAGCGGCGTCATGTTGATGTCGCTCATGGGCTGGCTGCCCTGGGGGCGCTCCAGTCGTCCGAAAGCCATGGGGGTGTCCTTCGGGGTTCAGTCGCGGGGGCCCGCCTGGGCGCCCAGCAGGGTTTCGCGCAGGTCATGGGCAAAGCCTTCGAGGTCGGCCTCGCAGGCCGAGACGAACTTGCCGAAGATGTTGTAAGCCAGCACGGCGGGAATCGCCACGGCCAGGCCGGCGGCCGTCATGATGAGGGCCTCGCCCACCGGGCCGGCCACCTTGTCGATGCTGACCGAACCTTCGGTGGCGATGCCCATCATGGCGTGGTAGATGCCCCAGACGGTGCCGAACAGGCCCACGAAAGGCGAGACCGAGCCCACCGAGGCCAGCAGCACCTGCCCGGCCTGCAGGCGCATCAGCACGTCATGCAGGCTGTCGCGCAGGCGGCGGGTGAGCTGGGCTTCGGGCAGTGCGCGGGCCTCCATCGTGCCCGAGGCCACGGGCTCGCGGGCCGCATCGATCAGGGGCAGCAGCACCGCCTCGCGGTCGATCTCGGCGACCGCCTGGCGACCGGCAGCGAGGTCGCTCGCCCGCCAGAACGCGGCCGAGGCCAGCACCAGGTCACGGCGCGCGCGGCGCAGCAACCAGCCCTTCCAGAAGATCACCACCCAGGCGCCCACCGACATCACCAGCAGCCCGATGGCCACCGCGCGGCCGATGGCGTCGCCCTGCTCCCAATACTGGATCAAACTGTCCACAACGTGTCCTTGTTGAGATGCCGAATCACTTCAGGCCGAGCACGTCGTCCATGCCGAACAGGCCATGCGGCTGGCGCGACAGGAAACGCGCGGCGCGCAGGCTGCCTTGGGCGTAGTGCACGCGGCTCGACGACTTGTGCGTGATCTCGATGCGCTCACCCATGCCAGCGAACAGCACGGTGTGGTCGCCCACGATGTCGCCACCGCGGACGGTGGCAAAGCCGATGGTGGACGGGTCACGCTCGCCGGTCACGCCTTCGCGGCCGTACACGGCGCAATCCTTCAGGTCGCGGCCCAAGGCGTCGGCCACGACCTCGCCCATCTTCAGCGCGGTGCCGCTGGGGGCATCGACCTTGTGGCGGTGGTGGGCCTCGATGATCTCGATGTCATAGCCCTCGTTGAGGGCCTTGGCCGCCTGGGCCAGCAGCTTGAAGACGACGTTCACGCCCACGGCCATGTTGGGGGCCATGACGATGGCGATGTCGCGCGCGGCGTCTTCGATCTCGGCCTTCTGCGCCTCGGAAAAACCGGTGGTGCCGATGATGAGCTTGACGCCCAGCTCGCGGCAGACCTTCAGGTGCGCCAACGTGCCTTCGGGACGGGTGAAGTCGATGAGGTACTTCGCGTTCTTCAGGCCTTCGCGCAGGTCGTCGGTGATCTTCACGCCACTGACGATGCCGGTGAAGGCGGTGGCGTCCAGGCCGATGGCGGGGCTGCCGGCCACGTCCAGGGCGCCGGCCAGGTGGGCGTCAGGCGACTGCTGCACGGCCTCCACCAGCATGCGGCCCATGCGGCCGGAGACACCAGCGATGGCGATGGCAAGGGAGTCGGCGGTGGGGGTGGCCGTGGGGGTGGCGGTGCTCATGCGAAAAAGTCCAGGTGGCGAGGTCCAGGTGGGATGTCGGAGGGTTCAGCGCTGGCCGCGCTCCAGCGGCGGGTAGTCGCGTGCGGCGCCCACGGGCAGCTTGCGGCTGGCATCGGTTTTCGGGGGCACCGGCAGCTTGGCGATCTGCTCGGGCGCCATCTCCAGCGTGGGCTCGGGCCTGATCAGGGGCTTGTCGATGGCGGCCACGAACTCGCGCTCGGCCGGCAGGGCTTCGGTGTCGAAACGCTCCACCGCGTCGTTCTTGAAGAAGACGCTGACGCGGCGCTTTTGCGGCGGCACGCCCTGGCGGTCGATGGTGAAGACGTAGTCCCAGCGGTCGGTGTGGAAGGGGTCGACCAGCAGCGGCGTGCCCAGGATTTCGCGCACCTGCATGCGGCCCAGGCCCGGCTGGATCTGCGCCATGACCTCTTGCGTGACCACGTTGCCCTGCACCACGTCCACGCGGTAGGGCGTGAAGAGACCGAACAGCGTCTCGGGCTTGGCCTCGGACAGGCCCAGGCTGCTGCAGGCGCTCAGCGAGAGCACGCAGGCCCCGCATGCGAATGAGGCCAGCATCTGGGTTGCGCGGCGGTTCTGGGTGGGTTTCATCGAAGGGGTCTCGGCAGAGTCACAGCCAAATCATTATCATGGCGGATTCTAGCGGGGGCCGGTCACGGTTGCCCGCGCAGCGGAGCCCCCATGAACAATGCCGACGAACTCAAGAGCAGCGGGCTCAAGGCCACCCTGCCCCGCATCAAAATCCTCGAACTCTTCCAGCAGTCGGCGCAACGCCACATGACGGCAGAAGACGTCTACAAGGTGCTGTTGAACGAAGGTTCGGACATCGGCCTGGCCACCGTGTACCGCGTGCTGATGCAGTTCGAGCAGGCCGGCCTGCTGTCGCGCAACCATTTCGAGGCCGGCAAGGCCGTGTTCGAGCTCAACGAAGGCAAGCACCACGACCACCTGGTGTGCGTGAACTGCGGCCGCGTGGAGGAGTTCTACGACGCTGAAATCGAGCGCCGTCAGCAGCAAATCGCCACCGAACGCGGCTACAAGCTGCAAGATCACGCCCTGTCGCTGTACGTGCTGTGCAACCGGGAAGGTTGCGCGGACAAGCCAGCCAGCCGCTGAGCCTGCGGCGGGCAGGCTCAGCCGCCGCGCTCCATGGCGCGCTGGTGCCGCTCGATGAATTCTTTGTAGGTGTCGATGCCGCGCAGCTGCAGCACGGTGTTGCGCACCGCGGCCTCGACCAGCACGGCCAGGTTGCGGCCGGCGTCCACCGCGATGACTGCCTTGCGGATGGGCACGTCCATCACCTCTTCGTACAAAGGCTCGTAAGGCAGGCGCTCGAATTCGCGCTCCATGGTTTCCTTGCGGACCAGGTGCACGATGAGCTTGAGGCGCATCTTGCGGCGCACCGCGGTTTCGCCAAAGATGGATTTGATGTCCAGCAGGCCGATGCCGCGGACTTCCAGCAAGTTCAGCAACAGCTCGGGGCAACGGCCCTCGATGGCCGTGCGCGAGACGCGGTAGAGGTCCACGGCGTCGTCGGCCACCAGGCCATGGCCACGCGAAATCAGCTCCAGGCCGAGTTCGCTCTTGCCCAGGCCGGACTCGCCGGTCAACAGCACGCCCAGGCCCAGGATGTCCATGAAGACGCCGTGGCGGGTGATGCGTTCGGCGAAGTGCTGGGTCAGGTAGCTGCGCAGCACGTCGATGACGTGGCCAGCGGGCTCCTGGGTGACGAACAGCGGGATGCCGGCGCGGCCGCACATGGCCATGAGCTTTTCAGAGGGCGGCTGGGCATCGGCCACGACCACCACGGGCGGCTCCAGGGTCACGATGCGCTGGATGCGGCGCTCCTGGTCTTCCGGGGTCGAGCTGGAGAAGTACGCCGACTCGCGCCGGCCAACGATCTGCACCCGGTAGGGGTGGATGTAGTTCAGGTAGCCGACCAGATCGGCCGCCGACTGTGCCGATTGCACGGCTTCCTCGTCGAAATGGCGCTCCGGGTTGGCGTGCCCGGCGACCCACTCCCAACGCAGCGCGGTGCGGTTGGCTTCGAACAGCGCTTCGGCGCTGATGATGGCGAGGTCTTTGAGGCTCACGAACGTCGGTTCACAGGTGGCGGTTCACGACCGTCAAGCCACGGACTTCAGCGGCTGCCAGCGCTCGATCAGATCGTGCACTTCGACGGCCGTGCCTTCGGTCTTGAGGCGCTCGCGCAGTTCGCGATCGGACAGCAACTCGGCGATTTCAGAGAGGATTTCCAGGTGCCGCTGCGTGGCCGCCTCGGGCACCAACAGGAAGATCAGCAGGCCGACGGCTTCCTCATCAGGGGCGTCGAAGGGGATGGGCTGGCTCAGGCGGATGACCGCGGCCAGCGGGTTCTTCAGGCCCTTGATGCGACCGTGCGGGATCGCCACGCCATGGCCCAGGCCGGTGGAGCCCAGGCGTTCGCGGGCGAACAGGTTGTCGGTGACCGTGGCGCGGGCAATCGCGTGCTGGTTCTCGAACAGCAACCCTGCGTGCTCGAAGACACGCTTTTTGCTGCTGGCGTCCACATCCACCAGCACCTGGCTGGCGGGAAGGATGGCGGAGAGTCGGTTCATGGTTCAGACGCAAATCAGACGTGAGCGACGGCCGAAGACGAAAAAAAGCCAGCCCGCCCGGACTGGCGCAGAGGGCGGATTATAGGGATGCGGCCGGATTCGTGGAACCCTCGCGCAACCCTGTTTCCGGGGATTCTGCACTGTGTGCTGCACCGCAGCAAGGGGGCTGGCATCGAAATCCCGGCGTGAGCCATTCGGTCTGTCGGCATGGGTCAAATTTCACCGATAACAACTTCGAATGGCCCATGAAAAACGGCCCCGAAGGGCCGTCAACTCGGCGTCTACCTGCGCTGGCGACCCGCAATCAGGGTCCGCCGAGGATGTCCGGCACTCGGGAATGCCGGCGCGCGACACGCTGCAGCGTCATTGCGCGGCATCCCAGGCGGAATCCTGGCGCTTCAGCGAGTCATGGTGGTGGTCCTGCACGCGATCCTTGTGGCGACAAACCTGGCGGTCCAGCTTGTCCATCAGTTGATCAATGGCGGCGTAGAGATCCTCATGCGCGGTCTCCACGAAAATGTCCTTGCCCTTCACATGCACGTTGACTTCAGCCTTTTGACGACGTTCCTTTTCCTTTTGCTTTTCCACCGAGAGCAGCACCGTGATGTCCACGACCTGATCGAAATGGCGGGTCACACGGTCCAACTTGGTTAGCACGTACTCACGCAGCGAAGGGGTAACTTCGAGATGGTGGCCACTGATCGTCACATTCATACTGCCTCCTTTCGAGAGCAGAAACGTTGCACACACTTCGTACAAACCGGAAGGTGCGGTGGCCGCCCAAGGGCGTCAGATGTCGCGCCAGGTGTTGTCCTGAGGCTCGTCTGAAAACCCATCTGCAAGGCTGTGAAAGCACGGGCAGAAAAGAGGCCACTGATGCATCAACCGGGAATTCAGTGTGCCCCTCTCCGAGCTCTGTGACAAGCCCATGACATCAGTATTTGTATCCAGATTCCAGCGGATGTCGGCCAAGCGTGCGCTTTGCGCGCAGGGCGCCTGAAACACCCGCGGTAAGGCCCTCGGGAAGACCCCGACGCAGGCCTGACAATGTCACCCCATGAACCCGATCCGTCCTGAATCCCTGAACACCGGCTGGGCCCTGGCCGTCCTGGCGCTGCTGGGGCCGACCCTGATTGCCGCGCGAC
>Ga0209107_10001140_pt1 | contig 14783 bp, 8 predicted proteins | sample LakErihyJuly2011_2_FD_187460 | JGI IMG/M metagenome (GOLD analysis project Ga0209107, IMG submission 187460) | Freshwater microbial communities from dead zone in Lake Erie, Canada - CCB hypolimnion July 2011 (SPAdes) (version 2) | ecosystem: Environmental > Aquatic > Freshwater > Lentic >... | reverse complement strand
GTTTGTTCTTTTTCCTTCTTGATATTCAGGAGGAAGTGAAGATAGCTTTGGTTTACGAGCAGTGGCGGGGCGAACTTTTTCTATAGCCGTAGAAACTTTAGGTGTGCGGGGTTCTGGTGCGGGAGCCGCCGGAGCATCAAAAAACTTAATATTTTCTTCAGGAAGATTACGAGCCTTCAAGTCACTTAATTGTGCATCATCAAGAACATAATATCCAAAAGTACTAGAGGGAACATTGTCTTTGTATGCGACAACATGAAATGTTTGTCCAGGTTCTTGCGCAGACAAACGATCCACTTTGGTTTTAGCAGTTCTTTTATCTCTGTAACGAACGCCTATGTGATCAAAATCCTCAGTCGGTTCTATCCAGTTACCACTTCGTGAGCGTCGTCTTGTTGGCGCTGCTGGAACATCTGGAGTAGGTGGAGTGGGAACAACATCAGGAGTAGGGGGGCGTGGCGGTGGTGGTGGAACCACATCTGGAGTAGGCGCAACTGGAGGGCGTGGCGGAGGAGGAGGAATAACATCAGGGGTTGGTGGAACAACATCAGGAGTTACTACTTCTGGAGTGATTGCTTCTGTTTCGTCAGTTGATTCATCAGGAACAATATCTGCAATGCTAGGAACATCTGGTTTGTTTCTTCTGTTTCTTCTATTGCGTCGTTTGTCGGATGCTTCTTCAAGGCTTTCACCAAGGTCTGTTAGTTGGTTGGCTAGTCTTCTGGCAACACCCCATCCGCAGTTTCTACCGAATCTGTCAGTGATTTGACCACCATAACGAGTTCCTGGTGGGCAACGAAAACCACCACGGCGTTCAGTTCCGGGTATGGCAAGACCTGGGTCCCATTCGGCACGTGTTCTTTTTACCTCATAAAGCATTGAAGCCTTATTTGATTCGGTAGTAAATGAACCTGCTTTGAAGTTTACTGTCTCGCTAATCATGTTTATTTTGCTTTTTTGTTTTTATCCGTAAACATATTGATGATTTTTTCTGTTGTTTCCCATCGGTCTGAATTCCAGTCATGAGAATTTCCAGCAGAATAAGTGAGTCGTGAGCAAACTTCAGAAACAATATCAAAGTCTTTTTCTTTTGCTTCATCAATAGTTTTTATTTGTTCAAAACTAGACATTAGGAATTTGTTTACATTTTCATCTAATGATGAAACATAAAATTTTTTACCGTCATACGCTGCGGCTATTGGTTTTAATTCGGCAGTGCCTATCCACATTGATTGTTTCATATTTTTTCCTAATCTCGTACAATCGGTTGTGACCAGTCAAGGAATCCACCAGCATCATCTTCGCCCATGCCAGTTGCCACGGCTTTCATTCTTGCTTCTAAAAGATTGATGAAGTTTATTGCATATTCTCTTGAGGCAACTGTTGCTGCGTCGCTTTCAGACCATACATCATTTTGTCTAGCACGCATAGCATCCCAGTCTATTGCTGCGACTTTTTCCCTAAATAGGTTTGCAATCCGTTTTCTTCCTTCAGGACCCAAGGCTTCCATGTCTTCTTGCGAATCTTGCCAACCGCTCATTCCTCTAGCAATGTCTCCTTGCTGGAAAGCACGGGGACTAATTGGAGAATCGTAATTAGTGTCCGAAGGGTCCACTACTAGTCTTCCAAAGTCAACAGGACTAGCATGACCATTGTCTGTTTCAAAGTTATTAAACGCATGACTATCTATACTTCCCATTCCGAAGTTAAACAATCTGAGAAGTTGTTTTTCGTCAGCATTAATTTCTCCCGTAAATGGCTGAAGTACAACATTTTCCTCTGTTGCATTATGAAGGAAAGGAAGAACAATTGTAGGTTTGCCATTTATTTTTCCATCGCGTCGGCCTGCTTCTTGAGCAAAACCAAAAAACTGAGCCATTTCTGTTCCAACTAGTTCATGAACATTAGAATCTTTTTGGCGATAAGTCATTGCGTCGTCTGGTGTCTTAACAACAAAACCTTGCCGTACGAGCCTGCCGTCAACAACTCCAAAATAAAGTCTTGGTTTAGCGGCAGATCCACTGACAACTTCTATGAACTTCCTATCACCAATAGCGGCAATAACAGAATCTGGAAGTTTTTCATTTGGATCTAAACTCTGCAAATAAGCATATGAAGCTGTTTCAAAAAGATAATCTCGATACCAACCGTCTTCAGGATCTATTCCATTACGTTCAAGAGCAAGACGTATTCTCTCTAGTTCCTCATCTCCAATTATGTCTTTTACACTGACAGAGTTTCCTTGAAGTGCTGAATGTAAAAATTCATCTGGAACTTCAGAAATGCTCCCACCATTTTTGACATGATTAATAGCCTGATTTTTGGTCTTAATCGGGCTTTCTTCTTTTGTAAGTCTTCCAGTAACTGAATTGCCATCTTTGTCTACGGCACCCAAATGCTCAAACGCTGCGGGTCTATTTCTTCTTCTTCTAGCGCCAAATCCCCATTTTGTACTTAACTTACTGCTTGGTTGTGGAGTATTTTTACTAGGTGGAGCTACGGCGGGTTTGAGAACATTTTTTTCGTGCCAGGCTATTGCATCTTCACGGTTGGCAAATCCAACATTTGTCCCACCATTGTTAACAACAAACCATTTACCACCAACAGGCTCTTGATCAATTATGTCGCCGTTTTCGTGCGTGATAATAGTTCCAGGTCCCTGATTCCATCCTTCTGGAAGGTCGGTACTAGGAGTATCTTTTGGCGGAACATCCGCACTAGGAGTATCTTTTGTTTTTTTCTTCTTTTTGCGTGGCTGTACAGCGTCAGGAACATCTGTAGCTGTTGGTTTGCGTGAAGAGGCAGTAGCACCGCGCTCTTCTGCTGTTGTGCGTCTCTCGGCACGCCCTGGAGTGCGCTCTCTAGCCTTGTTGTACGCTTCCTCTACTGCTGGACCGTGATACTTGTCCCATTCTTCACGATTAAGGAATCCGGCTTCTCCACCACGTTCACGAATTTCACGAACACGCCTTTGGTGTTCATTATATTTACGGTCTTTGTATTGCTGAAGAGTCTCCGCCGCTGATGGGGCACCTCTAGGAACAGGAACCTTGCTGATTAAATCTTTTGGTGGCTTCGGTGGTTTTGCTTCAGGCGTGATTACATCAGCAGCTTGTCGTGCGTTCCATTCTTTTTCTACCGTTGGACCATGGAACTTTTCCCATTCAGAACGGCGCAAAAGACCAACATTCTCTCCGCGCTCAATAGCTTCACGAACACGTCTTTGGTGCTCATTGTATTTGCGAAGTTTAAACTCTTCTAATGTTTCACTTTGTTGTGGAATGATATCCGGCAAAGGAATAGCACTATCTGGGGTAGGAGTCTTGCTAGGAGTAGGTTTTGCCGTTTGACGAGCATTCCATTCTTTTTCTACGGTAGGACCGTGAGTTTTTTCCCACTCTTCTCTACGGAGAAGACCCACATCCTCTCCACGCTCACGCATTTCACGAACTCTTCTTTGGTGCTCGTTGTATTTACGATCCTTGAATGCCTCTAGCGTTTCACTAACAGCAGGAGTTATATCTTTAGGAAGCGGTGCTGGTTTTGAACTAGTACTTGCTTCAGGCTTGGGACGAACTTCAGTAGGTTTGCGAGGACGACGAGGGCGAGTAGGTGTTGGCTTATCAGGTTTCGGTTTTGAACCTGGAGTTTTGGGAGTTGGTGTTGTGTCTATCGGGCGTGATGGATATCCAGGCCTTCCCGAAGGTGGTGACCAGAGTGGATCATCAGGTGTAGGTCGTACTCCACTTGGAACAGGTTTAACGGTAGGACCAGTTGGAAAACTTGTAGGAATACCAGGTGTAGGTGTAGGCGTCGGTGTAGGCGTAGTAGGTGTAGTAGGCGACACGGGACGCGGAGTACGTGTTCCTGGGGTTCTTGGTGTGCGCGTATTGCCTGGCACTGCTGGTGGTGTAGGAGTTCCAGGGGTGGGCTGACCACGACGAATGTATGAGTTAATTGCATCGTTCAGTGGAGTGTCTTGTGTTCCTGACTGCCCTGGCTTGTTAAGCCTTCTAAGCATTCTTGCGTTTCTTCTATCAACTCTTCTTTTTCTTCTGTCATCAGAAACATCTTCAAGTCTTTCGCCAATATCAGTCAATTGGTTAGCGAGCCTTCTGGCTACTCCCCAACCACAGTTGCGTCCAAACCTGTCTGTGATTTGACCACCGTAACGGGTTCCTACTGGACAGCGAAAACCGCCACGTCGTTCTGTTCCTGGAATGGCAAGACTCGGATCCCAGGTTGCTCGTGTTCTTTTTATCTCATATGTAAATGTTGACTTGTTTGAGTCCGCCAAGAAGGACATTGACTTAAAGTTGATTCCATTTTTCCACTCCGAGTTAGTGAAATCATTTATTTGAATGTCCATAATTGAAATAATTGGAAGCATGAAGTTTTCTTCAATATTAAATCCCAACGACTTTTTGTCTAGTTCAATTTCTGGTTTGCTTGTCGCCTTGACTGGTGTTGCTTTTTTGATTAGCCCATCAATCTTTATTTTGTTATTTCTATTCGGCGTAAGTGGGCCTTCAATAGATAGTGACGAGTCAAGACTTTGGGTTAGTTCTGCTTTTGAAATTTTACGAGTAGAAAAATCATCAGCCATCCATTTAGCCCAATCTTTTGCATTTTCAGCTATTGGGTAAAATTCTGTTCCTCCAGCAAGGATGGAGATAACGGCATATGGGTTTTTGTTATTGTCTGTAATGATGAATGCTGATTGCATGACTATAACCCCATGATGGATAGGAAGTTCTTTTTTTGCGCTACTAAAGATTTTAGTCTAGTTTCAAAAAGGTCTTTAATAATAGAAAGATGTAAAATTTCCCCTGTAGACAAACCACTGTCTGAAGAGAGTCTGGATATGTATTCTTTCCAGTTTATATTTTTTGCTCTCTCAATTAAGTCGTCAAGCAATTTTATGTTTAATGCTTTTTCTGTTTCAGAAAGAGAACTATTTTTTCCAGAAAACAATTCAGTAACTCTTCCAGGTATTTTGCTCATATCAATAGCAAATTCTTTATCTTTCGCATTTTTAAAACCAGCCATGAGACTTAATTCGTTTCCTGATGGAACTACCGTAAGTTTTCCATTCACGGTCGTAGGAACCAAAGATGCAGGCGATCTGTCTCTTCTATCGGTTAGAAGGTCAACAACCGCAACTCTAAAAAAGTCAAGGTTGTCAACTTTTGCAAAAGATTGATTAAAGTCAATCTTGTTTCCACCGTTAGTGATATCCGCCTGAAGGACTGATCTAGAATTTGGTTCACCATAAACACGAACAGCCGGCGTAAAGAGACCAAGTTGTGCAGCAACATCGGAATATACTTTTTGAGCAACCGCTCCGTTTTCTATTGTTTCTGAAGACAAAGTAAACGAATCACCATTTTTGGCGGTGTACCTGACGGAGTTGGCACCAATCTGTTCGCGCTTATACGAATCAGATTTTTTCATTGCGGCATCAAAATATTGTGACGGTATGTCAAATGGGCTTGAACCATCATTTAGCAACTTGACTGCATCTTCTACAGAGGCGGCCTGAGTGCCAATTTTCTCTACGCCGTCTTCACGAACAACATCTTTTTCAACAGGTTTTTTATTAACTTTACCTTTTTTGATAAATGTTTCATAAACCCACCTACGAACTTCAACTTTTTTACCGTCATCAGTTACTTGTATGACATCAAGAGGATTCTTTATCTTTGGAAATTCTTCAGAATACTTATAAGCACCACCAGAGTTGTTTGCAAACTCACGAATTGAATTACCAACATCGTATTTATCGCCAGTAGCACCAGCACGGTTTAGTTGACGACCAAATTTTCTACGTTCACCAACAGTCAAATCCCTCTGACGCTCAATTGTTAACACTGTTCCGTTCGGGGTGACATAGGCAACTTGACGCATGGCTGGACCAGTAAGCAAAGCCAAGTCATCTCCAACGATGTCTTCTGGTTTATCAATAGCCCGAACAAAAACACCATTTTCCATATCTGGGTTACCGCTGAAATTGCGCAAAACAGAAGATGGAACTATTGGGCGAAGCAAAACACCGTCTTTACGGATCATTCTTCCTTCACCAGAAGGAGCACCAGTAAGAACCTTAATTGACTCACGAAACGCATTAAGTCTTGCTGTCGGGTTTTCTGCACCGCTTCTAGGTATTTGTGCCATTCTTTGAATCATGGATGACTGAGAAGGCGACTCGCCTGGTGTGACAACTCGTGAAATATCTTGAGCATTAGCAGAACCTCTGGCGAGTGCACGAACTGTTCCAGCCAAAAGACTTAACGGTCCTGGTATTTCAAACAACTGAGCTCCGCATGTGCTGAATCTATTGTCAGTAAAACGACCACCGTGTTGAAAACCAGCAGGGCATCTATATCCACGATTTTGAGGGCGTGGAATTGAAGGTTTTCTTCCTCCGCCACCTGGTGTTAATGCGCCATAAACGGTGGCACGACCAGGGGAACGAATGATTGATGTGTCCCCAGGAATAGCGTATGAAGCGGCTCCTTGAACAGACTGACCAAGACGACTGTTTGCGGTGATTAATCCAACTTTGACTTGAATGTCTGCACCAATGCGAACTTTTGTGGCAGTTGCGTATGCTGCTGCTTTGTAGTTAATTATGTTTCTGTTAGACAGATCGTGACTAACTCGGAGGATTTCGGAATCTCTACGGACATATGCTTCATGGGCAGGCTTGAACGATTTTTGTTCTTTTCCGGCTTCGCTAATGGAATTTCTCAGAATGAAAGAATCTTTGCGATTATTTAAATAATCAAATGTATTAACATCTTCACTTAGTACAGTACGACGAAATGGTGCGTTTTTTAACAGCATTGGCTTATAATGACGAATTACTTTATTGATTGTATAATCCATTAGTTATTCCAACGATTGTTTTTGGGATTTGACCCAACTTGTGTGCGGGGGGACTTAGGCGCTTTAAAATCCGGATCACTTTTAATAGGTGATATAACTATACTAGACGACCAAGGTGCCGCTTCGGATAAACCAGCCCTTATTGTTGCAACAGTAGCATCGTAATCATTTGGACTAATATTTGCCATGTAGTCACCAATGTCGTACCTATGTGCCTTGACTTTTTTTCCAGATGTAACGAGATATTCTATTTTTTGCATAGCTGAATCGGAACCATTAACGCCGCGATCTGTCCATTCAATAAACTCTTTTGTGTCTTTGTTTGTGAAGCGTATTGGCATCATTTAGGGCCACCTGCTGCTTTGGGTGCAATACCAAGTTCTTGAGCGAACTTATTTGCTACTTCAAGAACTTCCAAAATGTCCATATCCACGACTCTCACATTCAATGGAAGGTCACCAACGGCACCGTCTTCAAGATCGCGACCGACTTGAGCCGCCCATCTATGATGACCATCAATAACAAAACCATCACGACTTACAAAGATTGCTTCCCCTGCTGGATCAAAATCGGGATTGTCCATCATCCCTGCAACTTTTTCACCAACTAGTTCATTCTGTGACGCCTTTAGGGTTGATGCAAGAACTGTTTTTTCTTCAATTTTTACCCCTAGCCCCTCCATGTGTTCAACAAAGGCTTTGGTCCCATCAACTTCACCTTTTGAGTTTTTAGGCATTGACTCGGCTGGAGACCCCGGCGATGGAGAACCACTGAATTGAGGCATCTGTTTTCTAGGTATCCCCTTTGATTCACCACAGAATAAGTTTGTTCCAGGAACAGAAACCTGACAAAGGTCATAATCTGGTGCTTTTCCTCCAGACGCCTTTGCTTCTTTTGCCATTTTAGAAAGTTCACCCAATAATGTATGTGCTTCCTGTGGTGTTTCAACAACTGCTATTTCATTATCGTCAATAACTTGTAGTGCTTCTCCTGGAGAAGAAACATTAACTCGTGGTCGTTCTTCGGTGAAAACTTCCTCTCTTTTTATTTGTTCTTCTTTCTGTGGTCCTAATGTTGGGGAAATCCGAGACAAAGCAACTAAAGATCCAAGAAAATGACGAGCAGAATCAAGATCACCGGCTGATTCAGTAGAACCAAATATATTTTGATGAGCAACAGCACCAAGTTCTTTGGTCATCACTCCTCTGGGACTTGCTTCTGATGCTATTTGCAGAGACGAGGCAAGTTGATCTTCCCCACTTTCAACATATGCTCCATATGCTTGATCTTTATATGTAGAACTTTGGTATATTTTGCCTTGATACATGTTATCAAAATCGTCTTCATAGGCGTATTCGTCATCATCGTAATTAGCACTTGGAAGTAAAGCAGACAGTCTTTTAGGGTCTGCTTCTGGATCTACACGCAAAACAGTCCTACTAGCTACGTGACGATAAGAAAGTTCATCTTCACGTGGCTCAACATCTTGATAGCCATGAAAAAGTTCATGCCCAAAAATATCTTCAAAATTATCCCACAAAAAATCTGAAGTGGTTTGTTGATCAGTGTCAGGATTCATGTTTATTTCAATAAAATAGTCTCCGTCGTCATTAACAAACTGTGCGCTAGAACGAGATTTTCGTGATTGATGGCCAATATTTATCCTAAGTTTAATTCCTTGTTCTTCTAACCCGTCCCAAAAATACCTTGGCATTGTTTCCATAACAGGGGTTAGGGTTTTCATTATTCTTTGATACTCCACAGAATCAGACTTCATAGGATTAGGTTCTGCGGTAATGGTTCTGCCGAATACGGTGCGACCATCTAAAATTGCACCAAATCCAGTTTGTCTCCTTATTTCTATGATTGAATCCGCTTGCTCTGGCGAATCAGGACCCATCATGATTCCAGCATCGCGTAAAGCTTGAACAAATATTTTTCTTTTTCCTCTAGCAAATTCTTTTTTGGCTGACTCAAATTCTGGATCTGACCGATCTGGTTCGGCTTGTCTTCTTTCATTATTATTAATCAAAGTTTGCTGTGTGTACAACGCTACTGACTCAAGTACTTCTTCTGGTGGGTGAGTTGCACCATCAGAACTTCCAACATATTCAAATGCAGGAATATCTCCCGTATCATCAGCAAGATAGTCTGGGTTCATGTTTAGTGCAATTTTAAAATAGTGATTTACTCTTTCTCCGCTACCGTCCTGAGCCGTGGTAGGTATGGTCAATTCAGCTATAGATATATCTGGTTTTGTTTCCATTCTTCCCGTAAACACTAAATGTTTAGTTCTGTCAAACAAAGGGTGCCTAGCAGTTATTTCTTCAATATTTTTGGTTTTATTATCCGTAAATTTTTTATTTATCGCAGCCTTTCTGTCTTGTTCATCTTCCAGTCCATAAAGATTAAATAAAAATTCTTGCAAGATAGCCAATCTTGTTGAAGCCGCATCTAAAACATCATCACCCAAGGCTCTAATGGTTTGCTCTGCTATTAATTCTTCACTTGATACTTGAGTTTTGGGCGATGATGAATCATCAAAAGATGAGGCTCTAAAAAAATCTTTACCCTGAGATGCAATCTCCACAACTTTGTCTGACATTCTTTCACGAGGAGTTTTAGACAAATCTGTTGGAAAATCTTTTGTATTGCGTATTCTTCTGTTTTCTCTTTCAAGTTGTTTTTTCCCACCTAAAGAAAGAGATGCAAGTTGTCTTTCTTCAAGAGTCATCTGTTGAACTTTTTCTACAGCCTTAGCCATAATTTCAGGCTCGGCATACAATCCTAAATCATCTATTATTTGTTCAATTGCTACTATGTCGCTTTGAAGACCTATGTCATCGCCACCGAGCTGTTGTGCCATTTGCATTCCTGAACTGAGAGCAGTTCTTGCACTGGGTTTACCGCAATTAGAAAGTTGCACATCTGTAAACTGGTTTGCGTTTGGTGTGCCTGGGGGACAGCGAAGTTTCCCATTAGCGTCAGGTATTGCGCCAGCACGAATAGCGGCTCTTATTCCAACACTTGGAACAGAGTTATCTTCGCGTATGGTTCGCCCAAGGAAGCCCTTGGATGCAAAACGAATGGTGTGAAAGTCAGCAGTATCTTGAAGGGATTTTATGCGCTGATTAGCGTCAAAGTTATTATTTTGTCCCATTCCGGAACTCCCCGGTTGGTTTACTTATCCTCTGATGCTTTTTCAGTTACGATTGTAACTTCTTCTGCTTCTTCAGATTCGTTGTCGTCCTTGTTTGAACGACGCTTGCGAACAGCTTTTGCTTCTTCAACAATTAGTTCATCAGTAACTTCAACAAGCGACTCAATAGGAGTTACCACTTCAGCAACTGCTGGAGCTACGGCGACTACTTCTGGTGCTACAAATCCAGAACTATCTGGTTGACGTACTTTTGGTGCCATGATTATGCCTCAATATCATTTTCGGTTGAGAGCATCTCAAACTCCAGCAGACTGCTTAGGAATTCTGTTGCTTCAATATCTTCTGCTGATTTTTCTTCAGCTTCTTCAGTAGTGTCTTCAAGAGATTCTGCCTCTTCGTGCGCCATCTTCCAACTCTCAGGAATCATGTCTTCCTTACCGAGTTCTACAGCGCGCTTCTGGCAATGCATTTTGACTTCATCAGGATTGGAAGCCCGACCAACAGCCATGATTGCATTCTTCAAGTCTTCTTCATCCTTGATTGGATAAGAACCATCAGGCATAGCCATTCCGCCCTTAGCCATTTCCATGCGCTCGTCGTCACCATACATTGCCTTCAATGCAAGATCAGCGATTTCTTCATCAATGTCTGCTGCCTCTTCAGGCTCATATTCATCCCATCCAAGAATTGAACCATCAAGAGATACGAAAACGTCATAAGACTTTCCGTCAAGACTGTCAATTTCAACAGCAAAAGCGTCACGGCCTTCAAACATGTCCGCATCAACGCTGATTACATCACCCTCAATAGACTTGGTTGCAATTTCTGCTGCATCAGCAAATGAAATAACCTTGATTCCATCAATCTCGGCAATCTCGCCAATGACTTTTTCGTTGAGCATGTGCCAACCCATGCACTCGCCAGTTGTTCCATCAAAGAATGCTTCAACTGGTTTTCCATCTTTGCGCTGAACATCAACAACAAACATGTCGGTACTGTCTGCGTATCCAGAGTCAAGAACTTTACCGCTGAACATGTCTTGCGCTATTCCTTCAATTTCAAGAAGTGACGGCATATCTTGTTCTGGGGCACAACCACCGGGGCACTGTGCGCATACTGTTGCTTGACCTGGGTACATTTTGCGCTCAAAAGCACAAATAAACGCATCATCATCCCAATCAGCAGACTTCATTCCCATGCTTTCAAGACGAGTCTTACGAGCCTTCTTGCGCTTTGCTACTGGGGTTTCATCCATTTCGTCTTCTGCCATTTCTGCCATTCCTTCAAATTCTGGAACAGGCATCTTGGTTCCCTTGATGTCGGTATCTGCGGTTACCCATCCATCGGAGTCGTCGTCTGAGACTTCAAGACTCTTAACGTTCTCGGCGGCAGCGCCACATTTTCCACACACGGGTTGTCCAACCTTGTAACCGCATTCGGTTAGTTCAAGATTCTTAGCACACGTGATTGTTCCATCGGCGGCTAGTTTTACGGTCGGTTCATTTGCCATATTATTTTTCTCCTTGTATTGCATTGTTGACGAAACGCAAGTTCTGGGATTTGTACATCCAGCACAAGGCTCCATGCGCTTTTCGCCTGAAACCATGCAATGAAATTTTGATGCGATTTTTGGTAAACCGTTTTGAGAAGTATACGCCATAAGAGTATGTTTCCTTAGTAAGACTCATGCGCTTTATCTGCTGACTTGTATCCATTGATCACATTTCCGATAGCTGATTTAGCATCTTCTGAAAGACTAGTACTAAAATAGATACCGGACTCCCTAACTTCAGAATCAAGTTTGTAGTAATCAACGATTGGTGATATTGCTTCATTAATGCTGTACAGGTGGTCACCTGTTGCTTTAATTCTTATTTCACCAGAAGCCTTCATTTGCATTTCTGGAGCTTGCGCAGCTTCAATTACTGCTGCAATAATTTGCATTGCTTCTTTTAGTTTTGCCATATTTCTGTTGCTAATCATCCGACCAGCCTTGGTGTCCACATCAGTGTCAATTGACTTCTGAAGGGAAAGCAGAGCCTGAATCATACTCATTGCTGGTTTTGGCTTATCGGTTTCATCGCCACCGCATCCGCAACCACCACCACTTGATTCGCCGGCTTCACGACCGATATGAATAACCATTGCACCAGTCTCATCTTCGCCAGAGTGTTCCCAGTTGGAATTATCAGAAAGAAATTTCATCATTTCTGGTTCTTGGTCAATAAATGTTTTAAGTTCGTAAACTGCTGATTTCTCAAACTCTGCGTAATCTTCAGGCGACTCAAGACCCTTACCAAAACGAGAATCCATACGGTCGTTCCATTGGCTGTCGTTCCAGAGAGAACCATTCATGCCTTTTTTAATCTTGTTACGGCAGTTCTTCATTCCAGGATGATGACATCCTTCGTTCGGCCAGAGACCTGTTGTTTCGTGGTGTAGCCAAGCACAGATGTTGTTGAGTGGATATAGTTCTGGGTGGTCAGCAAGAATGACTTTGCAACGGCGGAAACCGCCCTCTTTGCGCATGATTGGACGCCAGTACTTGAGCAGTTGTTCAAGATTGCCTCTACGAGGACCGTAACCCCTTGCTACATCCCCCGTGACTCTTTCTTGTGGTGCATCCACTCCTACGATGTTTGCAATCTGGTTTAACGCATCCGTACCAGGTGCTGCTTTTTCGTCAGTTGACTTTTCACCCATGCATCCACAGTCACATGCTTTTGGTTTGATTTCATCAGGAACGCCAGGTTGATTGAGCTCATCACGATATTGTGAAGCAAATGGATTGCTTTGTGGTTTTTTGCCATTTGACTGTGGCATTACTGCTGGAGCATTGTCATTTTCTGGAATGTACATGATTTCTGGTTTTACCCTCATTGGGTTTCCAAACATAAATTCATCACCATCAAAATGGTAAGTGACACGCATGGTCATCTTTTCGCCTTCATGCATATGGTCAAATATTGCAATGTTTTTATCTGCTGTGCGCAGACGAACTGCGCCACCAAAACGGGTAGCAATTGCTCGTGCAAGGTTTCCGGCTATGCCAGAACTTGGGTTCATCGCTGGAACTCCACCATCTTCTCCACGAGGACCTGCATAATTGTCGGTATCTTCAACGTCGTAGATGCCAGCATTCTTTTCATCTGACTTTATTGAAATGGTTGCAGTCAGTTGGTTTGCGCCATGAAGAACTGGAGAAACTTCGTAAAGTTCAACTTCTTTAAGGATGTTTGCTTGCATTCCTTGGTCATAATCGGCGTTTAGCGTCTTATATCCAATAGACCATTCTTGTTCTTCACCAAAGAAGGAAACATCGGCAAATGCTTGCTGACCACGATCAGACTTGAGATTGAACTGCACGCGGGCGTAAAGACCACCGATACCAGCACGCTTCATTTTCATTGGAAGGCGTGGGTCGTTAGGGCTTACTTCATAAATCTCAAGAACCTTGCCAATTGGCTCGTTCCAGTTGTGACCCCACACAACACGAGGCTTACGGCGCTTGAGACTTTCAGTAAAGCAGCCTGGAACACAAATATCGCCAACTGAGTCTTTGTTGCCGATACCAGCAACGAAGCATTCAACAATGCCTTGTGCCTCGTCAATGTTTATTTGACCTGGCATTACCTTGTATTGTGTATCAATTGCTTGCTGAACTGTAGACATTAAATCTCCCTGTATTCATACAAGAGTAGAACATTTTACAGAGGATCAAAGAAACAAAGGCTAATTATTTAAGTCTTTACTTAAAGTGATTTAGGGGGTTTACTGAAACTATCTAATTCTTAGTCTGCAGCGACAGTTGATTGTAGATCCAATTGGAGCAAGAGGGTCGCCTGGGAATCTAAGCGTTTCGCCGTCAATTGCAAATCCTTCGTCCAAATCAACAGTTTTCCCATGAAGAAGAACATGCTCCCCCCGAACACGACTGTCTTTACGGGTAACCCATGTTTTTTGAGGTGATCCAGCGGACTTTCCAGCAAAATAAATTCCAGCATTGTGTGATGTTTGTGCTTCAAGTTCAGCCATAGTGCGTCTGCGTTTGCCGATTAAATTAGCAAAAATTGCAATCAGTGCGGCCCTAAGCATGCTGTGCTTGTCTTCATCCTCACCAAGAGCCATTGCAATCAGTACTGCCGCAGCAACTTCATCACGAGTGTTTGTGTTTGCTTTTTGCAGTCTTGCAACTTGTTCAGAGACAATCTGTTCTACATCTGCTTCTTCAACATCAGGAGGCATCCCTGACCTTTGTGAACTCAACACAACGGCGTCCATGCCAGCAGATTTAAGAACGGGATAGATGTCTTCGGCAAGTTGCTTGTCCCAAACTTCTTTGTCAAAAATTGCATCAACTGAAAGATTCTTTTGAATCAATGCTTTTCCTGATTTTGTTCCAGAAGCTTTTTCTAGAACAACACGCTGTTGACGTTCAAAAAGTCTTTCAAGGGCACGGTCAAGTATTTCAACCCACCTATCGGAGTCTTGTTCTTCTTTTGTGTCCCAATCGTCGTTAATCATTTCGTAATCAGCAGATTTCGTCATGAGTTCAGAAGAGGAACCAGAGAGCATGCCATCAGGAGCCGGAGGAGTTGCCGTCTGCATACCCGCAGGAGCGCCATCAGGTGCCGTAGTCGGCATTGGTGGAGTTGTACCCATCGGTGGTAGTTCAGGCGTTGGAGCTTGTCCTGCGGTGTCTGTTAGCGATCCTGGAACGACTCCCGGCGTTCCT
>Ga0209107_10001138_pt1 | contig 14787 bp, 4 predicted proteins | sample LakErihyJuly2011_2_FD_187460 | JGI IMG/M metagenome (GOLD analysis project Ga0209107, IMG submission 187460) | Freshwater microbial communities from dead zone in Lake Erie, Canada - CCB hypolimnion July 2011 (SPAdes) (version 2) | ecosystem: Environmental > Aquatic > Freshwater > Lentic >... | reverse complement strand
TTTGACTTATACACCGAAAGCGAATGTCAGCGGGAATGACGTGTTCACGTTCAAGGTGAATGACGGGTTGGTGGATTCAGCGGTAGCATCAGTGTCGATCAGTATCACGGCTGTGAATGATGTGCCGGTGGCTGTGGCTCAATCGGTGACGCTGGATGAAGACAATGCTAAGGCGATCACGTTGGTGGGTACGGATGTAGAGGGAAGCACCCTGACTTACGCTGAGGTGGGAAAACCGACGAAGGGTGTGCTGAGCGGTACGGCTCCGAACCTGACGTATACCCCGAATGCGAATGCCAACGGCACCGACTCATTCACCTTCAAGGTGAACGACGGGACGGTGGATTCAGCGGTAGCGACTGTGTCGATCAGTATTACCGCGGTGAACGACGCGCCGGTGGCGGTGAGTCAGTCGGTGAGCACCTTGAAGAATACTGCGCGAGCAATCCTACTAAGCGCATCGGACGCTGAAAACCAACTGTTGACCTATACGGTGATATCGATGCCGACGCATGGAACCCTTTCAGGTCTTGGTTCAGAAAAAACCTACTCACCTGAATCAAATTACGTCGGTACCGATAGTTTTACGTACAAGGCCAGTGATCCATCCGCAGACTCAGCGGTGGTGACAGTTAACATTCGTGTGATCGTATCCAACGTGGCACCGGTTGCCCTAGCTCAGTCGGTCTTGACTGAAGAAGACACGGTTAAGTTGATTCTACTCACCGGCACCGATGTGGAGGGCGAAGTATTGTCATTTGCCGTCGTCACGGAGCCAGCCAAGGGAATATTAAGCGGTATACCACCCAATCTAGTTTACACGCCCAAAGCCAATCTGTCAGGTTCAGATAGCTTTTCCTTCCGCGTCCGAGATGGTAACAATGAATCGGCGATAGCCACTGTTTCCATCGACATCACGCCGGTCAATGACGAGCCGGTGGCATCATCCCAATCGGTCACATTGACTGAAGATACTATTAAAAAATTGGTTTTGAGAGGAACTGATGCCGAGGGATCTTTACTCACCTTTAAGGTGGTGGATCAACCAACCAAAGGTGTCATCACAGGAATTGGCGCAAACCTATTCTATACTCCCAATACCAACGTCACTGGATTGGACTCATTCACCTTTAAGGTGAATGATGGCGCACTCGACTCGGGTGTTGCGACGGTTTCGCTAAACATTGTTGCCGTCAACGATGCGCCCTTGGCCATATCTCGGACGGTGACCACGGACGAAGACACCGCTTTGGCAGTCACCATATTAGGGACGGATGTCGAGGGCAGCACTTTGACCTACACGGTCGTGACCACTCCGACCAAGGGTACTCTCAGCGGCACTGCGCCCAACCTCATCTACACGCCGAATTTAAATGTGAGTGGATCGGATCTGTTTACGTTCAAAGTGAATGACGGCACGGTGGACTCGGCATCTACAGCGACGGTTGCGATCGCAATCACCTCGGTGAATGACATCCCGGTTGCTGTAGCTCAATCGTTGAGTACGACCAAGAATACCGAACGTGCTATTGTCTTGAGCGCAACGGATGCTGACAGTCAGGCGCTCACCTACACGGTCGTGTCTCGGCCGGCCCACGGGACACTCTCTGGTACCGGTTCAGCGCTCACCTATACGCCTGATTCGAACTATGTCGGAGCTGACAGTCTAACGTTTAAGGCTAGCGATTCAACATCGGACTCAGCTGTGGTCACTGTTAACATCCGGGTAAGCTCCACTAACGTCGCACCGGTTGCCTTTGCTCAGTCTGTATCGACTTCTGAAGATACCGCCAAAGGCCTAGTTTTGGCTGCGACCGATGCTGACAACGATTCGCTGACATACACAATCGTCAGTAATCCGTCCCGCGGAACCTTATCGGGGACACCTCCGAATATCACGTATTTGCCTAATACTAATTCAGTGGGAGTAGACACATTTACTTTCACAGCTAACGATGGAGCTGTTAATTCTTCAGTCGCTACGGTGACAGTAACAGTGACCCCCATCAATGATGCTCCAATTGTTGAGTCCTACGCGGTTTCTGGTGCTGAGGATTCTACGATCGCGGTTACGTTGGTCGCTTTAGACCCTGATGGTGACTCCCTGACATATACAGTATTGACCCAACCAGCACATGGCACTATCTCCGGCACACCTCCAATCCTGAATTACACACCAGAGGCTAATTACGATGGAAGCGACAGCATTCAATTCAAGGTGAGTGATGGGTCGGCTGAGTCTTCGATCGCAACGGTTACCATCGCCGTGAGTTCGGTGAATGATCTTCCGATTCTCAACGCTCTTGCCAAAGCCGTTTTGGATTCAGGCAAATGGCTATCATTTACGGCTACGGGCTCTGACATTGATATTCCGGCCCAGACTCTCAGCTTTAGCTTGAAGTCCGGACCCGATGGCATGGTGGTTTCCAAGCAAGGAGATGTGTATTGGTTGCCCAAAGGTTCGCAACGTCCCAGTACCAACACGGTCGTGATTCAGTTGTCCGATGGCGTAGCATCAGTAGACAGGTCGTTTACTGTCGAGGCCAAGGAAGCCGAAAAAAAGGCCCGTTTCGCCGGCGCGGCTATTGATGGTTACATTGCGGGTGCGACGCTGTGGTTTGACGCTAATTTGGACGGCATTAAGGATTCGGTAGAACCCAGCACCATCACAGATCGCGAAGGTAATTTTGATCTGGATTTTGATTCAACACTCTTCGACAGGAACAAAGACGGTCAACTCGATCCTTCTGAGGGGCGGTTGGTTGTCGAAGGTGGCGTCGATTTGTCTAGCGGACAGCCTCGAGTCGGTCAGTTGACAGCTCCGGCCGGCTCCGGCGTGATCACGCCTTTGACGACGATGGTTGACTTGGTGTCTCGGCAAGGCGCAGGCATAAGCACGGCTGAGGCGGAAGAGCGGGTCCGTACGGCGTTAGGAATCCCGGTCGGTATTGCCGTGACTTCTTATGATCCCGTTGCTGCAGCCATTCGGGGTGACACTCGCGCAGCGTCTATTCAGGCAGCGGCTTCGTCCTTAGCCGATTCGATCAACTTGCTGGCAAGTGTGATTGATGGAGCCTCTGGCTCCGTGGACAACAACCAATCGACGAAGGCTGTTGGTCAGGCTCTCGCGAGCAAGCTCGCCTCTGGCAATTTGGTGAACTTGAACGATGAAACCACCTTGAGTTCAGCTCTTACGATTGCTGCTGCAGGCACTGGTACTATTATTTCTGAGGAGATGAAGGCCACAGCAAGTCAGGTTGTTGCTGAGCAGAACACCGCCAAGACCGATGCCGTGGTCAACGCATGGAATCCCCTGGATGCACTTTTGGCGATTTCTCAGATTCAGTCCGTGTCGCAGTCTGGAGCAGCTGAGGCTTTGAGCGACCTCGGCGCCGGAAGGGTCTCGTCTGACGAGGTGGTTTTGGGGTTCACTGGAGCCGCGTTGGTTGAGACTGTTGCTGCAGCACCGGTTGGAGATGTAACGGGCAGGAATCGCAATTCGGGACGGTTTGCATTCGCGACTTCTTCAGCCGTGGTGAGCGAGGGGGGCCGCTCAATTCAACCTCTGAGTATAACTCGTGAGGGCGGGGCATTTGGTTCAGTCCGATTGCAGGTGCGCTTGGAAGGAGATCCCGATCTCTTGATCAAAAATGTCATTGAGGTCGAGTTTGCTGACGTCGTAACGCAGCAAACCATCGATTTGGCTTCAGCAATTCGAGATGACTTGGATCCTCAGTTGGACCGATCGATCACCGCAGTGTTGAGTTTGGTTTCAGGTGTGACCAGCGGTGCAACATTGGGTGCACAAATCAGCAGTGAGATTCGAGTTGTCGACAACGACTCGGCGGGCACTATTGGATTTGCCTCTTCCCAGTTTAAATCCACCGAAGGCGGTGATGTGAGCTTGGAGTTGGTACGCACCGACGGTACGGCTGGACGAATTGTCGCTGTCGTTCGTTTGTACGGTGGCACTTCAACACCTGGTCAAGACTACCCAGCCTCAGTGCTCACGACCGAGTTCGCGGCGGGTCAAACTCGCAAGGTCGTCAATCTCGGTTGGATCGATGATGGAGTCACTGAATCCAGCGAAACGGTCATTGCGCAGTTAGAGTTGGGTGCGGACTCGGCCTTGGGATCGACGGTGTCTCCGACCACACAGGCCACAACGGTCGAGGTTGCCGACAAGTATGTTCCGGCACCGAACAACGTGAAACCGGTGGCCAGCGGGGTTGCTTCCGGAACGGTTCTGACAGTCATTGAAGGTTCGTCGATCAATTTGGTTCTCCAAGGTTCTGATCCCGAGGGGGCCAGCTTGACCTACATTCGATCCAGCGTGCCTGCCAAGGGTGTTCTGAGCGGGCGGTCTCCTAATCTGAAGTACACGGCCAATCTTGGAGTACGTGGGGTGGACAGTTTTACCTATAAAGTCAACGATGGGCAGTCCGATTCAGAGTTGGCGACGGTGACCATCACCATCAAGCCTATTAATATGATACCGGAGGTGTTCTCACAGATTTTGTCGACGGATGGAGAGCTCTTCGTTGGTTTCCGATTGATAGGTTCCGATCCTGACGGTGATGCATTGACCTTTCGGGTTGTTGGATTGCCCAGTAAGGGTGTAGTGACTGGAGCCGGGCCAAACTTTGTATACACACCTAATCTTGGTGCCAGTGGTCTCGATTCATTCTTAGTTCGCGCCAACGACTCTAAAGATGATTCATTACCCCAAACAATTTGGGTTGCAATCAACGCGGTTAACAAGGCCCCAGTCGCAGAAGCTCAATCGATTACTTTGGCTGAAGACAGCACTGCATCTGTAAGCCTGGGCGGATCGGATCCTGAAGGGTTCCCGCTGACATTTTTGGTTGTAAAGCAACCATCCAAAGGTGCTTTGACAAGATCTGGATCTAATTGGATGTACACGCCAAATCCTGATTATTATGGCTCTGATAGTTTTACATTTAGGGCCAGCGATGGGGTTTTGACCTCTGCTGAAGCTACTATTAGTATATCAATACTGTCAGTGAACGATATCCCGAATGCAATCGGTCAAACTATTGCAGCAGTGGTACGCGTTCCCACAGCCATCGTGTTGGCTGGCAGCGATAAGGAGTCAAGCAGTTTTGCTTACAAGATCACCCGCACGCCAACAAAAGGTGTTCTATCGGGAGTCGCACCTAATTTGGTGTATACCGCGACGGCAGGTTCAACGGGTTCTGATTCATTTAGTTTCCGAGTCAACGACGGGTCTGATGAGTCAGGGGATGCTGAGGTGAGGGTAGCGTTGACACCTGAGAACCAGCCTCCCGTGGCTGCCAGTCAAAATCTAACGTTGGCAGAGGATACAGAAAAACCGATTACATTGACAGGCCAGGATCCGGAGAACGATGAATTGAGCTATATTCTTGTTTCTCCGCCGACCCATGGCGCTTTGATCGGTCGGTCTCCTAATTTTATCTACATGCCGAACACCAACTTTACCGGCGTGGATAGATTAACATTCCTAGTCAACGATGGACAGGTGGCTTCCGCCGCGGCCGAAATATTTATTCTGGTGACTCCTGTAAACGATGCTCCGGTTTTGAATCCTATCGCGGACGTGGTGACGGATGCCGGCAAGCGGTGGGCCGCGACGGTAAGTGCCTTCGATGTGGATGTTCCGGTTCAACCGCTCTCTTTCAGTCTGCCTCAAGGCCCGATCGGCATGAAAATAGATGGGTTTGGAAATTTGGATTGGACTCCGACTGTTCAACAAGCCGGCGAGCATTGGGTTGAAGCGTCAGTCTCAGATGGAGTAGCGGCCAGCAGCATCCGATTCAAGGTGTTTGTGAAGCCGGTCAATACAGCGCCGCAGATGCCCACCTTTGCAGTGCGGCGTGTCTCGGAGGGCAACACAGTAAGCTTTTTGTTGTCGGCCACTGATGGGGATCTACCAGCCCAATCATTGACCTTTGGCTTGGTCGGCGGGCCTGAGGGGATGACTGTGAATCCCAGCGGATTACTCACTTGGAAACCGAGCGAGGCCCAAGGTGCTTCAACCAACCTCGTGTTGGTCAAGGTCAGCGACAACGGCAAACCGTCCCTGAGTGCAACCAACTCCATTGAGATCATCGTCCGAGAGGTCAATCAGCCCCCGGTTTTACCAGACTTCGGAGTAGCCACTGTGGATGCCCTAAAAGGTTGGTCCATGAAGCTGCAGGCAAACGATTTGGACATTCCCTCCCAGACTCTGACCTATAGGTTGGTGCGTGGACCACAGGGCCTGACACTTAGCACCAACGGGGTCATCGAGTGGACACCAAACTTGGGGCAAGCGGGATCACATGTACTGGAAGTCGCCGTGGATGATGGGGTGGCTTCTGTCTCCCAGATCGCAACGGTGACAGTGAAGGTCGTCAACACGGCTCCCATCCTCAGTTCGGTGGGTACGCGACGGGTGGCTGAGGGTAATCTCCTGAGTTTCCAGTTGAGCGCAACGGATGCCGAACTGGCGATCCAGCGACTCACCTTTGGACTGGTGAGTGGTCCCCTGGGATTAACGGTGAGCTCCAACGGACTCGTCGCTTGGAGACCTAGCGAGGCTCAGGGCCCCAGCACCAATGTCCTCTCAGTTCGTGTCACCGATGATGGTCAGCCTTCGATGAGTCATACCAATTCCATCGAAGTGGTGGTCCGTGAGGTCAATCAAGTGCCGGTTGCATTGGCGGTGACAACCCGACGCGTTTCGGAAGGGAATTCCCTTACTTTTTCAATCATCGCATCCGATGCGGATCTCCCGTCTCAGCGATTGAGTTTTAGCGTTGCAACTGGGCCTGTCGGTCTGACGGTCAAGACCAATGGTTTGGTCAATTGGACTCCCAGCGAGAACCAGGGTCCGAGTACGAATCTCGTGCAAATTCGGGTGACCGACGATGGTAGCCCGGCGCTGAGTGTGACCAATTTGGTTGAAATTATTGTCCGTGAGGTGAATTCAGCGCCGGCGCTCTTGGGAATTGAACCTAAGGCGTCCTTACCCGATGTGAACTGGAATTTTCAGCTTGAGGCCATTGACCCAGACTTCCCAGTCCAAACACTGACGTACAGGCTGGTGAATGGTCCGGCTGGGCTGACGGTAACTACCAACGGACAAGTGCAGTGGAAGCCGACAGCCTCTCAGTTGGGCAAGTATTCTGTTACCGTCACCGTCTCCGACGGAGTGAGTACAACTCAACAGGGTTTCCCAATTACGGTTGCTTCAGAAATAGCCCCGCGCTTGGAAATTGTTTCAACAAGCAATAACTTAATAACATTAAAAATTCGCGGGTTACAAGGATTCCAATATTTACTACAGCGATCTGATTTAATATCAAACAAATGGATTTTAGATCCAAATACAAAAATAATATCTACAGAAGGGTTTGAAAAACCTGTTGAGCAGATTGTGAATATTTCTGACAACGAAGCTATGTTTTTTAGATTAAATCAAACTCGTTAAAACTGGTGTCTCAGCCCTCAGTTTAAAAAATAGCCTTTCGAAAAATCAGATCCATTTTCTGATAACTCAGAGGAATAAACATAACACTTTTCACTATTGAAAAGGCGGGAAAATTATAGAACAAGGACGCCTTTATTTAATGTCAATGCGACCACTATCTAGGAACCTGTTAACTAACAAAAGTTAGTTGTTGCGAAATGAATATAAAAGCGCAAATAGATAAGGTAGCGTGTACATTATTTGCAATCTCATTAGCCTGGGAGGTTTTCTGGTTTGGTGGAGTACATCCAAGTGAATCTTGGGTTGGATTCATGTGCCTTCTGATTTGCGGGCTGTATCTATCTTATGAATTATATTTTAAAAACATAAGGCTTAATTTCGACTACATCGATATTATAATATTAACAATATTATCATTATGGTCATTGTTGACGGTTCACTCGTCAACTGTTGGGTACTATTCAATCAAAACTGGGGTTGGATATTTAATTTTTATTTTGGCGCTATTGTTGGTTAAAAAAAGTCATGGCGTTCGAAACAATTCTAAATATTTAATCTTGTTCGCGTTGCTGTGCGGTGTAACGCTATCTCTGTACGCGATTCATCAGCGTTTAACAACGTCAAATTCTGTTCTAGGTGTAATTAAACCTGATGTATATTCAGGGAGATATGGAGGCGTCTTTATTAACCCTAACCATCTCGCGTCGTTTTTAATCTGCTTGCACCCTATCATCTTAGTGCAAGTTTTAAAGCGTAATATTAAAATACATCTAAGGTTGCTGATGTGTTTTATGTATATATTAATGGGGGTTGCAATTATTTTAACAATGTCGAGAGGGGGTTGGATCGGCTTATTGCTCGGTTCGTTGATGGTGCTGTCAGTTAGATTTGTGCGCAATTACCGTTCTGGTATAATTGGAGCAGTCTTAATAATATTTTTTATATGCTCGGGAGTGTTTAGCTATTCTGATAAATTTAGATCAAGAATAAATTCACTTATGGTGGCTGACAGTTCAGATAGTGGTATGTTTCGAATTTGGTTGTGGAAATCGGCATTTCAAATGTGGGCAGATAATAAATTAATTGGCGTTGGACCAGGTCAATTTCAAGTCAGATTTCCTCAATATCGTCCGCCGACAATCCCTGTCAATCCTGAATATGTTCATAATGAATATCTAGAGATACTTGTTGAATATGGTGTCTTAGGTTTTGCAGCATTCAATCTGATATTATATAAGATTATTTTTATCCCGTTATGGTTTAATAGTAAATTCTTAATAGATAATATAATAGCGCTTGAATCAAACGCGGCGTGTTTAGTTCTAGGCTGCATTGGTGGGGTTTGTTCTTTAATGGTGCATGCCATGTTTGAATTTTGCTTCCATATCCCGGCGATTGCTATTTTAGGTGCTCTAATCATTGGCATCAATTGGAATGCGTCAGAGGTAGGGCTAAAATCTCAGTTAGCCCCGGTAAGAGTATTTAATAATTACTTTTCATCCATCGCCATGCTTTTAACAACAATATTTATTTTTATAATAAATTTGCAAGCGGCACGTGAGGATATGTTTTTAAGAAAAGCTTCAATTGGCGGGATAGCCGCTACAGATCGGATTGAGTATTTAACTAGAGCTATGAAGGTGCAGCCTAGTAACCCAAAAACATTTTATTGGATTGGAGAAGAGTTGAGGATCTTGGCGATTAATTCACCCGGTAACAGGAATCAGGGTTTGAATGATGCTATGAATTATTTTAAGAAATCGGCACTGATTGACCCATATTTTCCCGGCAGTTTTATGTCTATGGGTTTATGCTTTAAAGAAATTGGTGACAATAAAGCGGCGCTTGATAATCTTAAAAAAGCTAATCTATTGGGGATTAATGATATTAAAAATTTAAACTGTTTGTCTCGTTTGCTGATTGACAATGGTGATCTGATTAGCGCGAAACGGTTGAATCATCAATCTCTCAGTATTAACTGGTGGAATAATAGCGAAGCAATTTATTTTAAAAATTTGATGGATCAAAATTATTGATGTAAAACATTAATTTCGATGTTGTTTTAGTTTGTTGTATAATTATTCAAATTTTATAAAACTGGGTTTGAATCAGTTGCCGAAATTTTGGGTTCAGATGAGTTAATTGAGTTTATTTTGTTTGTATGTGTTTTTTTGCTAAACCAAAGATGCTGTTTTTAGTGGTGGGTTTATTGTGCGCTATTTTAATGCAGTTTGGGTGTTCAGTTGAGCAAGAATTTGTTGTTCGATTTGGAAAAGATGATAAATGGTTGAGTGGGATTGAAACGAATAATTTTAAAATAAGGATTCTTCCGAATGATATAGTAAACACGGATTTGAATCGCGTGCTTGATGCTTCTTTGGTTGCCATCACTGACTTAGAAATGATTCAGAATCTTGAAAGTGAGTTGGTTGAATTTAGATTGGATTATCCTGATCTTGTTGGTTTGGACAAGTTTTTTCTTGAATGTACGCAACGGAAGTTGATAGCAGTTTCTCAGATTAGTAATAATTGTGCGTTTGTGCTGCTGATGGTTCCTAATGTTCAGGGTGTCACTAAATTTTTGAATAATGGAGTCTTGAAGGCTAATAAAAATTCACATCTGCTTGTCACTTCGGATTCTTTTGGGTTAACGGATAAGGATTGGGTTATGCTGGTTCCTTTAAGTAGTGTTTATAATGATGTTGTTTTAACTGGTGATATGATAATCAAGGATCCAGGTGTCCTTTTGCGACGTTTGGCGGTTTTAGTAGATCGAAAGGGTTTTACTAATTCTGGAGTAATGAATTGGGTGAATAGCGTTAGGTTGGAATTGGTTCCAATGTTGGCGAAGCATCGGCGAAGTACTCGATATAAAAAATGGAATGAGTATTTTATAAAATTGAAAGGCAATAATTTGTCTGCGGCTTCTCGATTTGAGGTTCCATTAAAAGATTCAGTAATTGCTGTGCGATGGATTCCAAGTGGTGAATACCTCATGGGAAGCCCATCATCGGAGGTCGGTAGATTTAGTGATGAGAGTCAACATTCGGTTAGGTTGAGCAAAGGGTTTTTACTGAGCGAGTCTGAGTGCACTCAAAAGGATTGGATTTTATTAATGACTAATAATCCGAGTTATTTTAAAGGGGACTTGAGGCCGGTGGAACAGGTGAATTGGGATGAAGCGATGCTATTTTGTGAGCGTTTAACGAAGCTTCATTCTCACGAAGGTTTGATCCCGAACGGATTTAGATGGCGATTACCTACAGAAGCGGAATGGGAATACGGATGCCGATCCGGTGGCAGGCAAGCATATTCAAATGATATTGGTGTTGCTGGTTGGTCCCTAGAGAATTCCAGTATGCAGTCTCATCCGATTAATATAAAAGTGCCTAATAAATGGGGTGTTCATGACATGCACGGCAATGTATGGGAGTGGTGCATGGATTGGTACCAAGAGTATCCAAAGCAAGATACTGTGGATCCTATCTGCAAAAGAGTTAGTCTTGGTAGAGTTCTTCGAGGAGGCGGGTGGTTGCTCGAAGAAAAATATTGTAGGTCTGCAGCGCGTCGGTATAGCGCGCCGAACCTCAGTTATAGTTATGTAGGCTTTAGACCGGTTCTTGTTTTTGAACCGGATGTTAATAACAAGTGATCTTTGGGGATCTTGGGCTTGTGTTAATTTTTGAGGTTTACTTGCTCGGTGCGGGTGGTGCCCATTCTCCCGTGTAGAGGGTTGACCAGCCGCTTTTTGAGACCAGTTGAACCATGGGTGAGGCGAGTCTCAGGCGGAGGTTGCGGGTGCCGTCCACGATTTCGATGTACTGAGGGGTCCTAGACATTTCTATGAAATTCCAGACCGGTTTGCCGTTTTCAAACTCAGTCCAAGTTCCGTTGGTCTTGCGTTCGAAGGAGCCCTTGGCATGACGCCAAATTTGTGGATCCCGGGGAAGGTTGGGGAGGGGGCGTAAGGCGATTAGGTAGTCACTCCAGAGATCGTTGAGTCCGCGGCCGGTTGCTTTGGAGAAGAGGGTTTCTTGGTAGTTCCCGAGGCGCAGGGCGGTGTTCAATTGACGGACGATTCCCGGCGCAGGGCCGCACTCGAGCCAAAATAAGAATCCGGCCGTGACCTTGTAAGAATCGAGATACCCCTGCGGCTTTTCCGGACGGGGGAACTCGGACAAGGGCAGGGCTTCATAAATGGCGTAGCGCAAATAATCAGCGATGCCTTCAGTCAACCATCCCACTTGGTTCGGGGGATAGGCTTGGACGACATGAACCAGTTCGTGGATGACGGCGCCGCGACTGTCCTCTGGGTGCTGGATGATCCAGTTTGCCGAAATTTCAATACTGGACCAAGAGGCCGCGGCTATCCCTTTGAAGTCGGGATTCACGCGGATAGCGACATTGGGCAATGGATGGTCCTGGGTAGTGGCCAATAAGTTGCCCAATCGGGGATACCACTCCCGGGCGATGGCTTCCGTCGAATCTGCCCAGGTTTTCAAGGCTGGGGCTCTCGAGGTGTCGATTCGGACGGTGGCGGCCTGGGCGGTGACTAGGGTCCATGCCCCAACCATCGACGTCCGCCAAAGGGTCCGCAGGATTGCTTTCCAGCCCGCTCGGTTCATGCGGTATGGGTAAGCGTGCCTTGTTCCTGACTCAAGGATGGTCAGGAAGATTTGCTAGAACATCGGGGACAGGGAGTTAGCGGATTAGGCCAGGATGCCCTTCACCACCTGTCCCTCCACGTCGGTCAGACGGTAGTCGCGACCCTGGAAACGGAAGGTGAGTCGCTCATGATCAAATCCGAGTTGATGCAGAAGGGTGGCCTGAAGGTCGTGGACGGTGACTTTGTCGCGGGCCACTGAGAATCCTAGTTCGTCGGATTCGCCGTACGTGGTGCCGCCCCGGATGCCGCCTCCGGCCATGACCATGGAGTAGCAGTCGGGGAAGTGGTCGCGCCCCAAGACGCCGCCCTGAGCGGTGCGCCCTTCACGGAAGGGGGTGCGTCCAAACTCGCCCCCGAGCACGACCAGGGTGTCATCAAGCATGCCGCGTTGACGGAGGTCTTTCAGCAGAGCCGCCACGGGGCGATCCATCGTGCGGCACTTGTTGGTGAGTCCATCGCGGATGTCTTCGGAGGGTCCTGTGCCATGGAAATCCCACCCCCAGTCAAAGAGTTGGACGTACCGGACGCCTTGTTCGACCAGGCGCCGTGCCAAGAGGCAGTTGTTGGCGAAGCTCGATTCACCGGGTTTGGCACCGTAGGCCTCGAGGGTGGCCGGTGTTTCGCGGTTGATGTCCATCACCTCAGGCACCGACATCTGCATCCGGAAGGCCAACTCATATTGAGCGATGCGTGTGGCGGTCTCGGGATGCCCGAGCTCTTGGGACTGCAACTCGTTGAGGTCGCGCAAGGTGTCGAGGCCCATGCGCCGCACGTCGCGGTCCATGCCGGCCGGGTCCGAGGCGTAGAGCACGGGGTCGCCCTTGGAACGGCACTGAACCCCCTGATAAACGGAAGGAAGGAAGCCGTTGCCAAAGGAGTTCTTGCCGCCGTTGGGCTGCACTCCGCTGGAGATGAGCACTACGAATCCGGGTAGGTTCTGGTTTTCAGTCCCGAGGCCATAGGTGACCCAGGCACCAATAGACGGGCGTCCGGGGCGCGGCGACCCGGTGTAGACCAGCAGTTCGGCCGGGGCGTGGTTGAACTGGTCGGTGGTCATCGAGCGGATGACGCACAGTTCGTCGGCCACGGTTTGCAGGTGGGGCAGGGCGTCCGAGAGCCAGACGCCGCCTTGTCCGTAACGGGCAAAAGTTCGCGGCGTGCCCAAGAGCTTGGGCGTTCCTGAAGTGAAGGCGAAGCGCTTGCCCTTGAGGAAGGCGTCGGGGCAATCCTGCCCGGTGCGTTTCACTAATTCGGGTTTGTAGTCGAAGAGGTCGAGGTGAGGCGGTGAACCGGTGAGATGCAGGTAAATCACCCGCTTGGCCTTCCCGGGGAACTTCGGACTATGGGCCGCCAGCATTGAGGTAGCGGGTGTCGCGGCGGCGGCGGGAAGACTCCCCTTGAGGAGGGATCCCAGGGCGATGGCACCCAAGCCGTTGGCGGTTCGGCTGAGGAAGTGTCGCCGGGTGAGGGATTGCAGGGCTTCGATCTGAAGATTCATGGGGTACTTGGGGTGAATCGGCGTCACCGTTTCATCAGAAATTCGTCGAGGTTCATCAGCACATTGGCCACTGAGGTCCATGCGGCCGCGTCGACTGCGTCTAGGCCGGAAGGGAGTTCACCGATGGGTTCGGTGGCCAGGCGCTTGGCCTTTGTGGTGTCGGTCTGAAAGCGCTGGCGACTGCGCTCCAACAGCGTGGTGACGGCCGTTAACTCCTCAGAAGAAGGCGGGCGATGGAGGCACTGCCGGAATCCGGTCCGGAGCCGATCGGGGACTGAGCCTGGGGCCAGGGCCATGCGGCGGCCCAGCGATTGGGCGGCTTCGATGTACACCGGGTCGTTGAGGGTAACGAGGGCTTGGAGCGGGGTATTGGAGCGTTCGCGGCGAACCAAGCACACCTCACGGTTGGGGGCGTCGAACGTGGACATCGAGGGGTAGGGGTTCGAGCGACGCCAGGTGGTGTAAATGCCCCGGCGGAAACGGTCTTCGCCCATGCTGGTTTCCCAGTCCGTGCCGCTGCCGAACGCCGCGCTGAGTCCCAGCTTGGGTTGGGCCGGTTTGACCGGCGGACCATGCATGCGGGCACTGAGCAATCCGCTGACGGCCATGGCCTGGTCGCGGATCATCTCGGCAGACAATCGGAATCTCGGACCACGGGCCAGCCAACGGTTTTCTGGATCATGGGCCAAGTGCTCCGGAGTGACCTTGGAGGACTGCCGGTAGGCGGCCGAGGTGACCATCAGGCGCAGCAGGTGTTTCAAATTCCAGCCGCTGTCCACCAACTCCACCGCCAGCCAGTCGAGGAGTTCCGGGTGGGAAGGCGGTTCGCCTTGGGAACCGAATTCTTCACTGGTTCGCACCAGACCGATTCCAAAGACCGATTCCCAAAGGCGGTTGGCGACCACTCGGGCGGTCAGGGTGTTGCGTTTGTCCATCAACCACCGAGCCAGTTCGAGACGGTCTGGGCGCTGGACCGTGGACACCAGTCCCAGGCTTGAAGGCAGGCCTTCGTGAACCTCTTGCCCCAGATTCAGGTAATTGCCTCGGAGTTGGATGAGGGTTTTGCGCCGATCCTTACTCGCCAGCTCCCGCAAGACTGGGACCGTGGTATGCGGCTTCAGCTCCGCCAGTTTTTTCCGAAATTCAGCA
>Ga0209107_10001137_pt1 | contig 14801 bp, 16 predicted proteins | sample LakErihyJuly2011_2_FD_187460 | JGI IMG/M metagenome (GOLD analysis project Ga0209107, IMG submission 187460) | Freshwater microbial communities from dead zone in Lake Erie, Canada - CCB hypolimnion July 2011 (SPAdes) (version 2) | ecosystem: Environmental > Aquatic > Freshwater > Lentic >... | reverse complement strand
AAAAATAGTATCATTCTTTGATAATTCATCATCAAGTTTTTGTTTTACATTATCATACGTCCAATGCCATAATAATAATATAAGTGGTTTATCTTTTACTAAAAGGTAATCATCAGATTTAATATTTTTTAAATATTCACCTGTTATATCATCAGTTATATCAATTTTTAAATTTATATTATTTTCTTTACAATATTGATATAAGCATAAAGCTCCACGAATTCTATCTCCAATACCAAACCCGGTTTCCGTATTTATTCTATTTCGCCATATTAAAAATATTGTTTTTTTATGTGATGTTTCTAAAAACCCATCTATTGTATATATAAAATATCTATAAAATACCATAGAAATCATTATTAGTAAAACCAGAATTAAAGAATAAATAATAATTTTTCTATTTTTCATATATTATTAAATGTTATATTATTTACAAACTAATATAATAACATATAGATTATTTACGATATAATTGTTTTAATATCATACTTTTACTGATATCGTGCCCGTTGACATGATTTTGATGAATTGTTGATGTTTCATTTGTACCATATATAAACATTGGGTATTTATACGCATAAGTATTAAATCTACTAAACAAGTAATGGTCTGCTTCATGCGAAATATCACGCGGTAATAGTTTTAGATTATTTATTATTTTATTCTTGTTCAAAATATACGCGCCGGCAGACGCAAAGTTTCCATTTTTATATCTAGTATATTTTTTGAATGGTATACCAGAGTTTATAATATAACACAATTGTATTATTTCCCAATCCCTCGGTGCGTGTTTCATAATTTGTTTTGTTGATTTTTTCCAGTACTTTTTATATTCAAGTGTCATATCGTCTTCCATAATTAATGCTACTTCGCTATTTGATTCTGAAAATTGTTTGATTGCATTTAAATGTGATAATAAGCACGCATATTCAACTTTTGTAAACCTTTCTGGCTGCATTCCATCAAATTTGGCATTCAGAACTTGGTCTATACTACGTGCTTTTCCATCAACAGCAGTAATGCGAACAATTTTTTTTCCTTCAAATACTGGGTCTTTGAACATTTTCTTCATTCTTTTTTGGCGGTCAGGTGAGCGGTCCAAATTAATCCAGTAAATTACGTCAATGCCTTCCAAATAATCTTTGTCTTCCAATCCTTCAATATTTTTATTAAAAAAAACAACGACAATGATGATTGCGATAACAACACCAACTAGTGCCCAGATATGCCATTGCTCAACTTTCATTTTACTCTATACAATATCTTGACATAAATACTCCGCCAATGTATAGTATCCGTTTTCCAGTGCTATCCGGTGTTTTTCTTCGTCGGTTCCATTATCCACCAATATGGCCGTTTCATAGAGAGTTCGGAAATTGGGAAACAGGAGTGAAAGTTCTTTGGTATTTTCTTCCATAAATTGTTTGATTATGCGTTTCTTACTAAATATGGCGTCAAAATATGCCGTCGGAGTCATTTCAAAGTTCCAGTATCGCATCGTTTCCAAGAGCGAGCATAAATCTTCGTAGTTGCGGATGCGGAATCCGAAATTACACACGTATTCGGTGGCCCAGATGGCATCAGTTTGTCGGCGTCGGTATCTGCGAGATTGACGAAATGTGTGCGGCAAATCCGCGGGTTCTACTTTTACGGGACTATTCAGATGTGATAACATTTTTTTGTTGTTGTTTTGTTGTTGATATTGTATAAGATACAATATCAATTTTTTGTGGCCACTTGGTGTCTTTGATTCGATGAATACGACAATATCTCTTAGTATGGGATCATAAGGCGTAAGCGAAGCTGAAACGACTCTTCGATAATTTATCTTAGTATGGGATCATAAGGCGTAAGCGAAGCTGAAACGACGAGTTCCCTTAGCTTAACGGTCGCGCCCCGAAGGGGCGCGCTTTAATCAACGCGGTCCATTTCCGGTGTTCCCTCTAAGGCAACATCACTCTTGCCACCATTGAACGGCTTCACATCTGCCACTTCACGCTCATCAAAATTGACCGTCTTGTTAACACCCACCAGCTCGCCATCCTCCGTCAGTGTCTGAGTAAGCTTGTTGCCCGAGTCGCGCGCTTTCTTGACGTTCTCCTCAATGGCCTTGCGCTTCGCATCACGTACTCGCTGGTCAAACTCCTGCTTTGCCTTCTCCTCATTCTTCATCTTCTCATGATGTAGCTGGTTCAACTCGTCCTCCATGAACTCTACACGTCCAGTCTTGTAGGCATCAGGATCCCAGGGCATCCAGATACCAACGGGCCCTACAAAGATGTCGTGGTTGGGATCGGTCTCGCGCAGCTTCTTGGCACGCAACTCCGCCTCCGCCTGACTGCTGTAAGACCCACGCACCTTGATTCCGCGCACCGATGTGTGGAACTCATGTTTAGCATTAAACTCATTGGTGATTCGGTCCTCATTCTTGTCCATGAAATTGTTGAAGTCGTCGGTGATGGAATACGACTTTAGCTTCTTCTTCTCCTCCTCCACGTATTCCTTCATATCCACCATGATGTCATCCATCTTAATCTTGTATTTGAAAGACAAGAAGTTTAGGAAATCGCCGAACTTCTCAATGGATTTACTGAACTCCCACTGTTGAACAAACTTTTCAAAAACATATTGCTCACGCTGTTTCAAAATCTTCTCGGGGGAAATGAACGAGATACACACAAACTTCTGGGATGGGATGGTGGCATCCTCTTCACATAAGTCAACGTATTTAGGATTTTCTTTTCCATTATCTAATGTTTTTTTTTGAAAGCCAGACATTTAGTAATATATTCATATTAATGTCAACCCGTTTAAGTATTTTTAGAGATTAATCATTTTTTTCTGTTTTAATACTATATAAAAATGAACTTCAACGAGCTTGTGAAACGTGCTATCAAATACATTATTGAGGGTATTATTGTTGCCCTAGCCGCCTACGTCATTCCTAAACACTCTTTAAATGTTGAGGAGGTTGTTGTTATTGCATTGACTGCCGCAGCCACCCTTGCCATTTTGGACACATTCATTCCTTCTATGGGTGCTTCTTCAAGACAGGGTGCAGGCCTTGCCATCGGCACCGGTCTAGCTGGCGGTCTCAGAATTGCTTAAGCGATTCTAATTATTCATTGATCTATACTATTTAGCAAACTAGTATAAACCTTTTTTCCCTTTTTATTCATCCGTTGAATGAATATTTTAATAAAGCATGATAATTTTGCTAGGGCAAACATACATTTTTTGGAAACCAAGCCGAATATGCTTTTTGATGGGCTGTTTACCAAGATGAACTATAGCAATGATTTTATGGTGATGTATGGCGTGTTTATAGACGTGCCTGTATCGGTCATTGGAGCAAAAATGGCTATGTCGGGTGAAGTGTATGACACATTTAAGTTGGTTGAAAACGACATCATGAACGAATATATTGTTTATCGAGGGCTAACCGGTGTTTCACTCACGCACAAGCTTGCCGATTTTATTTTGTCAAAGTATGAGATTGTGGAGTCGTGTGCTGGGGAAAGTTTAGCCATTTTGAAGATATCGGGAATCTGGGAAAACGTCAATGGGGAAGTGGGGTTGTCTTTTAAACTGCTAAAGAATTAAGAGACATATTTACATCATTATTTGTTTACTCCTTTTATTAGATGTATTTTGTGAAAATATATTATATAAATGTCAAAAAAACAAGAACTGACGAGGATATACTCGCAGCAAAAGACAAAAAATGAAAGAACAAGAAAATATAGATAGAGATCCTAAAATACAAAAATTAATGGCTGAATGGCGAGCAGCCAGTCCATCCAATCGTTGGAAAGAAAATACAGAAACAATTGATGAATATGCGAAAAGGTATCACCAAAAACAGTATCAAGTCGCTTCTCAAGTCGCTGATAAATCCGCCCAAGTCGCTGATAAATCTGCTTATAAAGTCGCTGATAAATCCGCTTATAAAAAGACAAGTCCCTCTCATAAGGGCGGGAAAAGATCAAAAAAAATAAAAGAACTACCAATAAAAAAACAAGAAAGTAAAACAATTATCTTTTGATTAAGGCTCTATGTGCGTATTACTAGACACTGAAAATAATAATAAGTTAATTAGTATTTTCAATAATAAGACATTTTACGTAAAAAGATTCTATTTTGAAGATGGTGGTGCATTACTGGTGGTGGTGTCTTCGCGTTTTCTTGTTCCGACGCTTTTTTTTATGTCGCCGCGTTTTTCCACCCATTATGTTCACTCTCTCTCTCTTTTGTGGCGCCGGAGGGTTTGGTGGCACCGGAGGGTTTGGCGGTGCCTTGTCCGCAAAAACCGCTTGATCCGTAAGTGCTTTAATCAAGTCTTTTATTTTTTGATAATCCAATAAATCAAACTTTGACTGTTGTTTTTTGTCAAATGTCAAATTTGGATTTTCATCTACATCATAGGTTGTATTTTTTATCAAGGTTTCTATTTCATTTTTCGCCTTTGTTAAAATCTTGTCATACACTGATTTTAAACTCAAATCTTTGTTATATTTACTAATCGTGTCTGCCAATTCTTTTACGGATGGGATATCTTTGTTTATTTTTTCCATAATTTTTTTCCGTATGTCTTGCGAAACACCCGGTAATTTGTCTATCTCTATTTGTAATAAATCGTCTTTTGACTGCGATGGTGTTGTGGGAGACGACTCAGATTCTTTTGCTTCTTTTACCGCTTTTGCTTCTTTTACCGCTTTTGCTTCTTTGGCCTCTTTGGCCTCTTTTTCCTCTTTTATTTTGATATCTTTCTCAGTCTTTTTAATCAAGTCCGACAAATCAATATATTCGCTCATTTCCAGAATGTCAGCACTCACTTTTTCTTTTTTGATTATTTTTTCTAACCTTCTACCAAGACGTTTGTTTTCAAACAAACACCACACCGCATCTTTATTTGAATCAACTATTAACCCCCCAGCAAACTCCATTGCCAAATAGATTTCAAGATGTGGCGCCTTCTTTTTGTCGGCGCTCTGATTAATTCTGTCAAAGCCAATGTACGTATCGTTTTTTGCGTCGTTTACAACATCATAAAATCCGTCTTTTCCATAAATATTGTACAATCCGGGTATATCGTAGTCAATCAAATCAAATAATTCATTTATCTTTATGTTCGTTGATCTGCGTATTGGTATTGTCACAGATTCAAATAACTGTACATAAGGTTTATGGAAATCGTATTTTTGTAGTGTCACCTGATCCATCTTGATTAAACTTACAAATTGATTGTAGCCTTCTTTGCTATGTACAGAACATAATAATAAGATTAGGTCTAATTTTTTTTTTAATGCGTCTGAACTATTAGAAATGACAGTAGATAAACTTTCACCTTCCATGTCGTCAGGCTTAGGACTGAAAGACAATTGATTTTTTATTTGTTTATATTCCCATTTATAACATACATAGTAAAAGTAATAAAATAATAAAAATAATGAATTGATATCATCTCGTACAAAGGATATTTTCAGTTTATCTACATTTTTTTTTAATAAATTTATGAAGTCTATACTACTGAAATTTGATAATAATTCAGAGTTATTTTTATTTAAAAAAGATTGTGCTTCTTTGTATTCTTTAGACCCGTTATTATTATCATAGAAATTACTATAATATTTATGTAATAATCCAGAATAAGTGTCAACCCCTTTAATGTTACTCTTGCCATCAAACTCTATCACCTGCTCCAATAACTTTATCAGCGGCGCCTTTACTTGCACAAGATATTGCTTAATACCTTTGTTCACTTTTTGATACACTGGGTGATACTTGATTGTATCCAGCCACTGACAATTGATTACTGTCATATCTTTGCCATCTACTTTCATATGTGTGAAATACGCATATTTGTCGGAGTTAAACCAACTATTTATATACTTAGAAACGGTGATACTATCTTGTTGACCTTTACTAAATGAATATGGCGGACTATCCACTGGAAATGTAATGGGAAAGCAATATTTTAATGCAAGTAGCGTATTCTCTTTCATAAAGCACAAATGTTTTGATTTACATTTAGAATCCCCTTCGCTATCGGCCCATTTTTCATCGCCAATTTTGCCCACAACGGCTGGGTCATTGTTTGGTTTTTTGACAGAGGACTCCTTGATGTATTTTAAAAATAGCGCCTGGTCAAAGAATGTCTGGACACATTCAAAATGCGTCTTTGTCATCAATACTTCTTCACTGTATTTTATATTGGTACAAATCCACATTTTGCCATTGTCGCTCTTCACGGGGGTCTCAAACAAAAACATCTTGGCGTCCAGTTCAATCGGTTTTTTGGGGTCAATATTATTGTACAACATAACGTTTAATGTGTCCAAATCATAACCGTCAATTGTCGCCATCCTATTATATTATAGTAATATTTTGTTATATCAGAATATTACTTTTCTCTGTGATTATTTCGCGTAAAACGGTTTCGCAGATACATCCGAGGCCTTATTGTCCTTTGGATTGGGTTCCGCTTCCTTTTGCTCAATGTATTTATCCACCGTTGTTCTGGCTTTCACATAGTCCTCGTGCGAAACGTCGGCGTCAATGTTCTCATAAAACTCCTTGAAATCCTGGGGCAAAATACAGAATGGGCTTTCGTCGTTCAGCAACACGTCAAAAATGATTATGAAAATTAGGGTGAGACCCATTGCAATATAGATGTCGCGGGTTCCCATCCACGCTATCGCAAATACCAGGATTTGTTTGCTAAATGTATATTTCAAATACATCTCCGCGGTTTTCCCGAGTTTCAGCGTGGCAAACTTAGAGGCAATGTTGAGCGTGATAATCATCAGACCCGCAAATATTTTGCTGTCGTTGATGTTCATTAGTCTCTCGTGAATGAGTCCCAACCAACCATTGGGTTCGGATTTCTTTGATTTTGACATATATGCTATGGGGTGATTTTATACTGGCAAAGAAATTGGTTTATTTGTTTGGTATAGGTGACTTGGTGGGTTCAGGACCTTTCTTATCACATCGTTTGGGGTAGAATATGTCTTTCACCTGATCAAACAGGTTGTTGGATGAACGCGGACAAAGCTCGGTTTCAGTATCAATTTTGGCCTCTACAATGCTGTAGTCACATGTGGTGTCGCACGGATTACACCTAGACTTGGTGTTGAATTGGATTTCGGGAAATATATGGTCGGCCATCTCGGATTTTACGGGGAAATCCTTATACATTAACACGCCGTTTTTACACTTCTCTTGGATAAATGTGTCGCGGGCGGTAGTGAAGGCGTCAATTGTATAAGGCACTGGCTTAACCGATAATTGTGAACCTACGGTTAAAGACTTTGCCGAAGGTACACCGTTTACCGAAGGCACACCGTTTACCGAAGGCATAACACCTCCTTCCTTCGGTTTAGCACCACCTACTGGTTTGGCTTCCATACTTGGTATACCATCATCTAACGACGTGCCTTCTTCTACTTCGGCAGTGCCTTCGGTACCAAAGCCCTCCCTCTCATGCATCTGATAAAAAGCAATGATAACAATACAACATAATGTTCCATAAACATAATCAATGGACGTATAGTAAAGAATTAACATTATTGCGACAAGTTTCCCTAAAATGGTGTGGCTCGTATCTACAAACCATGTCTTATAGGACACGTATATCAACACTAATATTATCGGTATGAACTGCATTACAACGGAATCATCTTTGAAATATTTTTCTAGACCCGCAACCATTATTTTGGGATCCATCATTCTCGGTTTGTTCATTATATATATAACTATTGAAAATATAGATAGTGATGTCATTACTAAATACCGCATCGCCTTGGAAAGGATGTAGTACCCAAAAAAGAACCCCCTCTATTGGCAAACGACGCACACAGCGATTACCGCAGCCTCAGCAAGATGATGATGCGGCGGGACTGGCGGATTTAGAAGAACAAGATGAGATATCTGACCATCTGAAAACGACGATGACCGCCAACGATGAACGAAGCACCGCCGTCAATGATATGCTCAACCGTATCACCGCCGACCCCATTGATTCTGGCAGCGGGCTTGCCGATTTCAAACCGGTGGTTAAGTCGCGGTCGTTTATGGATAATTTAGCGGATTTGATGCCGACGTCAAAGGAGGGATTTGAATCGGATTTGTTGCGGCGGGCCTCATCTTCGGCCGCTTTGCCCAATGATTTGAGCATTGAATCCCTCAGCAATTATACCAAGAGTTATGAGGCGGGAGGTATTTTAGGAAAACCCTACTATGCGCCCAAGGGGGCAGAAACGGAGCCCAATGGCGCCATTATACAGAAACTCAATCGGATTACCAATATTTTGGAAGACATCCAGATGGAGAAGACCAGTAATATTACAGAGGAACTCATCCTGTACTCGTTTTTAGGCGTTTTCGTGATTTTCGTGGTGGATTCATTTGCGCGGGCGGGTAAATACCACCGATAAGGGTACCGATAAGGGTACCGATAAAGGCATATTTTTTACCTACATTATGGAGGGGCACTCAGTAATTTTGTATTCTTATGTTAAGTGTAATTTGAGGCATTTATTACAAACATATTATTGCGTGAGAAACCATATTAACACTACATCATAATAATACACATTATTATTACTATGACGACGGAGTGTGTGATTTACTGTCTCAATTATGCCAATGAAGAGAGGCGTCAGGCGATGACTGAGAAATGGCGCGCCGTAGGCGCGCACGCGACGATGTTTCCCGGTGTTTCAGTGACAGACCCCCGTATCGCCGGCCGCGGCCTCTGTGCCCATACCGAGAAATGCTGGTCGTGTATGATGGGGCACCTGGATATGATTCGCGCATATTTAGAAGAAACGGGACCCGAAGTGGGGTGCGCCGTGTTCTGCGAAGACGACATTTTGATTGATGCCGACTTTAGAGGGCGTCTTGAACATGTTGTCGCCGATTTTGTATCACTTGGTCTAGACACGATGTTACTGGGATATTTGTTGACGTATCCGATGATGGGCACCGATGGTCTTGTCGGGCAAAGCTGTTATGTGGATGTGGAAACGGGGCACGCGACCCAGTACCGGTACTATGGTTATGGTGACATTTGGGGCACGCAGATGTATATGTTGTCTAGAGAACAGGCCGCCCGAGTATTATTATTATACGGCGGCGATTATGCCGACCGGTTTTTGGCGAATCCGGCGGAACATACGCAATTTAGCGCGGATTGGTCCATTACCAAAGAGGGGCGCCGTGCCATTGTTTATCCAATGTTGGCAATAGAGGATGGGCTCAGTAAATATGACGATGACAGCCAGCGTGTGTTTCATCGGTTGTCGCACGAAGCACACAAGGATGCGTCAACCTATATATAAGCGGTGCGCTTATAAAAATAATCGTTTATCGACGGTATATATAATGAGCACATTACAGGAAACACCATTCAAAGACGGCGAAGATAGTTTAGAAATAAAAATATTACCTGGAGAGGGACCGACATGTAACGGGTCAGCCAGTTGTAGTGGTCTAAAAGAACCCATTTCGTCAATGGTACCTTTTTGGAGCAACAATCCGAATGTTCTGTTGAACTCCGATTCCTTGTTTGAACTCTTCCCCACCGAGGACATGTCATTTGAACAGAAACTGAATGCCGTGAGTAGGACAGTAGTTTTGCTCACACTCGTGACGTTCCTCTATACCAAGAGCACGCATATTTTGTTGGTCGGCGCCGTGTCCTTGTTCTTCGTGTATTTGCTCTTTAAACACAAGAGCACCGAGAAAGACGAGATTCAACAGAAGAAGGAAGGGTTTCGTGGAGATGCCACCACGCCCGCGCAGGCGCTTTACAAGGTGGAGACGCCCACAGAGGTGTTTCAGCGACCCGATGCGGGCAACCCTTTCGGCAATGTGTTGCCAACGGATTACCTTTACAATCCCAAGCGCAAACCCGCGCCGCCCAGTGGCAACTCCAATGTCGCGGCGGACATCGTGGAACAGGCGAAGCAATTTGTGCGCAATGCCAATCCCGACCAGCCCGATATCACCGAGAAATTGTTCAAAGATTTAGGCGATGAATACGTGTTTGAGCAGTCGTTGCGGCCTTTTCATTCTACCGCGAGCACCACCATACCGAATGATCAACAGTCGTTTTCGGAGTTCTGTTATGGCGGGATGGTGTCTTGTAAAGAGGGCAACGCTTTCGCTTGTGCCAAGGGGGTTGCCAGGTACAACAACTATTAACGTGGCTCATTCGGATACACAAATAGAGTCGTGCCATACCTTTGGTACTGTGTGATTTTTTGTTGCCGGTATATATAGCACATTATGGCATCTTTACACTCGTATGTTTTCCAAAGTAATGAGAGGATCCGCAATGATGGCACCGATAAATCCCAGCAAACCATGATGAACACAAAGTTCAACAATTATATGATGAGCAACTATTTTAGCGAATCCAGGAGTGATGACCACGTCAGTTTCGCCACGGCGCAGCCCGGGTTTATGTTCAATTCGGGTGCGATTTCTGGCGCGACTGCCTCTACAGTGGATGTAGATAGCAAGTTCAGCATCCTGAAGGAGAACGCGCGGTCGCTGGAGAAGTTGTCGCTACAGACTCGTCCGTTCGTGGCCGTGCCTTATTTAGGCAGAGGTTCTTGCGACACTGCGTTGGAATCTCAGCTGAAACAGGGGGATTTGGTCAGTAACAAGAAGAGTGTTTCTACCGTGACTGAGCAGTCGTTTATGAATAATCAGATGTACCCTCTCTTGGATAGTATTAAGGAGACGATTACGAACCCGAAGTATTTAGTACAAGAGGCGGCGCTGGATGGGTGGACGAGAGGAGGGTCCGCCACGCGATCGGCGACGAAGGCAACCCATTTGCCCAGTGGCAGTGGGTACTAAGCGAGTTTTTTCGGGGGTAAATGTATAAGAAGAAATGGCTCTAGCCCTTGTAACTTTTAACGAAATTCCAGAGAATACACTTGAGGGTGATGAATTGGTTAGACTTACAGCAATGCATAAAAACCTTGAAACATTGGCAGTCACTTGGAATGCTCTTGCCGCTGCGGGCGCCCCGTCGGCAAACGGTGCCACTGATGAAGCTATTGCCAAAAGGATCGCCGACATCACAGCGGCTCATAAAGCCTTAAAAGATTCTAAATCTAAAATAGTTGATCTTACAAGTGTTGAGACCGATAAAATAGTTTATCTTGGTGGTTCTCGCAAGAGGCGCCAAAGCAAGAAGAGGAAGAACTCTAAGAAACATAACAATAACCAGTAACTTTTGGGGGTTCTGTATTCACTAATGGTTCCACTTATAAAACATTCACAATCCACATAAACATAACTCGCTGTTATATTTATTTAGCAATGACCACCGAACCTTACGATTTCTCTATAAGAACCATCGTGTACGACGACGACACAAGTTATCGCCAAGTTATAAGAACCCTCTTAAAAATGGAATCCAAAACGGTTTCGTCGGACCTAGACTCTTTGACCCAGGACGAACAAGACTGCGACGACGCCGCCCTGACCGTCGCCCTTGACTGGATTTATTTCAAAACCCGGGACCATCCTCTCTTCCAACATCTCTATTTGAAGGCCGCGGGGTTTATGTTGTCCGAGGACGCGCAAACGGGCCTCTGTATCCTTCTCGCCTACGATAATCTCCCACTTTTCCACCCAATGTTCTGCGCATACATGGAGGACCCCGACCGATTTAGTGATAAGCATGCTGCTTACGCCGCATTATACGCCAAACTTTTCTCGTGAATGTGTATATTTTTGCACGATGTCATCAGATAAGAACGCTGGAAAAAATAAGATAACCCACATTACCGAATCAAATACACGCAAGAAGACCAATCGCGGAGATTATGATATGGAACAAGACTTTAACGCACGATTCTATGATTATTATAGTAATCCCGCCAATTATTTTGGCCGCGCAACCAAGACAATGCTCCCTGGAAATGGCATAGTAGGCGCATCAATGACACCATTTGATTTAGCAAATAATGCGTGCGACATTGAGTCGTTGTTGAGAGGACACGGCACGGACAATATGGTGTTTCGGGAAGCACCCATTGAACCCGATTTTAAAAAGTTGCCGTCGTTGAATATGTTTGATTCGCAGGCGACTTATATGCCTGACCCGTTAGTGGTACATCGCGGACAAAGACCCCAGTTCAAGTAAGCAAAATATCATAATGTTATACGTATATATTATACCATTATGCAAGTAAATAATCAGCAAATAGTTGCTGGGTTGGTTGCTGGGTTGGTTGCGCCACCAGTAGTACAAAAAGTAAGCATTCGAACCATTATAGAAAGACAACAAAATAACAACGACATAAAAAATTACAATTGGAATGATGAAGAAATAACACAACTCAATGAACATAAAACCCAACGAGGACGAATTATTGAGAGTAATGGGTTTTTTATTGTGGCAATTATGTACCATCCTGTGGTCGGCGGGTTTCTTTTACGAGATTATCGTCCGGACATTCATGATTATACTCAGATTTTTGAATCATATCAGATTTGGTTGAATATTGATATAGGTATATTTGGTAACCCAGACGAAATGCGGTTTACAGATAATATGCTTGCTGACAAATATATTGAGGATCTTGTAAAAAAGTTTGGACAAAATGAACCAAAAAAAAAATTTGTACGCGGGTTAATTGAAAATATACCAAAGAGTTTCATAGAGTTCTTGGAATATGCTTATTCCACCGATTTATGGACCATTGATGAACATTTAAGAGAGGATTATGTTCGTCAGCAATTAGATAAAATGGACGGCATTCCTTATTTTTTAATTGGTAAACAAAGTCAAGATGGAGTAACATTGTATCGTAACATTGCTCCGAGATGGTTCTTTATGACAGAAACGGAACGCATTGAGGAATTAACAAGATATGAAAGAAATCAGCAACTCGCAATTATTTCGGCAATTGTTGTGGAAAAACAATGGCAGGATGAGTTGAGACGGCAAGAAGACGCAAGACAAGAGGCGGCAAGACAAGAGGCGGCAAGACAAGAGGCAGCGAGACAAGAGGCGGCAAGACAAGAGGCGGAACGTGCTACAATTGCGACGGTTATTGTAATAAATGATGAACATCGCAAAGAAGAAGTTCGTCGTCGCGCGGAAGAAGAAGTTCGTCGTCGTGCGGAAGAAGAAGCTCGCCGTCGTGCGGAAGCAGAGCGTTCTACAGTTGCATCACTTGTTATAATAACCGAGGACCGGCGCAAAGAAGAAGCTCGTCGTCTTGCGGAAGAAGCCGAAGCCCGTCGTCTTGCGGAAGAAGTGGAAGTCCGTCGTCTTGCGGAAGAAGCAGAAGCTCGTCGTCTTGCGGAAGAAGAAGCTCATCGTCTTGCGGAAAGAGAGCGTGCAGCAATTGCGTCCGTTGTTGTAATAACAGAAGCACAACGACGCCAAGAAGCAGAACAACGACGCCAAGAAGAGGAACAACGACGCCAAGAAGAGGAACGACGACGCCAAGAAGCAGAACAACGACGCCAAGAAGCAGAACAACGACGCCAAGAAGCAGAACAACGACGCCAAGAAGCAGAACGACAGAGGCTTCTTGAAGAGGAACAACGACGCCGCAAAGAAGCAGAAAAAAAAATACTAAGTATTGTACTAGCATCAATAACTAAACCAAATATAACATCCAAATTATTTGAAGGTTTCATTGTATTATTTATGGATCCTACAAAAGTGGATAATGAAAGATTAAATAACGTTATCGCGCGTATTAAAAAAATATTAAAAAACCAGTATTATTATAAATTATTATATAAATATTATGATTATTTAAAAGGCGGCAATCAGGATCTTGATACATATTTTAAGTTTATAGATTTAAAAAATAATTATAACTATGAGTCGGGTGAAATTATTAAAAAAATTGTGAAACTTGGAAATGTGACAGAATCTATTTATACAAAACAAATATTGAACCAACAAAACTCGCATACAAACGAGTATAATAGTTTGATTGACGCATTAGAACAACCAAATCTATCACAATACAACAATACAGCATTGAATATATTTTATCAGTTTGATGCTGTTTATAAAGGAACTCATAGCAATATAATAAAATATTTAAATTACACTCTAACATTTTTAACAAACTTTAAAAATATGCAGAATATGACAATCCAACCAGCTATATTCAATCAGTTGAATGGACGATGTGACATTATTATACAGGTTATTAAAGACATTATTAATATTAAAAACAGACAATTTCAAAGATATCAGTTTTTTATTAATGGACAACCAAATAAAAAGGATATTGACAAATTTGGACAGGAAAGAGATAAAAACAATATTGAAGAAAGAGTCAACGGGCGATTAGTTACCAAAGAAAATAAGCAAAGTTATAAAAAACTTATACACGAAGAACTAAAACGTCTCCAAATAAATAATGGACGTGATGGGTACACTTCACTCCCAGATGACAATATAAGAGATTCAATTAAAAACTTTGTTAATCCTCCGAACCCATTAAACATAGTTAATTTTGTATTTGCTTCGCCAGAAATGGAGTACTATCAATATTATTGGGTTATATGGCTTAATAAATATATAATGTACGAGTTCGGTCAGCTAAGTCAAACGATTGATGGAATATATGCGCGTAATCCCGTAATAACCCAATTTAATAATAACATAAAAGTTGTTAATATAGAAAACGGGGTAGAAGGTGATACAATAAATCAACGTGATTTGGATCCATTGAATAATTTAATAAATGTACAACAACCACCTAATATTAAAGCCATGCAATACAAAGATACTCTTGAAAATA
>Ga0209107_10001136_pt1 | contig 14812 bp, 9 predicted proteins | sample LakErihyJuly2011_2_FD_187460 | JGI IMG/M metagenome (GOLD analysis project Ga0209107, IMG submission 187460) | Freshwater microbial communities from dead zone in Lake Erie, Canada - CCB hypolimnion July 2011 (SPAdes) (version 2) | ecosystem: Environmental > Aquatic > Freshwater > Lentic >... | reverse complement strand
ACATTTTACACATTTTCCAGTCATTTTAAATATTTTGGTTGCTTTGGTTACTAGTTCCATCATTGTACCAAATTTTTGCCGTTTATAATCTAAATCAAGACCACATAATATGACATTTTTTCCTAATGTCTCATTTAAATATAATACACTTTCAAGTATTGACCCAAAAAACTGGGCTTCATTTATAAAAATATAGTCTGCATTAGTAATTAGTTCTTTTGTTGCGCTATTTTTAATAAAATCATCTAAATCTGTAATACTATAGCAATCTATAGCTAATCCATCGTGCGAAATAATTTTATTTTTACCATAACGTGTGTCTAATTCATAATTAATAGCAACACAATTTTTATTTTTAGTCATTGCTTCATTATAAAGTTGAATTAATTTTGTAGTTTTACCAGAAAACATAGGTCCATAAATCAATGTAATACTCATAGTTATGCGTTTATTTATAATATTTATAATATTTATAATATTTATAATATTTATAATATTTATAATATTATATATGTTATAACTTTATAACATATTTCAATTTTAATTAACAAAATATATTTTTTATAATTAATAGTTATTTTTTATATAAAATATTTATATATTATAGAAATGACAGATTGGAGCGATGATATTGATAAGGTATTAGATAATATTAGAATAAATTGTGTTATTATGAGCAAGTTACATAAACAACGCTATTTTGAATTACAATCATCACTCAAATATTACAGAATGCCAGTGATTATATTAAATGGTATAAATAGCATATTTGCTGTAGGTCTTCAACCATACATATATCAAGGAACAATTAGTTTAACAAATTCATTAATAGCTTTAACTTGTGGTATAATAGGTAGTATTGAGTTATATTTAGGGATACAAAAAAGATTAGAAAATGATATGATCAGTCAGAGAGATTATTACCTTCTTTCAATCGATATATTTAAGACTTTAAGTTTAGATAAAACTAATCGACCCACACCCAGTAAAGATTATTTAGAAAAAAGTTATAATGTATATACAAAATTGATTGAGAGTTCATCGACACTAGCAAAAGTTAAGGTAGATAAATTAATACAAATAGATTTAGATATTGATGTAGAAAATATTGTATTAACTCCTATACCAAAAAAAGGGAGAGTAGATATATCTCCTAATAATATTGACTTGTCAATCACGGATTAATTTATTAAAAATTTAAAAAATGATAAATGATAAATGATAAAAATGATTAAAAAAAATTGATAACTATTTTTTTTATGAAAACAATAATTATTACATTTATACTAACATAATATGACAGGACATAGTATTAGCACAGAACAAAGTGAAGGATTTTTATCAACTATTCATACTATGATTGATGATTTAGATACTATTTCTTCCGATATTGATGACAATATTTATTTAAGATTAGTAAATGGACTTCAACGCTTATATAATATACATAATTCGTCAGATCAATCACCTAATAGTGTTACTAGCGACTCGATGACGAGGGCTATGAATCAAAGGCCACGTGAAACATATCGAGAAAATTTTCTAGATAATAATGAAGTCGAAATCACTAGAATTCTAGCACAACAGTATGGAAGAGTTTATGATAGTAGTGGTGTTCTTATAAATAACGAACCTTATCCTATAAATTATGATATTAATACTATTAATGCAAATACAAATACAAATACAAATACAAATAATAATCCTATAATTACTAATGTTCTTAATAATAATACTAATAATGATAATGAATTCAATGAATTCAATGAAGTCAATGAAGAACTACTTGAAGAACTACTTCGGGAAAGTGTCGCTTACAGCGCTCTTTACAATGCTCCTTATGATTATTGGAACCATGAACGGGATAGAAATTCTCATGCAAATGCTATTGCTCGATGATTTATATGGTAATTTTGTTATATATAATTGTGGTTGTGCCAAGTAATATTCCTCCCCATAATGTATCCATTACTACTAATAATGGCGACCATTCTTTAAAAAAAGCATAATTAGTTGTTTCATAAACTCCATTTATAAGGACACCTAATAAAAACGCATCTTTAGGAGGTGCCTTTTTTTTTATAATAAAATAATATAATCCAGAAACCAATATTATATAACAGGCTAATGCGGATTTTAGATTAACTTTTAATTCTGTTTTTTGAACATTACTTATTACAGACATCATAAAATCTTTAAACAAAAATAAATATGTTAAATCTAATGCTAACAATATTGTTGCGCTAAGTATTAATGCTTTCCACATATAATATAGATAAATATTATTTATATATATTATTTTTATGTTTTTTTATATATGTCATTTATAAATGAGGCAAAATTTTTTCTATTTATATAAAAAAAATAAAATGCTATTTGTAATATTTTTAATTTCGATTATAATAATTTTTTCATTTATAAATCAATCTATAGATTTAGAATAAATGCATAAGGTATAATCCGCATTATGTAATATGCTTTCTATAAGTTGTATTTTTCTTTTATCCATGATTTTAAAAATTCTAAAGAGCAGTTTTTATAATCATCATTAAATTCGTTCAATTTTAAAAATTGTGGTTTTTTCATAGTTGGTGTTTTATAAAATAAATAATCTCCAAATTTACCTTTTCTAATTGCTAGATCATTTGATATTTTACGAACTAGTCCATTGGTTTCCGAGTCACAATCTTTTAATATAGTTAGGGCATCATCTATTTTTATTTCTTTAAATGGAACATTTATTTTAATTGTTTTGAGAGATTTGCGTAATTGTCCACATTCCAAATAATAGCCATATTTACCATTTTTTAAATATACATTTTCCTCATTATAAACTCCCAATAACTTAGTAGTTTCTTCTTTTGTTTCTATTAATTCTTCTAATTTATAACCACCTTCTTTAAGTTTAGTAATATTTATATCTTTTTTAACACCATAAAATCCAAGACTTCCATCTTCTTTTGTAAATTTAATAGTAGGTCCATTTTTCCCTATTAAATATGTATGTTTAGCGTCTATTTTTATTTGTAATTTTTCTAATTTCTCTAATTTCTCTCCATTTTCTTCATTCTCTCCATTTTCTAAATTACAATCGTTTTTAATAATTAAATTTTGAGAATTTATTAATGAAGTAATAAAACTATTACACTCATCGCATAATTCATAATATTTCTTTTTTCCCTGCGCTATATTATCTAATTCATCTTCCATAGTTTTTGTATAAGTATAGTCAAATAAAGTATTAAAATGTTTAATCAAAAATTCGATTACAAATATTCCTATTTGTGTTATTACTAATTTATTTTTCTCATTTCCAAATTCTTTTTCGCCTTTTTCTTCAACAATGTTATTTTCTAGTAGCACATAGTCTATAACCTCCAATTTTTTCCCTTCTACATTTTGCTTTACTACATATTTTCGTTCTTGAATTTTTTCTAGCAATGATGAAAATGTAGATGGGCGACCAATTCCTTTTTGTTCTAATAATTGAACCAAACGCGCTTCACTATAATGTGATTTTAATTCTTTAAGTGTTTGCTTACAAGTAATTTTTTTATAATTCACTACACTTTCTTTAATATTTTTTAAATAGTCATAATATTTTTCATCTTCTAGTCCAAGCACTGCTTTCCAACCAAGAAATATATTTTCCTCGGCACTATATTTATATAGCGCGTTGTGAGGCGCACTAATATTTACAACTAATACTTTATAGTGTGCTGGTGCCATCATACTTTCTAAACTATTTGACCATATTAATTTGTATAATTTTCTATGTTTTGCGTTAAATGTTTCTTCATTGTCCACATTTTCAACATTAATACATGTGGGACGTATTGCTTCGTGTGCTTCTTGTGCGTTGTTATTTTCTGAAGTTGCTTTTACATTAACAGCATCCTTAGTAGCATCCTTAGTAGCATCCTTATTTTGAATCAGTTTATTTATTTCTGGATTAATATATTCGCGTTTATATTTTTCAATTATATAAATTTTACTTTCTTCAATAAATTCCTCACTATATACTTTACAATCTGTTCTCATATATGTAATATATCCGCTTTCATATAATTTTTGTGCCAATTCCATTGTTTCTTTTGGAGAAATATGCATACAATTGTTGGCTTCTTGTTGAAGTCCCGATGTAGTAAAAGGTTGTGGTGGATTTTTAATAGTTTCACGTTCTTTTGCCCTAGTTAGCATATGTTTATAAATTTTACTTTGCTCCAAAAATTCTTTTATCGAATTGTGTGTTTCGTGATTTATATTTAATGTAAACTGAATATTTTGACTAGTAAAGTAACCAATACTATTAAAACTTAATTTTCCAGGCGACTCCTGAATTTCTTTATAATTGTCATATACTAGTCGTAGTGCCGGTGTTTGACAACGTCCGGCACTCAATGCGTTTTTACTATTTGAAACAATATGTTTCCATAATAATGGAGTTATAGTAAAACCCACAATTAAATCTAAAATTTGGCGACCTTGTTGAGCATAAACTAAATCTAAATTTATTGTTCTTGGATTGGCAATCGCATTTTTAATAGCGCGTTCAGTAATTTCGTGAAAAACGATGCGTTTAGTATTTGCTATATTTAATTTAAATACTTCGGCAATATGCCACGCAATTGCTTCACCTTCTCGATCATCGTCCGTTGCCAAAATTACTTCTTTGGCACAATTAATGACTTTGCGCATTTTACTAATTTGAGATTGTTTAGTGTCAATAATATTAAAAGTTGGTTTATAATTATTTTTAAAATCTATTTGATTTAAATTTGAGAGATGAGTAATATGTCCATAGGAACCAATAACTTTATAACTAGCTCCCAAGAATTTTTCTATTTTTCCGCATTTTGCCGGCGATTCTACTATTAATAAAGTATAACTCATTAAATAAGTTATTGAGTATAATAATTTATTAAGTTAATTAATTATTAAATTATTTTTTTTTATCAATTCTTTTTTATCAATTCTTTTTTATCAATTCTTTTTTATCAATTGTTTTTTTAATTCTATTAATGTTTTTTAATTCTATTAAGTATTATTATAACTATTAAAATTATAACTATTAAAATTATTAATATTTATAGTATATAATAACTATAAATGTCTTGTAAAAAATTAATGTGTAAATATAAATTTGATGGTAAATCTTTAAGTGATAAATCCATAACTAGAAAATGGTTAAAAATAAATCATCCCGATAAAGGGGGCACTATTAATAGTGATGATTTTAATAAAATATTAGAATGCTATCAAAATAATGACTTTTGTAATTTGGCACCTCCAACAAACAATCAAGCAAACAATCAAGCAAACAATCAAACAAAATACCCAAAATATAAAAGCACATTCAAAAACGAGAGATCTAGAATATTTAGTTGTATGCGAAAAACAGCCAATTTTAGTAAAATAGTTGGTTATCATAAATTTGATAAGTCAATATATGATCCAAATAAATTAAACCTAGACTTAGCAGAGGCATCGCCTAAAATGATGCAATTATTAAATAATATTAAAGAACTAGATGCTCAAGATGAAGTAAACCATGGTCAGAAATTCAAACATTTTATATTTTCAGATGTAAAAGAAGGTGGTTATGGGGCAAAAATAATTGCCTCAGCATTTCAAGCAAATGGTTACAATAATATAATCAAAGCAAAAAAGGGAAAAAAACAAAAATTAAACTTGTATTTAGATTTTCAAAACTCCAATTATAAAAATTTCGCTTTATTATGTTCAAATACTATATATGATGCGACTTTTAATGAGAAAATTAAAAAAGAAGTCTTAAAAACATTCAACGAACGTCCGGCAAATATAAATGGAAAAAATGTAAGATTAATAATTTTTGATAGCGGTTTTAAGGAAGGGATAGATTTATTTGATGTAAAATACGTTCATATTTTTGAACCCTCATTAACTATTGCCGACTTGAAACAAACAATAGGGCGCGCTACCAGAACATGTGGGCAAAAAGGTTTGCCATTTCAAGAAAATATTGGATGGCCATTATATGTATATAATTATTATTTAACATTGCCGGAAATTGTAAGTAGTTCACTATATACTAACAAAGCATTACTAAATGATGAGGATGAACCAAGCAACGAAGATGTAGTGTTATTTAAAAATATGGAAAAATATAATGATGCTACATTAAATTATAGTACATTTGATAAAGCAATGAACTCATTATCAGAACAACTATATAATTTAGCACCTATGTTGGCAGTTGATTATGAATTGACACAAAATATGCACAATGTTGCCGACTTAAATAATGAATTTATGGATAATGAGTATTATTTAATGGGTGGTGCTAATAAATATAAAAATCCAAATTCTAAATCTAAATTTTTCAAAATAGATTATATTAAATGTCACGGAAAGTGTGGTAAAAAAAATACAAATGACATACCTATAAGTGCTGAATTTATGATATATGTATATAAAAAATATAAACATCCTAGCAAATTATTGACTACTAATAAATCAAATAAGCGTCAATTTTTATGCGACTATATGAAAAATTTGGATAATAAATATTGCTCTCAATTAAATTTTGAATGGGCAAAACGATATACTAAAATTCCAGATATTATTGAAAATACTAAAAATTTACAAGCAATGAAAAATGAATTAAATGCTTTAGAATTAAAAATAGATGATGATGCTGATGTTGACAATAAAATTTATCCGCTAGTATTATATAAAGGCAAAAAACATAATCAATCTTATAAATTAATTAATAAGTCTTTAAACTCTAATAACTCTTCTAGAAAACATAAATTTTCAAAATTAAATTTTACTAAAATGAGAGATTACATTAAAAAAACTTATTATGGTAAAGATTTTGTTTGGGAAAAGATGGTTATAGAAAATAAATGTTTACCAAGTGCTAATGCTAATGCTAATGCTAATGCTACAAATAAGATTGAATTAAATCCTACACAAAAATTCATAACACATTACTTTACTCCTGATTCACCCTACAAAGGACTTTTGCTATGGCACTCGGTGGGAACAGGTAAAACTTGTACCGGTGTAGCAACAGCAACAACAAGTTTCGAGAGACAAGGTTATTCAATATTATGGGTCACGCGCACCACCTTAAAGAGCGATGTTTGGAAAAATATATTTGACCAAATATGTCACACCATTATATTAGACGAAATTGAAAAAGGATTAATTATTCCAGAAAATATTAATGAACGCAAAAAATTACTATCAAAAAGTTGGTTAGAACCTATGTCATATAAACAATTTAGCAATTTATTAGCCGGAAAAAATAAAATTTATGATATATTACTTGAGAGAAATGGGTCGACAGATATATTAAAAAAAACTCTTATAATTATTGATGAAGCACATAAATTATATGGCGGTGATTTGAAAGCATCAGAGCGTCCCAATATGGAAATTATGGAACACCTAATAAGCAATAGTTATAAAGTATCTGGTTATGATTCGTGTAAATTATTAATTATGACCGCAACTCCCTTTACCAATAGTCCTCTTGAATTATTTTCGTTAATTAATCTTTTTATAGAGCACGACTCTGATAAAATAACTACAAATAAAGAAGAATTTAAAAAACAATTTATGACATCAGAAAATATATTAAGTACTAATGGAGTTAAACTTTTAGCAAATAAATTAACTGGACTTATTAGTTATTTAAATAGAGAGAAAGACCCAACACAATTTGCGCAACCTATTATGATTAATGTCCCAATATTAATGACACATATTGAAACAGAAGAATTGAGAGATGCTGTATATTTAAATAAAAAATTTGATAATCTTGCTAATGATGTAGAGGAGCAAATTGCTTCTCTCAAAATTAAAATTAAAAATATGAAAAGTGAATATAAAGCAAAGAAAACATCATTAAGCGAGGCAAAAGCGTCATATTCTAAAGAAGAATATAAAACTTTAAATAATGATTTAAAAGTTTTATTAAATACTATAAAAGATTTAGAAGAAGAATTGAATAATTATAAAGACACTAAATATGAATCTACTATGAAAATAAAAGAACTTAAAGAGAAAGTAAAAAAAATAAAACATTCATTACTACAAGAATATATATTATACACAAAATGTGCCCATACAATTTATAAAAATAATACACGTAAAAATAAAAATAAAAATAATTCACATAAAACTTATAAGCAAATCAAATAATTAAATGCGTAATTATATATTTTATTTATTTAGAAGTAAATAAACAATATTTTTTCAATATTTTTTCAATATTTTTATATTTATTTAGAAGTAAATAAATAATATTATAATATTTGTATTTCCAAATATTATAATATTATACTATAATATATAAATGACCGCGTCTTTATCAGAAGAAGCTCCGGTAGGTGTTGTTGGTTATGATGGTGCTGCTAACTACTCTGAGTATAATGCTGGAACCGGTGGTAGCAGACGTAGAAAAGGCGGAAAACGTGGAAAACGTGGAAGAAAATCAAAAAAACATATGAGAAGAATGTATAGAGGTGGTAATCAAGAAGAAAATTCAGACCCAGAACCTTCAGCGGAGGCAGATACTTCAACTGATGAAGGAGCATCAAATGATGAATCGGCATCAAATGACGAACCAGCTTCACCGGTAGGTGGTAGACGTAGAAGCAAAAAAATGCGCAAAGGTAAAATGCATAAAGGTAAAATGCACAAAGGTAAAATGCACAAAGATAAATCACGCAAGGGAAAAGTTAGCAAATGGATAATCCATGTCAAAAACTTTTCAAGAACTAACAAAATAGATTTTAGAGATGCGTTAAAGGATCCAAAATGTAAAGCATCATATCATAAAATGAAATAAATAAATAATATATGACTAACACATAAGCGACCAATATATAAACGAATATAACATATAATATTTTTATAATATTATATGTTATAAAAATACCTTTTTACTATTTACCTATTAATTTGCGAACTTTCATTAGTTCTAGCGCAGGACTTGCCCCTTTTGTTTGTTTAAAAACATTTATTAACGCATCACCAGTTAACAATAAAATTTCTCTCAACTCATCATTTTGCGTAAATTTAGAATATAGCGCTTTTTCTAATAAACCTGATTCTATTTTTTTAAATTCTTCATCATTAAGGATTACATTTTTAACAGATTTTTTAACAATGTTAGAATTGTATAATTTTAATGCATCATCACTATTTGTTCCAACATCTCCATTTTTCATAAATTTGCTATGTAAGTCAACTAATTCTTTAAACCGAGAACCCAACATATAATGTTTTACGCTTGCCCAATTATTTCCATCAATTACTAGATTAGGAATTAAATAATCATTGTCTATTTTTCTACGCCATTCTGGATATTTTTTCTTATTATTTAATTCTAAAACATTTTTAGATGTTTTCAATTCTGGTTTTATAGATTCTCCACTACCTTCGCCCACTTTTTCGTGTTTTGATTTACTATATATTTGAATAATTATTGAATCACTATAATCTTGAGATTTAGGAGTTTTAGTATTTACCAAAGAATCATAGCTACTAGTTTTACTAATAGTTGATGTTTGAACACCATTTGTATTGGCAAATGTTTTAAAATCAGGTATTAAAACATATAGTCCAGCACCCCTTTCCATACATTTTTCTAAAACCAATTCTTTTATTCTATATGGTAATTCGTTGAATGTTAATGCTCCGCGTTTTATATTTTTATCATAGGTTATTAACTTATAATGAACACCTTTAATATAATCTGTCATTATGTAATAAGATGGTTCAAAAATACCTTGTGCTTGTAATTTTTTATCGGCTTCAGAACATTGTAAAACCAATTCTTTTTCACCATTCAAAAAATGGTCTTGTGATAGCACAATAAATTTAACTTTGTATAATCGTTCTAATGTTACAACAGCCCAATTATCTGCCCAATATTTGCCTCCTACTTCCATTATTACTTTTTTTAAATCTTCGATTGTTTCTACATCTTTCATAAATTCAAATTCTCTTGTTAATTCTTCTAATTCTTTGTTTTGATCACTAATTGAGGACATATTATCAAAATTAGATTTAACATCACTAATCATTTTCATTTTATCAGGACCATCTGCTGTTGCTGTTATCATTTTTTTTAATGTATAATGCTTCTTTTTATGCTCTTTTAATTGTGTTTGTATTGATTTCATATTATTATAAAATAATCCAAAAAACTCTTTATATGTTGCCAATATTTCTTCGTCAACTTCACTTGCCAATTTTTCACGAATAGATTTAACTGATGTATCTATTTTTACACTTCTTAGGGCATCTCGTAAAACCGCAAAAAAACAATCTCCACCACCTTCATTGTCTAGAATCTCATATTTATTGCTTCTTAAATATTTGTTAATCCATTTATGTGTCATATCTTCTTCATATTTATTAATTTCATAATCGCTTTCTTCTTTTGTTTGACTATTTACTTCCATTAAATCATAGCTTGTACTTACAAGTTTTTGTGGTTTTTTACTAGCATCATCATCATCATCATCATCATCATCATCATCATCATCATCATCATCATCATCATCATCATCTTCGCTAATGCTTTCAACATCGCTAATATTAGAACCATCATCAGTACTATTAAAATCACTAGCATTAGACATTGTTTCAAATTTATCAATTAACTCATAATTATTCATAATTAGTGGTTTCGCAAAAGAAAATATGATTGGTTCAGACATTTTATTTAAATCAACATCCCCATTAGCATCTAATAATGAAGCATAATCTGTATTGGTAGTTTCATATATACCTATTTTTGATATAACTGAACCATTATTTGCTAAATAAATATTAAAATACATAATATTATTACTTAAAAATTCAAATCGTGGTGTTCCTAAAACAAATTTTATATGCTTATTATATATTTTCGCATTATATACAAATGCTTCGTGATTTATATCTGATTTATCAATATTATTTGTAATAGCATATTCTACTTTGCTATCAATATTAGATGTAATCATTATATATTATTATTTATTTTTATAAATGTATTTTTAAACTATTATAATAATTATATTTATTATATTTATTATAATAGTTGTATTTGTAATAAACCCAAGCCTTATTCTTATGCTAATTTAAATCTTATATTGTTAAAATTAAACTAATATATATTTTTTATATTTATCTTGAATATCCATTAATTTGAATTTTATTTTGTTTGTAAAACAAATATAGTTACTTTTATTAACTAATAGCAAATTAATAGTGTCATATAGTTTTAAATGTGTGTCTATTTTTTTGATAATTCTTATTTCTTTAAATAATTCATTATATATTGTCATCAAAAACTCTAATATATTTTCACAATAAGCACTATTGTTTTCAATTTGCAAATTAGTTATAAAAAAATTTATAAAGAGCAACACAAATTCCTCAATAATAGACGTATTAATAAATAAGTTGGACATGTAATCATGCGCTTCTACATTTTCTAATTCATAAACAAATAGTTTTTTGTAAATATTTATTATAAAAATAACAAAGCATTTGTATTTATCATTATTTCTATTTACTGAAAACTCATCCTCGCCTTTATTATTAGAGCATTTAATATATTTTTCAAAATTAGAAAAATCCTCATATTTTTCCTTTAACAAATTATATAAAAATATATTTTCCAATTTATAATTTTTAGTGTTATAAATAGCAAGTAGCGAAAAAAATATGCTAACGTATATTGAACTATATGATATATTGTTATAACAAATATAATCAATTATATAATTATCCATCGAATACAATTCATCTATGCTTTCTTCTATGCTTGACTCTAGTAATTCATTATAAATAACTAACAATTCTTTTTCTAATTTATTATAATTAGATGGTGATAATTTATTTAGTAATGCTTTAATATTACTTTTAGCAATATTTATTTTTGTTTTATCAATTGAAACCTTCCTAACACTGGTACTAGTTGTTTGTATTACACTTAATTTATTGTATTTATTTAATAAGTTGAAGTCCTTCGACCCATTATAATTATCATATTTTTTATACTTTGATTTTTTCTTCAATTTATTATCCGTCTCTTGGTCATAATTATTTAGTGATAAATCATTATTAATTGTTATTAATAATGTATTTAATAAACTTTGAATGGATGGTTCTAATTTTTCATGCTCCAAAGTTTTATAATAATTATTAATAAATTGTGTATCATAAATTAACATATAATATTATAATTAATAAAGTATAATAATATTTTTTTAATTATTTTCGTTATATTAATATTTATAAAGTAATTGTTATTATTAATAATATGAATTTTATTAACACACTGATGAATTTTTATGAAGACTCCAATTTAAATAGTAAAGAAAAATATGTAGATTGCTTTAAGTTGCCTATTGAGTATTTGGAGAGTTCAAGTATTCAACTTTTAAGCAACAATATTATTAACGATTTAGAATTAGTAAAAACAAAATCGCCTTTAAGTGACATATCAAATATATGTGACAATACTAATGAATCATATAATTTGTATTATCATGTTTTTAATCCTATAAATATATTTGAAAAAAATATTATTAATAAATGGTCTAAATATTATACAAATAATATAGAATTTTTATTAGAAACTCAATTGTTATTACAGAATTATAATACTTTCAAAAAAGTCGAATTTAGCGAAGACAAAACTATATTGCAAGATGACGCAATATACTCAAAATGTGAAAGTGTTATATATGATAATGGATTTATAAATAATTATCAATATATTGATATACCAATATTGAGTAATTTTAATAATAATAGTTTGTGCCTACAAGCTTTAAGTATATATAATCTTTCTTCGCCTGTTTTTTCTTTGCTTATTCCAATATTGTTTCTTTTGCTCCCCTTTTTCATAATAAAATTACAAGGGCATAAAATTACATTTGGATTATACTTTGAACATTTAAAAAATGTATTTTCCAATCATATTATTGGACAATTATTTACTTCATTTAGTGAAACAAATTTTACAAACAAAATTTACCTACTTTTTAGTTTTGGGTTCTATATTTTCCAAATGTATTTAAATTTTACTAGTTGTATTAAGTATTTTACAAATATTAAATATATTCATGAAACTTTATATGATTTGAAACAATATATAGCGACTTCTTTAAACAAATATAAAAATTTCTTGAAATATTCCCAAGACTTAGTTAATTATAAAGGTTTTAATGATACTATTAATAAAAATATAAGCATTTTTACATATTATTTAGACGATTTAAATAAAATCACGCCGTATTCGTTAAGTATTAATAAATTAGTAGAATTAGGACATTTAATGAAATGTTTTTATTTCTTAAATAAAAATGAAAATATTATAGAGAGTTTGTATTTTTCATTTGGATTTAATGGTTATTTAAAAAATTTAGATACATTACAAAATTTTATAAATAGTAAAGTTATAAATTATTGTAGTTACAATAATTCTAAACCTACTTCTTTTGAAGATGCTTATTTTGCCAACTTAAATACTATAGAAACTTCTGCAAATAAAACAAAAGATAGTATTACAAAAGATAGTATTACAAACGATAGTAAAACTAAAGATAGTATAACAAACGATAGTAAAACTAAAATTGTAAAAAATTCGTATTCACTAGATAAAAATATAATTATTACTGGTCCAAATGCTTCTGGTAAAACAACTTTGTTAAAATCAACATTATTTAACATTATTTTATCTCAACAAATAGGATGTGGATTTTATAATAGTGCCTCAGTAAAAATATATGATTATATTCATTGTTATATAAATATTCCGGATACTGGAGGACGTGATAGTTTATATCAAGCTGAAGCCAGACAATGTAAAAATATATTAGAAGCAATTGAAAACAATAGTACTAAAAATCACTTTTGTGTATTTGATGAATTATATAGCGGAACCAATCCAGATGAAGCTATTGATAGTGCTTATGGTTATTTAAATTATTTAAATAAATTTAATAATATAGATTATGTTTTAACAACACATTATACTAAATTATGTAAAAAATTAAATAAGCAAAATAATAATTTCTGTATGAAAGTAAACAATTATGCCAAAGATTTTGAATACACTTATAAGATTAAAAAGGGTATTTCAAAAGTAAAAGGTGCTATGAAAGTGCTTAAAGATTTAAATTATCCAGAAAATATTATTACAAATATGAAAAATTAAATATATTATTCGTTAAACAATACTTAAAATAATATAATTATACATTAATATAAATGTCATTTTTATTTAAATTTATAGATTCGGGATTTTTATTAACATTAGGATTAATTTTATTAACAAGTGGAGGAATTATGTTATATTGCTATAGAAGACTAAATTTATTAGAAAAGAGTGTGATTGAGCATGGTAAAATTTTACAAAATTTTATTATGAATTATAATATTCAAATGCAACATTTCAGTTTACTAAATAAATCAATAGTCACTACTAATTCCAGTACTAATACTAATAGCACCAATGTTGAAAATAATAGAACTGAATATGTAGAATTTGATAAAATTAAAAAAATTAATTTAGGGGAAAAAATATCTGTATCGGACGATGAAGACGAAAATGACGTAGATGATGAAGATGATGATGAAGATGATGAAGATGATGATGATGAAGATGATGATGATGAAGATGATGATGAAGACGAAGATGAAGATGAAGATGAAGATGAAGACGAAGATGAAGACGAAGACGAAGATGATAACAAAAATAATTCAGAAAATTTAACTATTTCTAATAATAAATTAGAAGATTTAAAAGATTTAG
>Ga0209107_10001135_pt1 | contig 14820 bp, 9 predicted proteins | sample LakErihyJuly2011_2_FD_187460 | JGI IMG/M metagenome (GOLD analysis project Ga0209107, IMG submission 187460) | Freshwater microbial communities from dead zone in Lake Erie, Canada - CCB hypolimnion July 2011 (SPAdes) (version 2) | ecosystem: Environmental > Aquatic > Freshwater > Lentic >... | reverse complement strand
GGCAGGGGCACGATCACCCGATACGCGCTCACGACGCTCCTTCTCGAGCTTGCGCCGGATACGGTCGCGCTTCAGCGTCGAGAGGTAGTCGACGAACAGCTTGCCCTCGAGATGGTCCATCTCGTGCTGCAGGCAAACCGCATGCAGACCGGTCAGTTCCATCTCGAAGGTCTGCCCATGACGGTCCTGAGCACGCACGCGCACGCGCTGCGCGCGTTCGACCTCGTCGAAGAAGCCCGGGACCGAGAGGCAACCCTCTTCCATCACGCCGATCTCATCGCGCGAGAGAATCTCCGGGTTCGCGAACACCAGAGGTTCGCTGCGATCGGGCGACAGGTCCATGATGAGCAGCCGCACATGACGGTCGACCTGCGGCGCCGCCAGCCCGATGCCGGGCGCCGCGTACATGGTCTCGAACAGGTCGTCGACCCACTTCAGCAACGCGGCATCGAAGGTCGCGACCGGCAGTGCGTGGTTGCGCAGCCGGGGGTCTGGAAATTCGAGGATCTCGAGCAGAGCCATCGGACGCACCTCACTGGCAAAGGTAATTCGTTGCCAAAATTATACACGCTGTACCCTCGCGACCCTCGCAAATCGATACGAACGCACCCGTAATGCAGCGTGGCCGTAGCCCGCGCGTTTTCTATGATTCGCGTCATGCCGACCGAGGACTTGCTCGCCCTCTGCACCCTGGCGCAGGCGCCGACGATCACCGCTGAGGAATTGCGGGCTGCGGTGTCGGCGGCCGGCAGCCTGCAGTCCGCGACCGAGCTCCGCGAACCCGATCTCATCGCACTCGGTTGGCGGCCCTCGACGGCGCGCCTCCTCATCCATCACGCCCCCGCGTCCGTCGAAGCGACGGCGCGCGCCGTAGAACGCCTCGACTTGCAGCTGCTGAGTGCCATCGATCCGCGTTATCCACCGCAGTTATTGCCGCTCGCCGGGATGCCGGGGCTGTTGTTCGTCCGAGGCCACCCAGCCGTGCTGGCGGCACCCCAGATCGCCATCGTCGGCAGCCGTCGCCCGACTGCCTTGGGCCGCAGCACCGCGCGGGAGTTTGCCTGCAGCCTGGGTCGTGCCGGCCTCGCCATCACCAGCGGACTCGCCCTCGGCATCGATGCCGCGAGCCACGAAGGCGCGCTGGCCGGCGGGGCGCCCACTCTCGGCGTCTGCGCCACGGGTCTCGATCTCTGCTACCCACCCGCCAACACCGCCCTGGCGGAGCGGATCCTCGAGGCCGGTGGGGCGCTGGTCAGCGAGTTCCAACCGGGCACCCCGCCGTTACCCCATCATTTCCCGCAACGAAATCGCATCATCAGCGCGCTCTCGCTCGGCGTGCTGGTGGTCGAAGCGGCCCTGAAAAGCGGCTCACTCATCACAGCGCGCTTCGCCGGCGAGCAAGGTCGCGCGATCCTCGCCATTCCGGGCTCCATCCACTCCACCCAATCGCGCGGCTGCCACCAACTGCTGCGGCAGGGGGCGGTGCTGGTCGAATGCACCCAAGACATTTTTGATGAACTCAGAATATCCTTTTCATATCAATCGGTTATGGGCCTTCTAGACGAGCCGGACACCCCCTCGAACGAGGCCTCGCGGTTGGACAATCCCGCCGAAATACTGTTAGATGCAATCGGCTTTGAGCCAACCAGTGCTGATGCGCTGATCGCGAGCACCAACCTTTCCAGCAGTTCCCTTGCGTCCCTGCTCTTGGCTCTGGAACTCGAGGGACGCATCACCTGCGACGCTGCGGGCCGCTATCGTCGGCTGCCCGTCGCGTCGACCGCGACCATCGTCCCAGACCCACGACAGAGGCCTTGAAGTCCGCACACCCGACCGCTGCACCATGACCGACCACGGCAACGTACTCGACATCCTTATCTATGTCTTCGACCGCTACATGCTGGTCGACGACCCGGACGTGCCCGAGCGTGAAGAGCTCGCCGAGGACCTCCAAAAGGCCGGCTTCGAGGGCGAGACGGTCGAGCGGGCCCTCGATTGGTTGGCGGACCTCGCCGGAGAGCGTCATCGCCCGGAACTCTCCCCGTCCGGCGCGCGCGCCATGCGTGTCTTCACGCAGGACGAACTCCAGCACCTGCCCGTCGACTGTCGCGGCTACCTGTTGGCGCTCGAGCGCACCGGCATCCTCTCGCCGCAGCAACGCGAGATCGTCATCGAGCGCCTGCTCGCCCTCGAATCCGCGGAGCTCGATGTCGACCAGCTGAAATGGGTCGCGCTGATGGTGCTCTCCAGCCAACCCGGCGAAGAACTCGCCTGCGAGCGCATGGAAGACATCGTGTTCGACCTGCCGTACTCGCGGCCCCATTGACCCTCCGGGCTGCCCATGGCTGACAACCTCGTCATCGTCGAATCGCCGGCGAAAGCCAAGACCATCAAAAAGTACCTCGGCAAGGACTTCGAGGTGCTCGCCTCCTATGGTCATGTGCGCGACCTCGTGCCCAAAGAAGGCGCCGTCGATCCCACGCGCAAGTTCGCGATGAAATACGACATCATCGAGCGCAACGAGCGACATGTGGACGCCATCTCGCGCGCGCTGCGCAAAGCCAAGTCGCTCTACCTCGCCACCGACCCCGATCGCGAGGGCGAGGCGATCTCCTGGCACCTGCGCGAACTGCTAGAAGCGCGCGGCGACCTCAAAGGCAAGCAGGTGCACCGCGTCGAATTCTTCGAGATCACGCGTAATGCCGTGCGCGAAGCCGTGGCGAATCCGCGGGAACTCTCGCTCGACCTCGTCAACGCGCAGCAAGCGCGACGCGCGCTCGACTATCTCGTCGGTTTCAACCTCTCGCCGCTGCTGTGGAAGAAAGTGCGGCGCGGCCTCTCCGCAGGACGCGTGCAGAGCCCTGCGCTGCGCATGATCTGTGAGCGCGAAGCCGAGATCCAAGCGTTCATCCCGCGCGAGTATTGGACGCTCGATGCCGAGGGCGAGGCTCATGGTGCACAGGGTCCGCAGACCTTCCCGCTGCGATTGGTCGAATTCGACGGTCGTAAGGTCGAGCAGTTCAGCTTCACCGACGCCGACCGCGCGCTGGTCGTGGAACGGACGCTCTGCGCAGCGACCGGTGCCGGATCGCCGGCACCCCCCGCAGCATCCCTCGCCAAGTCCCTAGCAGATGCCGCCTCGTCGGCGACGGAAAAGCCTGAAGCGCCGCGCCTCCTTCCGCCCGGCGCGCTGCGCGTGCTGTCGGTCGACCGTAAACAACGCAACCGCAACCCGGCACCCCCGTTCACCACCTCCACCTTGCAGCAGGAAGCCGCCCGCAAGCTCGGGTTCGGCGCACAGCGCACCATGCGCCTTGCACAGCAGCTCTACGAAGGTGTCGACTACGGCGAGGGCGCGGTGGGTCTCATCACCTACATGCGTACCGATGCCGTGAACCTCGCCAACGAGGCCCTCGGCGAGATCCGCCAGGTCATCGCGCGGCTGTATGGCGAGGCGTCGGTGCCCGAGAGCGCGCGCTTCTACAAGAACAAATCGCGCAACGCCCAGGAAGCCCACGAAGCCATCCGACCGACCTCCGCCGCAGTGCTGCCGCAGATGCTCGAGGGCCGCATCGACAACGATCTGCAACGCCTCTATGCGCTGATCTGGAAACGCGCCGTCGCCTGCCAGATGACCCACGCCGTGTTCGATACCGTCGCCATCGATCTGCTGGCGGGTCCCGACGGCCCACAGCGTCACCTGCTACGTGCCAACGGCTCGACGCTGGTGTTCGCGGGCTTCATGGCGGTCTATCTCGAAGGCGTCGATGACTCCGCGGAAGATGACGACGACCGTATCCTGCCGCCCCTCGTTGAAGGTGAGGCGGTGCAGCTCATCAAGCTGCGCGGCTCGCAACACTTCACCGAACCGCCGCCGCGATTCTCGGAAGCCTCGTTGGTCAAGTCGCTCGAAGAGCACGGCATCGGCCGACCCTCGACCTACGCCTCCATCATCACCACGCTCAAGGACCGCGAGTACGTCGACATGGATGGTCGGCGCTTCATCCCCACCGACATCGGTCGTATCGTCAACAATTTCCTCAGCGCCCACTTCGGACGCTACTTCGACTACGGCTTCACCGCCGCCATGGAAGACGAGCTCGACGCCGTCTCACGCGGCGAAGAGTCGTGGATCGAACCCTTGAGGAAGTTCTGGCAGCCCTTCATCGACCAGGTGGAGCAGGTCGAGAAGACCGTCACGCGCGACGAGGCAGCGCAGTCGCGCGAGATCGGCACCGACCCTGCGAGCGGCAAGCCGGTCTCGGTGCGGATGGGCCGCTTCGGTCCTTTCGTCCAGATCGGCACCCGTGAAGACACCGACAAGCCGCGCTTCGCAGGTCTGCGTCCCGGCCAGAAGATGAACACCATCAACTTCGACGACGCGATGCAGCTCTTCCAGCTGCCTCGCAAGCTCGGTGACAACGTCGAGGGTGAGCCGCTTGAGGCGAACATCGGACGCTTCGGTCCGTACATCAAGTACGGCGCCAAGTACGCCTCGCTGAAGATCGAAGACGACCCTTACACGATCACCCTCGAGCGCGCCTGCGAGGTGGTCGCCGCCAAGAAGGTGGCCGACGCCAACCGTACCATCCAGGACTTCGGCATCGACGACATCCAGGTGCTCAACGGACGCTATGGGCCGTACATCACCGACAAGGCGCGCAACGCACGTATCCCGAAAGACCGCGATCCGAAAACCTTGACGCTCGAGGAGTGCCGCGCACTGCTCGCCGCCGCACCGCAACGCCCGGGTCGGGGACGCTTCGGTCAGGGCGGCAAAGCCGCCGCCAAGAAGGGCAGCGCCAAGAAAAGCGCCGCCAAGAAGGGCGCCACCACAGCGGCTGACGACACCGACACCGGACCTGAGGTCAAGCGATCGGCTGCCAAGAAGACCCCTGCAAAGAAGAAGAAGAAAGCCGCAGCCAAAAAGCGGGCGGCGCCCAGGAAGAAGAAGTCGGCCGTCGAAGACGCGCCGGAGGGCTGAAACGCTCTAGAATCAGGGCTTGAAATACCGCCACGCTTTCCACGCCGGCAACTTCGCCGATGTGCATAAACACATCATGCTGCTCTCGTTGTTGCGCGCACTCTGCCGCAAGGACAAGGGTTTCCTGCTGCTCGATACCCATGCCGGCCGCGGCTTTTACGACCTCTCGAGCAGCGAGGCCTACCGCAGCCACGAAGCCGACGAGGGCATCGAGCGCCTGCTCGATGTCGCGGCACCCGCCGAGGGATGGCCGACCGGGATCAGCGATTACATCGCCGTCGTCGAGACGCTGCGCCGCGAACGCCATGACCGTGCCGCCTATCCGGGTTCGCCGTTGCTCGGGCTGCTCGCACTGCGCCCGCAGGACCGGACGGTGCTCATCGAGACCCAACCGAGCGAGCATGCCGCGCTGCGCGAGGCCGTGGCTGCGCTCGCCCGTTACGCACCGGCGGCGCTTGCAGGCGAACGCAGGGCCGTGGTGGAGCGCGTTGTGATCGAATGCGCCGACAGCTACGGCCGCCTGCCGAATTGGCTGCCCCCGATCGAGCGGCGTGCGCTAGTGTTCATCGATCCGCCCTACGAAGACGGCGTGGCCGACCAACGCGCCGTCGAACAAGCGCTCGTCACCGTGCTCGAGCGCCTGCCCTCGGCCGTGGTCGCGCTCTGGTACCCCATCAAAGACCGGCGTGACACCGACGCTTGGCTCGAGCGCCTGCGAGCGCGTCTGCCGAAGCCGCCCGACGCCCCTGCGGTGCCTGCGCTCGTCACCGAACTCTGCCTGCTTCCGTCCGACAACCGGGTCGGCCTGAACGGGTCCGGGATGCTCGTGCTCAACCCGCCGTGGCAGATCGATATACAAGCCGCGCAGTGGCTGCCCGCCCTGCATCGGGTGCTCGATCCCCCGCATCGCGGCAGCTGGTCGCTGCGCTAGACGGGTCGCTACGCTAGGCTGCGCGCATGGCCCCGTCCCCACCGACCCCCGCCCCCGATCGCTACGCCGTGATCGGCCATCCGATCGCGCACAGTCGCTCGCCCGCGATCCACGCGCACTTCGCTGCGGCCACCGGGCAGTCGCTCGCCTACGGCCGGATCGACGCGGCGCCCGAAGCCTTCGTGACTGCGGTCCGCGATTTCTTCGAAGGTGGCGGTCGCGGCATGAACGTCACCCTGCCGCACAAAGAATCGGCCGTACGGCTCGCCGACCACCTCACCGACCGCGCGCGTGTCGCCGGCGCGGTGAACACACTGATGCGGCAGCCTGACGGGACGCTGCTCGGGGACAACACCGACGGTGCCGGGCTCATGGCCGACCTTGCGCGCCTCGGTATCCGTGTGACAGGCGCTCAAGTACTGGTGCTGGGCGCGGGCGGCGCCACCCGCGGCATCCTCGGGCCGCTGCTCGAAGCGGCGCCGGCTTCGCTCACCATCGCCAACCGCACCCCCGAGCGCGCGCAGGCGCTGGCCGCCACGTTCCGGGCGCAGGCGGGGGCGGCGGACGGCACCGCGCCGGCGACCCGACTCTCGGGTTGCGGCTACGACGCGCTCGCCGCGCTGACCGGAGACGGCCCCTTCGATCTCGTGCTGCATGCGACCTCGCTCGGCCTGCAGGGCGCGACGCCGCCCGTGCCGCCCGGCGTGCTCGGGCCACGCAGCGCCGCCTACGACCTCGGCTACGGCGTGCCGGACACGCCCTTCGTGCGTTGGGCGCGCGCCCAGGGCGTGGCACGGGCCGAGCAAGGCTTCGGCATGCTCATCGAGCAGGCGGCCGAGTCGTTCAGGATATGGCGCGGCGTGCGGCCTGATACCGCCTCGCTGCACCGCGAGGCCGCCGCGCGCTGACCGCTCAGCCCTCGCGCAACCCGCTCAGCCCGTGCCGGCGGGCATACCAGACGAAGAGCGGCAGTTCCATCAACAGGAACGTCACGACGGTGAAGCCGAACCAGCCCACCTCCCAGCCTATTTTGAGGAACAGCCAGTCGAAGCGCTGCCCGGTGCCGAAGAACGCGAAGCCCGCCACGGCGATCGCGATCGCGTTGGCCGCCAGGTCGTTGAGCGCCAGCCGGTTCAGGTCGCTACCCGCGAACCGCGGGTAGACGATGAAATAGGCGCACAGCAGGATCGCCGCATTGCTGAGCAGGATGAAGATCTCGGGGCTGTCCAAGCGTCCACCTCCGGTCGGTGCGTGTCGCAGAACCGTCGCATTCTACCGTGCGGCGCTCCGGTATCCTGCTTTGCTGACCGGTCTGGGCGTACGCCGTCCTGCCGGCCCGCCGTCCATCGCAGCCCACCGTTCCACGGAGACCCCATGACCACGCGCATCGACCGCCGTCAGCTGATCCAGGCCGCCATGTTCGGCCTCGGCGCCCTCACGATCCCGGGCGTCGCCTCCATCCTCCACGCCCGCGGTTTCACGCACGGCGTCGCGAGCGGTGAGCCCCGCGCACGCAGCATGCTGCTCTGGACGCGATACGCATCGGACTCCGGCGCACGGCTGCGGGTCGAGGTGGCGACCGATACGATGTTTACGCGCATCGTCGCTGGCGGCGACGCCTTCGCCGATCCGGACCGCGACCACACGGCGCGTGTCATCGTCGAAGGCCTCGCACCCGGCCGCTGGCTCTTCTACCGCTTCATCGCCCCCGATGGCGCGATCAGCCCGGTGGGCCGCACGCGCACCTTGCCCGAGGGGGATGTCAGCCGCTTCGGCATCGGCCTCTTCTCCTGCTCGAACCTCGGCTTCGGCTGGTTCAACGCCTACGCGCACGCCTGCGAGCGCAGCGACCTCGAACTCGTGGTGCATGTCGGCGACTATCTCTACGAGTACCCGGTCGGCACCTACCCCGACACCCGAGCCATCCTGCCCGGACGCCTGCTGCAACCCTCACACGAGATCATTGCGCTCGCCGACTACCGGTTGCGCCACGCCTGCTACCACCTCGACCCCGACCTGCAGCGCCTGCACCAGTCGTACCCGATGGTCGCAGGCTGGGACGACCACGAGTTCACCAACGACGCCTGGGTCGGCGGTGCACAGAACCACCAGCCTGACACCGAGGGCGATTGGACGGCGCGTAAAGCGGCTGCGATGCGCGCCTATCGTGACTGGATGCCGGTGTCCGACCCCGTTCTGGGCGGCGTCGAGTGGGGCGCGTACGAGATCGGATCTTTGGCCACGCTGTTCAAGCTCGAGACGCGGATCAGCGGCCGTAGCAAACTCCTTGAATTGGAGGACGCGCTCAAGGGGCGCAAGGATCTCGAGCGCGCCCTCACCGAGTTCCGTGACGGCGTGCTGCAGGATCCCGCACGGACCATGCTGGGCGCCACGCAGGAAGCCTGGCTCGCCGCCGAGCTCGCCCGATCGCGCCGTTCCGGCACCCGCTGGCAGGTGCTCGCGCAGCAGACGGTGATGGGCGAACGCATCCTGCCGCAGCGCGCACTCGACTGGGTCCCGGACGATGCGCCCGACTACCTCAAGAGTGCGGCGCGCGTGGGCGTCGCCGCCGCGAAACTTCGCATGGGCTACGACTTCGATGCTTGGAGCGGATTCCCGGCCGCACGCGCACGGCTGCTCGCCGACGCGCAGCGCGCCGACGCCGACCTCGTCGTGCTCTCGGGCGACAGCCACAACGGCTGGGCCTATGACCTCGCGCACGACGGTCGCGCCGCTGGCATCGACATCGGGACGCACTCGGTGACCTCGCCGGGCATCGAGCAGTTGGCGCGACGCGCCGCGCCTGCGGAGGTCAGCGCTGCGCTGCGCGCCACCAACCCGGCACTGGCGTGGTGCGACACCAGCCAGCGCGGTTACACGAGCGTGCAACTGAGACCCGATGCCATGACGGCCGATTGGCACTTCCTGCGTACCATCGCCGAACGCGACAGCGCGCTCGCGGGCAGCCACCGCATGCGCGCGGCGCATGGCCGCAGGGTCTGGGACAAGGCCTGAGGCGTGCGCGTCAGCTGCCGACGCGCAGTTCCCGCGAGTCGAGCCGTTGCTCGATGCGCACCGCGCTCGTCACATCGCGCACCTGCGCGGTGACACGCACGGCCGCAGGATCGCTCCAATCGATCTGGAGCAGCCCGAAGTTCGGCTCGCGCCAAGCCTCGCCGACGCGCCGCGAGTTGGGCGGCAGCACCGGCCAAGTCTCGGTGAGCCCGCTCGAGGTGAAGTCCCAGAGCGGATAGGGCACGTTGGTGCGCAGGCAGGAAGCCTCCGCATAGTGCGTGTCGCCGCTGAGGCAGAGGAATCCGTTTGCACGCGTGCTGCGGATCGCCTGCAGGAGACGCTGGTGGTCCTCTGCGTAGTTGATCCACGCCTCCCAGCCCGGAAAATCCGCCACCACCTGCAGGCTGGACGCGAAGACGCGCAGGTCCGCGGGCCGCGCGAGCTGCGCCTCCAGCCACTGCCACTGGCGCGCACCGAGCATGGTCGCCTGCGGGTCGGGATTGCGCTCGTAGGGCCCCGGCACCGGCCGACCCGCGCGCTCGAGTTCGACCGTCCAATCGTCGTACTTCTTGCCGCCCAAGTCGAGCATGCGGATCGGCGTGCGGTTGAAACGCAGGTCCGGCAACAGCACCTGCAGGCGACGCCCACCGGCGCTGAACTCGACCGCGTCGTAGATGCCGTCGCGCGTCCGCCGCAGCGAATCCGTCGGCTCACCCCAGAAGTCGCAGAAGATCTGTTGCGAGACCGCCTTCATGGGGTATTCCGCGCCGGCGTCGTCCTCGCCGTAATCGTGATCGTCCCAGGTCGCGAGCACCGGCACCCGGTCACACAATCTTCGGAAGCCCGGCTGCGCCGCGAACTGCGCGTACTTCGCGGAAAGCACGGCAGGGTCGCGCGTGTCGCCGTAGATGTTGTCGCCCAAAAATATGAAGAGATCCGGATCGGCGGCGAGCACCGCCTCCCAGATCGGCTGCGGCACCGCGCCCTCGGCGCAAGACCCGAAGGCGATGCGCTGCGGTAAACGTGCCGTGTCCGGACGGCGCACGCCGGCCACGACCGGGATCGTGGCGGCCGCTGCGAGGCCGCTTGCCGTCGATCCGCCTTGGGCGACCGCCAGCCCGCTGCTGCCTAGCAAAGGCAGGGCGGCTGTCGCCCAGAGCAGATCGCGGCGGGTGGTCAAAACTTCGCCTTCACAGAGACAAACACCTGACGCGGAGCGCCACGCAGCAGCGTCTGCGCCGTGCCGTTGGGGTCTGCATTGACGAAGCCGTTCGAGCCGACGGTCGAGATGTAGAACTTGTCGGCGATGTTGGTCACGGCGGCCTGCACAGAGAGCTCCTCAAACATCGCAAGGTCGGCGAAGCGGAAGCCCGCCGAGGCGTTGAACAGCGTGTAGCTTGGCACGCTGCCTTGGTTGAGGAAAGTGTAGTACCGCCCGTCGGTGTAGTTGGCATCGGCGCGAGCGAAGAACATACCGTTGTCGTACGTCAATTCCGTCTTGAGCATCATCTCCGGCGCATCGGGCACGGTCTTGCCGCCCACCAGGATGACATTGCCGTTGGTGGTGTAGTTCTGGTCGAAGGTCGAGTCGTTCCAGGCGAACGAGGTGAACCAGGCAAGATGCTGCATCGGACGCCAGTTCACCGCCGCCTCGAAGCCGTTGGTGCTCACACCGCCGACGTTGGCGAGCACCGACGGATTACCGACGATGCCGGGGCCCTGCTGGATCGCGAGCAAGCGATCCTTGAACTTGATGCGATAGGCCGCGAGCACTCCCTCGACAGATTCGCCACGGAAGCGCCAGCCGAGCTCGATCGTGTCCGAGGTCTCGGGCTTGAGCACATCGCGGATCGCCACGAAGCCCGCGGCGCTGGTGCTGAACGGTCCGGCGGTGTTGGCGCTGACGAAGGCGCGCGCGTTGCGCGCTGCGAGACCGAAGAGCTCACCGCCCTCCCAAGGCGCCCAAGTGAAGCCCAACTGCGGAAGGAAATTCTCTTGCGCCTCAATGGTGCCGGACTTGTTCGGTCCGGTGATCGTGGTCGCGGAGTTCTCCACCGTCATGCCCTTGAAGCCCGCCACGAACTTCAACGTCTCACCGATCGAGAACTCGTCCTGCAGATGGTATTGCAGCGTCTTGGTCTCGAACGCGTACTCCCACTGCGTCAACAGCGGATCGCTGCGGAACGAGGTGAAGGACTGCGTGGGACCGGCCAGGCTCGACTCGGGATAGAACCGACGAGCCTGGTTGAAGTCGTTGTTCTCGATCCAGACGCCGGCTTCCAGCGCGTGGCCGCCGAGCGTCCAACCGACCGTGGCAAGGGCACCCTTGCGATCGATGTCGTACTCGGTCGTACGCACCGAGAGCGGGGCGCCGCCCGGGGTCGGCACATACGGCGTACCCCAGAGGCCCTGGCCCTCGTTCTGATGCATGTATACGCGCGCCGAGAAGGACAGTCCGTCGTCCGACGGCAGGTCGACGCCGACATACGCGAGCGAGTCCTCGCGGATGCCGGAGGCATCCCAATACGCGTCATCGCAGACTACCGCATTGCTGAATCCCGAAGCCGCGCAGGACTGCGCGGCGGAGACGGCGGCCGACCAGTCGGGCGCCCAGTTGTCCCAGTCCTCGCCCCGACGGCGGATGATGTCGAAGGAGAGATCCTGGTAGTCGCGCTCGGCGCGGTCCGAATAGTTGTAGTACGCCGTGACCGAACCCGTGTCGCCGATCGGCTGCACGGCCTTCAGGCTGTACATGCGCTGCTGCTGCTCACCCGAGCCTTTCCACTTGTCGGTGGTACCGTCGACCGCCGACAGCGAGATGCGCGGACCGTTGCCGCCGAGCGCGCCGGTGTCGAAGCGCCCAAAGATTCGGCGCGTCGAATCGCTGCCCCCGGTCAGATCGACGCGTCCACCGAGATCCGATGCCGGATCAAGGGTGAAGAACTCGAGCGTGCCACCCAAGTTGCTGGTCGAAGCCGTGCCGATGGCGCCCGCGCCCTGCGACAGCGAGACGCGGCCGACGTCCTCGCTCGGCACCGCGCGACTGATATGCAGCCCGTTGTGGTTGCCGTAGGACATGTCACCGAGCGGCACGCCATCGAGCGTGAAACCGAGCTGGTTCTGGTTGAAGCCGCGCACCACGATGCGGGTCGACCACTCGTATGAACCGAAAGGGTCGGCAGACTGGAAGTTCACACCCGGCAGTTTCTCGATCGCCTTGAGCGGGCTGGTGCCGGCCGGCAGGTAGTCGATCTGCTCCGCGGTCACCTGCTGCTGCTGGCGCGCGACGCCGCGCGCGAAGATCACGACCTCCTCGAGCTGCGAGGCATCGGCGGCGGGGGTGTTGGCGGGCTGCTGGGCGACCGCGGCGGCGGCGAGCGACGCCGACAAAACGAACATGGAGAGACGGATGATGTTCATGGTTTTTCCCTCAGGCATCAGAACTTGTAGGTCGCCGACACGCGGTACGAGCGTCCGAGGATGGGGCGTGCTGTGTAGAAGCGCGCGCCTGCGTCACCGGAGACGAACTGACCGGCGCGGGGGTTGCCCTCCGTGAGACCGATCTCGTTGGTCAGGTTGACCCCGTGGAAACCGAGCGACAGACGTTCAGTCGCCTGCCACATCACATTCGCACCGAACACCTCATAAGCGGGCAAGGACTGCGAGTTCGCCGCATCCGCGAAGCGCTTCGAATAGTGCTCGGCGTCCAGCTCGGCGCGTAGCCGACCGCCCAGCAACATCACGCCAGGGTTGAGCCGAACCGACAGCTCGGGGACGCGGATGAGCTGGTTGCCGTTGAAGGTCACCACCACAGGCGTCCCGCCCACGTTGTTCGTGAACGTGAAGCTCTCGTACTCCGGCTGCTGCCAGGTCACCGCGCCGCGGACGTAGAACATCTGCGCGAAGCTGATATCGCCTTCCAGTTCCACACCGAACGTCTTGGTATCGGCGTAGCCCACGCGGGTCGTGAAGCTGTTGGTGGTGGAGTTGAACACGTTGTCCGTGAAGCGGACGCCGTTGAACTCCGACTGGAACGCGGTTGCATACAACGAGTAGTTTTCGCCCACCCACTTCAGCCCGGCTTCGAGCATCGTCACCGGCGTCACACGGATGTCGGTACGGACCGCGTCACCCACGCTGCCCTGGAACTCGGAGGGCGACGGCAGACGACCCGTGTCGGTGTAGCGCCCGAACACCCCCAAACCCTCGGCGAACTGCCAGTTGACGCCCAACGTGAAGCTGGTCTGATCGTAGCGTCGATCGAACCCTTGGAAGGTCCCCGTACCGGTGATGACCTGGTTGTCGGCGAGAGTACCGGCGATGCCGAGATCCACCGTACGCTTGCCCTCGACCGCGCCAGAGAAATCGATCTCCTCGTAGCGGACCCCGGCATCCACTCGCAACGCATCGGTGACTTGCCATTCGTCTGCGAGATAGGCGGCGACACTCTGCGCCTCGACGGTCGCGTTGTCGTACAGCGAGCCGTGACGAAGGATGCCGTTGTCGGTCACCTTGCCCACCACCGCACCTGTCCCGGACACCGCCAATACGTCCAACCGACGCGCTTGATCGCGGAGCTCGAGGTTCGCGGTGGACATGAATCGGTCGTAGTCGTAGGAGAAGTCCGCGATGTAGGCGCCCAAAGTGAAATCGTGGACGGCGCCGCCCAGGTCGAAGGCCTTGGAGACACGCAGATCGTTGGCGAATTCGCGCAGCGGCACGGCGACGCTCAACAGGTTGCCGCTGATGACGAGGCCGTTGCCGTTGGCACCGTCGAGGTTGAACGCCTCGCCGCTGGTGGCGTAGACCATCCGCAGATCCGCACCGGGGTAGGCGGTCTGCGCGGCCGCGCGCAGAGAGGTCAACCTTGCGCGCGCAGTCTCGACATTTCCGGTCGGGAACAGACCGTTGCGCACGATCTCCGAGTCGCGCAAGCGAGCGGTGTTGAGCAGACGCCAACCGTCGCCCAACCCGAGGTCGATCTTGACCGTGAACTGGGAGAGTTTCACATCGGTGCCGCGGCTCAGATCGAAATCGAGCGGCCCCTTGGGACTTGGGAAGACCGACAGTCGGTTGTCGGGACCGGCGAGCGTGCCGTAGTTCGGATCGAAACCGGAGACGCCCGCCGTGTCACCGCTGCCGTCGAAGGTCAGGGGCACCGGCAGAAGGAACCCGACATTGTCGTCGATATGTTTGAAGTTGACGTCGATACGCCCGTCTTCGAGGTCGTATCCGAGGGCGATGCGCAGCTGCCCACCCTCGTTCTGGCGGAAGCCGGGCGGACGGACGCCGTCATCCGTACGGAAGAAACCGCCGACCGACGCATCCCAGCGATCGCCCAACGGCGATCCGAAATAAAAATCGGTGCGATACATGCCGTAGTCGCCGACCTGCAACTTGACGAGACCTTCCGCCGAGTCACCAGGCTTGCGCGTGATGAAATTGACCACACCACCCGGCGAGTTGGCCGCGAAGATCGCGGACGGACCGCCGCGGACCGCCTCGACCCGCGCGACCGTCTCGTCCATGCGGAACGACTGATCGGCGTTGAGCCAGCCAAGACCACCATCGTGCTGGATGGTGAGCCCGTCTTCCTGGATGGTGACCGAAGAATATCCATCGGTCGGGATACCGCGCGATCGGACGTTGTTCGACGCTTCGCCACCCGAGGCCTCGACCCAGAATCCGGGGACAGATTTGAAGACCTCCGCGGTGCTGAGCGGTGCGATGAAGCGGAGCCGGTCGGCGTCGATCGTGGTCGCCGCGAAGCTCAACTCCGGCTTGGTGAGTTCACGCGTACCGACACGGCCGGTCACGACCACCTCTTCCAGCGCGTCAGCTGTGAAGCCCGCAGGGGCCGAGACGGACAGGACCGACGCGACAGCGGCGG